>Ga0209188_1001108_pt1 | contig 22873 bp, 19 predicted proteins | sample C_130625_EF_Meta_FD_187307 | JGI IMG/M metagenome (GOLD analysis project Ga0209188, IMG submission 187307) | Freshwater microbial communities from Lake Croche, Canada to study carbon cycling - C_130625_EF_MetaG (SPAdes) (version 2) | ecosystem: Environmental > Aquatic > Freshwater > Lake... | reverse complement strand
TTTTTGGGTATTTTGAACAGTCCCAAAATTTGGTTGGCTTGGCCTATTTTGTTGCTGGTCGGCGTGACGTTCAGTTCAGTTGCACTGATTTTCAACGCATTGGCCAAAGGGTATGATTTTTTCACCTATTACTTTACCTTGTTTCTAACGCCCATGACTTTTCTGAGCGGCGTGTTCTTTCCCCGAGAGCAATTGCCCGAGTGGCTTCAAAAAGGGGCGGCTTTTTTGCCCTTGAGCCAAGCGGTTGATTTGATCCGACCTTTGTTCTTGGACCGTTGGCCAGAGCATGTCATCGAGCATTTGCTCTTTCTTTTCTTGATCGCCTGCGTGGCTTACCTCAGTGCACTTCATTTGACGAAAATCAGATTTCAGAAAGCTTGATGTGCAATTGAGTTTGATCAAGTCCTTGACCTTGGAGCTCAAACTGAGCCACTACGTGATGGTCATGGGTTGGTCGGGTTTGTATTTTTGTGTCACCAAGCTCGAACACATGCACCCGAGCTGGCCAGTCCTGTCTGAGCTCATCGCGTGGGTGGATGTCCTTGTTTTTTTGGCGCTGAGTGTGGGTGTTTTGTCAAGGCTTGCGTTATCGCCCCGAAGCATTGTTCAAGAGCTGAGTCAACCAGTGGCTTTGTGTGGTGCTGCAGCCATGGCGGTAGCGATGATTTTGCTCTCGAGTGTTTTGCTGGGTATGGCCCAGGCCGGTGTGAAGCAAGGGACTGTGGGGCTGTTGGGCGAAGGATTGATGGCTGCGAGTGAGGTGATTTGGTGTTGGGGCGCCGTCATCGAGTTGGCCCTTTCTTTGGGGGTGATGGTGGTGTATGCAAGGCTCTTTTTGTACCAAAAAAACAGCTGGGTCCACATCACGCCAGTGATGTTCATTCCAGCGGTCGGCAATGTCTTGGTCGTCTTGTCCGGTGTGGCCTTGGGACATGAAACATGGAGCCTGGCTCAGTTTGTCTTTGGCCTGACGTTGTGGCCACTGGTGTGTGTCTTGCTCGTGCAGCGGCTCAGCGCCATTGGCCCCTTGCCCTTGGGCGCCTTGCCCAGTTGGTGCATTGGACTGTCGCCGCCATGCGTGATTGGTTTGGCTTTGGTGGTTTTTAATGCGCCTCTCGTTTGGGTATGGGTGCTTTGGGCCTTGGGCTTGGGCGTGCTGGGCGCATTGATCCCCGTTCTTTGGCCCATTCGCCATCAGCCGTATGCAGTCAGTTTCTGGGCCTTTAGTTTTCCCTTGGCGGCTTGGGTCAGCTTGAGTTTGACGCTTCTGGGCAGCTTGACTTTGAGCTCCGACCCATCAGGTGCCGATCAAGCCTTGTTCCGAGATGCCTTGGATGCTGTGGGCATTGCTTTGACGGTGTCCATGGTCGTTTTGATGTGCTATCTCAGCGCAAAAGCATGCGCTCAAGCCAGGCGGTTTTTAAGCACGGCTTTGGCTCAAGCTTAAGTCACCGTGGGTACGTGCTTGTTGGGACACATGTCTTTGAGGCAATGCGCGTAAAGACTGAGGGCGTGGTCGGCCAAGGCAAAGCCTTTGAGGGTCGCGATGCTGCGTTGTCGACTTTCAATTTCAAGGTCGTGAAACTCTTCGACTTGACCGCAGTCCAAGCAGACCAAGTGGTCGTGGTGCTCACCTTCATCGAGCTCATAGACAGATTTGCCGCTCTCAAAGTGTGAGCGCTTTAAAATACCAGCCTGTTCAAATTGGGTCAAGACGCGGTAAACGGTGGCCAAGCCAACGTCGATGTTTTCTTGCAGGGCGAGTTTGTAGACGTCCTCCGCTGTCATGTGCCTGCGGTCGCCACGTTGAAAGAGCGCCAGAATTTTAAGGCGTGGCAGTGTTGCCTTTAATCCAGTGGTATGAAGATCTTTTGCGATAGGCATGGACTGGAGCGGTAGATTAAGTGAAGGGGGGCCCTTGAAAAGCCCTGAAATGGGGCTCAGGTGTCGCTACAATGACTCTATCATAGCTTCATGCCAAAGTATTTTTATGAAAAGTCAGCGCCAATTTCATCCGCAGGTCAAACTTTGGGTTCGGCCAACGCCCATGAGGGCGGCGGCTAAGTTCAATCTAGCGCTGTTGGGTTGCTTGATTGTTTCTTTGAGTTCATGTGCTTGGATTGACCGGCCGTTGGGTTATGTGGCCAGATCCATCAACCCCTACCGTTTTGAGCTGATTCAAGGCAATGTGATCACCAAAGAGCAAGTGGAGGTGCTCAGGCCAGGCATGAGCAAAAACCAGGTCAAAGAGGTGCTGGGCACGCCCTTGATCACCAGCCTTTTTCATGAAGAGAGGTGGGATTACGCTTTCACGGTCAGAAGGTCTGGGCAAGAGCTTCAAAAGAAAAAACTCGCTGTCTTTTTTGACAAAGAGCAAATGCTTCGATGGGAGTCTGACCCCTTGCCCTCGGAGGCTGAATTCGCAGCCACCATCGATATTCGCAGGCCATCTTTAAATAAAGTGCCCTCGCTACAAGCAACGCCTGAGCAACTTGCTCGCTTCAAATCCGTCCAATCGGCTGAACCCAATGGGACGGGCTCCTTGGGCCTTGAGCGCGCAGCGGTTCGCTCAAACTACCCTCCACTTGAGCCCAATTGAGGGCTGGGGTGGACACGTTATTTCTGAAAGAGACAGACCAAATGACAATCAAAACCAAAGTAGGCGTGGTTGGCGCCAGTGGTCGAATGGGTCAAATGTTGATTCTTGCCCTTACACAATCTGAGCATTGTGTTTTGGCCGGCGCCGTGGATTTGAGTGGATCTGCCTTGTTAGGCTTTGATGCGGGGCAACTGCTAGGCGTGGTCACGGGCGTGAAAGTCACCAGTGACTTAAGCCAAGGCTTGGAGGGCGTGCAAGTTTTGATTGACTTTACGCGCCCTCAAGGCACGATGGAGCACTTGAAGTTTTGTCAAGCGCATGGCATTCAAATGGTGATTGGTACCACGGGCTTTAACGAAGAAGAAACAGCCCGTATACAAGAGGCGGCGAAACAGATCGCTATTTTGATGGCGCCCAACATGAGCGTTGGGGTGAATGTGACTTTGAAGTTGTTGGCTTTGGCTGCCCATGCGCTCAACGAAGGATTTGACATCGAGGTCATTGAAGCCCACCATCGACACAAAGTCGATGCGCCTTCTGGGACGGCTTTGAAGATGGGCGAAGTTCTTGCTCAGGCTTTAGGGCGAGATTTAAAGACCCATGGTGTGTTTGCTAGGCAAGGGCACACCGGGGAGAGAGACCCCTTGAGCATTGGTTTTTCAACCATTCGTGGCGGCGATATTGTGGGCGACCACACGGTTCTCTTTGCCGGTACAGGCGAGCGCATTGAGATCACGCACAAGTCATCCTCAAGAAGCACTTACGCCCAAGGCAGCCTCAGGGCGGTTCGATTTTTAGCCCAACAAAAGACGGGCTTGTTTGATATGTTTGATGTCCTAGGACTCAATTGACAAGATGGCGTGATAAAAGTGATGCAAGAAAAATTCAACCCCACGGAGATTGAAAGAGCGGTTCAATCCGCATGGGCTGCTGCGGATGCGTTTAAAGTGTTCGAAGACGCGAAGTCGTGAAAATACTATGCCTGCTCAATGCTGCCCTACCCCAGCGGTAAGCTTCACATGGGGCACGTGCGAAATTACACGATCAACGACATGCTCACGCGTCATTTACGCATGAAGGGATTCAACGTGTTGATGCCCATGGGTTGGGATGCGTTTGGTTTGCCTGCAGAAAATGCGGCTTTGAAGAACAAAGTGTCGCCCGCCAAGTGGACATTTGAAAACATTGCCTACATGAAAACCCAAATGAAGTCGATGGGCTTGGCCATCGACTGGTCTAGGGAGATTGCAACGTGTGAGCCAGCCTATTACAAATGGAACCAGTGGTTGTTCTTAAAAATGCTGGAAAAAGGCATTGCATACCGAAAAACACAGGTGGTGAATTGGGATCCAGTTGATAAAACAGTTTTGGCCAATGAGCAAGTGATTGATGGCCGTGGTTGGAGAACGGGGGCCTTGGTCGAAAAGCGAGAAATTCCGGGCTACTACTTGAAGATCACTGACTATGCACAAGAACTTTTGGAGTTCGTGCAATCTGAGAAGTTACCTGGTTGGCCTGAACGCGTCAAGCTCATGCAAGAGAATTGGATCGGTAAGAGCGAAGGCGTGCGTTTTGCCTTTCAACACGACATCAAGGGACAAGATGGGCTACCCATCGACCATGGACTGATGTATGTTTTTACCACCCGTGCAGACACCATCATGGGCGTGACCTTTTGTGCGGTTGCACCCGAGCACCCCTTGGCTGCCCATGCTGCAGCTCAAAAACCTGAATTGAAAGCCTTCATCGAGGCTTGCCAAAAGGGGGGGACGACGGAGGCGGAAATGGCCGTCAAAGAAAAGGAAGGCATGGACACAGGATTGATGGTTCGTCATCCTTTGACAGGCGAGCCAGTGAGCGTTTGGGTAGGCAACTATGTCTTGATGAGTTATGGAGATGGTGCGGTCATGGGCGTACCAGCCCATGACGAAAGAGATTTTGCCTTTGCCTTGAAGTACCACTTGCCCATCAAGCAAGTGGTCCAGGTGCCCAATTCCCAATGCACGGTGGAGAATTTCAGTGACCGTGTGTGGAGCGACGATTACGCACAAAAAGGCACGGGTGTTGCTGTCAACTCTGGAGCTTATGACGGTCTTCGATTCAAGGATTGTGTGCAAAGGGTTGCGCAAGATTTGGCCACACTTGGCTTAGGAGCGTTAAAAACCACTTGGAGGTTGCGCGATTGGGGTATTTCTAGGCAACGCTATTGGGGAACACCGATACCCATGATTCATTGCCCTGAACATGGGGCTGTTCCCGTGCCTGAAAAAGACCTGCCTGTGGTGTTGCCCTTGGACTGTATTCCGGATGGCTCAGGCAACCCATTGCATCACCATGAAAAATTTCATGAAGGGGTGGTGTGTCCAGTGTGTGGCGTTCCAGCACGCCGCGAGACGGACACGATGGATACGTTCGTAGACTCTTCTTGGTACTTCATGCGTTACTGTGACTCCACGAACGATCAGCACATGGTGAGTGAGGGGGCCAAATACTGGATGCCCATGGATCAATACATTGGCGGTATTGAACACGCTATTTTGCATCTGTTGTACGCGCGGTTCTGGACCAAAGTCATGCGCGACTTGGACTTGCTAGAGGTCGATGAGCCTTTTACAAAATTACTGACCCAAGGCATGGTGCTCAACCACATTTACTCTAAAAAAACCCCTCAAGGAGGCGTGGAGTATTTTTGGCCATCTGATGTTGAAAACATCACTGACGAGACGGGACGTGTCAGCACGGCGACGTTGACCAAAGATTTTGGGGGTTTCTCACAGGGCACGGTGGTCAACTATGAAGGTGTGGGCACCATGAGCAAGAGCAAGAACAACGGCGTCGACCCGCAAGCCTTGATCGAACGCTATGGTGCCGATACGGCTCGTTTGTACACCATGTTCACCGCACCCCCAGAGGCCACCCTCGAGTGGAATGACACGGCGGTGGAGGGGAGTTTTCGCTTTTTACGGCGACTTTGGCAGTTCGCCTTTCAGCACCGTTCCTTGTTCACCCGACAAGCGATCTCATTGGCGCTTGACCCAGAGGGACTCACTCAGCTAGCACCTTCATCAGGCGCCAAGGTCATGCGGCGAGAAATTTACCAAGTCTTGAAGCAAGCCAATTTTGACTATGAGCGCATGCAATACAACACGGTGGTGTCCGCGGTGATGAAAATGCTCAATTTGCTTGAAGCTCAAGACCCGGGTGCTTGGCCAGACCATGAGCGCTCAATTTTTTGCGAAGCCATGGGTATTTTGTTGCGTGTTTTGAACCCCGTTTGTCCTCATATTTCTGAGGCCCTGTGGAAAGACTTGGGCTTTGGAGATGAGTTTGGAGCGATGTTGGATGTCAGCTGGCCACAGGTGCATGAGGCAGCATTGGTTCAAAATGAAATTGAATTGGTGTTGCAAATCAATGGGAAATTAAGAGGGGCCTTGAAAGTTTCAGTCTCTGCGTCTGATGAGGAGATCAAAGCGCTGGCCTTGGCTCATGAGGCCACACAAAGGTTGTTGCTCGCAGCACAGCAGCAAGCGCCAAAGAAGGTCATTGTCGTGCCCAGTCGGCTGGTCAATGTGGTGATTTGATGGACAGACAGCGAAGGTCTGCTCTTAAAAGCTCGGCTCGTTGGGCTTGTATGCTGCCGTTGTTGATGATGGGCGCTTGCGGCTTTGAGTTGAGGAAACCGCCGCAGTTTGCATTCAAGGCGCTTTTTCTGAACAACGTCATCACCAACCCATTTGGCCAAGAGATGTTGAGCACGCTTGCGCAGGTGCAAGGTCTTCGCGTCTTGACAGATCCAAGAGACTTGGATCAAGCGGATATGATTTTTGATTTGAATTCGGTTTTGCGAGAGAAGGTGATCATTGGCAGAACCTCAACGGGCGCTATTCGTGAGTTTCAGTTGCGAATCAAGCTTGTTTTTAAGGTTCGAACACCTGCTGGTGTTGAGAAAATTCCTGAAATAGAAATGATTCAACGCCGAGACATCAGCTTCAATGAAAGCGCTGTTTTGGCCAAAGAGATGGAAGAAGAGTTGCTGTATCAAAACATGCAAACGGATTTGACTTATCAAATCATGCGTCGTTTGGCCGCCATTAAAACGGTGGACTGAACGCTTGGCCTAGATCAAAAAGCTCCCTTCAAACGCATGACCCAACCATCGACCGAACTCACCTCTCATCTCCAACGCGGTCTTGCCCCTTTGTATGTGATAGAAGGTGACGAGAGTTTGTTGGTTCAAGAAATGAGCGATGAACTGAGATCCAGAACACTGCAACTGGGCTACAGCGAGCGACAAGTGTTCACCGTCATGGGCGCGCATTTTGATTGGTCATCAGTTCTTGCTGAGTTTCAATCCATGGGATTGTTTGCTGACAAGCAACTCATTGAGCTCAGAATCCCCAGTGGCAAGCCAGGTAAGGAGGGCGCTCAGGCGATCGAGCAACTGGTTTCGCTGATGCAATCCTTTCAAGAACAAGGGCAAGGCACTGATCTGCCAGACAAAGTCTTGTTGATCACCTTGCCGCGCTTGGATAAGTCATCCAAATCCAGCGCATGGCACCAAAGTTTAGAGGCCGCAGCCCCCATCTTTGTGGTCCAAAACATTGACCGATCTGCTCTCTCGAGCTGGATTGTACAAAGATTGGCCGCCCAGGATCAAAGGGTGTCTGCGGGGGCTCAGGGGACTCAAACGCTACAATTTTTTGTCTCCTGTGTGGAGGGCAATTTGTTGGCCGCGCATCAAGAGATTCAAAAGCTCGCCTTGCTCTATCCGCCAGGCGAGCTTGGTTTTGAGCAAGTTCAAAAAGCGGTGTTGAATGTGTCTCGCTTTGATGTGTTCAAGCTCTCAGAGGCCATTTTATCTGGTCAAGTCACTCGGGTGCAACGCATGCTGGATGGTTTGCAAGCCGAAGGCGAGGCTGCAGTTTTGGTGCATTTTGCGATGACGGAAGATATTCGACTTCTGTACAAAATCAAATCATCCGTTGTGACGGGTAAAGCCCTTCCCATGGTGTTGAAAGAATACCGAGTTTGGGGTGCGAAAGAAAAACTCATCGAAAGAGTCATTGGGCACTTGTCCGTTCATGTGCTTGAAAAATTGCTACAAGCTTGCCACCGGGTCGATGGTGTGGTCAAGGGTTTGAAGGCGCCCAATTGGCCAGAAAATTCATGGATGGCCCTGCAGCAATTGGCTTTTTTATGCGCCAAGAGCTGTTCTCTGTCAAAATAGAACCATGAGCACCTTTTTGCAAAACCAAATGGATGAACTCGGACTGGCTGCCAGACAGGCCAGCCGAGAAATCGCGCGTGCAAGTGCGGCGCAAAAAAAACAGACCTTGCTCACCTTGGCAAGGCTTCTGCGTGAAGAAGAGGGTCAGCTTTTGGCGGCCAACCAAATCGATCTCGCTCAGGCACAGACCCATGGCGTGAGCGGGCCGCTGTTTGATCGCTTGAAGTTGAGCTCCTCGGTCCTTCAAACTTGTGCCTTGGGTTGCGAGCAATTGGCCTTGATGCCCGATATCGTTGGGGAAATCGTGGGTTTGCGAGAACAGCCCAGTGGCATTCGTGTTGGGCAAATGAGAGTGCCCATAGGGGTGTTTGGGATGATCTATGAAAGCCGTCCCAATGTGACCATTGAGGCGGCCTCTTTGTCCATCAAAAGTGGCAATGCCTGTATCTTGAGGGGCGGCTCTGAAGCCATCGAGTCCAACAAAGCCCTGGCTTTGTTGGTGCAAAAGGCCTTGACGCTGAGCGGCTTACCAAGAACGGCCGTTCAATTGGTTCAGACCACCGATCGAGAAGCGGTGGGCATGTTGATTCGCTCTCCACAATGGGTGGATGTGATCATTCCTCGAGGTGGCAAGGGTTTGATTGCCCGTATCACAGAGGAGGCGAAAGTTCCAGTGATCAAACATTTGGATGGCAACTGCTGCACCTATGTGGACGACCTTCAAGAGCAAGGGATGTATTTGAAAGTGATTGAAAATGCCAAAACGCAAAAATACAGTCCTTGCAATGCGCTGGAGAGTTTGCTGATCAAAGAGGACTTGGCTCAAGAGTTTTTGCCCAAGATGGCTGCAATTTTATGGTCCCATGGGGTGGAGTTGAGGGTCTGTGAACAGTCCTATGGCTTGTTGTCTGTTGTCCCTCACGATCAGGGCTTGTTGGTCAAAGCCACTGAGCAAGATTGGTTTGAGGAGTATTTGGCGCCCATTTTGAGCATCAAATTGGTCAAGGATTTGAATGAAGCCATTGAGCACATCAACCACTACTCCAGTCATCACACCGATGCCATCCTGACGCAAAATCATGTGCATGCGCAAAGGTTTTTGAGAGAGGTTGATTCGGCAAGTGTCATGATCAACACAAGCACGCGCTTTGCCGATGGATTTGAATTTGGTTTAGGCGCGGAGATCGGTATTTCAACGGATAAATTCCACGCCAGAGGTCCGGTGGGCGTGGAGGGCTTGACGTCTCTCAAGTACATTGTCTTGGGTCAAGGTGAAGTTCGAGCTTGAAACAGCTTCTTGGGTGTGAGTCCTCACTTCAACTGTTAGGTTCATTCCATCAAAAACCGCGTAAAAGTTCGCCAAGGGCTTAAAATCAGGGACTTTGGACGTCGTGTCTAAATAACCGAGACTACAAAATGGTTCCCCACCTTATCACTGCATTGACCGGTCCGATCAATGAGCTTGAACAAAGAATTCTGGACTCTATGCCCGCCATTGAGAGATGGTTTCGCTTAGAGTGGATGGAGCATACCCCGCCTTTTTATTCCTCCGTTGACATCAGAAATGCGGGTTTTAAGCTCGCCCCTGTGGACACCAATCTTTACCCAGGGGGCTGGAACAATTTGACACCTGAGATGCTGCCCTTGGCGGTGCAAGCGGCCATGGCTGCAATCGAGAAGATCTGCCCCGAGGCCCGCAATCTTTTGGTGATTCCAGAAAACCACACAAGAAACTCCTTCTATTTGAGCAATGTCGCTCAGTTGCAGAGAATCTTTTACATGGCAGGTCTGAATGTGCGAATTGGCTCCATCAACCCGGAGATCAAGGAGACAACGGTGATCAACTTGCCCAACGGCGAGACGGTGACCTTGGAGCCGGTCATCAGAGGCAAATACCGCTTGGGTGTGAAGGATTTCGATCCTTGTACCATCTTGCTCAACAACGACTTGAGTGCTGGCATTCCTGGTATTTTGGAGGACTTGCATGAGCAGTATTTGCTGCCGCCCTTGCATGCGGGCTGGAGTGTCAGAAGAAAAACCCAGCATTTTGCGAGCTATGAAGAGGTGACCAAGCGCTTTGGAAAACTACTTGGCATTGACCCCTGGTTGATCAATCCCATGTTTTCCCCATGTGCAGGTGTCAATTTTGCTGAGGGTTTGGGCCTTGAAGAGTTGAAAAGTACAGTGGACAACCTGCTTTTGAAAATCAGGAAAAAATACAAAGAATACGGCATCCATGAAAAACCCTTTGTGGTTGTCAAAGCTGACAATGGGACCTATGGCATGGGGATCATGACGGTGAGGGACGCCAAGGATTTGGATGCCTTGAACAGAAGAACCAAGAACAAGATGAGTGTGATCAAGGATGGTCAGTCGCTCACGGAGGTCATTGTTCAAGAGGGTGTGTTGACCAACGAGAGAATCAATGACGCCGTGGCCGAGCCGGTGGTGTACATGATGGACCGGTATGTGGTGGGTGGTTTTTACCGGGTGCATGCTGAGAGAGGGGTCGATGAAAACTTGAATGCCCCAGGCGCCTCCTTTGTTCCCTTGGCTTTTGAGCAAAGTGCGCACACTCCGCAACCCGGTCTTAAGGCGGGTGCGAGTGTGCCCAATCGGTTCTACATGTATGGCGTGATCGCGCGTTTGGCCATGTTGGCGGCCAGTTATGAGCTCGAAGCGACGGACCCGAATGCAGAAATTTACGATTGACAACGTTTGGCCATGAAAATACTTTTTGTTGCTGATCGGCTAGAGACCTTCAAGATAGAGAAAGACACGACCTTTGCGATGATGCGCGAGTGCAATCGACGAGGCATGGAGGTCTTTGCCTGTGAGGTTCAAGATCTTTTTTGGTTGAGTGGTGACTTGGTCAAAGCCAGTGCGTCTCGCCTAAGTCTGGATCTCACCCCCCAGGCGCAGTGGTTCACCCGAGGCGAAGCCATCAACCATGCGCTCAAAGATTTTTCTGCCGTTCTGATGCGAAAGGATCCACCGTTTGACGTGGAGTACTTCTATGCGACCCATCTTTTGCAGCACGCGAGCAAAGAGGGTGCAAGGGTCTTCAACGATCCAGCGGCTTTGAGAGATCACCCAGAAAAATTGGCCATTTTGAATTTCCCACATTTGATCAGTCCAACGCTTGTGACCAAGAACGCGCAACACATCAAAGCCTTCCACCAAGAGCACCAAGATATCATTTTGAAGCCCTTGGATGGGATGGGGGGCCGAGGGATTTATAGAGTCAAGAGCGACGGCTTGAACCTAGGTAGTTTGATTGAAACCCTTAATTTAGAGGGCCAACAAACCGTCATGGTTCAGCGCTTTATCCCCGATATCCACAAGGGTGACAAACGAATTTTGCTCATCGATGGCCAGCCGGTGCCATTCAGCTTGGCCAGAATACCCCAAGGCTCGGAGGTGCGTGGCAACTTGGCCGCTGGCGGGTTAGGCGTTGCACAAGCTTTGACGAAAAGGGACTTGGAGATCGCCCATGAGCTTGGCCCGGTCCTTAAGGCCAAAGGACTCTTCTTGGTGGGGTTGGATGTGATTGGGGACAAGTTGACGGAGATCAACGTCACGAGCCCCACTTGTTTTCAAGAAATCACCGATCAAACTGGGTTTGACGTTGCTTCGTGTTTTGTTGATGCCTTGACCCAACAGGTCTAAGGGGCAAAGAGGAGCTCACGTAGATGTCTCGTGTTTATTGCACCGGGGCTACTTTCACATTGACAATGAAGTGCGAGCTGTCGCCAAAACAGCTAGGAAGTCCTTGGTGTTCTTCGTATTCTAGGACCACCTTTTGTCCAAGACTTTGATTGATTTTTTCTGCAACGAGGTCATCTCTAACCGTGAAGAAAAACTTATCTGGTGCGGTTTGTAAGTTAGCGATGGAGCGGATTTGTTCGCCTTCCCAGGTTTTACAAACCCAGCCTTTGTAAGAAAGTTTTTGTACGAAACCCACGCTCTCGCCTTGAGAATAGGCGAATTGGTAGGCAAACAAAAGATAGACCACAGGTAAAGAGATGCTCAGGCACAACAAAATCAACAAGACTTTGAAGGCCTGGTGTTGGAGGTTTTGAAAAAACGAACCGCTCATAGGTGTTTGGACTCTAAAAAAACATTCCAATCCATGGGTGGATCAAAAAGGGTCATCAATGGGCTTGAGACTTGACGTGTGCTCTCCATGCATGCAACAAAGGCTCGGTGTAACCGCTAGGTTGCTCTTTGCCCTTGAAGACCAAGTCCAATGCCGCTTGGTAAGCGCTTGAGCGCTCAAGATGGTCAGCCATGGACATGTACAAGGGATCTGCTTTGTTTTGTGCATCCACAACAGAGGCCATTTTCTGGAAAGTGTCTTGGACTTGTCGGGTCGAGACGATCCCATGCTGCAACCAATTGGCAATGTGCTGGCTTGAAATTCTTAAGGTGGCGCGGTCTTCCATGAGGCCAATGTTGTGAATGTCGGGCACTTTTGAACAGCCCACGCCCTGTTCGACCCAGCGAACCACATACCCAAGGATGCCTTGAGCGTTGTTGTTCAACTCTTCTTGAATCTCTTGTTGAGACCAGTTGGGATGAGCTACAACAGGAACCGTCAGCAAGTCATTCAAGAGCATGTCTGCGCTGGGGTTGCTCTTGCTCTTTTCGATGTTCTTTTGAACAGCGAAGACGTCAACTTGATGGTAGTGCAAGGCGTGCAAGGTGGCCGCAGTTGGGCTTGGAACCCAAGCGGTGTTGGCACCAGCCTGAGGGTGAGCAATTTTTTGCTTGAGCATGTCGGCCATGAGATCTGGCATGGCCCACATGCCTTTTCCAATTTGAGCTTTGCCTCTTAAGCCACAGGACAGGCCAACCAAGACGTTGTTTTTTTCATAAGCTTGTATCCACGCGCTGGACTTCATGCTGCCTTTTCTCATCATTGGCCCTGCAAGCATGGAGGTATGCATCTCGTCGCCAGTGCGGTCCAAAAAACCTGTGTTGATAAAGGCCACTCGAGCAGATGCGCTTGCGATGCAAGCCTTTAAATTGACGCTTGTGCGCCTCTCTTCATCCATGATGCCAAGTTTGACCGTGTTCTTTTTAAGTTGGAGGGCTTTTTCTACTTTTGTAAAAAGCAAGTCCGCAAAAGCAACTTCTTGTGGTCCATGCATTTTTGGTTTGACAATGTACACCGAGCCTGTGCGTGAATTGCGAATGCCCAATGGGCTTGCTTTTAAATCATGAATGGCAATGGCAGTGGTGATGTAGGCGTCTAAGATCCCCTCGGGGATTTCGTGGAGCTCGGCGGTCTTGGGGTCGTTGTAAAGAATGGCAGGATTGGTCATCAAGTGACCCACGTTTCTAAGAAACAGCAAAGATCTACCGGGTAAGCTGACCGAGCGTCCTTTTAGAGATGTATAGAGCCTGTCAGGGTTAAGACGGCGTGTGAAGGTTTGACCATTTTTTTGAACAGATTCAGACAGGGTACCTTTCACAATGCCTAACCAGTTTCTATAGGCCAAGACCTTGTCTTGAGCGTCAACTGCAGCAACCGAGTCCTCCAAGTCCAAGATGGTGGACAAGGCAGACTCGATGACCAGGTCACTCACGCCCGCGGCATCCTTGGCGCCGATGTCGGTGGCATCGTCCAAGATCAAATCCAAGTGCAACCCGTTGTGTTCAAACAAGATGCTGCTGGGCTTGGATGGGCTACCCTGGTAGCCGCGGCACTGCGAAGGCTTGGAGAGCGTTGTCATGGATCCCGATTGGAGGTGAACTCTCAAGCCGGCGTCTTTGATTTCGTATTTCACCGAGTCAATGTGCGAGCCCTTTTTAAGGGGTGCGACGCGGTCAAGAACGTATCTTGCATATTCGATGACTTTGGCGCCACGTTTGGGGTTGTAGGCTTGGGTTTTCTCGCAACCTTCGGAAGATGCAATGACGTCCGTGCCGTACAAGGCGTCGTACAAAGAGCCCCACCTGGCATTGGCAGCATTCAAAGCGTAGCGAGCGTTCAAGATGGGTACGACCAGTTGGGGCCCTGCTTGCTGAGAAAGCTCTTTGTCAACATTGGACGTGGAGATGTTGACGCTTTTGGGCACGGGGACCAAATAGCCAATGTTGATCAGAAAGTTTTTGTAGGCTTTCATGTCCTTGATTGGACCAGGATGCTTGAGGTGCCAAGTATCGAGTTCTTGCTGTAATCGCTCTCGCTCATGAAGCAGCGATTGATTCTTTGGGGCCAGTTCGACAACCAGCTCACTCAAAGACTTCCAAAAAGCATCTGTGCCAATATCTGTACCCGGCAAGACCTCGTCTCTTACAAAAGCAAAGAGATCTTGACTGATTTGAAGGTGGTGGGCTTGAATTCGCTGGGACATGTCGATCATGGTGTAAAGATAAAAAACAAGGTTCTTTGAAAAGGATTGTAGAGTTTAAAGATGGTTTCGTGGGCAATAGCGCCCCACTTATTTTAAAAAGGCCCAAATCGGTGCGCGGGCAGACTTGAAAACAAAGTCCTGTGCACCTTCATTAGGAAAAATGACGATAAAGATCAAAAAAGCAAGAAAAGGCTATGGTCAACGGGGTAAAACCTAGATTTGGCCGGCGTGCAGGGCTTGATAATTTGGCCTACACTAATGACCTTGAAATAAAATCGTCTGAATCGACGATTTTGATCTAACCTACCTATGAAGAGCACCAGGTAGGAGGTATCCCTTGATTCCGTCGTCTTTTGAGGATGGTGGTTTTTATAAAGTCACAAAATGTCACTGGTCCAATTAGCCTTAAAGCGTTCTTATACATTCATTGTGATGGCCATCTTGATCCTGTTGGCCACGCCATTTGCGTTGCTCAACATGGCAACGGATATTTTTCCTGAAATCAACATCCCTGTCGTCAGCATCATTTGGAGCTACAACGGGCTTTCAGCTCAAGAAATGGGTCAAAGGATCGCGTCTTCAAGCGAGCGTGGCTTGTCGACGGTCGTCAATGACATTGAGCACATCGAATCGACGTCCTTGAATGGTATTTCGATCATCAAGATCTTTTTTCAACCCAAAGCGAATATTCAAGCGGCCATTTCCCAAGTTGTGGCCTCGGTTCAAGCTCAAGTGAGACAACTGCCGCCTGGTATCACACCGCCTTTGGTGATCAAATATTCTGCCTCTAGTATCCCGGTGATTCAACTGGCTTTGTCAAGTCCTACCTTGTCTGAGTCGGCTTTGTTTGATGCCACCATCAACTCATTGAGACCCCAATTGGTGACCATTCCTGGTGTGGCCATTCCCTTTCCTTACGGAGGGAAAATAAAAGTGGTGTCGGTGGACATCAACAACCGTGAGTTACAAGCCAGGGGGTTGGCTCCGTCTGACGTGGTCAATGCCATCAGCCTGCAAAACCTGATCCTGCCATCGGGAACGGTCAAGTTAGAAGGCTCTGAGTACGCGGTGTCTCTCAACAGCTCCCCCACCACCATTGCTGGACTCAATGACTTGCCCGTCAAAACGAGCAATGGTGCGACCGTTTTGATCAAAGACGTGGCCAATGTTCGTGATGGGTTTCAACCGCAAACGAACATCGTTCGCCAAGATGGTTCAAGAGGGGTGTTGCTTTCTATCTTGAAAAATGGCGGTGCTTCTACGCTAGATATTGTTGATGGCATTAAAAAAGCCTTGCCCATTGCCGCTGAAAGCCTGCCACCAGACATCAAGGTGAGCCAATTGTTCGATCAATCCTTGTTTGTGAAGGCGGCCATCAAAGGGGTGGTCTTTGAGGCGGTCATCGCAGCCGCCTTGACGGCGGCGATGGTTTTGCTGTTTTTGGGAAGTTGGAGAAGCACGCTCATCATCGCCATGACGATTCCCCTGTCAATTTTTTCTTCCATCTTGGTACTTTATGCGCTGGGTGAAACGCTCAATTTAATGACCCTAGGCGGTCTTGCCTTGTCGGTTGGAATTTTGGTTGACCAGGCGATTGTGACCATCGAGAACATAGAGCGCCATTTACACATGGGCAAACCTTTGTACGATGCGATTGAAGTTGGGGCGGGAGAAATAGGGGTGCCTGCCTTTGTCGCAACCTTGTGCATATGTATTGTTTTTGTTCCCATGTTCTTTCTTTCAGGTGTGGCGAAATTTTTGTTTGTACCACTGGCTGAGGCCGTGGTCTTTGCGATGCTCGTGTCTTTTTTCCTGTCCAGAAGTTTTGTCCCTACCATGGTCAAATTGTTGATGGGTCAACATGATCAAGCAAAGCTGAAAGAAAAGACAAAACCCCATGTATTTGAAAACATCTATATCCAATTTGATCAAAAGTTTGAAGCGTTCAGACTGGGGTACAGAGAAATTTTGTCCAAGGTCTTGCTCAACAGGAAGGCTTTCGGAACAGCGTTTTTGACTTTTTGCATTTTGTCATGCGGTTTATTTCCTTTTTTGGGTCGAGACTTTTTCCCGGCTGTGGACTCTGGGCAAGTGCGTCTTCACTTTCGAGCGCCGACGGGCACGCGGATAGAGGAAACGGCAAAATTGGCGGATGCCATTGAGGCGAAAATCAAACAACTCATACCTGCTGAGGAGCTTGAAACGATTTTGGACAATTTGGGCGTCCCCAACAGCGGCATCAACTTGTCTTATAGCAACGGAGGAACGTTTGGCTCCTTGGACGGAGAGCTCTTGATCGCTTTGAAGGAGTCGCATAGGCCATCGAGCACCTTGACCACCCTCTTGCGTGAGGAGCTACCTAAATCATTTCCTGGGGTTGAGTTTTTTTTCCAGCCAGCAGATATCGTGACGCAAATCTTAAATTTTGGACTGCCTGCCGCAATTGATGTTCAGCTGACAGGCAATGATTTGTTAGGTAATGCTGAACTGGCGGCGGAAATAACAAAGGAGATCGCAAAAATTCCAGGTGCCGTGGATGCGCATGTCCATCAAAAATTAAATGCACCTGGTATTGCTCTAGAGATGGACCGTTCTCGGGTGCAACAATTGGGTCTGAATGCTCAAAATGTCGGCCAAAATGTATTGATTGCCTTGTCTGGAAGCTCACAAACTTCTCCAGCCTTTTGGCTCAACCCCAAAAATGGTGTTGTCTACAGCATTGTGATTCAAAATCCACAATACTCATTTCAATCCATCAACGATTTGCTGAGCATACCGGTCAGCAGCCAGGTCAATCCGGTTGAAAGCACACAACTGTTGGGCAATTTGGTGAGCTCAAGGCCTGTCAAGCAGTTGCCCATCGTCTCGCGGTACAACATTTCACCGGCCATTGACATCTATGTGAATGTGCAAGGGACCGATTTGGCGAGCGTGGCCAGCAAGGTGAGCGCGATTGTGGACGGCATGAAAAGCAAGTTGCCAAAGGGTTCACAAGTAGCCATCCGTGGTCAAGTGCAAACAATGCAGTCCTCTTTTATAGGCTTGGGCGTGGGGTTGGTGATGGCCATTGTGTTGGTGTATTTGTTGATTGTTGTGAATTTTCAGTCATGGATTGATTCTGCCATCATCATCACCGCTCTACCTGCCGCATTGGCGGGCATTGCTTGGATGCTTTTCTTGACAGGTACCACCTTGAGTGTGCCAGCCTTGACTGGGGCCATCATGACCATGGGTGTTGCAACCGCCAACAGTATTTTGGTGGTTTCATTCGCCAAGCAACAAAGAGAAGAGGGACTCAATCCTTACCAGTCTGCTTTGCAGGCCGGAGCAACAAGGATTCGGCCTGTGTTGATGACCGCTTTGGCCATGATCATCGGCATGATCCCTATGGCTTTGGGTTTGGGCGAAGGGGGTGAGCAAAATGCCCCGCTTGGCCGTGCAGTGATTGGTGGTTTGGTTTTTGCAACAGTTTCAACCTTGTTTTTTGTACCGGTGGTATTTGCAGCTGTGCATCAAAGTCTCTTTGACAAAGAACTGAAAAAAGCGAATTCATCGTTAAAACCTTAAGAATTTATTTAGGAAATGAAGATGTCAGATCAGAACGTTGTTGCTAAAAGCAAAATATGGATTGGGGTGTTTGTGTTTTTATTGGTGGCGGGCTCTGTCAATACCATAGTGAATCGAATGGGGAATGCCAAAACATTAGAAAAACAAATTGAAGATAAAACGAAACTGTATGTGAAGGTTGCAGTGGTAAAAAATGCCGATGCTCCCCAATTGTTAAGGCTTCCAGGCACCCTTTTGGGTTTTTCACAAGCCCCCGTTGCAGCGCGTGCAAGTGGGTACATCAAGCGTTGGAACAAAGACATAGGGAGTTTGGTTCAAGAGGGGGAAGTGCTTGCTGAAATTGACACGCCTGAATTGGATCAATTGTTGTCCCAACTCGTGGCAACTCAACAACAAGCGTCAGAGAGCATGCAATTGGCTAAATCTTCCCTGGAAAGATGGGAGGCCTTGAGAAAGAAGGACGTGGTCTCTCAGCAAGAATACGAAGAAAAGAGAAGCACTTACTCGCAAGCCATTGCCAACTTCAATGCCTCTGCTGCCAATGCAGAAAGAACGCGTCAATTGACTTCTTTTAAAAAGGTCGTGGCCCCATTTTCAGGGGTGATTACTAAAAGAAACATTGACATTGGTGACTTGATCGATGGGACCACAAAGCCACTGTTTTTGATTGCGAAAACAGATCCCTTGCGTGTTTTTATCAATGTGCCTCAGTCTTATTCTCAGTGGGTGAAGGTTGGACAAGCGGCTGAAATCAATTTGGATGAAATCAGAGGCATGACATTTCAAGGGCAAATCAGCAAGTCTGCTTCTGCCATCGATCCTTTAACAAGAACGATGCAAGTTGAGGTGACCTTGAGCAACAAAGAGAAAAAATTGTTGCCAGGTGCTTTTGTTCAGGTAAGTTTAAAACTCCCCGCTTCGAACGCGATCAACATTTCTTCCAATGCACTTTTGATCAGAAAAGAGGGGCCGCAAGTGGCGGTGGTTGATGATCAAAATAAAGTTCACCTTCAAAAAATCAAGCTAGGCCGCGATTTTGGCGTGACATCGGATGTGATCGATGGCTTAAAGGGTGGGGAAAGACTGGTCTTGAATCCATCCGACTCTTTGAGCGATGGAGATGTTGTCACCATTGTTGCCGAAGAGGTGAAGAGTGAAGGACAACAGTTGCCTAACAAAGAAAAGGCAAAGCAATGAAAAATGTGGGTTTCTTTGTTTTGATGTTGCTAGGGCTTGTGTCGTGTTCAAGTCCTCCAAAGTATGAAAAAGTAAAGCTTGATGTTCCTGCTGAATTTAGGGATTCCAGCGCTTGGAAACTGGCCAAGCCCAATGACCAACAACTGAAGCAAAAGTGGTGGGAAGAGTTGGGCGATGATGAATTGAATTCTTTGCTAGAGCGCGCATTCAAGAACAACCCCAATTTAAAGATCGCTGTAGAAAAAGTCAATCAATCCAGGGCCAACTTCAACACCGCAAATGCTAGCTTGTTCCCTCAAGTCAATGCCACGGGAAGGCTTGCTCGCTTAGAAATTTCTAGCGCAAGACCCCTGACCAACTACAACTCACCTAACCAAGCAACGGTTCAAACTGATATTTTGCCTCAAATGGTCGCCTCTTATGAGTTTGATTTCTGGGGGCGGGTCAGCTCAACGGTAGCAGCAGGTCAAGCCAACCTTGAGCAGTCCATGGCTGACTTTCAAAATGTAAGACTGATCTTGTCTACCGATGTTGCAACGTACTACTTCAACATAAGACAAGCTGATATAGAAATTGATTTGCTCAATCAATTGATTCGCTTACAAGAAAAGGCTTTGTTGTTGGCCTCTGAAAGATACAAGTTGGGCTTGAATTCAGCTTTAGAAAAAACACAGCAGCAAATTGCGCTTGAAACGACAAGTGGCCAGATAGAACAACTCAAAAGAACCAGAAGTATATTTGAGCATGCCTTAGCGAGCTTGGTGGGTCAAAATGCCACGGATTTCAAGCTAGGTACGAAAGCCATTGAAAGACGCTCCCTCGATACCCCATTGGGTATACCGGCAGTGCTGTTGGAGAGACGACCTGATGTGGCTTCGGCCGAAAGGGCTGTGGCCGCAGCCAATGCGCAAATCGGTATAGCGCAAGCTGCTTATTACCCACAAATTGTCTTAGGCGGTGGTTTTGGTTATCAGGCCACACAGTTAGCGAATTTGTATTACGCTCCAAGCAGAGTTTGGTCTTTTGGCCCAAGTCTTTCTTTACCCTTGTTGGATGGCGGACGTATCGATGCCAATGTGGCTTTTAACAAATCGGGCTATGCAATAGCTGTTGAAAATTACAAAAAGGTTGTTTTGACAGCCATGCAAGAGGTCGAGGATGGGATCAGTGGTGTATTGGCCCTCGACAAAGCATTGGAACAAGCCAGTCGAGCCAGTCAGTCGGCTCTAAAAATATTTGAGGTTTCCCAGGATCGTTACAAGGGAGGCGTTGCGAACGCTTTGGACTTGGCTTTGGCTGAACAGGCTTATGTCAACGTTAAACGTCTAGAGACGCAGGCCATGGCTTCAAGACTGCAAGTTCAAATATTTTTGGTCAAAGCCATTGGTGGCGGTTGGCGTGGCGATAAATCAGAAGGTTTATGAGCCCATGTCAAAGCAGTGAGACACTCTAAAAGACCTGTTAGGTAGAAACGCACTCGGAAGTTAACCCCCACTTGATGCAGCACTTGTGAAGTGCTGCATTTACTTGTTGGTGCTTGACGAGTGAATGCCCTTCATGCCGTTAAGAGCTTTGACGGCTTCGACCTCTTGGGATGTCAAAAAACCTACAAAGTTTTGGACAGATTGAAGACGAGTTGCTTCATGAGAGAGGTTGGTGGGGATCCCAGACGAAAAAATGGTGATGTAGGCAATGTCGCTTGGGAGTGTGCCAACCACCTCGATGCCAGGAATTGAGATCAGCTCACTTAATTGTTGAAAACCTAGAGAAGCTCGTCCGCTCGCAACCAGAGTGCCAACAGGTGTTCCAGGCGGTGGGACGACCAGACAAGCCTTCACTTGTTCATGAATGCCCCAGGTTTCAAACAACTTTTCTAAATAAACGCCACTTGGGCCAGTTGAATAGCTGAGGCTTGTGCTTGAGAGAATGGCGTTCTTGACCGCAAGCGCATTGGATAGATCTGGGTGTTTGAAGCCAGTTGGTACAGCGGCAGCAATCTCTGACTCTACCCAATCTTGGCGAGAATTGGGCAGCAAGTGGCCTTCTGAGATGAGGCGATCAATGGAGTCAGAGCTGAGGAGGACAAGGTCATAGTCCTCTTTGTTTTGTATTCTTTTGACCGCTTCAACACCGCCTACAGATTCAATGTCCAAGCGGACGTTAAATTGCTCAAAGTAAATTTGCGACAACTCAGACAAAACCAATTTTGTTGCCATTGATGAAATCCCACGCAACACGAGGGGTTGAAGTGTGTTGGCAGTATTTAGAGTTGAAGGTGGCATGGCGTTGATGTTAAATGGTTGGATTGAAAATTTTAATGCATTTGTAAACAGCAAAAAAAACTTTATGTCAATGGCAGAGCATGCTCTTGGCAGGGATCATAAATTGATAGTCAAGTGAACAAAAGCCTTATGAGTTATTAGATTTGAAAGCGTTAGGGAAAAGGTTGTGCTTCAAAGGGTCTAAAAATGTACCGCATCTGAACGGTTCAAGGTGCAAGATGTGCCCAGAATGAATCCACTAGAACTTGGAGTGCCTATCTCTAGAGGATCAACTTGTACAGAGTCCATCCCAAGTTAAAAAGAACCAAGGTAAATAAAGTACCAAAAGTCAGCATCATGCCTAGTACGCGTTTGCTGAAATCAGGTGGTGGTACCTTGATGCCTAGAGCATGGATCACGCGACCCATGATTAAAGTAAGGCCGGTGATGGCCACGAACCACCAAGGGGCTCCATTGAGTTCAAGGCAAGCCATCAAGATGATTCCAAAGGGAACATATTCAGCAAAGTTGCCATGAGCGCGAATGGCTCTTTCAAGTTCTTCGTGACCCCCATTGCCTAATCCAACCTTATTTTTTCTTCTAAGCCCAATGACATCAAAAGAGAGTTTAATAAAGAGGAGGGTTAAAACAGCAGCAATGATTGAGGTAACGAATAGCATTTTTGACTTCGAGGTTAATGTTTAATAGGTTGAGCAATCTATGAAAAACACGCGAAGGTGTGTTCTGATATTTTAGTGGTCTAGGGCGAAATCAACCGCGGCCTAGGATGTCTAATTCTCTTAGCAATGTATCGTGACGTTTAGGTTTTAACACGACTGACACATTTGCACTAAATAATTAAATTTTATTCCACAAGGGGATTTTGATGAAATTTTCAGCGGTCTTTCTTTCAGTTTGTATAGTAGCAACGACACCTACTCTGGGCTCAGCTCAAGATGCCTTCAATGCAGAGTTGGTTGGTCATGCAGTGATGCCTGCACAAACTTACATTTCTGCGCCCAAAGACGCTCCCGCGAATTTGCAAACCAGTGGTAAGTTCACGACGGGCAAACGGGTAGAAAAGATGGGTAGCGTTGAAGGCGCCTCTTATGACAGGCCCACTGGGGTGTTCTTACCCTTTAAAGGTCAACCCATTCAAGGCCACTCAGGAATTAAACGTATGCCTGATGGGACGTTCTGGATATTGACAGACAACGGTGCTGGTTCTAAGGCCAATTCACCTGATTTCATGTTGTACCTCAATCACTACAAGGTGGACTTCACTACCAATAAATTCACCCGTTTGAACACAATTTTTTTGCATGATCCAGATAAAAAAGTACCCTTCCATATCGTTACTGAAGGTACACAGAAACGTTACCTAACAGGAGCTGATTTCGATACTGAAAGCTTTCAATTTGCAGATGGAGCTTTATGGATTGGGGATGAATTCGGTCCATTCTTGATCAAAGCAGATATGACAGGAAGAGTATTAGCGGTTTATGACACATTGGTAGATGGCAAAGTCATTCGCTCACCCGATCATCCAGCTGTAACAACGCCAAATACCCCTCCAGACTTCGCAAAATTTCAGACACGTCGTTCTAAAGGTTTCGAAGGCATGGCCGTATCAAGGGATGGTGGCAAGCTGTATGCTTTG
>Ga0209188_1001106_pt1 | contig 22896 bp, 21 predicted proteins | sample C_130625_EF_Meta_FD_187307 | JGI IMG/M metagenome (GOLD analysis project Ga0209188, IMG submission 187307) | Freshwater microbial communities from Lake Croche, Canada to study carbon cycling - C_130625_EF_MetaG (SPAdes) (version 2) | ecosystem: Environmental > Aquatic > Freshwater > Lake... | reverse complement strand
CGGAGCGGCCTCCGGACTGGTTGCTGGATTAGTCGGCATCACGCCCGGAGCCGGGTTCGTCACCCCGGTCGCCGCGATCGGCATCGGCGTTGCGGCTGGCATCATCTGCTGCCTTGCCCTGGAGCTGAAGAAGCTGTTTAAGTTCGATGACGCCCTGGACGTCGTCGGTGTTCACGGCGTGGGAGGTGCCCTTGGAGCAATCCTTACGGGAGTCTTGGCGGACGCCGCGGTGAACCCGGCCGTAGAAGGCGCACTGAAGACAAATGGCGGTCGCGGCGGCCTCATTCTTACGCAGTTCATCGGCATCGCCGCCGTGGGCATCTTTGCCTTTGTCGGCTCGTTCCTGCTCATCAAGATCGTTCAGGCCACGGTAGGAATTCGCGTCAACGAAGCCCAGGAATCGGAAGGACTAGACCTGGCTCTGCACGGAGAATCGGGCTACAACTTGGAGGCGCAGAACTAGCGAACAAGGAAATCCAATGGTAAAAATCGAAGCATATATTCGCAACAGCCGGCTCGAGGCCGTGCAAGACGCATTGGACAGTGTGGACGTCTCTGGCTTCACCGTCATCGACGTTCGCGGGCGCGGGCGATCGAAAGGGGCAACCCACACCTACCGTGGTTCGCAATACACCCTTAGCCTAAGTCCACGGCTTAAACTGGAGGTGATCGTGGAAGATCATCAGGCCGAGGAAGTGGCATCCGAGATCCTAAAGGCGGCCCAAACCGGAGAAGTGGGCGACGGAAAGGTCGTCATCATCCCGATTGCCGATGTGATCCGCATTCGCACCGGGGAACGCGGACCGATCGCCCTGTAACGAACATTGGGCCGATCCACCGGTGGAACACCAAGCCCCAGGGTCGGCCCATCTGCTAAAGTAGAGTTTGCGCAATGCCGTATGTAATCACTGAGCCCTGTATCGGAGTTAAGGACAAGTCGTGTATGACCGTTTGTCCGGTCGATTGTATCTATGAGGTGGACGGCGAAGACCAGTTGTTCATCAATCCGGACGAATGCATTGACTGTGGTCTGTGCGAAGCCGAATGCCCGGTCAACGCCATTTTCGTGGACACCGACGTTCCGCCGAATTTCAAGCAGTTCATTGAATTGAATGCCTTAAAGGGCCGCGCCGCATCCGCTTAGCGGATGCCAAACCAACCCATCGTGGACGACGAATTTTCTGATGAGCTGAACGACCGTTTGAACGAGCCGGAGGCTCATCCGCGTCCGCTTTCTGGAAATCCGCTAGAAGTCGCTCAGGACCAGTTCATTTTGGAATGGGGCCGGATGTCTTCGAGTTGGGGCATCAATCGAACCATGGCGCAGATTCACGCGCTGCTTTTTGTGGTGGGGGAGCCGCTAGAAGTGAATGAAATCATGGATCGGCTCCAAATTTCGCGCGGAAATGCCAGCATGAACCTGCGCGAACTCATGGACTGGGGGGTTGTCCGCCGTTTTCGGCAGCCGGGTGATCGTAAAGACACGTACATCACCGAGACCGACCCCTACCAAATGTTTATCCGCATTGTGAAGGAGCGGAAGCGGCGCGAGATCGATCCGACAGCCGAGGCCATCGCCGAGGTGATTGCGCGACTACCGGAGCACGACACCAGCGAAGAGGTGCAATCGCTCAGAACGCGGCTTTCGGGCCTTCTGGAGATCTTTGAATTGGCCGACGCGGTCTATAAAGAGATCTTCCGGGTCGAGATGTCCTTCGAAGAGTTGAAAGGCCTCATTCCCAAGCGGTAGTAGACCCAGAAACTTAGGTGGCAGCGAGCCACGGGTCCCCGGCGACACATCGACCTCGTCGAGTTGATTCTTACCTAAGGTTTGGGACTGCCCTCAAGGTAACGTACACCGCATGGTTCGCCTAGGAATTATTGGTTGTGGGCAGATTGCCCAACAACACTTCGCCAACTACAAGAACATTCCCGACGCCGAAGTCGTGATCTGCGCTGATATCAACGGCGCGACGGCGGAAGCCTCGGCCCAGAAATGGGAAGTTCCTCACTGGACCACCGATTTTCGCGAAATTTTGAAGCGCGACGATATCGACGCAGTGGATGTCTGCTTGCATAACAATTTCCACATGCCGGCGACCGTTGCGGTTTTGGAAAGCGGGAAGAATGCGTACTGCGAAAAGCCGATGGCCGGAAGCTACGCCGATGCCGCCACCATGCTGGAAGCCGCCAACCGAACCGGAAAGCACCTTCACATTCAGTTGGCGAACATTTACAGTAACGAGACCCGGGCCGCGAAGGAGTTGATCGATCTCGGCGAACTCGGCGAGGTTTTTCACGCTCGTAGCACCGGTTTCCGGCGTCGAGGACGGCCGTTCGTCGATGGTTACGGCACCCCGACATTCGTTCAAAAGCGATTCAGTAGCGGCGGAGCGACCTACGACATGGGCGTGTATCACATTTCCGAGATCCTGTACCTTTTGGGCAACCCAGACGTAAATCGCATCAGCGGTAAGACCTACCAGAAGATGGATATGGACGCTCGCCGGAGAGAGTCGTCTGGCTACGACGTAGAAGAGCTCGCACTCGGCTTCGTTCGTCTGGCCGGTGGGGTCAGCATGGATATTATCGAAGCTTGGGCCATTAACTTGGGCAGTTTGGAGGGCAGCAGTATTGTCGGCAGCAAGGGTGGCGTACGCCTACATCCGTTTAGCTTCCACAAGAGCTACGGAAACTTGGATATCGACGGGGCCGCCAATATGGGTAGCGCCAACTTCCGATGGAAGAACGTGGAAGGAACGGGCGGGTTCTACGACAGCAGTCAAGCTCACTGGATTGCTGCGCTTCAGGGTCAGGTTCCGCTGATCCCGACCGCCGAAATTGCACTGAATACGATGCTGATCTCGGAAGGCATCTTCCTAAGCGAATCGCTGGACCGCGAGGTCACCGCAGACGAGGTGCGCGCCGCGAGCAAGTCCACCGCCGTTCAAATCTGACCCAAAATCTCCCCTCGGAGCTTTGGCTTCGAGGGGAGATTTTGTGTCGCTTAGCGACCCGCAGCCTGAAGAATGACCTTAAAGCTCTTGGCGATGATGCGAAGATCGATGGCCGGCGATCGGTGCTTGATGTAGTACAGATCGTACTGTAGCTTGATGAGGCTATCTTCTTCACTGCTACCGTACCGATACATCACCTGGGCCCAACCCGTGAGACCAGGTTTCACGGCATGCCGCGCGCGAAAGAACGGGATCGACTCGGCGAGGAGCTTGGTGAATTCGGGGCGCTCTGGCCGGGGGCCAATCAGGCTCATTTCGCCAATGAGCACGTTCCAAAACTGCGGCAGTTCATCAACGCGTGTCTTTCGGAGGAAATTCCCGACCTTGGTGATGCGGGGATCATCCTCAACGCACCACTTGGCCCCTGCGGCTTCGGCGTTGGTGACCATGGAGCGGAACTTGTAGATCCGGAACTCTTTGCCACCCTTTCCAACCCGCATTTGGCTGTAGAAAAGCGGTCCGGGGCTTCCACCAAATTTGTTCACCAGGAGCAGAATGGGGGAGACGAGAGCGGTCACCGCGAGGCCAATGATGCCAGCGACCAGATCTACTAGGCGCACCAAAACGTCGTGAACGAACGGGGAGCGAAAATGCTCCATGGGGAACATAATCCCCCAGTTGTCGCCCACATGCTCAACGGCTACCTTACTGGTGAGCGTTTCGTACAGCGCGGGCATGCTGAGTATTCGAACGCCGCGTTCTCGCGCCGTAACCAGGCTTTCAAAGACATCGGCGGAGATGACCGAAACACGGTTGACGGATAAGCAAATGGTATCGATTTGATGACGTTCAATCAGCTCCGGAACTTCCCGCCCCGTGCCGATCACCGGCATTCCGCAGTGGACTTTGCCAATTTTTTCGGGGTCGTCGTCGATGAAGCCGACCATTTGATAGTCCTGTTCTCCGCGTCGGTGCTTCTCGTGAAACTCTTGCGCAAGAATGCCACCGCTCATTCCGGCCCCAATCACCAGAACGCGCTTGGTGAAGGGCACCACCTTTGCCGCGAGGGCGAATAGCGTCCGCCAAGTCGCCAGCGCAACGACCGCCACGGCCGCAAACATGCTCTCATCAATAAGACCCGCATGGTTGTGCCCTTGGTAGAGCGACCGTGCCGCCATCACGAGAAGAACTGCGCAAAGAGTGGCTCGGTGAGTTCGACTGAGGGAAGATGCGCGAGCGAGAGAATACAAGTTCAAGCTCATCGCCAAAACCATCCATAGGGCTGCTGAGCCAAGAATGACAATCATTTCCAGGCTGCCCAGCATGATGGGGCGTTCTGGGTGGCGCTGCAGGGTGGCCGCAATGGCCGGGCCGCTGATCGTCAGGACATCCCCGATCAGCAACAACCACTTGCCTTCCCGGTGTGTTAGTACTCCCTTCCGTCCCCGAGACAGTTCATTAACTCCTGATGAATTCTTCCGTTCCGACCCCGGTTTTAAACCCCTCTCATCCAGCTGAACCATTTTAACAATCTCCTTCGGTAAATGCAGAACTCGCGATCTGCCTCAATCTATGCCCAGCTTCTTTGACGGTATTTCCTAAGATCATCGCCTCGATGCGACCACCCCCTCCGATCAAATCCCCAGCCCCCGAGGAGAAATCACTCCCCTGGCGAGGCTTATCAAAGTGAACTGGCATCAACATCACCTTATAGTATGGTGCCCGTACGTTAACAAAACCCTAAGACATCTTCCTCAGGCGAAAATAGGTGGGGCATGATCATGGCGAAACCAGCAAAATTACCTGCTATCAAAGCGGGACAATAACGCTTGTTTGACGCAAAAAATACCGCGGAGTTCAATTTAACTGACATTATTTGAAGAATTTCGCCCTGTAGTGATACCAGGGAAAGAAAAGGTGGTACCTTTCGCAACCCGAAATCGTACGAATATCAGGCAAGGAAGCCAAATATGGTTTACAAACAAGTGCTGCACCGAAATTCGAAGGCAACGAAGCCGTCTCGCGTTCTGGAATCCTGGCTCGTCCAAAACGAGCCCGAGCTAGATCGGAAGGTGGCTCAACAACAGCTAGCAAAGCGGAGCAGCTGGTATGCCCGCTATCTCGAGGGGCACCCGAGTTGAACTGAACGACAAAAGTGCCGGCAAGATCGAATCTTGCCGGCACTTTTTCATCAAAAGCCTTCCGGTCGGTACTAGGGGCTTCCGCCGGTTAGGCCGCCCGGAGCTCCGAGACCACCCATCATTTGCTTGCTGAGCATTCCGCCGGCGGCGACATCCGAAGCGATATTGAACCATTTTGCTTTCTGGTACTTGGAGCAAATTTCGCCCAGCTTCTGGTCTGTCCGGGCAAAGTAACGGTCAATGCCGCTGTAGCTTCCGTTTTGCATCTTTTTCGCCTGCTCCAGAGCCTTTTGCGGATCGTTGGCAACTCCGTTTAGCATTTCGCCAAGATCGCCCATCATGCCGGGGATTTCATCGAGCGCGCGGGAGTAATCATCCGCCAACGGGCGACATTCTTCTGGGGGGGGCACCGAATTGAAGAACGTAATCAATTCGTCCCACTGCGGGCGGAGGTCTAAGATTTTCCCCTTGGTGTAGCTGCTAGGTTCCTTGTCACCGTTTGCTCCTTCCGATTGATCGTAAGGATCCATCAATCCCATTCCGGCACCGAGAACCGAGCTTTTCTGCATAAAAACGGTCAGTTCGGCCGTCTGATTTCCGCTCAGCTCGACCTTTCGTCGCTCGGTTTCCTGGAGATGCTTCAGCCAGGCCTCAACGTCGGCGGGCATTTCGGGGCGCTCCGCCGCTTTCTCAAGGACCGGTGTCGGAGCCGTTGCGGGTTTCTCCAGGACGGTGTTGGGCACCACACCGCGAGCCTCCAACGCTCCGTTAGCCGGTGTGGAGCGAGACATCTTCAGTACTCCAGCGGCAGAGAGACCAATCCATGCGGCAACGATGCAGAGCACGCTACCGAGTATCCAAGCCACCGTCTGGCGGCGACGGGCCTGGGCCGCATCCGGGGCAAACGGGTTTGGAGCCCCCATTCCGTTCGGTGGCGGTTTCATAGGAGAGCCGTTAGAGGGTTTCATGGCAATGGGGCGGCGGTTGACCAGATGACTAGCGCGCGGACGCTGGACATTTTATAGGACGCCGGGGGCCACCCGGTATGTTCTGAGATTCGTCCCCGGTAACTGTCAATTTGTTAATCTCATGCCAACGCATCAATCACCGCGACGGGATCGGACCGGACGAATATAAACCAGACATGGGCCGGCCGCTGGCCCAAGGCAGATTCCACAAGCTCCGCGTACGCTAAGCCCTGTTCACGGTAGCCAGCCTGCATCTTCGCTTCCGCAGCCGCACTGTCCGCCACGCGATCCGTCTTGTAGTCCACTACCTCGACGGTTCCATCCGCATTTCGGAAGACGAGGTCGAGGATGCCCTCGAGTAGAACTCCGTCGCGCTGGATACCCAGGTACGCCTCTCGCAGCTTTTCCACCGCGACCGATGCCCGCCGGATGGGTTCCGTACTCAAGGCAGCCTCCGCGAATCGCAAAACTTCTTCGCCGCTTACCCTTAGCGCGGCGGCAATGGCGTCCGCATCACTCGGAGAAACAATGGTCAGATCGGATTGTTCCAAGACGCGGTGGACCGCAAGGCCAAAGGCCGTTCCAGCTTTACTGGCCGGAAATGATGGGACCGTTCCCGGGTCGTCGGCCTGAATCTCCGATTCCTGCGGCTCATCCCGGTCAAAGTCATCTGACCCCTGGCTACCGCCCGGCACCAGCGACTCCCGCGCGAGCCTAGTTGGGGTTGTTCTTGGCTCTACGAAATCCACTGTCTTGATCGCATCGAGGCAAGTCTCGTCTTGATTCAACTGCGGACGGAAAAATTCTTCAATCGGGGCGAAGGTTTCGTCAATTTCCTGTTGCAATTGGGAAACGTCTTGGCACAATTCACCGGCCGCCGGCTTTTGTTTACTCCTACGCCACCCGCTCAGTGCGACCAGGTTCTCTGCCCGCGTCATGGCCACGTAGATCAATCGATCGCGTTCGTGCTTCTCTTCAATTCGGGCGACAGCTTCCAGGTCGGCATATCCGGGGGCCGCCGCTCCCGGGCCGAGTTTCAGCAACAACTCGTCGCCGTCGATAAACCATTCGGGTGAAGTAAATCGGCGACTCGCCCCAAAACCGCAGGCAATGACGGCGGGAAATTCCAATCCCTTGCTGGCGTGAACCGTCATGATTCGGAGCGCATTCTCATCCTCCTCCGGTACGGGAGCTTCGGCGCCATCCCCAATTTCACCGTCAGAAATAGCCTGCAATAGGTCGGCAATTTCATCGCGACCATCCACACTTAGCTGGAGCGCACCCGCCCGGAGCCAATGCAATCGGTTCCAGGTTTGGGCGGGCCGAGCCGCATACATCGCCACCGATTCTATGCCCGTCAGATCGATAATTGTCTGTATGGCATCGCTTGCCGATGCACCCTGAATCTTCTCTAAAACCGTATCCAGGGGGGCATACCGCTCGATCGCCTCGGGCAAGTCTGCCTCTTGGCAGCCAAACGCGGGAGAACGCAGCGCGGCGGCCCGCCAGAACCGCTTCTCTGGTGCGGTCACACTGACGCTAGCCCTCAAAATTGCAATGATTCCCGCCACCTCGGGAGATTCCACTAGGTTTCGGGAGCCTTCCACGCGGCACGGAATTCCGCGGAGGCGCAGGCAATCCAACAACTCGTTTAGATTTGTCCTACTCGCCACCAATATCGCGGTTCCCGCTCCCGAGAGCGGCTCCGGCATCGACGCCGCAATCGCCGCAGCCTGCTCCATTTCTCGCCGACCGTGCTTCTCTCCCGGCTCTGCATAGCCACCAAAAACGAATGCAGCATCAAGGTCCGACTCTTCCTGGGTCGGAAACATCGGCTGGTAATCCGCCCAGCCCAGGTGGCGGTCGGTCACCTCGGTAACGAAATCGAGCACCACAGGAGAGGATCGAAAATTGGCAGAAAGACTTTCAAGTTGCAGCCCTATCCGCTCGGCTTGGTCTCGCAGATCCCGGTATGCCTTCAGATCTGCACCACGAAAACGGTAGATGGCCTGCTTGGGATCCCCGACGGTGAAAACCGCCACCCCGGCCTCCATGAAGTTCAGGAGAAGCGCTAACTGATCGGGCGACGTGTCCTGCATCTCATCCACCATCAAAATCCGCGTTTCTTGGGCCATCTGCTGGCGAATCTCCGGAATGGTCATCAGGTCGGCAGCTACCGCCAACGCGGAATCGAACGTGAGCAAGCCCTGTCGGCGCAACGTTGCCGCCGTTGCCCGCCCGACATTGGCCGCACGGGTGCCAAGCGGATACAGAATCGGATAGCGCCATCCCTCCGTAAACAGCGAAAAGACTCGCTTGATCTCGTGCCGATGAGCCATGTTCCCAAGCGTCTTCATCGGGGGGAAATTTATGTCGCCGTAGAGTCCTTCCCGAACTTGCGTCCGGGTCCGTTCCAGGGCCGGTAGCACCACATTTGCCAACTTGGGATCCAGCGGCATCGCTTCAATTGCATCCAATTCGGTGAGCCAATTACTCAGGAAGGAATCCCATTCGGCAGCGGGAATCGAAGCATCGGGATTCTTGGCGACAATCGACGCAATCTTTGTGAGTCGGTTCACCTGGGCCGAAAACCGATCGTGTCCCTCGCCGAGCGCCACCCATGCAGGCTCTAACTCCGGATCAGCCAGCCAATCGGGAATTTCGTTCTCGATGGCTAACCGTAATTGGGAATTCAGGAAAGAGTCATCAACAACCCGAAACGCCGTCGGAAGCCCGGCGCGCAAGCCGTGGTCTTCAATAATCTGCTGAACCAGCGAGTCGATCGTTCCAATCCTTGCTTCCGAAATACGGGTAGCCGCGCCTTGGACGGTTGGATTCTCACTTTCAATGAGGCGGCGCTGAAAACGCTCCCGCATTTCCCCCGCTGCCTTTCGGGTGAAGGTCACGGCGACGATCTCGCGCAGGTCAACGCCTTGCTCCACCGCCTGCACTAATCGGCGGACCATCGTTTCGGTTTTGCCCGAGCCGGCACCGGCCTCTAGCAACGTGGACACCAATGGGGAGGAGATCACCCGGTCACGAACATCAAAATCGGGGGGTCTATTCGTCATTATCCTCTCCGTCGGTATCGCTACCCGCATCGTTACATTGCTCGAGAAAATCGCGGTAGGCCGAGGTGGCCTCTTCCCGTTGTTGGGCGGCTATCGCAACTCGGTCGGCGGGACAAATCGCCGTGAAGGGACAAGTTCGGCATTCGACTCCCGGACGTAATGGGATGAGGCCCTCATCCGCCATCCGCCCCGCGATGCGAACCCAGGCGTACAGCTGCTTTCTTTGGTCATCACCGTACAGGATCGAGGCATCATTACCACCCCGCAGCGACATGTAGGTTGCTTCGACGGTACTGCCCGGATCGGCAGCTTCTGCGTAGATCATCCACTGGAGCCGGCGACCACCGTTCGTGGGCTCTTTCTTTTCGGAAAACTTATCCACTTTTCCGGACTTGTAGTCGATCACCCGTTTCGCGTTACCACTTGCGGTGTCAATTCGATCAATCCGTCCCCGCACCGGGATTCCCTCAATCTCTAGGGAAAAGCTCTTTTCAAACTGGGCGGGTACCCACCGGCCGTCGGCGCGAGAATCTGAATCGCGGTCGAGGAGACGACCAATTTCGTCCGCCAATTGCCGAGCGTCCCGCCGATGCCCGACGCTTTCACCAATGAGCTCACCATACCGGTGATCTTCAATCGCCATTCTGATCTCAGCTTTGTGGAGTTCGTCCCACCGAAAATCCGGGTCGGAGAGGGACTGAATATTGTTTTGAAACAGCTCCTGAAGTAACCGGTGAGCAATTTCACCCCGCAGGGTCGGGGGCAGTCCCACTTCATCCGGTCGCAAATCTGGCAGCTTGAGAGATCGTTCGTAATAGTATCGGCGGCTGCACGCGAGGTAGCTTTCCAGCCGACTAGGAGACCAGCCCGCGGCCGGAAATAGCTCGCTCGGCGGCACCGAAACCAATCCTTCGCTCGGCAGCCGATGGAAACTACGAGACATCAGATTCTCGGAAGGACTACTCGGTCCTCGATGGCTACTTTGCGCGATCATGAGTTCCTCCCGAGTGAGCGGAGCCTCCTTTTGAAGCAGAGCCGTTCGGGAAGCGACTATCTGCACCGGGGTGGATAATCGCGGACTCAGCCAAGGTGACGCGAATGCCGGCTGACCCGTCTTTCGGTCGCCACGGGAGTAGAAGACGACCGTTTGGCCGCAGCGATTTGCCAACCGATCAAAGGCTTTCTCCATCTGGCGATCTTCGTTTCGCCGTAAGCTACGCGGCAGGAGCGGATTGCCGGTCTCTCGGCGCGGAAAATTCCGATCGGTAAAGCCGATCACAAACAATCGCTCAAAGTCCAGTCCCTCCATGCCGGCTAAGGTCGAAACGAAAATTCCGTCGCCAAACTGATTACCACCGGGCAGCTTTGAATTCAGCAGGTTGGTGAGCAGGACCTTTACGAGCGGTGCGGCGGGCGGAACATCGAGTTCATGCAACTCCTCCCAGTCCCGCAGCCGATCTCGTACCGGCTGACTTAGATCCTCTTCTTCGGTGAGTCCGGCGATGAGAGCGGCCCAACTGGAGGGTTCGACAAGCGGCAGACGTTTTCGCAGAGCCCTCCCTTCCGGCGATACGGCGGGAAGAAGATCCATTCCGTTCAATATCAAGCCGGCGCGGCCGGCCATTTCTAGGGTCAGTCGACCGTAGAAAGCGCGATCCGGGACGATGATGCCGCATCGATAGGCAGGAACTCCGTCCAGGAGGGCTTCGCGGACCGCCCGAAGCGCCAGCGAAATTTCGTCAAACGTATCGTGAGCTTCGACCGCAGAAACCGACGGGATTGATTCAGAGTCAGTGATATTGCCAGGTGCCGTGGCAATCCGGCGATCATCGGGATCCATCCGAAAAGACACCGTCCCGGGCGGAACTGGGAGCGGATTTTGCCCGGGACGCACCAAGCCCGGGAGGTCATCGCAGAATCCCTGGAAAGCCAAGCGCACGCGCTCATCGATGTCGGTTGGCATCTCCGGCTCGGCCAGTAATCTCTGCATCGCGGAGAATGCTCGAGTCAATATCTCCGCGTTATCCAGATAACCCAGCCATTCCGCGAAGGGCTCCTGAATGTTTCGCCAAGCCGTCGCAATTTGAACGTTTTGGGACGGGGGGATTTTGCCCGCCGCGAGAAGATCGGTGGGCGTTCGCCACTGCACATTCGCTAACGCTCCCCGCGAACGAACCAATTGACGACGCGTTTGCAAACCGCACACCTGGCTTGGCGTCAATACCGTCACGGTACGCCAGCGGTCTCCACCCCGGGCGGCTTCGATCGCCTCGGCTAATTCGGCAATATCACGGTTCACGTCGTACCATTGTAACCCTTAGCGTCCCTCCGGGGAGTTCGCCGAATCTTGACTTTCTTGTCAACATTCCGGGTTTACTATCGGGTGAGAACCTCTATTCCTAATGCTTACCATAACCAATCTTCACGCCAAAATTGACGAAAAATCCATCCTGAAAGGCGTTAATCTTCAGATTAATCCCGGCGAAGTCCATGCCATCATGGGACCGAACGGATCCGGAAAATCCACCTTGGCATCGATTCTCGCCGGAAAGGCAGATTACGAAGTAACCGAAGGATCGGTGGAATTTGAAGGGCAAGATTTGCTGGAATTGGACCCGGAAGAGCGGGCCGCTGAAGGGCTTTTCCTCGCTTTTCAGTACCCCGTGGAAATCCCCGGCGTCACGAATACCTATTTCCTGCGGACCGCATTGAACAACGTTCGAAAGCATCGTGGTCTGCCCGAGCTCACCATGAGCGAGTTCACTAAGCACATTAAGAGCAAGGTGGAAATGATGGAGCTTCCGTCTTCCCTGCTTTCTCGGAGCGTAAACGAAGGTTTTTCGGGCGGCGAAAAGAAGCGCAATGAGATTTTCCAAATGGCCGTTCTCGAGCCGAAGTTGTGCGTTTTGGACGAGACCGATTCCGGACTGGATATTGATGCATTGAAGGTGGTGAGCCACGGCGTCAACAGCCTGCGCAGCCCAGAGCGATCGGTATTAGTGATCACCCACTACCAGCGCCTGCTCGACTACATCCGACCAGACTTTGTGCACGTACTGATCGGCGGAAAGATCGTAAAGAGTGGCGGCCCCGAGTTGGCGCTTGAGCTTGAGGCCGACGGATATAGCCGCATCGAAGGGGAACTCGCCGTTGCCGCTTGACCCCGCTGGGATGGCTTCGATCCTCATGGAGAGTTCACCCTTTGCGTCTCACTTTGCGGACCTCAAACCTCTGCTTGAGGTCACGGGCCCGGCTTGGCTACAATCGGCGCGAGAACGAGGTTTCCACGAGTTTGAGACGGTTGGTGTCCCGACCACCCGAGACGAGGAGTTCAAGTACCTCCCTCTTCACCAGCTGACCGAGTGGAAAATGGCTCCAGCTCACGGCGCCACCCTAGACCGTCAGCAAGTGGCAAAACTCACGCTGGGTGAGATTGACGCGATTACGCTCACGTTCATCAATGGTCAGTTTGCTCCCGAAGTTTCGACCGACGATCTTTTGCCCGACGGAGTCTTTGTACTTCCGTTTGAGGATGCGTTTTTGGCGATGCCCGAGACATTCGAGAAGTGGCTTGGCAAAGTTGCCACCACCTCCCAAAAATTGGGAACCACGAACGACGATCGCTTCATCGCGCTGAATACGGCATTTCTTCAGGACGGGGCCTTTGTTTACGTTCCTAAGAACACCAAGGTGGTTCGTCCGATTCATCTTCAGTTCGTCTCGGACGCGTCGGTTTCGCCCATCGCGATTCATCCGCGCGTTTTGGTGGTGTTGGAAGAGCATGCCGAAGCGGTCATTTTAGAAAGTCACGTCGGCCAGACGGGTCAGTATTTCACCAATCCCGTAACCGAGGTAGTCCTGGGAGCCGGCGCGCAGCTAGAGCATGTTCGCTATCAAGACGAGACCGACGTGGCTGTTCATATCGGAAATCTTGCGGTTCACCAATCGGAGAATTCCGTCTTCAACAGTGTGGTTGCCCAGTTTGGATCGGCAGTGGCCCGTCTGGATGCTACGGTGTGGGTCGGCGGATCAAATGCCGAGACCTGGCTGAACGGAGCCAGCGTCGGTCGCGGCGAACAACGTATCGACAATCATACGCGGATCGACCACGCCGTTCCGCATTGCCAAAGCTTTGAGGTCTACAAAACGATCCTGGACGATCACGCGCACGGCGTGTTCAACGGCAAGATTTTCGTTTACCAAGACGCGCAGAAAACCGATGCCAAGCAGACCAATCAGGGCCTGCTGCTGTCGCCGACCGCCGAACTGGACACCAAACCGCAACTGGAGATCTTCGCCGACGACGTGAAATGCACCCACGGGGCCACCGTCGGTCAGTTGCGGGAAGATGCCCTGTTCTATCTGCGCGCGCGAGGCATCCCCAAGAAGGAAGCCGAAGCTCTGTTGGTTTACGCGTTTGCGGCGGAGGTCTTCGAGAAGATTTCCGAACCGTCGATCCAGGCGGCCATCGAGGCTCGACTGTTCACAAAGTTGGCCTGATGTCGGCGCTCACCATGAGGCGAATCCGACTCGGATTCGCCTTCGCGGCGCTGATATTTTTGCTGGGACTGGGACTGCGGATCCCCGCGAAGTTTTCCCTGATGGGTGGCATCGCGGTAGGGATCTGGGTGGGTTTCCGGGCTAAACTGCGGGCATGAATCCCGCCATCGAAGCACTTTTCCGACGGGTTCCGGCACCATTGATGGTTGCCACCAATGACCCGGATATTTTGGCGTTGGCGCAGGCTGCGGTCGATTCCCTACCCAATCATCCCAGGGCTCAGGCGGGATTATGGCTGTATGTTGGCGACTGGGAACGGGCGCACGACATTTGCCAGATTGACGAGTCCGCCACGGCCGGGTGGCACGCCGTGATCCACCGGCGGGAGGGAGATTTCTCGAACGCGCTCTATTGGCACCGTCGCGCCGGCACGGACGATTCACTCACGAGACGGCTAGCGGTCGGGGATGTCAGCGATCTGGAAATGGAACAACAGCAGGAATGGCGAGATTTGTGGGCGCTGATTAGTCCTGTTTAGCGTCGAGGACCGAGCTGCCGCAGATCGATTGGGCGAAATCCGCGCTTGGCGAGTTCTGGGTTCGTCGGAAGACCATTCGCATCCAACCTTGGATCTAGCCAGATGCCGGTCCCGTCATCCCCCGCCGGAATCGGATGATCCTTAGCGGGCGACCAGTACACGTTATTCTTCATGGTTACGTCTCGCTTTAGCCAATTGGGACCGACGATTGGAACTTCGGCGTCTAGCGAAACGACTACGTTACTTTCGAAGGTAATCGGCCCCTGCTTATCATCGCGGACTCGAATTAACTGAGCGTCCGAAGCGGCGCCGATGAATACATTGCTTCGGATGACGTTATTTCCACCGTAGTGGATATGGAAGCCTCCGGTCTTGGTGTCACTCACGAGATTTCGTTCTACCGTCCACCCCGTTGAGCCTTCATCAAGATATATGCCCCAGCCACCGTAGCCACGAGCGTTTACGTTTCGGATTCGATTTCCGGAGATGACGCTACCTGGCTGCTTACCAAGGACGTAGATTCCACCCATATCACTGAGGGCGCCCTGGCCGATATCTTGGATATCGTTGTTGGCGATGACATTGTTTTTCGCGGCAGTATCGGCAAATCCCCAATCCCAGCCGAGGGAGATACCCGTGTAGTAAAAATCCCGGATTCGGTTGTGTTCGATGCGATTCTCGCCGCTTTGGCCACCCCAGATCCCACACGCGGAAGGGAAAATTCGTCCGCCCTGCGCGATTTCATTGTCCGCGATGGTGTTGCCTAAGGTGTTGTTTCCGAGTTTTACGGATCCCGCGCCAAGGTCGCGGAAGTCGCATCTTGACACCGTTATCTGACGAGACTTATCGCCCGAGACCTCTACCCCCCAACCACCGAGGTGTTGGAACCCACAGTTCTGTAGTTTTACAGATCGGCAGTTGACGAAGTTGACTGCCGCCGGAACGGTGAAACCGGCCTGAATATCGCCGCTGACGGTCGGTCCAAGATCGACCTCGGTGTGGGCGAACTTGACGCCCCGAATCGAGAAGTTTTGGGCTCCCGTAACCGTTAGGATCTGAGAAAGTTTGGGAACGACGGCATCCTTGGCGGGGATTGGCAAGAAGAGCAGTTGGGAAGACCGATCGTAGTAGAACGCATTCGCCTGACCAAACAATTCCGCCACGTTTTCGACACTAAATACCGCCGGCTTCGCCCCGCCCCCGTAGCCATCATCGCTAAGCTTGAAAACTGACTTTCGATCAAAGGTGACCCGGCTTTTCTCAGTGTCTAGAGACTTGATTTTGAGTCGCGAAGTAACCCAGTAGTGATGAACGACAAGCTCCACATCGGCAAGATTTCGCCAATTTGGATCGATGCTTTTCGGTGCGTAGAGCATCTGGCTCTGAGGGGTCATCCAATCTACTGCCTGGTCGGCGGGGTCCGCAAAACCGGCGAATCGGAAAAATGAGATGCCGCCAGGAAAACGGGTTTGATGGAACCGGTCTTCGCCTTTCCCAACGAAGACCTGTCGCAATGTAGTGGGAGAAAACGGTAAGGGACTGGACCAGGCGGGTTGCCCTTCAAATTCGGTGCGGGTCCAACTTGACAGTTTGACTCCGCCGCTTATGACGGCATCGCCTTCAATGGTGACGCCACTGGCTTCATCACCCAACGTCATCGGTGCGGCAAGGTACGCCGTTCCCAAGAGTTTCACGGTAAGCGGTCGTCGCGCTTCATTGCGTAATCTCGCGGGTAGGTCCGCGATCTCTTGGCCTTTTAACTCCATCGTTACTGGATAGCCGCGTTCTCCATTTGCTAATGCATGCCAGCCGAAGGCGAGGGCGATCGCGACCATCATGCGTCGGGTTTACCTGGGATCGCGCCGTGCGCTTTACCTTCCGGTGCGAATAGGAATAAACTGCCCGGTCATGAGCACTGCGGCTCCCGAATCTATGCCCATCAACCCGCCCGTCAATCGCCTGCGAAACCCATTGCCGAAAATTGGCATTCGTCCCACCATCGATGGCCGTTACGGTGGAGTTAGGGAGTCGCTGGAGGACGTGACCATGGGAATGGCCGAGAACGTGGCCGCCTTCCTAATCGCAAACTTACGGCATGCGTGCGGACTTCCGGTTGAAGTAGTCATCGCCGATCGCTGCATCGGCGGAGCGGCGGAAGCAGCCGATTCTGCGGCAAAATTTCGTCGGGAGAACGTTGGAGTCAGCCTTACGGTGACCCCTTGCTGGTGCTACGGATCCGAGACCATCGATACCGACAGTTCAATTCCAAAGGCGATTTGGGGCTTCAACGGCACCGACCGCCCAGGAGCGGTTTATCTGGCCGCCGCCTTGGCGGGACACAGTCAGGCGGGTATTCCATGCTTCGGAATCTACGGTCAGGATGTGAAGGATCTGGGCGATAGTCAGATTCCGGATGACGTCGCCGAGAAATTGCTGCGGTTTGCCCGTGCCGGTCTGGCGGTGGCAGAGATGAAGGGAACTTCGTATCTCGCGATGGGCGGCACGTCCATGGGGATCGCGGGCAGCATTGTGGACCCTTCGTTCTTTGCCCGATTCCTCGGTATGCGGTCCGAATCGGTGGACATGTCGGAGTTTCTGGGTCGCATTCAAAATGGGATTTACGATCACGAAGAGTACGAGCGTGCGCTGGCGTGGGTGAAAACCAAGCTTAAGGAAGGTAAAGACTGGAACAGCGCCGAAAAGACCCGCACCCGGGAGCATCTGGACGAAGAGTGGGAGATGTGCGTCAAAATGGCCCTCATCGCGCGGGACCTGATGGTTGGCAACCCGAACCTTGCCGAGAAATTCCCGGAACAGGCGCTGGGGCATAACGCCATTGCCGGTGGCTTCCAGGGTCAGCGACAGTGGACCGACTACTTCCCGAACGGCGACTTTCTCGAGGCGATTCTGTGTTCGTCGTTCGACTGGAACGGGATCCGCCAGCCATTCGTGGTTGCCACGGAAAACGACGCGCTTAACGGCGCCTCGATGCTGTTTGGCCACCTGCTCACGGGCACGGCGCAGTTGTTTAGCGACGTGCGCACCTACTGGTCCCCCGATGCGGTGGAACGTATCACCGGATGGCGTCCCGAAGAGGGATTCCTTCACCTCATCAACTCGGGCCCCAGTGCGCTGGACTGGACTGGACACGCGCTAAAGCCGTGGACCGAGATCACCGCCGAGGACGCCTCCGCCAGCATGGCCGCCACCGAGTGGTGCCCCAGCATTAGCGAATACTTCCCCGGCGGTGGATGGTCTACCGATTTCACCACCACGGGCGGACATCCGGTCACCATGTTCCGCATCAACCAAGTTGCCGGATTGGGGCCGGTGCTGCAGATTGCCGAGGGCCACACCATCGAGTTGCCGGAAGCGGTCCATCAGGCGCTGGACGAACGGACAAACCCCAGTTGGCCGACCACGTGGTTCGTGCCGCGACTCACCGGGCAGGGTGCTTTCCGCAGTGCCTACGACCTGATGTCGCACTGGGGCGCTAACCACGGTGCGATTTCGATCGGTCACATTGGGGGCGACCTGGTGACGCTGGCAGCCATGCTCCGCATTCCGGTGGACCTCCACAATTTGGACGACGAAGCATTGTTCCGACCCACCACGTGGCACCGCTTCGGTTCGGGACTCGATCCGGTTGGAGCCGACTACCGCGCCTGCGCCCACTTCGGTCCGCTGTACGGTTAGAAAGGTAGCCCACTCACGACGTGAGTGGCAACCCCCTGAATGTAGCGGTCATAGTTCAGGTCAAACCGTGGACGACATAATAAAACGAAGCGGAAGAAATCTCCCCCATTGGACTTCGGTTAAGGGAACCCACTTAGTGACGTGGCGTCAGAAAGATTCACTTCCGCAGGTCACTCTCCGCCGATTACGTGACGACACGCAATCGGCGATGGACCGCGAGGCGCAACAACTCGGCCGTCCGCTTGGCGAGTCTGAGATTCAGGATATCAGACGAAAAATTCGTCCGATATCTGAAAAGGAGCTGGATCGAGGGTTTGGGAGTTGCGTGTTGCGAGATCCCCGCGCGGCAGATATCTGTGTTGAGGAGTTGACGCGAGGATCGGATTACCGACTTCATGCCTACGTGATCATGCCGAACCATGTGCATGTTCTCGTGGAAATCTTCCCTGGGCTCTTGGTGGAAGACCTGTGTTACCGCTGGAAACATGCGATGGCGTTTCGGATCAATCCGATGGTTGGTCGAAGGGGTCGGTTGTGGCAGAGCGAAAGTTGGGATCACATCGTGCGCAGCGAAGTCTCTTACTTTAAGTTTCGACAGTACATCTTGGAAAATCCAAGAAAGGCTGGTCTGGTGGACTGGCCATACTGCTGGCTAATCCCTGAGGATGAACTAGAAGCGCAGCATTGAGTGATTTACCGCACACGTCGTGTGCGGGCTACATTAACCCGAGTTGCAGCCGAATCTCTTCGGGGATCCGGTCGACAGTGAAGGGTGGATCCCAGGTGAGCTCAAGGCTGACATTCCGAACCCCCGGCGTTTGACGGGCGGCCCCTTGGACTTCTCCCGGCAACGTTCCCGCAACGGGGCAGCTGGGTGAAGTGAGCGTCATCAAAATGTGCACGTCGCGATTTTCTTGAACCTGAATATCGTAAATCAGCCCGAGATCGTACACATTGACCGGCAGTTCCGGATCGTAAACGGTCCGGATGTACTCCGCCACCTCATTGGAAAGCAACGAGCGCTGGAGCGGATTCAGCGGCGGCAGCTCTTCCTTCAATACCGGTACAGGTTCGGGCATAACCAGAGTTTACTGCCCTACCCCGTTCGGTCCTGATTCCAGTTACTTTTCGAGACTGGCATACGCCGCCATCGCTACTTCGGCGGCTTTCAACCCATCTTCCATCGACGTCTTGGCGGTTCGGTTCTCTTTGATGGCATTCAAAAACTCTTCCGTCATCAGCGCGTCCATGTTGGAGCCGTATCCGGCGACGGTGTGCCCCGCTTTGGAGTACCGATGGATCTCTTGCCCGAACATATCCATCTCAATCACACCGTTTTCGCCAACCACGGTCATGGTGACATCGCCCCAGGTCTTGTAACCGTCAGGGCGCGACCATGAGGAATCGAGCGTCGCAAAGATTCCCGAAGGAAAGTCCAGCGTCAGCATGGCGATGTCTTCCCAATCCTTTTGGTACATCCCGTTGCCCACCTGCGCGTGAACCTGGCTGGGCGCCTCACCCAGCAGATCCATCATAAGGTCGGCCACGTGCACAGTATGGTCTATCATGGCGCCGCCGCCGCTCAACTCGGGCTCGGTGAACCATCCCCACGGACACGATCCCCGGTTCGTCGTCATCAACGCCTTGACCGGGGCGATCTTATCGATGCTGGCCTTGAGCTTGTCGTAGCTTGGCGAGTACCGGCAGGGGAAGGCGGTCATGAACACCCGATCCTTGCCCGAAATCGCTCCGCGAATCTGCGCCGCTTCCTCGGGCGTCGTCGCAATCGGCTTCTCGCAAAGGATGTGAACGTTCGCGGCCGCGGCCGCCGCGATATCGTCGGCGTGGAGCTTGTTCGGGCTACCGATCAGGACCGCATCCACCTGGGCGAGCAGTTCGGCCCGGTCGGCGAAATACTTTGTCTGGTTCTTCTCGGCAAACGCCTGCCCCCGCTCGGCCTCCGGGTCCCAAATCCCCACCACTTCGGTATCGGACCGGTGGCGAATGGTGGCGACAAAGCCATAGGTGTGCATATGGGCACAGGACAAAATCCCGACGCGGATCGGCATAAAACTATTATGGTTCGTTCCGATCACCAGATTGGGAGGTTGATTCTCGCAACCTCCGCAGGCAATCACGGCAGCAGTAAGATACGCGTATGGCTTCGCTTGCGAATACTAAATTGGCTCAGGTGGCGTTTGTGGTGAAAGAGATTGAACCAGCGATGGCGCGGTGGGCGGCCTTGCTGGGGCAATCGATTCCCAATATCATCGTCACCGAACCGGGCGACAAGGTCAACCAGATCTACCGGGGTAAACCCAGCGTCGGGCAGTGCAAGCTAGCCTTTTTCGACCTGGGCGGCGTGCAACTGGAACTCATCGAACCGATCGGCAACGAAACGGCCTGGTTCGAGGGACTGGATAAGAACGGCGAGCGGTTCCACCACCTGGCGTTTTGGACCGAAGACATGGACGCCGCCACCAGCGCGTTGGCCGAGCACGGCGTGGACCCGGTCCATCGCGGCGACATGGGCGAAGGTCAGTACGTGTACTTCGACGGCGACGTGCCATTCGGCACGTTTTTCGAACTGCTCCAATCTAAGCGATGATCCGAGAAGCCACCCTCCAAGATTGCCCACGCATCAGTGAGATCTATAACGAAGCGGTGCGCACTTCCACCGCTTCGTTCGCATTGGTGGAGGAATCGCTGGCGGATCGCGAGGCGTGGTTCGCTCAGCACGGGCCGCAGCATCCCGTGTTTGTGGCGGAGGTCGACGGCGAGGTGGCGGGTTGGGCCAGTCTGTCCCGCTACCAAGTTCGCGGCGGCTACCGATTTACGGTGGAAAGTTCGATCTATATCGCGAGTACGTACCACCGGCGCGGCATCGGTTTGGCATTAATGCAGCGGGTCCAGGAAACCGCCCGAGGATTGGGCTACCACTCCATCATTGCCGGAATCACCGCAGAGCAAACGGCTAGCGTCGGACTGCACGAGCGGCTCGGATTTACCAAGGTCGCCCACTTCCGTGAGGTGGGCTACAAGTTCGACCGTTGGCTGGACGTGGTCCAGTACCAGTTGATGCTGGAGGACGCGATTGACAAGGCTTAGGGTCGGTATTGTCGGAAAACGCGGGGCGGCCGCGATTGCCGGTTTTCGCGCCGTGCCGGGGGTGGAAGTGGTGGCCATGTGCGATGCTCACCAGCCGACCGCCGAGGCAGAAGCCCAAGCGCACGGCATCGGAAGCACCTTCACGGAAATGTCGGCGATGCTGCCGCACGTCGATGCGGTGGTGATCGGAACGCCGATGCAGCTTCATGTTTCCCAGGCAATCGAGGCGCTGGATGCGGGGAAACACGTGCTCAGCGAAGTGACAGCTGCCGTTCGCTTCTCGGAGTGCGACGAGCTCCTCGCGGTCGTCCGACGGTCTGGGCGTCGGTACATGATGAGCGAAAATTACTGTTACTTTCCCGAAAACGTGGCCGTACGTGAGATGGTGCGGGAAGGACTGTTTGGCGAGCCTTACTTCGGCGAAGGCGAATACATCCACGACGTCCGGTTTCTCCACTTCAATCCCGACGGAACGCCCACCTGGCGAGCCAAGTGGCAAGTGGGCATCAACGGGAACACCTATTGCACCCACGAACTCGGGCCGGTGATGCAGTGGTTCAATGCCTACGACCCCGAGGATCGCCCCGCCACCGTCTCCTGCCTGGGCACGGGCGTGCGCACCGACCCGCGCCATCCTCACGAAGATTCCACGATCACCTTGGTGAAAACCGAGAAAGGCCGGTTGATCAAGCTGCGGCTGGACATGATGTCCAACGCTCCCGGCATGACTTTCTACAGCCTGCAGGGCATTCACGGCACGTACGAATCGGGACGGGGCGGCTCGGTAGCCTCCCGCATCTGGCTCGGGGAAAACAAATCCGTGAGTTGGAACGACGAACCGCGCCAGTGGGAATCATTTGCCCCGTACGTGGAACGGCATTTGCCGGCAGATTACGCCAAGTACCGGTCAGCGGCCGGAGTTTCAGGCCACATGGGCGGCGATTTCCACTCATCCCGAATCTTTGCGGAGGCGATTTTGGCCGACCGGGAGCCGGACATCGACGTAGTGACATCGCTCCGCTGGACAGCGGTCGGCTTAGCGTCGCAACTTTCGATTGCGCAAGGTGGAGTGCCGATCGGTGTGCCTACCTACGACTAACGCCAACTCGGGATAGAATGCTCGCCATGCGGATTGTTTCCGGTTTCATGGCTCTGGCCTTGGTGAGCGTCGGCTTCGGTGCCGATCGGTACTCGGATTTTACGGATAAAGTCCGGGTGACGGGTCTGTCCCGCCTGGGTGCCTTCTCCCTTTTGAAAGAGCTCACGACGGACGTCGGTCCGCGGCTGAGCGGAAGCGCGGGGGCGGAAAAAGCCGTGGCTTGGGGGCAAGCGACCATGACCCGACTCGGTTTCCAGAACGTGCGCCTGGTGCCTTGCATGGTTCCCCATTGGGTGCGGGGAAACACGGAAACCCTGGTGGCGACCGACAAGTATGGATCGTTTCCGCTGACGGTTTGTGCGCTCGGCACCAGTCCCGGCACGCCGGCGGAAGGCGTCACCGGCGAGGTGATTGAAGTCCAAACCCTTAAAGAAGTCGCCGCCCTCGGCGATCGCGCCAAGGGCAAGATCATTTTCTATAATCGCCCGTTTGAGAAAACCACGGTCTCCGGGTTTGCGCCCTACGGCATCGCGGGCGACCAACGGTTCGCCGGTCCCGCGGCGGCGGCGAAGGTGGGGGCGATTGCGGCGATTACCCGCTCTCTGACGGCGGCCGAAGACGACGTGCCCCACACCGGCACCACTCGTGAACCGGGCATCCCCTGCGCCGCCCTGAGCATCGTCGCCGCCAACAAGCTGAGTGCGGCGCTTAAGAACGGCCCGGTTTCGGTGAATCTCAAGTTGAGTTGCCAGACGCTCCCCGATGTTCCTTCGGCCAGTGTGGTGGGAGAGATCGTGGGATCGGAGTTTCCGACGGAG
>Ga0209188_1001105_pt1 | contig 22934 bp, 21 predicted proteins | sample C_130625_EF_Meta_FD_187307 | JGI IMG/M metagenome (GOLD analysis project Ga0209188, IMG submission 187307) | Freshwater microbial communities from Lake Croche, Canada to study carbon cycling - C_130625_EF_MetaG (SPAdes) (version 2) | ecosystem: Environmental > Aquatic > Freshwater > Lake... | reverse complement strand
GACTCCGACTCCGACACCGACACCGACCCCGACACCGACACCGACACCGACTCCGACACCGACACCGACTCCGACTCCGACTCCGACTCCGACTCCGACACCGACACCCAGACCTTCCAATTTGTTAGATTATGCTCTCGGTGGTATGGCTCCAGTACCTTCCCTCAGTAATAATCTCTTTATATTGAGTTATGCCGTAAGGACAAATGATCCTAATCTGATCGTGATCCCACAGGTTACCACAAACATTCTAGATCCCATGAGTTGGACCTCAAACGGGATCTCCACAAGTGTTTTATTTCCAACCAACATCAACGGAACGAGTTACCAGCAGAGATCCTCTTCGATACTCACTAACGGCTCGATGAAGCAGTTTATGAGGATTAAGGTGCAGTATCCTTAATCCTTCTTGTTGCTAAGTGTTTTGATTTTGTTACTTCAAGTGATTTACGAGGATCACCCCGGCTACGATTATTGAAGTCATCGATACAATCAAAACCCCTGCCGCAGCCACGTCCTTTGCTTTTCCGATCCGCTCCCTCTGTTCTAGGGAGACCTCGTCTGCCAGAAACTCAATCGCCGTATTCATCGCCTCTGCCATCCAGACGAGACCAATGCAGAGAAGTATGGCGACCCATTCGTAGCGCTCGAGTTTCAGGTAGGCTCCACCAATCAACACGACCGCAGTGGAGATCAGATGCAGTCGGGCATGCGGTTGCGTTGCGATCAGGATAAAGATGCCGTTAAAGGCGTATCCAAAGCTTCGAATGCGGGCGATTAAATAGGATCTGATCATCGTTAGAGAATGGTTTATCAAACAGCAGCTGATTCATCACTTCCCACTGTTTCATCAGTGGTAGGCAATGAAGCGGAGAGACTCTCCCACTCTTCCATGACTCGTGACAGGTTCTCCTGAATGGTTGCAAGCTCCCTGTTGAGTTCAAAAGCACGCCCCCCTTTCATTGTTTCATTATTCTCTAATTCAGAAACAATTTCCAGTTGTCGTGACTCAAGTGTGGCGATCTCCTCCTCTGTCACCTTGAGTCGTGCTTGGGCCTCGCGGATTATTTTATTCGCGGCTTTTCTTGCTTCTGCCTCGGCCCTCCGTTGTTCTTTGATCTCTCTCATCCCCATTTTGATTCTGGGTGCTGACGAGATGACCTCGGTTCCTTCTGGACGATAGTCCCCGGGAGCTATCAGTGCAGCTCGCTCTGATTGGGATCCTGATTTATCAAGGTAGTACTGATAGTCTCCCGCATAAGGAGTGAGTTTTCCCGCACTGATGTGAAGAACGCTGGTTGCCAGAGCCCTGATAAAGTGGACATCGTGACTGACGAAAATCAGGGTTCCTTCATACTGTCTTAGCGCGCCGATCAGCGCATCAATACTTGGCATGTCCAGATGAGTCGTTGGCTCGTCCAGAAGAAGCAGATTTGGGGGATTCAGAAGCAGTTTCACGAGGGCAAGGCGACTTTTCTCACCGCCACTCAGGACACCTACGGGCTTGAAAACATCATCCCCTCTGAAGAGAAATGATCCGAGGATTGTTCTAACGGTCTGCTCCGGAACAGGAGTCTTGGTCTCCATCGCCTCTGCTAAGACCGTTCTCTTTACATCAAGCATCTCGGTACGATGCTGGGCGAAATACCCGATTGAGAGGTTGTGTCCTGGTGTGATGGAGCCAGCCTCAATCGGAAGCATACCGGCTAGAATCTTGAGCATGGTGGACTTGCCAGCACCATTTGGGCCGACAAGGACAGTTCTCTGAGCTCTCTCTACCTCAAGGTCGAGCTTTGCGTAGACCACATGCGATCCGTAGGCCTGCTTCACTCCTTCAAGGGTGATAGCCCTTTCTCCTCCTCGCTTGGGCTGCGGGAAGGTGAAGGAGACGGTCGCCTCGTCACGCTCAGGAGGATCGATTTTCTCCATTCTGGCAAGTTGTTTGACTCTGTCCTGAGCTTGGGCCGCCTTACTAGCCTTGGCCCGAAAGCGGTCGATAAAGCGTTGCAGTTCGGCGATCTCTCTTTGTTGGTTTTTATAGGCGGCGAGGTGCTGCTCTTCCCTAGCCGCTTTCTGGGAAAGATAGTCATCGTAGTTTCCCCGGTAGCGGTTCAGCTTTCGGTTCCGTATCTCCAAGATGCCGACACAGATCGCATTTAGAAACTCACGGTCATGGGAGATGGCGAGGATGGCGCCGCTGTACTTGGAGAGGTAACTCTGGAACCACCCTAGGGACTCAAGGTCAAGATGATTGGTTGGTTCATCCAGCATGAGGATGTCCGGTTCCATCACCAGCAAGCGTGCTAAGTGTGCTCGCATGATCCATCCTCCGCTTAGAGTGCGAGCAGGTTTCCCTATGTCAGATTCACGGAACGCAAGGCCATGAAGGATCCTCTTGGCCTTCACTTCGAGGGTGTGTCCTTGAAGCTCCGCAAAGCGTCCCATCGCTTCGTGGTGGATGGGATCCTCTTCGTTATGTTCTCGGATTTGACGACGGATTTCCTCCATCTCGGAGGAAATATTTGTAGCTAGTTCCAAGACAGTTTCTTCTCCCGAAGGGGCGCTCTCTTGGGGTAGAAATCCAACCGAGATATTTCGCTCAAGAGCTACCGTTCCCGAGTCAGGGGCTGCTTCTTTTAGGATGAGTGAGAAAAGCGTTGATTTGCCGGCGCCATTGGCACCGATGAGTCCGATGCGGTCACCACGGTTTACTTGAAGGGAGGCCTCTTCAAAAAGGGCACGTCCACCATACGATTTTGAGAGTCCGGAAGCAGTCAGCATAATAAGATAAGTCGGCGAAAAGATGCACTTATGTTCATCGAATCAAAAGAAGAATCAGAGTGTCTGCAGTGAATCATGGCTAGATATCTACGCGTTTGGTAAAAGGAACAAGTGTCACCATTCGAGATCGTCTCACTTTTAACAGCCTCCTGCGCCGCGGGGGTTATCAATGCGGTTGCGGGTGGGGGGACATTGGTAACATTCCCCGTCCTTGTGCTCTTTGGAATGAATCCCGTCATTGCCAATGCCACCAGCACCCTTTCGCTTGCGGTTGGAACCGCAGGCAGCGTTTACGGATTTCGTGAACGGCTTCAAGAGGTAAAGCCCTGGCTTGCCACCTTTATTCCCGTGAGCCTACTGGGTGGCTGGCTAGGAAGCTTTTTGCTGACGCATGGGAGTGAAGCAATCTTTTCGAAGTTGGTACCCTACCTGGTCCTTTTTTCAACGTTGTTATTCATTCTTCAGGGTGTGCTGACACGGAATAATGCTGTTGCTTCAAATGACGACCCCATCCCTAAAGCTAGAAAGTCTCATTTGATCATAGCCATTATTTTCCAGTTTCTTGTCTCCATGTACGGGGGCTACTTCGGTGCTGGTATCGGCATCCTGATGCTCGCCTCTCTTGGTTTCATGGGGTTTTCAGACATACACCGGATGAACACACTCAAAACAGTGCTTGGTTCACTGATCAATCTTATTGCGGCCCTTTGGTTCACTCTCTCCGGACTGATCAATTGGCCGCACATGGTGTTGATGACGCTAGGGGCTGTTTTTGGTTACTACATGGGCTCCACGTATTCCCAGCGTCTTTCCCAAAAAATGGTGCGCCATGTCATCATGGTGATTGGCCTTATGATCACTGCGGTGATGTTCTGGAAGTTTCGCTAGCTTCCTACCTCATGGCATTTGTACTGATGGCAACGGACTGCATTCCAAGCCATCAAGGAAAGCATGTATCGTGGATTTACTCGCCCTTGTGCATAATAGTTGATCCTCTTGAATGAGGGCTAAGAAGTATTGCAATAAAACAATTTGCTCCCTTTAGCAGGAAGTAAATCAGGGTTATCGCGATAAAGAAGAGAAGTGTCATTTCCTGAGGTTTTGGGTTCAGGGCATCTCTGAGGGCTTGGTTTAAAAGATGTTCGGGATCTATAGCCACATCCCAAGTATTGAGACGATCTACTCGACCAAGATAAATTCCGAAAGCACTCAATGAAATAACTGCGATTTCAAGAGGAAGAATGAGCCATCCGTGTCCGTGGCGCTTGAGAGCTCTTCCCCATAGCATCAATGAGAGAACAAAACATTCCATCCCGATAAAAAAATAAATGAAGTATTCTAGCAGCAGTAAACTCATTGCCCAGATGGGGAGTGGAGGAGTCACCCTTACTTTAGCCACAAAATGGATCACATCAGTGATCACATACGGGGCGTTCGGCAGGAAAAGTAGAAAAATCACAAGAGATGGCCACCAAAGCAAAGGGGAGATGCCGTTGTGATGTCTGAAGATAAGGAGTGCGATCAGGAGAGGAATCAGAGCCAATGAAAAATCCAAGCCCATGTGAAAATCTGGTCTGATAATGTTTAAGGCCTTATCCAGCGTCTGTGCCAGAGCAGCGTGAATATCAATGGTCGCTAGATGTGGGGAAACAATCATAGAAGGGGAACGGCTACTAATTATTTAGATCGTGAGAGCATCAATGAATGATTTGGGCCTTAGCTCATAGAAAGAGAAGGCTTTCTTCATTGTGGAGTTACGAAGATCTGTTGATTCCCTCTCAATCATCGAGAGAAGATTTGTGGCGGCTTTACTTTTACTGACTGAGCGGAGTGCGTCGGCAAGCATCCTGAAATCCCGCTCTCTACCAGCAAGTTCCCCAAGACATCCCAAGTCACGAATGAGCCCCCCTCCTTCATTGGGCCAGTATTTGGAAGTGACGCGCATGGCATACCAAAGTTGTTTGGCCAACTTTCTGAAGATATGAAATGCCTCACGACTCTCGTCTTCCACACAGAGGTCAAGGGAGGTTCGCCCCCTTCGGTAGATTCTGCGCAGCCGTCGGCGGATCTCGCTGCCTCCAAGGGCGTCAAGATTCCAGGAGTCTATTTCCCGGAGTGATCTCTCTAGATATTTTACGACACTTGGAATCAGGCGAATACCATTCTTATTTCGCTGTTTGGCCACATCAGAAAAGCCCTCTCGTAGCGTGTAATAGTCATCCCGATTGAGATTCCTCGAATCCAGGATGAGATCCAGTGTTTGAACCTGAACTTCCGCATCCCTTATAGGGCCTAGTCGGAACGACGCTTCGTGCAGCAATTCCTGTATTTTCTTCCGTTCGTGATTATCCAATGCCGGCGAGGTGAGTTGAATGATTGCCCGGACTTTTTTAATCGATGTGCGCGCCATGTGAACCGCTTTTGGGGAGACCTTATTTCCATGTAACGCCTGAAGTGCCGACTCAAGTTGTGACTTTGCTAGCGATTTGATCTCTTTACCGATCGGTTTATTGATCCGCAAATAAAAGCGCAATTTTTTTCCCGTTTTCATGCGGCTTATTTTTGAAGATTCTTAAGAACTCGGTGGGGATTTCTGATCCCATTGCCGATACGGATAGATGCTAAGATTAGAGTTATAGTATCGGGGATCTCCGGAAACCTCTCTCCCTAACCAGGGGGGGGGGGTGATCTTCTCCTCGGCATCTGATAACTCCACTTCAGCCACGACAAGGCCCGTATTATCACCAAGAAATTCGTCAACTTCCCAAAGATGACCTCCGAACTGTATCTGATGTCTATTTTTTTCAACGAGAGGGCCGATTGAAAGTAGAAGCATCTCTTCGGCATCTTTCAGCGGAATGGAGTATTCAAATTCGGCGCGTGATATTCCCGTGATGGGCCCTTTTATTGTAAGGAAGGCTTTTTCCCCCGCAATCCGTACCCTAACCGTGACCCCCATCTCCTTGGAGAGGTATCCTTGTGCGTAGTGAATCGGTTGTGCTCCCTTTTTCCACAGATCACTTGTCACAAGGAATTTGCGTTCAATTTCCGTGCCCATGGTGACAACCCTTGCCTGAGGAGGCTCGGAGTGCAAGATCAAGCATTCAAAAATCATAAGCTGTTTTCTCTTTATCAGAATCTGAGTTAGTCTTTCTTCATGTGGATTCTGTATGCCCTTGCCGCTTCTCTTTGTTGGGGAATGAGCTATGCCGCGAGTGGACCTCTCCTTAGAAAGGGTTTGAACCCTTTGATTTTCTTCTTAGGGTATTCGCTCTTCGGGTTTCTTGGAGCTCTTTTGGTGATGCTCTGTACGGGAAGGATCGTCACTCTTTTTAAGAGTAGCACGCTGACATCGGCGGATCTCGGTTGGTTTCTCTTTTCCATCGGCGGATCTGCACTCGGAGCCTATCTCACCTATGCGGCGATGGGTGCCAAGAACCCGACCCTCGTTTCATTGATCGAGATATCCTATCCGCTCTTCGTTGTTCTATTCGCCTGGCTGTTCTTCCATCAGTTGGAAATGCGTCCCATCACCATAGCAGGGGGGCTTTTGGTTTTAGTGGGAGTTGCGGTGATTATTCTTGGTGAACGCTGATTCAGATGGATCAACACTCTTGATTAAAACTTTTTTTGGGCCACCAGTAATGGGAGTGGAATGAAAAATATGAGGACATTCACTCCCTATAAAAGATAACACCTATCCATGACATTTCCATTACCAAGCATCGCTAGGCCTGGAGTGAAGCGTCGTGACTTCATCGGAACAATGGGCGCTTTTTTAGCCACCCAGCTACTGGTTCCCTCTGTGCTTCGAGGGATCACGCTCGATCAGCATCTAAAACCGTTACGCCTTGGCTTTCTGACCGACTGCCATGCCATGTCTGAACATGACGCCCCTTCTTGGTTGGACCGGACAGCTCAAGTCATGAATTCCCTCAAACCTGATTTAATTATCGGAGGAGGGGATTTTGTCCATGGGGGATTCACCTCCACTGGCAAAACAATGGATCATCGTTGGGAGATCGCCTCCTCTTTTCTTCACAAGCTGAGATCTAGGCTCGAGCCCCTTATTGGGAATCATGATCTTTACGAACCCCTGACTGCTGATGGAAAGCTTTCCGGAAATGATCCCCGCCGGCGCTGGAAGCAGCACTTCAACCAGCCGCTCACTTACCGATCCTTTCAGTTTCATGGTTACCGCTTCTTGATGCTAGACTCCATCAAAGTGGTGGGCGGGGAAAATCCTTATCGCGGTTGGATCAGTCGTACCCAGCTAGAGTGGCTTGATCAGGAACTTAATAGGGTCCCTCTCAATCAGCCGATCATTCTTTGCTCCCATATTCCCTTCAAGACATCACTTAGGGATTCACTTGGGGCAATGATCAAGAATGTTCCAGGACGCGTCCGCGTCCTGAATGCTGATTCGGTGCTGAAAAAACTAAGTAAGCGGCCTTTGATTGCCATTCTCCAGGGCCATATCCATCTCAATGAACGTGTTGAGTTCGCTGGGATTCCCTGTATCACGGGAGGGGCTGTTTGCGGAAAATGGTGGGAAGGCCCCAATATGGGGACTTATCCGGGAATAGGACTGGTTGAAATCATTCCCTCGGGTAGAGCATCCAGCAACAAATCAAACGATGTCGGTTGGACCTATCTGAATACCCCCATTCCTGTGCAGTCCCGTGCTAATTTTCTCAGCTAGGCTCGAGCTCTCCCAAGGATCAACCCGTGTGACGAATCAAGGCTATCGTGATCTCGATTACAATCAGCACAACAATAGCAACCTCGAGAAGTTCGCCCCTTGATCCGGATGCCTCTGCATAGAGCGCCGCGTAGGTGTCGCGTACGATGGAAAGCTTCCGGTCTACTGCGGCGCTTACCGTAGGTACTCGGAAAATCTCCAGTGCAGCCAGATAGATGCGGGCAAGATAGACATCTTCGGTTACTTGAAGGACATTATCGGCCTTCTCTGTCAATTCGGTAACCTCGGCAACAAGTGTATAAAGCTTGCGGGCAAGGTCTGCAAAACGGCGCGGAGCGAGTAGGTTGGTAGCTCGTCTTGCCCTTTTGACGAGATCGTACATTCGGGGGAGTTCCTCATCGAGTAACTCGTCATAGTATCGGAATTCCAGCAGTTGGGCATTTGCAACCTCGATAATATCCGCAACATCCGAGTCATGACGCGGTTCGAAGATGAAGGCACGGTCCCAGGTCAACACAACAAGGTCATCTTTATAATAGGAGAATTTTTGCCGGAGAAGGTCCTTGCGGGCGTTTTCCGAGAGGGGACGACTCTCGCCCGAGAGCAGTGGAATTAAATCAACTATCTCCGGAAGATCAGAGCCTGCGACGGGATGACTTAATTGCTGGACGACGGTGATGAGATGATCCTCCTCGATCGGGTTGATATTGGGACGATTCATTGCTGTTGCAAGTTCCCTCCTGAGTCGTTCCAGGATGGTGGCCCAAGGTTCCGTAGCGGAAGGCCCGATCTCACGATCAACTGTGTTTGCGAAACAAGTGTATTCATTCCATGACATCTCTGAGGCAGGCACCTTGATAGCGATGGATGCCACACCGAAGTCGTACAATCTTGCCGTGACGTTGCACATGACAGCCTTCCCAGCAATCCCGAGGGATATGGGGTTAAGGCGTAGTAGTACGGGGGGGACATCAAATGTCAGAGCCTTAACCGGAGCAGAGTGTAGTGTGCTTCGTACGGCTGTCCCCGAACTTTGTGCAGCCCAAATATCTTCGACCCGTTTTAGGTCAATTGAATAGGCGATATCAAAAAGGCGGAGTGCAATAATGGCACCCGATCGGACCTGAAGATCGTTCATCAAGAGAGGCAAGGCACCCCCGCCAAGCTAAATTAATTCATGGATGATCGTCGGGCAATACGTCACTTGATAATACCCCGCTCGATTTTAGGAGTCCTTTAATGGAGACCGAAACTTGCGGTCAGGTTGAGTCCCAAGGCAAAGAGCACGGCACCTAGGAAGACGCAGATCGGCAATGTCAGGACCCAGGCCATCAGAATATTCCGGACGGTTGCCATCTGGAGGCCTGATCCGCTGGCAGCCATCGTTCCAGCAACACCGGAGGAGAGGACATGGGTGGTGCTGACTGGCAGACCCAGCATATCGGCCAGGCTGATTGTGATCATGGCGACGAGTTCTGCGGCGGCTCCCTGTCCGTACGTCATGTGCGTCTTACCAATCTTCTCACCGACAGTAACCACGATACGCTTCCACCCGATCATCGTTCCTAAACCCAAGGCAAGAGCAACGGCAACCTTTACCCAGACAGGAATGAAGTTTGTTACCCTATTGATAGTGGATGATAATTTTGCCGCTTCTTTTTCGGAATCGGCGGAGCCGAGTTGGTGGTTTTTTGAAAGCTTAGAGGAGACTGATGAGAGTAAGTAAAGGTCGCTCCTGAGAGCTCCGCGTCCGTTTTCCGCAACTTGGCTCAGAGAGGTGGCGCTGCCAAGCTTTTGGAGACTTCGTGAAGCTACTGTTTCCACCGAACGGAAGAGTTCTGGAGATGTGGAATGTTGTCCACGTAAGAAGGTTGTGATGACGTTTGCAGGATCGTCCTTCACATAGTCTGCATCAGCCCCCTGACTCTGATTGTTGCAATATGAAACGGTAACCTGCAACTGATGTCGGAGTGCGTTGAGATCATTATCCGAGCATTGCTTGTTTAACGCGTATGTTGTGGGAAGGATGCCGACCAAGATCAGCATGATGAGGCCCATGCCCTTCTGACCGTCATTGGAGCCATGGGCAAAGCTGACACCAGTGCAAGTGAACATCAGGAGGGCACGGATCCAACCCGGGGGGGGATGATGGGCGTCCGGAGTTGTGTAGAGCTTCGGATTTTTGATGATAATCTTCATCACGATCAGCAACAAGGCAGCCATGCAGAATCCGATGACAGGGGAAATCAAGAGGGCCATACCGACGTCTTTTGCCTTGGCCCAGTTCACTCCATCACCCCAGTAGTGAGAACCACTCATGAGGGCATTGGCGACACCAACGCCGATGATCGATCCAATCAGCGTATGGGAACTAGATGCTGGAAGCCCCAAGTACCAAGTGCCCACATTCCACACGATCGCAGAGACAAGAAGGGAGAAGACCATGGCGAATCCAGCTGCACTCCCCACATGGATGACTAGTTCCACGGGCAGGAGATTCACGATGCTGAAAGCTACTGCTCCGGATGAGGTGAGAACTCCCAGAAAGTTAAAGAATCCCGACCAGATCACAGCAGGGACAGCGGGAAGCGTATTCGTGTAGATCACTGTCGCCACCGCGTTGGCCGTGTCATGGAACCCGTTTGCAAATTCGAAAGCCAGAGCAAGGAGTAGGGCGAGTCCCAGTAGTGCCCATGTCCCCATTGGAACACTCGCGAAATCAGCGAGAAAGTGATGTGTCATGAATTCTTTTTTACCGAGAAGAGATTTTCAAGGAGAGGATTATTTTAGTCTCAGTCGTTACATTCTCGTCACAATGGAGCCTCAGCTTAGGAGGCAAATCATGCGGAAACGAGGAAGTTGAGTAACCTAAGAATTATTTAAAAAAAGTTCAGTAATCCCTCGGTCGCGGAGATCACTTTTGTATGGATCTTAAAATACTGCCGGTTGGATCAAGCTCCTTAATAAGTCTAGCATCTGCGCCGTTCTTCTCGTGTTTGGCCCTGAGGTCTTCATATCGTTTGGCAATCTCACCAATTTTCATTTCGATCGAAGTGTTTTCATGATGGACTTTATAAGAAGTCTTAGCGAGCTGCAGCATGCTCAATACCCCCAAAACCAGCGAGAGGTACCAGACCTTCCGGCTGTGGATGAGCATGGCTAGGGAGGCAATTGCGATTCCCATTTCAGCCAATAACTGCGCTGTATCGTAATCCTCAGTGGCCTCCAGATGAATTTCAATGGATGGATCCATTGACTCAGCCCACTCTTTTGAAATGTTTCTTTCGGCAAGATAATCCGAGTAAAAACTCAATTGGTCACGCAATTCACGTTCTGACCTGTTCTCTTTTGGTAGACTTGACAACCTTTCCAGCTCGATCAGTACGGATCGTAGTTTTGCGCTTCCGCTGGCTTCTTTGGCAATAGCCTGTGATTGCCGGATCATCGCCTGAGTCATCTTGTCCCTCTGGGAACTCCCCAAAGCCGCCGTAACTGCCACAATGACAGCCAGAATTCCGATGGAAAGCCCGACTATCTTATTATTCAAAAGATTGTCGGGTTCGTGATGGCCGTGGCGGATAGGATGTAAATCCCTCTCAAAATTCATAAGGAGTTAATACTACAAAACAGGATGCGATTGTGAAGGCGGTATTTTCATAGAACTATTTTCAGAAAGAGACTGAGGCTCCAGCTTCAATGGTTGGCCCGATAGCTATTCCCACATTGGGGTTAATCAGTGGAAACCCCAGGTCGCAGCGGAGCGTGAAGTGCTCACTGATGCCGTATCTCACTCCTACTCCGAGGGCAGTGATCGCATAACTTGAAGGATTTCCGGGCAAGGGCTTAATGGAATTCACCAATCCGTAATCCCAGAAAGTCAGGAACATGAGTTTGTCCTTCCCAATTTTTTTGAGGGCGTCAGGTATCCCGGCAAAAGAGGTCTCATTCAACCCTCGCAATAGACCGAAGATGCTATAGCTCGGGGAGTGTAATTCGAGATTATAGACGACACCCTGATCTCCAAATAAGATCTGTTGGGGGTATCCTCGCACGGTGCCATAGCCTCCGATGGAGAGTTGTTCATTACTGATCAGTGGGGTCGAGGCCAGTTGACCCGAAAACACCGATAGCAAACTGCATCCGTAAGGGAGGGTGTTCTCTCTCTGGAGATGAAGGGCTGTATAAAAATAATTTGCTTTGGTCCTAGGATCAACGTTTTGGAATTTTTGTGTGCTGTTATTTGGAGAGAGTCCTCCGGGAGACCAGTAGTTGTCCGTGGCAAGAGAGGTCTGACCATACTTATCCTTCACAAGAATCTGATATCCCAACAACCCTTGGATGACATCCGTCTGATTTGCCGGGATCTGGTTTCCGCCCTGTAAGAAAAGAAGGTTGCTTGAGATCCAGTCGGCTCCGAGGGTGAAATTCTGAATCACTTTTCCGTACATTTTCCCGATAGGGATCACATAGCGTGGGCTGACCTGTTTGGTGGAGCCACTATCCGTCAGACTCGTTGTTTCTGTATTGATCTTCACATCAGTGGTGGAATAACTACCGTAAATTGAGAAGAGATGCTTCCAAGGGAGCGGCTGTGAGAAGTTCAAACTCTGGACGGGTTGAGAACCAGGGTTTTGAAACGGAGCCGAGTATTGGTAGTTGAGTTGAGCTCCCTCAAAAAATGCATTGCCCCAGTTGGCCCCGGCACTCCACCTCCAAGGACCAGTTTGTTGAGATCCGGTATTGTCGATCGAATAGAATCCTCTGACAGGAAAAGCATCCTGCGTGCGTAGGTCCAGAGTCGTCGTGCCCGGCTCCTCACCACGCTTTAGAACGGCTGAGTTCTGCATGAACGGATTCTGGTTCAAGATCGCCACATCATTCAGGAGTCCCCTGCGGTCGAGATGCTCTCCGACCTTTGCCCGCAACGAGGAGAGGAGTAGTTTTTTGCTGAACCATCTTGCGCCTGTATCAACTTTGCGATCGATTGTCGCCTCCACGACAGCCAATCTCAAGATGCCCTGCTCATAATCAATGGTGACGGGTTGGATGAAGACCAGCGGCCTTTCACGCTTGAAGTAAAAATGCAGCGTCTTTTGGCAAATGGCTCGCACCACTTCCATCGTGAGAGGGTGATTGATGTATTCATTTTGAAGCGCAATGGCGAAAGGGCGTTCTGCATTTAGGAGGTCGATCCTATCCACCTGGACGCCCTCGGTTACCTGAATACCCTCCTGCCTGTCCTCAGCTGAGAGTGCGCCGGAAATGATTATTTTGTGCAGGGTCCCAGCACCTGGTTGCCCAACGATGGGAACATCCGAGTAATCAGGTTTTGTCTCAAGCTCCGAGGGACGCCGCACAAAAGCATCGGGCGCAGCCTCGGGAATACTGTCGGGAAGGTTTCTGCCAATTGAGGGATCAGGAGCAAACTGTGCCCGAGTGGATCCTGGAGCCACCAATAAGATTAAGAAAAAAACAAGTACAAGGAACTTCAAGTTCCTTGTACTTGTAAAATGAGGTTTCTGAATCCCAAATAACATTCTTTTGATGAGTAAAAATACCAAGAGAAAGAAGTAATTGAGTAAAAGGAATTTTGAATTTATCGACTTACAGCTGTTTCTTCAAGAAAAGTATCTGATGAGTTGGTGGCGTAACATCAAAGGGACTTTGTTATCTGGTGGTCATGAACTCTGTCACCGCCCGCTACTAAGTCTATAAAACTGTAATTAACTAAAATCCTTTAATCCCGTCCAGCCTTGCAGCTACACCAAGATCCCTTAGGAATGATGGAGCAGCAAGGAGACGTGCGGCGATGAGATCACCGAGTTCCTCCCCCGCTTCGACATCGCTCACATTGTGCACCCCCGCGATCACACGGCTATCCCCAATCTCACGCGCCCGATTGAGAAGGACTTCGGCCTTGTCGGGGTAGAGCTTTCCCAAGAGTCGTGCCTGCACCTCTGCGCGGACCGAGTGGCCGCTCGGATAGCTGAAAGCTTCATCGGTAAAAAGTGGGGTCAGAAGCACGGGATGCTGTTTGAAGGGGCGCAGGCGGTGGTTCTTCTTCTTAAGTGCAGAATTTATGTGGAAGGCCTCGCTGTCAGCCTGAAGTAAAAGGGCGCTAATACGTGGATGGAGTTCATCGAAGTGCTTTCCCAAGACCTCAGAAACAAGTGCATCCGAGTAGACTTTATCATGGAACGCTTCCCGAATCTGTCGACCACTCCTCTTGGACTGGACCGCGAGTAGGATCGCCAGATCACCCTGATCTATTGCCGAACCAAGCGACGGCGACTTGGGAAACTCATTCCAGACGCCCTCCTTTCCAGTAAGGTAAATCGACTTAAAAAGTGATTGTGGGGCAATAGTGCCAGCTTGTTCAGCCTGTGACTCTCCTGCAACGAGGAGAGACATAGCAAGGAGCTGGAGATAAAAAAAGGATCGCTTCATGCAAATGGCACTGAAAACTTGTTCCATGGATTTGGCAAGTAACTAAGCAAATAGTTGCAAAATAAAAAGAATCTGATTACTAACGTTTCCATCTTTTTCTCATGAACATTTTCCGCCTCTTCCACCGCATAAAAAGCCTCTTTTTGGACACCCTTGCCAAAACTTCTGGGCTTGCTTTTGCTGCTGGGTTATTGCCATTGGCGCTTGGTGGTTGTGCTGTTGCCACCCATGCAGTCAAATCGGACTTCACGGCATACAATCAGGTTCTAGAGGAAAATCAGTCCCAACAAATGCTCCTCAACCTTGTGAGGCTTCATTTTCATGAGGCACCCATGTTCATGCAGGTCGGGACAGTCGTAAACTCTTATCAAAGTTCAGGAGGGGGCAATCTCTCCTACAACCTCAACAACCTCATTCCCTTCGGTGGACTCCTTTTAGATCAAGGAGGGACTTCTAGTAGCGCAGGAGCCGGGCTCAGTTACAACTTTGGCTCCTCACCCACGGTCACCTACTCGCCGATTGACGGCGATGCCTTCACCAAGCAATTTCTGGCAAACATTTCCCCCGAAACCTTTTGCCTCCTGATCAAATCAGGCTGGCCTGCCGACAAGCTTGGTCGCCTGCTCATTGAGCGAGTTATCCTGCCCGACGGCAAGCAGTTGGTGAGCCATCATGGTGCTCGGACTCATGACCAATTTGTCAACTGGGTCAACTCTCTCCGGGAAGCCCAGAAGAATTATACCCTTGAAGTAGTCAACTACGCTCCACCAGCGGCACCAGCGGCACCAGCGGCACCAGCGGCACCAGCGGCACCAGCGGCACCAGCAGCACCAGCAGCACCAGCAGCACCAGCCGCACCAGCGGCACCAGCAGCACCAGCAGCACCAGCAGCACCAGCGGCACCAGCGGCACCAGCACTTGCCCCATCAACTCCGACTGACCCTTCGCAACCCGAACCAGGAAGCCTCTGCATCACCACGGGAAAAAGTATCTTGATGGTTAAGAAGATCTCCTTCCGATCGCTTTACGATGCAATGTTTGTTGCCGCAAAAAATACCGAGACACCTTCGTCTCAGAAAAAGATGATTAACAGCCAAGAAAAAGCCAATGGCGCTATCAAAATCCACTGTTCCTCATTCCATCCTACCAATGCCTCCATTCAAATCTGGTACAAGGGACATTATTACTTCATTCTCAACAACGATGTCGACTCGAAGGACACCCTACTCTTCCTGATGACTCTCTACAGGATTCAGGCCTCTCCAACCGGAGCTGGCGCGGCCTTGACCCTGCCTGTGAGGTAAGAGAGATAGCGATTAGAGATCCATCCCATCTGTATCTTCCTAATAAGATTCTACGGCTTAACGAGGGCAATAGAAAACCCCACCAGAGCAGACAAGCTGCCAAGGTGGGGTTTTTTTGAATTTAGGTTTTAAAACAAGTTATTTAACGCAGCTTCCAGCTTTTGGATTGGGGTTGCTGCAGTGCTTAGGCTTAACGCAGCCGTTAGGTCCACCTTCGGTGTAGCAATTTGCGCTCGCCTGTGAGGCAACGCCGATAACGACTAGGAGGAGTGCTGCCGACTTGATGATGTTTTTCATTGTTGTGGTGTTTGGGTTGGATTGTTGTTTCACCTCACGGCAAAAACAACTCCGTTTTCATACCCTTTCCACCTTCCCAATCAATCAAAAAGTTGTCTTTTTGTGTGGAAATGTGGCGAAAAACCGTTTTTAGGCACAAAATGAAGTTTTTACGGCTCGACGAAGGCAAAAGAAAACCCCACCCGAGCAGACAAGCTGCCAAGGTGGGGTTTTTAGGGAAATGTCTTCGAGTTGCCTCTCAGCTATTTCTACCAACGTCCGCTATTACACTTTCCCTGACTGCAATACTTACTTGCGCACTCTTCATTTTTGGTGCATGGCTGCCCTTCTGCTTTCGTGGTAGCAATTCCGCCACTTCCGGTTCCAGCTTGTTGACCTTGGCTGACCGTAACTCCAGCTGCTGCACTAGCTGCTGTATTAGCTGCTGCACTAGCTGCACCACTAATCTGTGCCTTAATTTTCGCGTCAGCTTCGGCCGCCTGTTCGGCTTGATACGCATCGTATGCCGCTTTCTGTTCTGCAGACCATGTAGAACGGTCAAAAACGCTGTATGGCTTTGGAGTAGGAGTCGGTGTGGGTGTCGGTGTGGGTGTGGGTGTGGGTGTTGGTGTGGGTGTGGGTGTGGGTGTGGGAGTGGGAGTCGGTGTTGCTGTTGCCTTTGGAGTAGGAGTCGGCGTCGGTATGGCAGCCACCTGCGCGGCGGCCTGTTTCGCAGCAGCAGCCTGTTGTGCAGCAGCGGCCTGTTGTGCAGCAGCGGCCTGTTGTGCCGCAGCAGCCGCCTGTTGTGCGGGGGTCGTCCAGGCAAACGCCTTCCCGGCTCCTGCAAGCAACGCCAGAGCCATGGCGGTTTTGATGATATTTTTCATAGTTTTGTTGTTTTGTTGTTTTGTTGTTTCACCTCACAGCAAAACAATCATGCCTTCTTACTACTGGGGTCTTCTAAATCAACTAAAAAGATGGGAATTACCCAATAAATTCGACGAAGTGGGACTTTTTTATGTCGAAATGGGCATTGAGATCGGTGATGGATGGATATTTGTTAATACAATGGCGAATCAACATCATAGAGTGGAGTGCAACAGCCATCGAGGAATTCAAACAGACAAACACTCAGGAAACGAATGCTCTCCAACCTTCGCCGACAGCATCTTCCACCATAGAGTGAATGGAGACTGTTCCGACTCAATGAGTTCCTTCACCTCTCAGCGGAGACAGAGAGAATCGATGTCACAACGAATCCTCGAAACAACGAAATCGCTACGGAAGAATGTGAAAGCCAATCGGAATCCGTCGATAGCCCATAGAGATAGATAGAATCTAGCTTCGTAGCTCAATGGGTGACAGCAATTTGGGGTTCGACTATCTGTGCGAGAGCGCTTTTGCATGAAGCGAAGCCATACCGGCAGAGCCCTCCACCGGAGGGATCATTCCCGCCAGCCCGAGTCTCGGTTTTCTTGTAGGACTCCTTCTCTCTGAAGCTGTTCGAGAGAGGTGGTGGGGTAGCTGGGCAGTCCAAAGAGCAAAGAAATCGCTATCTCTCACGATCAGCTACTACGGCTCAACGAGGGCAAAAGAAACCCCCACCCGAGCAGACAAGCTGCCAAGGTGGGGTTATTAAAGAACCTATCCTCTTAAACAGAGGAAGAGGTTATCTGGTGCAATACTGCGCCTGAGTACCTGGATTTACGCTGCAATGTTGACCACTTGGGCATGTTTTATTGCAAGATGCGATAGGGGTGTAAGCGTGAACACTGGCGACTCCAGCAACCAACGTAAGGGCCATAACGGCTTTGATGATGTTTTTCATAGTTTTGTTGTTTTGTTGTTTTGTTGTTTTACCTCACGGCAAAAACAACTCCGCCTACATACTCCACCTTTAATATTATCCAAATGAAAAGACGGCTTTCTCTCTATAAATGTGACGAATCGGGCAAATCCAACACGAACCGGCAGGGGTGGTAGCTAAAAAGCGGGTTGTGACGAAATGATATATTGAGCCTGATACTAATCGCCATCTCTCTCGATCAGCCTCTAGGCTCGACGAGGGCAAAAGAAAACCCCACCTGAGCAGACAAACTGCCAAGGTGGGGATTCTAGTATAATAGGATTGTGAACTTCTCAATAAGACTCAACGAATTATTTTACTGTTGCTTCAAAGTGCCATTCTTGCTGCCGGAACAATAGCAAGTGCATCCTGCAGGAACCGGATTCCACATGTAACAGGAAGATCCTACACCTTTGCATTTGGGGCTTGCATTACTTGCAAGAACACTTATCGCTGTACCAACAAGGATTACGAGGAAGGCAAAAGCCTTGATGATGTTTTTCATAATTTTGTTGTTTTGTTATTTTTGTTGTTTTGTTGTTTTGTTGTTTTACCTCACAGCAAAACAACATCGCTTCATTACCATCTCCGTATTACGAATCAATAGGAAAGTGGCTCTTCATACGATAAATGTGACGAAATCTTGCTTTTCTTAGCGACGAACTGATTTTTAAAGTTCGCTATGAAATAGCCATCACTCTCCAAAGATTCTGTGTGAACTCAATGGGATGTAAGAAAAATGCCGTAGAAGCTGATAGAATCTATCTTCCCAGACAAACGGTTTTACAGAAGTGGCGGGTTCGACTGCCTGCGCGACAGCTTATTCGGGCCGCTGCGTAACCATGATCGCAGAGCCTTTCGCTGAAAGGATCATCCCTCCAGTTCGAGCCTCGGTTTTCTTTGATTTCTTGGAAGACTCCTTCGCTCTGAGGAGGTTCCGGAGGGATGAGTGGGGAACTGGGTTGGGCAATCCACTACGGAGAATTACTTGCCTGGCAGTGATACGGGGTTACATAAACAGTTACCAGTCACTTTATCATATACATTGAAGCCTTTAGTTTTGCATTTACTCAAGTCAGTTACGTAACGGTTAGAAGGGAGAGTTTGGGGTATGCCAGGACTAGTCAAGCTAAGAGCGGAGGCATTAGCACTCGAAAGTGCCGCTGATGTTCCAATTAATAAAACTGATAATGACTTTAAAATATTTTTCATAGTTTTGTTGTTTTGTTGTTTTGTTGTTTTAGCTCACAGCAAAACAACTTCGTTAACATATCCTTTCCACCTCTCCAATCAACCGAAAAGTTGGCTTTCTGTGTAGAAATGTGACGAACTGATTTTTAAGTTCACTACGAAATCACAATCACTCTCCAAAGATTCTAGGTGAACTCAATAGGATGAATGCGCATCCCTTTAGAAGCGTAGTAGTGACGATGAAGACCTCTGAAATACCAGTCTCACCTAGTTAGCGGAGGAATTAAGATAATCGATCAGTCCCTTGGCGTCGGTCTCGGGTAGTCCTCTTACTCTCTTAAGTGGTTTCTCCTGAGGGGTTAGCAGGACGAGCGTCGGAAAGGCATCTACTCCGTAGAGCTCTTGGAGATGGTTGTTTTGTTTTGTCAGTTCGGGTGAGAGAGACTTGCGCTGTGGGAAGTCGATATTCACTAGGACCAGATTTTTCTTGGCGTAGTCGATGAATGCAGGATCGCTCAGGAGGGTCTTTCGGAGGCGGATGCAGGCAGTGCACCAGTCGCTCCCACTGAAATCAAGCAGGACGTTCTTGTACTCCTTGGCAGCAGTGGCAAGGGCGGCTTTATAGTCTGTGCCCCAGAGTTCCTCGCCGGGAAGCGAGGCTAGCGGTCCTGCCGAGGTGACCTCGGAGGCTCCTTGGGCTGAAGCTGAGGAGCCTCCGCTAAACAAATCCCAGATTCCGGCATGGCAGGGAAGTGAGTGGAGAAGGATCACGAGTGTCACCGATACGAATCCGCTCATGGCATTCATGGGACGAGGGGGTAGATGTCTTAAGTAGGGACTCATTATTGTATGATTTCGGAATTCGTAGGGATGGTGTTTGCGGGAACCGCGGGAGTCATGCTGTTAGTGACTTCAGCAGGAAGTGGAGCAGGAGCTGGGGAGGGAGGGAGGGTAGCTTCCTGAGCCTTTGCAGCTTCCGCCTTCATCGCTTCGTTGTAGAGCTTTTCCAACGATTCTGCTGAGGGTCCCTTGAGCATGTATTTCCCATTAAAGTAAACTGCTGGAATTCCAGGGATATTCAGATCCTGAGACTCCTTGATGGAGTCCTCGATAGACTTGCCTGTCTCGGGAGAGGCAAGGCACTTGTCATAGGTCGCTACATCCATTCCACTCTGCTTAGCAGCATCTCGAAGTCCCTCTGGAGTGAGTCCCTTCTTCACATCGGCAACCTTGTAGAGGAAGTCGTGATACTCGGCGTACTTGCCCTGTTGCTGGGCACAGAGTCCGGCCATGGCAGCGGTGGTCGCAAGTGGATGAAGTTCTTTCAAGGGGAACTGGCAATAGAGCACGGAGATGTCCTTGGGGTGTTTTTTGAGAAAAGCTTCCAGCGCCGGGAAGGCATCCCTGCAATAAGGACATTCAAAGTCTGAGAAGATGACCAGACGAATCGGTGCTGTAGGATCACCGACAGGAATACCGTGGCACGGATCCATCATTAGGACTTGAGGAGTGGGTTTGCGTAGGTTGTTGCTGATCTGGGCGGACTTTGAGAGTTCGGCGATCAGATCAGCCTTCTTTTTGAGTCCCTCGTCGGTTGTGGGATCGTTCTCCACTTTCTTGGCAGCCAAGTAATCATTGACACTCTGACCGGCCTTCTTGGCCGCATGCGTGATAACAAGTTCATCGATCCGCTCCTGAAGGGCCTGTTTCTGGATCGGGTAGATCTCCAAATCCTGCTTGTAGGTCTTATCGGAGGCGAGCCACTGAAGTTCGAAGAAATTAACATCCTCGCCATCCACGGTAGCCACCTTGGGAGGTTCCCAGCCAGAACCAGGCTTCACGGCGTAGATGAAGATGGCGAGCACGGCTAAACCAAAGAGATTAGTCAGGATGATATTACCTATCTTAAATGAACTGGAGAGGGAGCCAGCAGTTGAGCCTGAAGCAGTCGTTACTAATAAAGGATCCGGCGATTTCACTTCCCCTGCCTCACAGAATCTCGCAGTCAAGGCCGATAAAGCGATCAGGATCAAGAGGCAGTCCAGTGTGAAACAAAGGGGACAAATGTTATGTATTAGCGTGTACTGCGCGTAGAGAGAGGCGATGGCTGCAACAAGGCCGATAATGGCTGCAAACTTCAGAGCGATCGCTAGAATGCGGCTGAGTAATCCAGAACTAAATATCGTTACCGCTAAACCTAGAATAATGAGCCCCGAGAAAAAAATCTCACCCCACTCGTGAGGATGCATCCCCATCAGCACGAACTTGGGATTGTGCAGGACCTTCGCGCACCCTGCTCCCCCATCCATGCAGAGGGTCTGGTGGGGATCGATGAATCCAGCCTGAACTCTTAGGCAGATGTAGATTCCAAGCCAACTTAGGAGAGTGATGGCAATGAGACGGCTTTCACGGGAGTACCTCGACAGGAGTTGGGTGATCATGGGTTGAGGATCCTCTTGAATATCAGTTTAAGGGGTTCTTACTGGATGGATGTACCAGACAACAATGAAAAAGGAGAGTGCGGTCAGGACCCCAAGGATCATGCTGTAGTTACGCATTGACTTCACGGCGATGTTATAATGATGGACAAGAAAGTTCATCATGGCTGTGCAGATCACTGCAAAAGTGATGTACCCCATCACGATAAGATGTAGCAAATCAACACTTGTGCCGAAGACACCCATGGCTGCAAGCGAGGTGCGAAGACTGATAACGCATGCGATAAAGGAGGCACCAAGCAAGCCAAGACGAGAAGTATTGGAGGATTCAAGGAAGAAGCTAATGATAAAAATAAAGGCGGTGGCATAGGCGACGAGTGTCATCATCCAATACTCCGAGGGATCCTTGCGTTCGATATCAATGCTGGTCTCGATTCCGGAAAACTCGCCGTGTGCAGAGCCTAAATTCGGATCTCCAAGATTCGAGTCGTAAACCAGCTGGACCGGCTCCATACTGAATCCCTTCAACTCCCATCCGTTGGGAATGTTTTCCATGGAAATTCCGGAACTCTCCTCGTCTGGCGCTAGGATCACCTTTGAGGCATCCTTGAGGGTATAATTAATCAGGATACGAAGTTTCTGCCTGTCTTTGGGGTAATTCTTAAAATCCCAATTCATCCTGAAGACGCCTGTCCCGGAACGTTTCACGCAGGCTCGGCCGCTGACCTCTGGTTTTCCCTCGACGGACCAGACAATCCTGTCGGCATTTGCAAACTGCAACTCCCCGATGATATTATCAATGTCTTGGGACTGGCTCCAGACACAGAAGTCACTGGTAAACGTCCCCCTGCCACTATTGATGTCGCGGATGTTAAAAAGGTAAATGCCAATGGTGACGGTTTCAGGTCCAGTCGCCTCGGGTCCCTCTGGCACATTGGTTTTTGTTCCATTCTGCTCCTTGGCTTTATCGACCTTCTGATGATTCTCGCCGTTGGTAGCGTTCTTGTTAGCGGTTATTTTTGATTCATTATGCTCACTGGTTGCGGATCCAGTCGGTGAAGGAGCTAAGTTTGTATTCTCTCCATTTTCACCCTGAGGGTTTTGGTGAGAAGTATCATTTGATGCAAGAAGGGTCGCGCAACCCAGCACGAAAAATGCAAATGCATGCAGATAAAGATTGGATTTTTTCATAGTGAGATTTTGGGATTTATAGAGAAGTCTTCACAAATGTCGATTGATCTTAGGTGGACAGACTTAAAGAAAGATCATGATTGCGCTCATGTCGGACATAACTCCACCGGCCGACATATCTGAGGTGTTCAGTGAATGATGGCCGGCCTTGCCCCCGTTCCCAGTCGATCCTCCTCCAGTGCCAGCACCACCACCTCCCGAGGAAGCCCCACCCAAGGCACCTGATTCGCCACTAGAAAAATCATTTAGGGAATCATTACCAGCAACACTTTCAAAAGGATTGAGTTTGTAATGCTGAATCTGAGCTGCCGAAGGTCTTAGCGAATGATTGAGTTGTGAACCCGTCACAACCCTCTGCATGGTATTTTTCCCAGCACGTGATCCGGTTGACGAAGGGCGGCTTGAACCTGAATTTCCGCGTGCAATCTTGCTGCCGGATTTTCCAGATCCTCCTTTAGATTTAAGGGATGGAGAATGTGAGACAGCTACTCTTGCGGTATTAGGTCCTCCAGAAGTGGAGTGCTTTGGCTTATTGACAGCTACTGCAGGGGAGGATGTGGGCGATTTTCCTTGGGAACCTGATGTGGCAGCAGTCCCAGTGGAGCCGACCGTGGTGCCGCTTGAACCTGAGGCCGTGGTGCCGCTTGAACCTGAGGCCGTGGTGCCGCTTGAACCTGAGGCCGTGGTGCCGCTTGAACCTGAGGCCGCGGTGCCGCTCGAACCTGAGGCCGCGGTGCCGCTCGAACCTGAGGCTGCGG
>Ga0209188_1001104_pt1 | contig 22935 bp, 21 predicted proteins | sample C_130625_EF_Meta_FD_187307 | JGI IMG/M metagenome (GOLD analysis project Ga0209188, IMG submission 187307) | Freshwater microbial communities from Lake Croche, Canada to study carbon cycling - C_130625_EF_MetaG (SPAdes) (version 2) | ecosystem: Environmental > Aquatic > Freshwater > Lake... | reverse complement strand
GGGCCCGTATGAACAATTTCAGGCACAAATTCTGTTTTCTCTCGGAATGGTTTCTAGACACTTTCTTGATGTTGGGGCGAATATGGGCTATTACTCCTTAGCACTTGGACTTCTAAACCCCAAAATAGCAATCGAATCTTTTGAACCTCAGCCAGAAATCTTCGCCCTATTAACTCGAAATATCGCCCTTAATAAACTTGATAATCAAATAGTTGGGCATAACTGCGGACTTGGACCGCGAGATGAAAATTTTGAAATTCACGTACCTCGGTTCACGGGCTCTGGCGGTGGTAGCTTTGCAGACCAACATCCCGAAGAAGAGAATCCCAAGAGATTTTTCGTTCCCGTAAAATGTCTTGACACTTTGCTAGCCCCGAATTTTGCCGTAGATCTTATAAAAATTGATATCGAAGGCTTCGAGTACGAAATGTTAAAGGGCAGTAGAGAAATATTAATGAAATATAAACCAACTTTAGTGATTGAACTTCTTCGTAAGTGGATGAAAACATTCGGGCATCACCCACAAGACGTAATTGAATTTCTTACACCGCTAGGGTATGAAGCCTTTAGTATCGGGTCGAACCAATTATCTAGAATTGTTGAAATAGACGAAACAACAACCGAAACCAATTTTATCTTCGTTCACAATACAAAAGCTTTGCATTACGAAATAATTGAAAAGAATTTATAACCTTGCAAAGTGTAATTGAGTACAAAGATATTTTCGTTGAGAGAGATATCGACAGTTTTAAAATCAATGTTGACCAATTAAAAGGAAAAAGAGTGCTGATAACGGGCAGTCAAGGAATGGTTGGCGGGGCGATTAGTGTGGTCTTTTGCGAGTTACTCACTCGTGGACTTCTTGATTGTAAATTATTTCTAGCTTCGAGGAGCTGGGCATGGATTGAGCCTCATAATCCCAAAAATGCGATTCATCGAATCTCAAACGATGAAGTAAGGAGCAGGAAACACGTTTTCGATGTAATCATTCATTGTGCAAGCCCATCAAACATTACCAAAATATCTACCCTTGCAGACTTGAGAGAGGTGAATTTAGGTTACCTAGATGATTGTATAACTCCCGAAACCTCAAAAATAATTTTTATTTCGAGTGGTGAAATATATGGAGGAAAGAGAACGGCAATTGACTCAACTCCACCCATTTTTGACTCCCAGCAACGCAGGAATTGGTATCCCATTGCTAAAGTAGAAACCGAGCAGTACCTAAAAGAGAAGTGTTTTGCAGGGAATATCTCTGTCGATATCATACGACTTTTCCATACGTTTGGGCCGGGAGTCAAGCCAGATGACGGAAGATCGTTCGCTGACATAATTTACGAGGCTGCAAATTATGGAAAAGTTGTTCTGAAATCAAAGGGGCATCAAGTAAGGAGTTATCTTTATCTCGGGGACATGGTCCATGCAATTTTTAAGTGCCTAAGGCTTGGCAAGGGTTATAAAATTTTTAATGTTGGAAGCCCCCACGCATTATCTATTCTAGAATTTGCATCTTTAGTTGGGAGCTTAACGGGGTCTACAATAGAGTTTCGAAATGAGGAATTTGAGCACTCACCATTCATCTCAATTGTTCCTGATATTTCTGAGACGCGCTTGATTGGGTGGGAACCCCAGATTGATTTGAAAGAATCGATTAGTAGAACTTTGACTTGGATTAGAAATTAAGCTCCCAAGAAATATCATGTGTAGAAATTACACTCAAATGGTCAGACTTTCGAACTTCATTTAAGGATATAGCAAACTAGAATAAATTATTTTAGCTATTATTGGTTATCCCCTCCAACCAGGGTGGGTTACTCGAAAGGGCGTGCTGTGTGAGTTCTTGGTTTTCTCGCAGGGTATCCATCGGCTTCCAAAACCCTTCGTGGTGGTAGACACCTAGAAGTTTCTTCTCTACAAGTTTTGGAAGTGCCCCAGTTTCGAATGGATCTGTGGGGCCAGTTATATAATTTTTGACTTCGGGTTCTAATATGAAGAAACCACCATTGATCCAACCAGCATCCGCTTGATTTTTTTCACCAAAGTGCGTGACCAGCCCATTATTACTTTCTAAGACTCCAAAGCGTGCCGGTGGACGAACAGCAGTAATTGTTGCCAGCAAGTTGCTTTGAGTATGCTTTCGAATCAGAGCGGAGATATCAACATTTGCGACTCCATCTCCATATGTCGCGATGCATTTTTCTTCACCAATCGCTTCCAATGCTAATTTGATTCGACCTCCAGTTTGAGTATGCAACCCTGTATCCAGTGGTTTAATCTTCCAAGGTTCCTTCAGAGATTTAGCCCAGTCATGAATTACCTCACCTTTATAGCCTGTTGCAACGACAAATTCATCAACTCCCTGTAAAAAGAAAATATTCATTATGTGCCAAAGAATCGGTTTTCCACCAACAAGTACCATTGGTTTAGGCTTATCTGAAGTTTCTTCAGAGATGCGAGTACCTAACCCCCCCGCAAGAATTACAGCTTTCACTTTGAAACACCTAAAATTTCGTAAAGCTTCTCAAGCATATAATCTAACATTGGAATCGATAAGCCTGGCCAGACCCCAATCCAGAAAGTGTCATTCATAACGATATCCGTATTAGTAAGTTCTCCAACTACACGCCTTGGAGTTCCCTTAAATGCAGGCTGTCGGAGTAGGTTTCCTCCAAAAAGTAGGCGCGTTGCAATTTTAGATTCGTTTAGTTCCTGCACGATTTCATTTCGTGTCTTTGGTCCACTCGGTTTGACCGTCAGGGCAAAGCCAAACCAAGAAGGATCACTATCTGGAGTCGGTTCTGGGAGAATGAAGAATTCTTCGAGGTCTTTTACTCCCGCTTTCAAGTATGCCCAGTTTCTCCGGCGAAGTTCGATAAAGGAGTCCAAGCGATCCAGTTGTGCGAGACCAATTGCAGCTTGGATGTCGCCTGATTTCAAGTTATACCCGAGATGCGAATACGTGTACTTGTGGTCATATCCTTCAGGTAACTCACCTAAAGTCCACTCGTAACGCTTAAGACAAGTGTTGTCACAGCCCGACGGACACCAACAATCACGTCCCCAATCTCGGAAGGATTCAACAATAGTTTTATGCGCAGCTTTCTTCACAAGGACGGCACCACCTTCACCAGTCGTAATGTGGTGCGCAGGGTAGAAACTGAAGGTTGAGAGATCCCCGAAAGATCCAAGTTTCTGACCCTTATAAGTTCCACCTAGTCCATCACAACTATCTTCAATTACCCATAGGTTATGTTTCGTGGCGAGTTTTGCAATCAATTCCAAATTAAATGGATTCCCAAGCGTGTGAGCCATCATTATTGCTCGAGTTTTTGGTGAAATCGCGGCTTCCAAGGCAGCTTCATTTGCAACATAAGTCACGAGGTCGATATCGACGTAAACAGGAACCAAGCCATTTTGGAGAATTGGCGTAACTGTAGTTGGGAATCCGGCTGCGACAGTGATTACTTCATCGCCTGGGCAAAGGGCGCGATCTCCAAGCTTTGGGCTAGTGAGGGCACTTAATGCCAACAAGTTTGCCGAGGAACCGGAATTAACCATAAATGCATGACGCATGCCAACGATCTTGGCGAACCTGCTTTCGAAATTCTCTGAATGATGGCCTGATGTGAGCCAAAATTCAGCACTAGCTTGGATCGCTGCCGAGATTTCTTCACTCCCAAAAACCTTTCCGGTCACAGGGATATTTGATTCACCGGGGATAAATTTAGATGGCGCATGTAATTTTTCTGAAGCTTCTTGTGCAAGTGAACTAATCATCTCTTTGAGAGATTCTTCCATCACGAGTCACTCCCTCTCATTTTCTGATTATTAATTCTGACCAAAGGCTTCTTTGATGAAAAGACGCCTACTAAGCCCCGTTGAAGGAAGAAAGCCCTTGCAGACTAGCCCCGAATAACCTTCGCACAATCCGTGACAATACATGAAATGCCATATAAAGCGCTTGAAAATGCGTAACATGGAGCCATGAGACTTAGTGCTTCTCCATTAACACAAGTAAAGTCACTGGGGGGCCCCATACTTGTGACGGGCCATACGGGTTTTAAAGGTGCCTGGCTAGGGGTGTTGCTAGAAACATTAAACATCCCGTATGTCGGATATTCTTTAAGTGCGGAGACAGATTCACTCTATGAGAGGCTCAACAGAAATGGGTCAGCCCCAGAGCTCTTTGCAAATATTTTAGACATTAAGACCTTGAATGAATTCATTGAAAGCCACAATGTAAAAGCCGTTATCCACATGGCTGCTCAACCACTTGTATTAACTTCATATAAAAATCCGCTTGAAACATTTGCAGTGAATGCACTTGGCACCGCTAATATCTTGCAAGCGGCTTGCGTGGCTAAAGAAGTGAAAGCTGTTGTCGCAGTTACGACCGATAAAGTTTACAGGAATTCAAACGATGGGAGAGATTTCAAAGAGTCTGACCCACTTCAAGGACATGATCCATATAGCGCGAGCAAAGTGGCGGCAGAATCTGCGGTTGATGCTTGGAGAAAAGTCGTAAACCAAAGCGGTGGCCCCCGAATCGTTTCTGCAAGAGCAGGAAATGTCGTTGGTGGTGGAGACTGGTCAGCAAATCGTTTGATTCCAGATTTAATTAAAGGATTTTCAAAACCTGTCCCGGTAGAAATTCGATCGCCCAATAGCACAAGACCTTGGCAACACGTTTTAGATCCCTTGGTAGGTTACTTGCTAGCCTTGGAGAATGCTCTTTGCGGATCAGAAACTGAAAGTTTTAATTTCGGACCTTCGACTCCTAGTATATCGGTCAAAAAAGTGTCAGAGATTGCTAAGACTGTTTGGCCAGGTAAAACAATAGTCAATTATTCTGAAAGTTCGGGCGACGCTGAAGCCAAAACTCTCGGACTTGATCCGTCACAGGCAACTCAGATGCTTGATTGGCAGTCTTATTGGAGCCAAGAGGAGGCCATCGCCTCCTCAGTAGAATGGTGGGTGAATGTACTAAAAAAGAAAATAGATCCCCTAGATGCTTGCTTTTCAGACATCACTAAGATCCTCCGAGAAGTGCAGAAGAACTAAAGGGATCCGTAATCATGCCAAACACAATTGTAAAAATGGGACACAAAATTTTGGCTTTACCAATTTGTTATGATTTTTTTCAGACCGCCGTAGGGAGTGTGAAATTTCGTTCTAATCTGGTTTCAGAAAATGTATCAAAATTTAATATGCAAAATGTGTTGGATTTAGGATGCGGTACAGCGTCAACTGCGAACCTCTTACCCAAAAATGTTAAGTACATTGGACTGGATACTTCCCAGAAGTACCTTGATAAAGCGGGAAAGAGAATTGCAGATAGAGACTCTAAACTTATTTTGACTGATATCGCAGACACAAGCTGGACCCATACTTCAGGTGAATTAGATACCACGTTGGGCTTAGCGTTGGGGATTTACCATCATATTAATGATGAACAATTAGAAGATACGATTGCAAATGTTGGATGTGTACTGAAAAAAGGCAGCAAGATAGTATCTTTAGATCCTGTGATTGATTCTAAAACAACAAAAGTAGCAAATTGGTTCGCGAGAAATGACCGTGGCCCATATATTCGTGAACCTGAACTTTACGAAGAAGTGTTTAGTCGATACGGCTTTTCTGTGAAATTTGAGATAACGAGAAATAGCTTTAGGATTCCTTACGATCTAATCTTGATTACCGCAACCAAAGAAAAATGAAAAACACAGTCATCGTAGGTCAGTCTGGAAACTTAGCACAATCGCTAGCAAAATATTTTCCTAATGCTTTTCGAATCGGCAGAGATCAATACCTAGCATGGCTACAAAATCCCCAGAGATTGAAAACATATTTCAACAGTTTAGGTATTTCTCCCGATAACACCAACGTTTTCAATTGTGTGGGTGTAATAAATCCAGATGGAGCAAAGGCAGATATTGAATCACTTAATTATGATTTGCCGGTTCTTTTGAGCGAGGAAAGCGTCAATCTAAAATTTCGATTGTTCACTTTTGGAACAGTAATGGAAACATTACCTAATTACGCAACTAGTAATAACTATCTTGATTCTAAGCTGCGTTTTTACAATAAATTTATTGATTCTGAGAGCTGGATGAATTCAAACACCCATATTCAAATGCACACTTTATATGGTGGAAAGAGAATTCATCCCCATATGTTCTTGGGTCAAATTCGCCAAGCAATCTCACACAATGAAGTCTTCAAAATGAGCGGAGGGGAGCAGATCAGGGAATATCATCATATTGATGATGATGCACAAGCAATAAAATTGCTTTCAATGTTGAATATTTCGGGCGTTAAGAATATCAGTCACAGCCAACCAAAGAAACTGAAGGATGTCGCAATTTCAATTTTTAATCATTTTGATCGCGCTCCACTATTGAAGCTTTCAGAAAGTCAAACTGATCTAAATGACAATCTAGGGGTCATATTTGAAAAGTCTGAAGAACTCTCACATATCCATTTCCGCGATTCAATCAAAAATATAATATTGTGGCTTGAAGAAGGAGGGAGAGATAATGAATGACATTAAGAATAATCTCACGCGACCATTAGTCTCAATTTGCGTACCGGTGCTTAACGAGGAAGGTTCCATCTCGAATCTTGTAGACCGTCTAGATGAGGTAACGAGAAAACTTGGTCATGACTTTCAATTCGAATACGTGTTCACTGACAATAATTCCTCGGACAAGACCTGGGAAGCCATCGCGGAACTCAAGCAAACTCATCCAGAGATAAGAGCGTTTCGCTTTGGCAAGAACATAGGTTTTCAAAAATCAATTCTTTTCAATTATAAACAAGCACGTGGAGACGTCGCGGTGCAGATAGATGCTGATTTGCAGGACCCCCCGGAGCTAATTGAAGAATTCTTGAAGTTTTGGGTTCAGGGATTCAAAGTTGTATCCGGCGTAAGAATCGACCGTAAAGAGTCAAAAGCCATGAAGAAATTTAGAAATCTCGGCTATTGGTTTGTTGATGTGACGAGTGAACACCCAATTAAGCGAAATACAGGAGATTTCCGATTAGTAGATAGGTCTGTTCTGGATGCATTGAACGATCTTAAATCCCCAAAGCCATATATCCGAGGCGTAATCTCGAGAATGAATTTGGAGGAAAAAGATGTTTCATATTCTCGTGATGAGCGAAAATATGGAAAGAGCAAATTTGGAATTCTCGAACTAATTAAGCTTGGTTTAACTGGAGTAAGCAACCATTCTAATTTACCATTGCGATTTGCCAACTATGTGGGTTTTACATCTCTTGGCATGAGTTTTGTCGGGCTTATATATTTTATAGCGTTAAAAATATATCAACCTGATCTTCCACGTGGCTTCGCAAGTTTATATGTAATGATTCTTTTTGGAATAGGGGTGAATTCAATCCTACTGAGTGTGCTAGGTTCCTACATAAAGAAAATTTATGACGTACTGAGCGGAGAAGACCCGACAATCGTTATCAAAACGCTTTAACAACTCTATACAAAGTAAAACTAGGACTCTTATCAACAACCGTGATATTTCTCTTGCTAAGGAGAAATTGAATACGCGTGGAATCTGAAGAATTAAGGTGGCAAGCAAGAACAGTCTCGCCAGTCCCTAAATGTTCTAATCTATAACTTATCATCTCAGCGGGCTGTTGGTTCCATGTCCACTTGTCCGAGCCCAGAAATCCAGAACCATTGATAGAGAATAATCCAGTCTGACAGACCATTCTCATTCGGCCCTTTTCAGTACCTCTCTGAATAATGTTGAATGAATTGTCTAGATTCCGAACCTGTTCCTTTGAATTTCCATAAAGCCCCTTTAGCATCGGAGTCTTATAGGTATGCGATTGGGCGACTAGATGAGAGAAGAAGGAAATACTGGTAACAAAAATTAAACCAACTGCCAAGAGAGGTAAGGCCGCGTTGTATTTGGAAATTAACGGCGATATTTGGAAAGTTGTCACAATTGCAACAAGGAACAAACTAAAAACTGGCCAGACCATTTGTGAGTAATCTGGATTAAAATTATGGAAAAGACTCAATAATCCCAATGAAGCTGAAAACAATAATAAGAGGCTGGAATTTTTAGCAAATAAATGCTTGACAACAGCATCCTTTTTTCTCATGAGAAGATATATAGTAGCAAGGAAGCAAATAGTAATCGAAACGTTTATGTATGAAAACAAAGTATTAGCAAAAACATATTTTACTGTTGCAGCGAAATCATAATTTCCAAATTTGATTTGGAAATTTATAAGATTGGGAATATTCAATAAGCTCCAGATAAGTACTACATCTGCGGTTAAAAAAAGGGCGAAATTATTGATTCTTTTTTCGAAAAACATGCTACAAGTTAATACTAAGCACCCTACAGCAACCACTCCGAGGAAATTGATGGCGTTGAATATAAAAAAATTGATATTTATCTGAGGTACATCTGGCGGGTTCATAGTCCAGACGAGAATTGTTTGATCAAACCACTCTTTTATTGCTCTATTTCTTACTAGATACTCACACACCGAGATAACTGCAAAAAAACTGCCAGCTGCCCAATAAAATCTCTTCTCTTTTTCTTTTAGAAAAATTGCTATTGTCATAAAGAGCCAGACGAAGATGAATTCAACTCGTGCCTGTGATGCGAGAAGAACGAGTCCGCCACCCAAGAATGCTGAAGCCTTGGATTTCTGAATCAACAATATTCCAAGGAGCACCATAAATATTCCTAGATGGTTAGGCCAGTAGCCACCACTTAGAGCTTTGTACCCGACGGGCCAGCCCCAAATAGGACTTATTGAAAACCAGAGAAGGGTTATCCAAATTGCTACCGTTCTTGTCGCCAAGGCCCGTAAATTAAAATATAAAACAATTGCTATGGATATTATTAAAGTAGCACCAAATAGCCGTTCTACAATTAAATAATTTCCAAAGACACGAAGTAGAAGTGAAACAAGCAAAGGTCCCAAGAAACCATACTGTTGGCTTACGCCCCTAAAAGGAGCTAGACCGTCAGCAAGGCCGACTGCCGTCGGGAATAGGGCACCTTCGTGATAAGGATCTACATTCCATGTGGCAGCGATAATATTTTCTGCAATTGCTAGGAGGAAAAGTAGAATTATATAAAATTGCTGAGACTTAAGGTTTAAGCGCCCTAATGAATTCATTATATCAATCTACAGTAGAGCCAGCGTTTTAAATTTGATAGACGAGGAGCTGAATGAAAATGTCTCGGATGTATGCCCTAGACGGAGCTCGTGGACTCGCGGCATTTTGCATACTCCTATTCCATACAGTTGGGACGCGAGTCAGTGCATTCTCTCATTTATACATAGCCGTTGACTTCTTTTTTGTTCTAAGTGGATTTGTGTTAGCTCCTGCTGTAGCACGCGTGCGAGATATCCCCGATGCTCAAAGATTTCTGATATCACGCTTTATGAGGATATTTCCCATGGTTCTTGCGATAATCACATTCACCGCAATCTACGACTTGCTCATTTTAAGCAAGCATTGGTTTATGGGCCAACCCTCAACTAGCCCGATTATCCTGAACATACCCACGCTGATCATGTCTTTGTTAATGTTACAAGTACTTTATAGGCCCGCAGTTCTTGTTGATTTTCCAATTTGGAGTCTTTCTGCCGAATGGTTAGTCAATATCATGGTCGGACTAGCTCAAGCGTTAACGAGAAAAGGCAAGTATCTGTCACTTGTGTTCGGAGTAGCGCTGATTATTGGATCAGTCTTTTTCAAATCTGAGCTATTGAATCAAATTGGCCGTGCATTGTGGGGATTTTCCTTTGGACTTATTGCATTTGATTGCCGAAGCCGATCTCTCCAAAACCGGAAAGTCTTAATAGTCATTAGCCTTTTTCTGACACCTGTGTACTTTGCCACTCCAGTCCTAGGTGGATTTCAATCCATCTTCTCCATTTGGCCTTTTGCAGCGTGCATAACAATTCTGTCTCAATCTAACCCAAACGCACAAATATCAGAAAAACTTTCGATAGTCGGTAAATATTCGTATGGATTTTACCTTTGGCATTTTCTAATGCTGAATCTCTCTAGCTATCTACTCGCCCATATTAACGTTGATTTAGGGTCAGCTTTAGGAGTGCTTTTGGAAATATTGCTTACGTCTACTTTTAGTATTAGTGCCACAAAAGTATCGCTTATATTTTTCGAGGGACCAATCCGACGTTACTGGCAACATAAATCACAACTGCTATAGTTGCGAGTCGAACGGGGGAGATATGCGCATACTTGTTACAGGAGGGGCGGGATTTATAGGTTCTCACCTCACTGAGAGACTTCTTCAGGAGGGCCATGAAGTAGTGGCAATCGATAATTTTTTTACCGGTTCTAGAGATAACGTCAAGAAGTTTCTAGATAACAAGAATTATGAAGTTATTCGCCATGATGTAACAGTTCCATTCTTTGCCGAAGTAGATATGATTTTTAATTTAGCTTGCCCAGCATCGCCAGTTCATTATCAAAAATTCCCTGTTCAAACCCTGAAAACAAGCTTGCTTGGCTCCATCAACATGCTTGAGTTGGCAAGGGAAAAGAGCGCCCGAATTATTCAAGCCTCTACTAGCGAAGTTTATGGTGATCCCAATATTTCACCACAAGTAGAGAGTTATTGGGGAAATGTGAATCCAATCGGTATACGTGCATGTTATGACGAAGGCAAGAGAGCATCAGAGGCATTATTTTTTGACTACAACCGTCAATTCAATCTAAAAATCAAAGTGGCGAGAATTTTTAATACCTACGGCCCGAACATGGCCCTTAATGATGGCCGAGTTGTAAGCAACTTCCTAGTTCAAGCACTACAGGATTTGCCAATAACAATGTATGGCGATGGTCTGCAAACAAGATCTTTCTGCTTCGTAAGCGATCTCGTTGATGGCCTATTCAAACTTGCATTTTCGGAGGATGGAATTCAAGGTCCTATAAATCTAGGAAATCCCAAAGAATTTACGATGTTGCAGCTTGCAGAATTAATCATTGAACTTACTGGTTCAAAATCAAAGATTGAATTTAAAGACCTCCCTTCGGATGATCCAAAGCAAAGAAAACCGGATATAACAAAAGCCCGAAAAGATTTGAATTGGAATCCCGTTATTGAGCTAAGAGAAGGTTTAGAGGCGTCAATTCCATACTTCAAAGCCGCCTTGCCGAAATAGTAGAAACTCTTGATTCAGCAATTATCGGGACGCCTTGGGAATCAACTCTTCCAATGGGCGTTTGCTCATAAACTAGCAATCAATTATCGCTCACAAGTTTCACTCTTTTTGGATTCTTCTCATGCTAATGGGTTTAAGGGAGATGACCTCTACTCGCATCTTGATAAGTGCGACCATATCGGAATGATGACCAGGAAAGACTTTGCAGGTCTTTTTATTAAGAGCCTTGACAAAGTGTCAACTCTAGATAGCTCTTTAATTTACAGAATTGAAAAGAATCTTGGTTTCCTTCGATCTCGAAATAGCTATCTAATCCCAGATTTACCGAGTAACCCTCCAAAAATAGTTACAGGCTTCTATATCAACTCTCGAAATGTTGAGGAGGTTGAGGAGATTATTTATCCCGAATTGCAGGAAATTTTAACCCGAATACAAAACCCAAAAAATCTTCCAGATAAATATCAGTACATTCACATTCGCCGTGGTGACTACGTCACCACCGATTCTACGTATGGCTTAATTGGGGCAAATCATTACAAGAAGTTTGTCAGCAAAAAACTCCCACTTGTAATTGGAACTGATGATATTCAGTCAGCAGAATCTGTAATTAAAGATCTAAAGCCTGATTTTGTCTTTTCCTCAAGTGATTCGACGGCATGGCAGGCTTTAAAAATGATGGGAATGGCAGACTCTCTGGTCTTGGCTAATTCAACGTTGAGCTGGTGGGGTGGGTTTTTGGCCTCAAATAGAGGCAAGAATGTTTACTCACCCAGCCCATTTTATAAAGATGATTTTAAGAATGATGACTTACTGCAATATTACAAATTCACCAAAGTTAGTTCAAAATTCCTATAGAGAACGTTTAAATCTAGGGCCAGTCCAGGCAGAAAATGGCTTCTGGATCACTAGATTTTTTTTAACTCTCAACATTTTAAAGGTACGCATTTTAGAAAGTGCTGTGTAGAAGTCATCAATACTCAGAAATTGAGGGTTATTAAGTGATGAAACAGACTGACAAAATGGTCGTCGGACTAAATAGAAGTGAGCCCCAGGCTGGCAATCATCAATCACAAATCCGCGAGGCGTGGTGAGAGATTGCCTCACTCTCATTCTTGAGGAAAAATTACGACCCGCTAAACCAGGGAAGCGGCTTAAATTCCCTAACAACCCAAACACTCTGTTATCAATATTTGCAATCAGTATTTTAATTTTGGTATCCATTCCTGGCCTCAGGAAACCAAGCTGAACCATATCCCAATCATGCGTTTTTAAAGTTTCAATAAGAGAAAACAGTTTGGAGGGGTTTGTAATCTGAAAGTCATCTTCGGCTATTAAACAAAACTCCGAACCTGACTCTAAGAATGTATTCATGGCTTTAAGATGAGAAAGCCACGCCGCATGAACTCCTGGGGAAACAAAGTTTTGCGAAGGTAGGTCTTTGGCATCAATTGCCTTGATGCGATGGGTTTCGAGAGAGCTATATGCTGATTCTTTGAGAACAGAATCCCAGCGGTCAGCATCTCGATCTAGATTAATAACAAACAGCTTTATCGGTTCACTCATGACTAAAACCTAACCCCGCACCAGCGGTGCTAGTGCAGTACGAATGACCAAAAGAACTTCGTCAAGGTTTGGTCGCTTTTTCAAAATCGGTTGGTTAGCAATACTTTGCCAAAGCTGTAAGTTATCAGAAACCTCACTGACTCGTCTCGTGAACTTGTCCAAATTTTGATAGTTTGCCAAATTAATCATAGCGTCCTGGTTCAAATACCCTAAAGGATCAGCGCCCCAGTAAAGTGGAACGGCACCAGTAGCCCAAGCTTCTGGGGCCTTTTCGGTGACGTAACCTGGGAATAAGTCATTTTCAAAAGCAAAAACAAATTTATATTTCTGCGCAGTTTCAAACTTCTCGAGGGCAGCTTTTTTGCCAGAGTTTCGTGCTATTCCTCCGTAGACATCGACCTTGCCTATCGACGATAGCGCGGCGATGGCTTGCATTCGGAATGGATAAGCCTTCCCGATAAATGCAACACAGAATTTTTTTCTTGTTCTGTAATTGACTGCCCGTGGAGCCAGCATTTCATCGATAGTGATTGTGCGACCGAGATAAGGAGAGACTGTAGGCCGGATCAAATCCGAACTTGTAATCCACCATAACGGCAAATAAGCATTCTTACCGCCATAGCTATTCAAATCAAATGAAAGGTAACAGTCCCAATCACCATACGGGGGTCTCTCGTTCTCGCCTGTGAAAAAAATGGAGAATTTTGCCTTCTTCGATGGCTGTTGATTCGGAGAATACTTACTTTTTGAAAAATCTATTCCATTTTTTGTATGCGACGCGAGAAATCGGTACGTTCTAGCCTGAAGACTTGGTAAAGAATTCCTGCCATAAACCGATTCAATTTGGATGTCGGCAAATCTATTTTGATCTTCAATGATAATAACCTCACGATTTATCGCCAGTGACACAAGATCCGCAAAGACCTGCTCCCCAGCTGAAACTTCATTTGGCCAATGCCCAAAACGTAAAGTCACGGGGTGAGTCATAGGGCTCCTAATGAAAGTAGCCGCTCATGAAGTCTCAACATAATCTCTACATCATTTCTTGAAGTTAGGGAGCCAGATTTTACTCGGAAATGAAAATTTGCTTGCAATTCATCATTAGTTGTTTCTTCTAATTGGGCTAGAGATCCCAAAACTAGACTTTTTAGCTCTTGGAACTCAATTCCCAATTTACTTGCAAGTAATCCCATTGCTACATCTTCAATATATCCGGCGGAGAATGAACGACGGTTATTTAGCATTTGGTTAGCGACATCTCGAGATAAAATTCGATTATTACCTGCAGCAAAAGTTGCACCTTCGTACGCTATGACCCCCCCGTAAAGTTGATTGGGAGAGAGATTTTTAATGACAGATTCGAGTTTCACGAAATTCACATAAGAATTATTTGTTGTCATAAATAAATAATTTGCATCTGAATTATTTATAAAGTAATTCAATACAGCCAAATCTTTCCAGCGCAAAAATTGATAAACATCTTTGCAATTTATTTCCACACTCGACTGCTTGGTCTTCAATTGAGCAGAGGATTGCGTTGAGGGAATATGCCCCAAAAATGGGAAACCAAGCAAAAGATCAAACCAACGCAAGGGAGAGGCAACCCAGCGATTTTTCCACCTGATGCCTTCATGAATTGAATCCCAAGAGTTCCAAAATTTAGAAAGTCGAAGGCCATGAAAATGGACCAACTCAAAACCAGCCGGCAACTCCTGATCAATCCAAGTAGTTTCCGAGCCATCTTGGAAAATGCTTAACCATGGCTCCTTAAGAGAATGTGCAACAGAGATTAAAACTGTTTGCGGGCTCATCAAGGGCCTAATCCCATCTGACACTCACACGCCCCCCAGGTTCTGTAAAAAGCAGAAACATATCTTGTTGTGATTCTACGCATGGACTATCAAGATCATTTCTAGACGATGCTTTCGGCTGCAGTTGCTTACTGCGATCCTTGCGATGCAAAGTTAATTCAATAATTCTCGGAAATTCGAAATCTCCATAGCTCCAAGTTCCGCAGCAGTTGTTGGGGTGCAGATGAACTGCATCGAAATCCCCAAGGATCTTGTCAAAGAAGGGAATGTAGATTTGATCAAATGCCCACTTATTCTTCAAAGCTTCCAGGAAATGAAGCTCTATGACGATAATTCGGAATCTTTTTAATAGCTGTTTAGAAGCAGCTAAAATCGTTAAAAATTCTGCACCTTCAATATCCATTTGAAGCATCAAGTCTTCTCCAGATTGACTCTTTTCTTCGACCCAATCTGCGAGCGAAATATATTTTTCATTATCAGAAGCAGGGCCAACCCAGGCGTCTGTAAAATCTTGAAACGCAGTCAAATCCGAGGGCTTTTCATCTACGGAGTCACAGATAAAAGATTTGATCTGCCACCGGCTTGCAATCTCACTTTCAAAATTCGAAAGCTTATTAGATCCAGGTGAAAAACATTCTGAAATACCTGCCAGATCATCGGGAATAAGGTAGCCACCGTCTCCTTGGCCGCCAACACGGATTAAGCTATATCCATTCTCTTGGGGGCGAATTCGAGCAATTAAATCAATGACAGCATTCTTTGGGGTTAACCCAAGTGTTGTTGTGTTCCGAGATAGATTTATTCCGGACTCCTCTAGTCTTCTTATAACAAAGCTCTGTAAGGTTTTGAAGGCGTCCATATGGCGATTATAGGTAGGAAGCAATCAGTTCTTTCCAATATGGCCACCACAAAGCAGGAATTTCGAAAGGGTCAAAGCTTAAATCATCTTTCATTTTCGTAATTGGCTTCAATTCTTGAGCAGCCCAAGAGCCCACTTCAAGGAATGGAAAACCGAATTCTCTAATTCCGACACTCCAAGCATCCTGCAGAATTAATGGGATACCTCCTCGATAGAGAGTTTCCCAGTGGCGATGGGTATCCACACCATTGCCGCGAACCGCTGCAATGTAACGCGTATTGTTTGCGAGTTTTGCGTAGTCGTTTGGTGTCAATCGGTTTCGGATCAGCCTGACGCCTTCTTTGGGATCTAGGAATTCATCCTTAATCTTTACTCTGATTGGGTGGGTTAATCCGAATGGTCCCATCAAAATTTCATTCTTTCGCATCAACCAATCGCCACCAACGGAAAGGTGTCTTGGATTTCCATTTACTCCCCAACGAAAATTCTCAATCCCTATAGGCAGAGTTGTAACTAAAGGATGTTCTGAAATGAATGAATTTTGCAAAAAAAGCTGTTTCACGCTTGCTGGAATATTCGTAGGTAACTCTTTAAAATCGAAATCACTATTTCCGCATAAAATGACCCGTGCGGATATTTCGTTCTGAAATTCATCAAAAAAGCCTTGAAGTTTGTCATTGGGACAAAAAATGACTTTTGCCGTGCGGATGGCTTTCAAATCTGGCTGCTGCCCTCGAAACCTTGGTGGGTACATGCTCACATCGGACATATCAGAAAATAAATCACCGGATAAATATGGTGAACTATTTCTTCTCCATCGGATTACCCGTTTACTGTAGGTGTGCAAGACCCTAATCCGACTCGGTCTTTGTTCAACCCACATATCAGACATAAGTATTCATCCACCAGGTTCTTAGTTGGATTTGAGAATTCTTCTCATATGAAAATATGTTCGATAAACGGGCATCTTCATCATCATTACAAGTCGTCTTGAAAACGAAATAGCACCAAGTTCTAACCCATGTTGCTTGTAAGCGATTCGTGTAATGAGTAGCTTCTTTGCAAGGCCAACGACAAAATTTGCGTGAAAAATATAGGGATTAAAAGGTTGAAGACCTGGGAATTGATCGCGCTTTGAGAATAAATTTAATAAATTACCTACAGGGAAAGTGGTCTGTGGGAGTAGTTGAATTTCGACGGGGAATCCCCCTCGTCTATAAAGCTCGGTCATCACATCGTCGTCACCGCTTCGGGGGTTCATTTCAAGCATTCGAGCATGCAGATCGGATGCATCATTAACGAGAGCGTCAAAGTAACTACCAATTCTGAATGCAACGAAACCCATGCAAAGTTGAGGCTGACCGGGAGTCCAAGTGAAGTGCTGAATCAATACTTGGGTTTTAGTTGAGTTTTGAAATGCGCTCAACAAATCCGGGAGAACTGGACGTAACCAGAAAACATCGATGTCATTGTAGATTAGGAAGTCACAGTTGCTCTCATTGGAAACCCTTTTAAATAACGCCCACTTCAACTGCACAAGAGAGAAGAAAACGTCTTTTTCAAAACTTTCATAACTTCCTTCACCAGTTGGAATTCCAAGTTCCCTAGCTTCTATGGAAAGATCAATATATGTAATCCGCTTATCCTTGGGCAAGTTATCGCGATCCTGCTCGCGCACTGTTCCTATAAATATTGGTGAATCTGAGTTTTGAAGAATCGAATTTATGGCAAGTACTGGCAAGTCCCGAATTTGGTTGATTACGAGGAGGACGACAGCGCACCTAGAGTCAAGATTTGAATCAACCACAGCAACAGTCTGTCACAAGTGTCTGGAAATCCTTAGTATTCAATCGAGTAATGCCCACGGTAAGAATACCGAGCCATTAGAATTCAGATTGTGATTCAAGGAGCCATGACAAAATCAGCCTCCATAATTTGTCCAGTTTTTAACATGGCAGGAAGACTGCAACTTTTGGATAGGTGGATTCAAGAAATCTCTTTAAATCCCCAGATTGAGGCCATAGTTGTAAACGATATCTCAGATGATGCGACTAGTAATCAACTTAGAGAAATATGCAAAGGGATAGAAAATGTAAAAATCATTGAAGGCGAGTTCGGAAATCCAGGAAGTGCGAGGAATGCTGGCCTAGAAGTTTGCCAAGGGAAGTGGGTCATTTTTTGGGATTGTGATGATGAGCCATACGTGCCAAATTTATTAAAGTTAATAGAAGAGAACGAAAGAACAGATTCAGATATCGGCTTTGGTTCCTTTAATATTTTCAATGAGAAAACAAGAGTGTCTTCTCATTCTTCTCCCTGGGTTTCTGATAAAAAAATAAATTTGAGGGCCGTGGCACGAAACCCAGGAATCTGGAGAATTGTTTTTGCCAAACAGTTAATAGATGGAATCAGATTTGAACCCTTAAAGATGGCTGAGGATCAGATTTTTATAAGTAGAACGCTTCTTAAAGCACAAAAGATAGTTTTCTCTAATACTCAAATTTATACTTACTTCACTGGTTCTCCCAACCACTTAACCAGGAACCCCATAGCTTTACAAGACTTACTTCCAGCATTCGAGAAGACCAGCGAAATTCTCAAAAATAGTAATGCTGAAATAAGCCCTTTCATCAACCTAATGGCAGCGCGACAACTCATTTCTGGATTTAAGTATAGCAATAGAAAGACTAGATTTGGGTTATTGCTTGCCTGTATCAAATCAAGGTTGATTACCAGCCCAAGTTTCATTAATGGGCTAAGAATTACAATCCAACATTCGGTACGAGGTAACTAATGTGAAAAGAAACCCAATAATAGTTTTTCTTACCGGCGGTCTAGGGAACCAATTATTCCAATTGGCTAATGCGCTCACGTTGGATTCAGATCGAGAAATACTTCTAGAGTGGAAATTAGGAAAACCTCGTTGTAATAATCTAGGCATACCCGATCTTATGAATTTACAACTCTCAAAGAGGGTTCAGTTGATACCTAATTCGAGATACTCCAAATTTACATCGAAAACAGCTGGGTATTTATTGAGGTCTGGAATTGCACCGAAAACCTGGGAATCATTTAGCGCGCTAAAGAACACGACAGTTTTACTTGGGAATTTGGTCCTATCAATCCATTTCCGACGATTTATAAAGATTGTGCGTGGAAATGGAATTGGATTTTCAGCAATTGCCTCTAAGGCAGCTACCACTTTCATAATTGGATATTTTCAAACATATAGATTCACAGAAAAAGCCCAAACATATTCAGAGCTAAAACTAATGTCTTTAGTGAATCAAAATCCCCAAGTCGAAAAATTCTTGGAAATCGCAAAAGTTGAGCAGCCAATAGTCGTCCACTTTAGATTTGGGGATTACAAATTTGAAGACTCTTTCGGAATCCCTACGGCAAAATATTATAAAGAGGCTATAAGTCAGGTGTCTTCGGCCTATCCGAGCTCAAAAATTTGGGTTTTCTCTGATGAGGAAATGGAAGCAAGGAAAATATTCCCGATTGAGTTTGCAGATAAAGCTCGATGGTTCACAGATTCATATCTATCATCTGCCGAAACCCTTGAATTAATGCGCTGTGGGAAAGCATATGTAATTGCCAATTCAACTTTTAGCTGGTGGGGGGCAATTCTTAGCAAAACAGAGAATCCAATGGTTATTTGCCCCGATGTTTGGTTTAGATTCGAGAAGGAGCCAGTAGATTTGATACCTCAAAGCTGGAAGCGAGTGGCAGCGTGGTCGTAGAAGGTATTCACTTCAGCTCAACACAAAGGTGTAAGACATGTTGACTTTAATACGTGGAAAATGGAGACAGACCACGATCGGTCGATCCGCCCGCGTACTCTCAAGATCTGATCAGAAAAAGATTTCTGTCGTTGTTGTATTTCAAATTTTCTTAGGTTTACTGGACTTAGCCGGAGTAGCAGCAATCGGAATTTTGGGATCTTTGGCTGTTAGAGGCGTTTCCTCGCAAGGACCAGGAGACCGAGTAGGTGTGGTCCTCAAATATTTGCACCTTTCTCACGCGAGTTTTCAAATGCAGGCGGCGCTATTGGGATGTCTTGCTGCGGGCCTTTTAATTAGCCGCACTATTCTCTCTGTGATTTTTGCGCGTCGAACCCTTTACTTTTTAAGTCGTCGTGGTGCACGTATTTCTTCTTCATTGATTTCAAAACTACTCTCTCAAGATTTGCTGACTATTCAAAGAAGAACGACACAAGAAACACTTTATGCTGTGACACGTGGCGTAGATAGCATAACGTTAGGAGTTATCGGCATAACGGTAACTTTGATTTCAGATTTCTCTCTATTGATGGTGATGACAATTGGTTTGCTTGTAGTGGATCCGGTTATTGCTATAAGTACAGTTGTTGTATTCGGATTTGTTGGATGGCTTCTCTATCGTTTGCTTAACAAGAGTGCGAGAAGATTGGGTCTTGCAGAATCCAGTTTGACAATCGCTAATAATGAGAAAATCGCAGAAGTTCTAAATTCTTACCGCGAATCTGTGGTCCGCAACCGTCGATATTTTTACGCGAAAGAAATTGAGAAGACAAAATTTGAATTAGCGGACACCTTGGCAGATATTGCTTTCCTACCGAGTGTCAGCAAATACGTTATTGAATCTACTGTTGTGCTCGGAACACTCCTTATCAGTGCAAGTCAATTTCTTCTACAAGATGCAAGCCACGCTGTCGCAACACTTTCGGTGTTTATGGCTGCGTCAACTCGAATTGCACCAGCAGTTATGAGAATTCAACAAGGGACTATTGGAATCCGTCAGAGCTTGGGATCCGCAGGCCCCACTTTGACTTTGATTGAATCTCTCGAAGGAGTAGACGAAAACCCTGAGGCAAGCAATGCGCTCGAAACAAACCATGCAGGTTTTATACCCACGATCAAAATCCGTAATCTTTCTCTAACTTACCCACAGAAAGAAGTTCCAGCGTTAAATCAGATTTCATTGGATATAGAAAGTGGTGCCTTCGTCGCAATTGTTGGCCCATCTGGTGCCGGGAAGACCTCCCTTGTAGATGTTCTGCTTGGAGTGCTGCGTGAAAGTGGAGGATCAGTTCTCATTTCAGGAAAACCACCCCTTGAAACTATCGCTCAGTGGCCCGGTGCAATTGCATACGTACCCCAAGATGTGGCGATGTCAACTGGAACAATAAAAGAGAATATAACCCTGGGGTTTCCTGACAATTCCAATGATGAAGACTTGATTTACCAAGCCCTACAACTCGCTCAACTTTCGAATTTTATTGATTCATTGCCTCAAGGCTTAGTTACACAAGTTGGAGAAAGAGGAACGAAACTCAGCGGTGGTCAGCGTCAACGTTTAGGAATTGCGCGTGCGATGTTCACTAAACCAAAACTACTCGTACTAGATGAAGCAACAAGCTCTCTGGATGGCCAAACGGAATCTGATATATCAAGCTCGATATTAGGGCTCAAAGGAAATACGACTGTTGTGATGATTGCTCACAGACTCTCAACCGTTAGATACGCTGATCAAGTTGTGTATATTGACGAGGGAAAAATCATCGCGCAAGGGACATTTGAAGAGGTCCGTACGCAGGTGCCAAATTTTGAAAAACAAGCGCAGTTAATGGGGTTATAAAAAGGGAATCATGAATAAAATCTTCAGGTTTTTACGATCACTGTTGCGCCTACTCCCAAGAAAAAATTGGGGTAACTTTGTTCAGACTTCCGAAGTTGCTGGATTTAATAATGCGTTTTCCATAAGCTGGAGTCAAGGCGGAGAAGACTTAGCACTCCTTCACGCCATTGCAGGAAAAAGAGATGGACTTTTTATAGATGTTGGAGCCCATCACCCATATCGCTTTTCAGTCACTCACCACTTGTCAAGAATTGGATGGCGAGGCGTAAATGTAGATGCAAATGGTGAACTGATTAAAATATTTAATCAGGAGAGAAAACGGGATATCAATATTTGTGCAGCTGTGGGAACAGAGAATAGCTACACCTTCACAATTTTCAAAGAGCCTGCATTATCTTCGGTAAATAATGAATGGAAAGATAAGTTCCAGGCCGATGGATGGGAAGTGGAGAGAACAGTCACAGTACCCGGCATTACTTTGAGGGAGATTTACGATCAGAATTTTTTGAAGGAATGTATTGATTTACTTTCTATTGACGCAGAAGGATCAGATTTTAATGTGCTAAAAAGCATGGATTTTGAGAGTCTCGAGAAAGATAGATTCCCACGGTTCCTACTTCTTGAGGCGGCCCCACCGGTAAAATCTGCACTGAAAACAGATTCAGTTGAGTTTGCAATTGGACTAGGTTACGAGCCTGTTTACGTCCTCCCAATGTCGACCTTGCTTCAAAGAGGCTGATACTGGGTAATTTGTCCGTTTTGTCCCCTTCCCACTACAAACTAGACTGGGATTCGTAGTAGGTAATAGAGGCAGCGACGGTTGGCTCTGCAGGACAAAACCGGTTAATGAGGGATCAATAAAGTGGCACTTAGCGTATGGACAGTTGCTGAACTGGGGGCTTTTTACACTGAGCACCGTTCAGAGCTTCTCTCGCATGCCAATCGCGTATTGAAGGATTCAGCTAAGGCTGAAGAAATCACCCAAGATTCACTCATTAAGTTCATGCTCGCAGCTCCTGAGCTTGAATCTCAGGAGCATGCTCTTTCTTATCTGCACCGCACCATTGAAAACCTCTGCATCGACTACTTCCGCATGGAAGGGCGCCGTCCAAACCTTGTAGTAATCGATGATGCCCAGGCTGAAGTTGAAGCTGCTTGGCAGGTAAATGGCGACCACTCAGAAGTTCTTACACAGGCCGAAGATGCCGCGATCATTCGTCAGGCTTTGGCCCTGCTTTCCCCTGCTGAGCGCGCTGCGCTTGTTATGTGGGAGATGGAAGGTCGTTCAACTTCAGAGATTGCAGTAGAGCTTGGAATCAAGGAATCTGCAGTGCGTCACACTGTTTCTCGCGCTCGCACATCACTTCGTCGCGTTCTTTCAGAGCTTGTCATCGATCAAGAGCGTGGCCTAACTGCTCTCGACTTACTTTCAACTACCTATAAGAAGGCGGGCGAGCTTGCTGCCAAGTCTTCAAAGGTTGCTCTCTCCTTACTATTAGTAATTACTGCCTTCCTTGGCTTTAACTCACTGACTGGCCGTGATGGCGTGCTTCCAACGGTCTCAACAAATGATTCATCGGGTGCTGTAGCTGGATCTGCTTCAACAGATTCACCATCACCTGCTCCTTCTCTATCGATGCCAGCCAAGAAGTCATCAACGATGGTCTCTGGCGTATACGTCAAGAGTGCAAAGGCCAACTGGCCAGGCCTTGATAATGAGGGCGTCCCAACAGGATTCACCGCCGCAGGTGAAAATGGTCCAATCGGAAAGATCCGCGTAAACCGCAATACTCCGATTTCGACCGAGCAAGGCACGATTTTGGCCACCCAAGCCATCACTTCTGTGGGTGGACCAAATGTGATGATCGATCAGACCATCACAGTCGATGGCAACGG
>Ga0209188_1001102_pt1 | contig 22988 bp, 22 predicted proteins | sample C_130625_EF_Meta_FD_187307 | JGI IMG/M metagenome (GOLD analysis project Ga0209188, IMG submission 187307) | Freshwater microbial communities from Lake Croche, Canada to study carbon cycling - C_130625_EF_MetaG (SPAdes) (version 2) | ecosystem: Environmental > Aquatic > Freshwater > Lake... | reverse complement strand
GCATGAACGAATAATCTCTATGATTACCGCCCAAAAGCATTTAAAGGGAAGATCCCTTTAAATTTAGACGGCTAAACGCTTACGGCCCTTGGAGCGGCGAGCATTAAGAACCTGACGACCTCCCCTGGTTTTCATGCGAACACGAAATCCGTGGGTACGTTTACGACGTGTTACTGAGGGTTGATAAGTACGTTTCATTTTCTGCCATCACTCATTACTAGATAACCTTCTATTTTCCATGAAATAATTACGCGAGTCAATATAAAATTACGATTTGTCACAATATAAGAAAGTGTAATAAATGTTTTTCCTTTTTTTTGCCTAAACTATTGAAATTAATATCTTTATTAAAGTTATCCACAAGTTATCCACAAACTTTCCACAATGTTTTCCTTTGTTGATAACTTATAAACTTCGATACAATCAACTTCCACCGAAAATTTAAATATAACTTCTTAATAATAAAAATACGCAATGAATCATCTGGAGCAATCTAACCGATCAACCCTGAATACAGAAGCTGATACTGTTCAGCAAAAAACCTTTTGGGGTGAGTTTTTAAATGATGCTGGAAAAGAAATGTCTAGTTCTCAATTTAGAACCTGGATAAAGCCTTTGGCCCCGCTTGGGTTTGACCAAGATAACTTTATTATTGCAGCCCCCAATCAATTTAAGCTAGATTGGGTGAAAAATCAGTTTATTAATAAGATCACTAATTTAGCGGAAACCTATTTGCCAGCAGGCACTCAAGTCCGGTTTATTGTGGACTCTAAGGCTTGCAGCATCAATGAGGCTGAACAATCTTTAGCTCCTTCGTTTATTGGGTCTAGCTCTGTATCTGAGGATATTCTCGCAAGTCAAGATGAACTGGCTGATGATATTGAAGGTGTATCGTTCCAAATTAATGTTGATGACTTTTCAAAACTCAACCCAAATTTAACTTTTGATACTTTTGTCAACGGTAAAGCAAACCAGCTTGCTAGGGCCGCCGCGGTGCAGGTAGCTAATAACCCTGGCACAAGCTATAACCCTATGTTCTTATATGGTGGTGTTGGTCTAGGCAAAACACACTTAATTCATGCGGTTGGTAACTTCCTTCTTCAACAAAAGCCGAATGCCAAAATTCGCTATATCCATGCCGAACAGTATGTTTCTGATGTGGTGAGAGCCTACCAACAAAAAGCTTTTGATAAATTTAAATCGTATTATCACTCTCTAGACCTGCTACTAATTGATGATATTCAATTTTTCAGCGGTAAAAGTCGCACGCAAGAAGAGTTTTTCTATGCTTTTGAAGCTTTAACCTCAAATAAAGCTCAGGTCATTATTACGTCTGATACCTATCCAAAAGAAATGGATGGTATTGATGATCGTCTTATTTCTCGTTTCGACTCTGGCCTAACAGTAGCCATAGAACCTCCAGAGCTGGAAATGAGGGTCGCTATTTTGATGAAAAAAGCACAAGCTGAGTTTGTTCCAATGTCTGAAGATGTGGCTTTTTTTATTGCCAAGCATTTGCGTTCAAACATTAGAGAATTAGAGGGCGCCCTTAGAAAAATCATGGCTTACGTTCGTTTTCATGGCAAAGAAGTTAATATTGATGTGGCAAAAGAAGCACTTAAAGATCTTTTGTCCATTCAAAATCGGCAAATTTCTGTGGAAAATATACAAAAGGCCGTAGCTGACTTTTACAGTATTAAAGTAGCTGATATGTATTCCAAAAAAAGACCCGCCAATATTGCTAAACCCCGCCAAATAGCTATGTATATTGCCAAAGAACTGACGCAAAAGAGCCTACCTGAAATAGGTGAATTATTTGGTGGAAGAGACCATACGACGGTTTTACATGCCGTTAGACGGATTGCTGAAGCGCGGATTCATGATAGTCAACTTAATCATGAATTACATGTTCTAGAACAAACATTAAAAGCGTAAAATAGGGGTGTGGATAAGTTTGTGGAAAACTCCTGTATAAGTATGTGTATAAGTTGTTGAAAATTTGTTGATAACTACCCAACTTCATGCAAAATACAAAGTAATTCGAAGTTATCCACGTTTTATCCCCAAGTTATACAGAAGTAATCCACAGGTTTTTATTGTTGTAAAATATTGATTAATATAGAATTTTCGAATTATCCACAGATTTTTGAACCCTTATTACTACTACTAAACTAAATATATATTTATTAGGAATAACAACATGCAACTGGTCAGTACAACTCGCGACATACTTTTAAAACCACTTCAAGTAGTAAGTGGTATTGTTGAACGTCGTCACACTCTTCCCATACTTGCAAATTTATTATTAAAAAAGAATAAAGAAAAAATTTCTTTTATTTCTACAGATATCGATATTCAAATTACAACAACAACAGATTTTGGCATTGGTGATGAGGATTTAAGTACAACAGTTGGCGCGAGAAAATTATTAGATATTTTGCGTGCAATGCCAGAGGGTCCGATTAATTTAAATGTTAAAGATAATCGAATGGTTGTACAAAGCGGAAAAAGTAGATTCTCTTTACAAACTTTGGCCGCAAATGAATTTCCGATCATGCAAGAGAATCTTCAAGATGTTCGTTCCTTAAGCATGACACAAAAAGAGTTTAAACAGCTTATCAGTCAAGTGTATTTTGCAATGGCCCAACAAGATATTCGTTACTACTTGAATGGGATGTTATTTGTTTTAGAAGGATCGAAACTTATTGCTGTGGCAACCGATGGTCATCGCTTAGCTTATGGTCAAATTGTGTTGAAACAGGCTATTGCTGGTGATGTTGGAAAGTTAGAAGTTATCGTTCCGCGTAAAACAATTTTGGAATGTCAACATTTGTTAGATGAGTCGGATGAGACTTTAGATATTCAAATTAGCCCATCGCAAATTAAATTTTCCTTTGGTTCAATTGAGTTACTTTCTAAATTGGTTGAAGGAAAATTTCCAGACTATCAACGAGTAATTCCTAAGGGCCATAAAAATATGGTGATTGTAAATCGTGAAGGTTTTCAATCAGCTCTTCAAAGAGCCGCCATATTAACAACAGATAAATTTAAAGGTATTCGTTGTTCTTTAAAAAATAATTTACTCAATGTTCAATCCACAAATGCTGAACAAGAAGAAGCTCAAGAGGAGATTGAAACAATTTATTCAGGTGATGAAATTGATATTGGTTTTAACGTTACTTATTTACTCGACGTCTTGAGCAATGTCAAAAATGATGAAATTCAAATTAGTCTTGGTGATTCTAATTCAAGTGCATTAATTACCATTCCGGAAAATGAAAACTTTAAATATGTTGTAATGCCGATGCGTATTTAATCAAATAAGAACAAATGACAAAAGAAAATCAATCAGTAACAGATTTATATAGCGCATCCTCGATTCAAATATTAGAAGGTTTAGAAGCTGTAAGAAAACGTCCTGGTATGTATATCGGGGATACTTCTGATGGAACGGGTTTGCATCATCTCGTCTTTGAAGTTTTAGATAATTCGATTGATGAAGCTCTAGCGGGACATTGTTCAGAGATTACTGTAACTATACATACGGATAACTCCATATCCATTATTGATAATGGCCGTGGGATACCTACAGGTATTAAGTATGACGATAAACATGATCCCAAGAGAAGTGCTGCTGAAATAGTCATGACCGAGTTACATGCGGGTGGTAAATTCGATCAGAATAGTTATAAGGTTTCTGGGGGGCTTCATGGCGTTGGTGTTAGCTGCGTAAATGCGCTTTCGAAATGGCTTCGTTTAACAGTACGTCGTGATGGAAAAACACATTTTTTAGAGTTTGCTAGAGGTGTTGTTCAAAATAGAACGATTGCTGATGAAAACGGTCTTATTGTTTCTCCAATACCTGTAATTGGAACAACCGACAAACGAGGTACAGAGGTTCACTTTAGTGCTGATGAAGAGATATTTGGCAAAGTCGAGTTTCATTATGAAATCCTTGTAAAACGCATTAGAGAACTTTCTTTTTTAAATAATGGTGTGCATATCCGCGTTATTGATGAAAGATCGGGCAAAGAAGATGACTTTGCTTTCTCGGGTGGTGTTAAGGGATTTGTTGAATACATTAATAAATCAAAATCAGTTTTACACCCTAAAATTTTCTACGCAATTGGAGAAAAGCAGGCTGAAGTTGGTGGAATGATTACGTCAGAAGTTGCGATGCAATGGAATGATGGATATAACGAACAAGTATTATGTTTCACAAACAACATTCCCCAACGCGATGGTGGGACACACTTAACAGGCTTAAGAGCCGCGATGACGCGGGTCATCAATAAATATATTGATGAAAACGAATTTGCTAAAAAGGCAAAAGTTGAAGTTACAGGCGATGATATGCGAGAAGGTCTTACGTGTATCTTGTCAGTAAAAGTTCCAGAACCTAAATTCTCGAGTCAAACTAAAGATAAACTGGTATCAAGCGAAGTACGCGGCCCCATTGAGGATGTTGTTTCTTCAACTCTTTCAGCGTTTTTACAAGAAAACCCAAGTGATGCAAAAATCATTTGTGGCAAAATTATTGAAGCGGCTCGAGCCAGAGAGGCTGCTCGTAAAGCGCGTGATATGACTCGGCGTAAAGGTGTCCTTGATGGCTTAGGCCTTCCAGGAAAGCTTGCCGACTGTCAGGAAAAAAATCCAGCTAATTCTGAGTTATTTATTGTTGAGGGAGATTCTGCGGGTGGTTCTGCTAAGCAGGGGCGCGATAGAAAATTTCAAGCGATTTTGCCTTTGAAAGGAAAAATCTTAAACGTCGAAAAGGCAAGATTTGATAAGATGCTTGCTAGTCAAGAGGTGGTTACTTTAATTACGGCGCTTGGAACAGGTATTGGTGCTGAAGAATACAACATTGAAAAACTGCGCTATCACCGAATCATCATAATGACCGATGCGGACGTTGATGGAAGTCACATTCGAACCTTGTTATTGACATTCTTTTATCGTCAAATGCCTGAGCTGATCCAGCGGGGACATATTTATATTGCACAACCGCCTTTATACAAAGTTAAGCATGGCAAGTCAGAACAATACATTAAAGACGATGCGGCTCTAACGAGTTATTTGATAGAAATTGCATTAAGCAGTGCACAAATAGTTAATGCCAATAATGACATATTTGAGGGTGATAATTTAAAAGAGTTAACCAACCTCTATTATTTGACACAAAACGTGATTGATCGACTTTCTAGAACCATGGATGCAGATGTCCTTCGTGTGATTAGCGAGGGAGTTGATATTCGTCTTGAAACCTTAGAAGAGGCATCTACATCTGCTAAGGACTTATCGAGCGCATTGCAGGCTCGCTTAGGTGATAACAGTCAAAGTTTAGAAATTACCCCGCAACTAGAAGAAAGAACTGAACGCTATCGTTTATTAGTCTCTCGCCGGGTGCATGGTAATTTAAAGCTAACGTTCATAAACTCTGATTTTGTTCATGGTTCAGATTACGCTTCCATCAAAGCATTCTCACATTCTGAGGCAGGCAAAATAGGGGCTGGTTCTAAAGTAAAACGCGGCGACCCAGATAGAAGTAAAGAGATTGCTGTTAATAATTTTCAAGAAGCCGTTACATGGTTGATTTCAGAAGCAGAAAGAACCGTCTCAAGACAGCGTTATAAAGGTCTTGGTGAGATGAATCCTAGCCAGCTTTGGGAAACAACGATGGATACGAGCACAAGAACCTTATTAAGAGTACAAATCGAAGATGCTATTTACGCGGATCAAACATTCATGACCTTAATGGGTGATGATGTTGAGCCAAGGCGAGCCTTTATTGAAACAAACGCCTTAATCGCGAAAAATATAGATGTCTAACAAATTACCAAAAACACTAAAAAAATCCGCAATACTAGTTCAAGATTCTCCGATCCACGGCAGGGGCGTTTTTGCTTGCAAGGACATTCAAAAGGGTGATTGTATTATCGAGTATGACGGTGAGCGTATTTCTTGGAAGGTGGCTCTAAAAAGACATCCTCATGACCCAAGTCAACCCAATCACACATTTTATTTTTCTTTAACGAGTGGTAAAGTAATTGATGGAAACGTCAAAGGTAATGATGCACGCTGGATTAATCATTCTTGTGCGCCAAATTGCATTGCAAATGAGTTTCAAGATAAAAAGGATCGTTTACACGTCTTTTTATTTGCCAGAAAAAACATTAAAGCAGGTGACGAATTATTTTATGATTACAGTTTAGATGTTGAAGGAAAACAAACGAAAGCGTTAAAGAAGGACTATCGCTGTCGTTGTGGATCTAAGAAGTGCCGTGGCACGATGTTAAGTAAAAACTAGAGGCAATATGCTTTTTATTAGCGTACCCGAATTAGAGTCGGCTATCAATTATTGGCGATCTCAATCTCCATCAGTAGGAGACGCGCTAGAGCTGTGCCCTGAGGTTTCTGCTTTAGCTAAGCCCTATGCGGTTTTAATTATTCAAGGCGCTCAACGTTTAGCTATTGACTATTTAGATCCCAAGGCATTGGCTGCATGGAATGGATATCTGCAATTTTTAAGCTCTAAGACTCAAGACAAGTAAGCTCTTCAAGGAGATATTTTGGATTACGGTGAATTTGACTATATTATTGTCGGGGCAGGTAGCGCGGGTTGTCTATTGGCAAACCGTTTAACGCAAAACCCAAATAACCAAGTGTTGTTGCTAGAGGCTGGCGCCAAAGATGATTATCTATGGATTCATGTTCCCGTTGGATATTTGTATTGCATAGATAATCCACGAACAGATTGGCAATTTAAAACCGAAGAAATCAAAGGCTTAAATAATCGGTCTTTACTTTATCCTCGTGGCAGGGTTTTAGGGGGGTGCTCTTCGATTAATGGCATGATTTATATGCGCGGTCAGGCCGAAGACTACGACTCTTGGGCCGACCTTACTAAAGAGCCCGAATGGTCCTGGAGGGCGTCTTTAGAGCGATACAAGCAATTTGAAAATTACTATGGCGGTAACAATGAATGGCATTCTTCACAAGGAGAGTGGCAGGTTAGTCAACAACGCCTAAGTTGGGATATCTTAGACCGCTTTAAGGCGGCAGCGATGGAGTTTGGTGTTCCACATACGGACGACTTTAATCGTGGGAATAATAATGGTGTTGGTTATTTTGATGTTAATCAAACTGACGGTTGGCGTTTAAATACAGCTAAAGCTTTTTTAAAAAAGGCGGCAAAGCGTCCAAATCTAACCATGATTACGGGAGCGTATGTAGATCATTTAGATATTGATCCAAAGACAAAACAGTGTCTTGGCGTTCGCTTTATTGGTGGTGGCCACTCGCATCAGGCAAGCACCAAAAAAGAAATTTTACTTTGTGCGGGGTCTATTGGTTCCGTTCAAATTTTGGAGCGTTCAGGCATTGGACAAGGTCCCTTACTACAAGAGTTAGGAATTCCTGTAATACAAGATTTACCTGGTCTTGGTGAAAACCTTCAGGACCACTTGCAATTAAGAATGATTTATCAAGTATCGGGTATCAAAACCCTAAATACGATGACCAATCATTGGTGGGGTAAAGCTCTTATTGGTCTGGAGTATCTTTTGCGAAGAACTGGACCAATGTCAATGGCGCCTTCCCAGTTGGGGCTTTTTACAACCAGCTCAACAGCGCATTCTCGCCCGAATCTGCAGTATCACGTTCAACCATTGTCTCTCGAGCGTTTTGGTGAAGATTTACATCCTTTTAATGCGTTTACCGCGAGCGTCTGTAATTTACGTCCAAGCTCTCGCGGAAGTGTACACATTCAAAGTCGTGATGTGATGGCAAAACCAGTGATCAATCCTAACTACCTTTCCACCGAAGACGATCAACAAGTTGCTATTGAGGCAATGCGACTAACGCGTCAGCTGGTTTCTCAAAGTGCGCTACAACGCTATTCCCCGAAGGAATTTAAGCCAGGCGATCATCTGCAAGCTAATGATGAGTTAATTAGGGCAGCTGGAGATATAGGGACAACTATTTTTCACCCAGTTGGGACCTGTAAAATGGGTGTTGCCAGCGACGCTATGGCTGTTGTTGATGCAGATTTAAAAGTTCGTGGCATTATTGGCTTAAGAGTTGTTGATTCCTCCGTGATGCCGAATATTACATCTGGAAACACTGCCGCACCAACGATGATGATTGCCCAGAGAGTTGCAGAGCTCTTAAAGTAACCCTCGTATAAACCCCTATAAACAAAGGCTTTCCGAAATTGCTTTTTTATAATATTCTCATCTCCTTATGACTAACAATTTATCGCCATATATTCTTGAAACACAAAGCCTCTCAAAGTCGTTTAAGGGGTTTGTTGCCGTTAATGATGTAACGTTAAAAGTACGTGAGGGGTCTATTCATGCGTTGATTGGACCAAATGGCGCGGGCAAAACTACGTGTTTTAATTTGTTAACTAAATTTTTAATTCCGACGAGCGGAAAAATTCTTTTTAAAGGTGAGGACATTACGCTTCTTTCACCAACGCAAATAGCATTAAAAGGAGTGATTCGTTCGTTCCAGATCTCTGCAGTTTTTCCACATTTATCTGTATTGGATAATGTTCGAATCGCATTACAAAAAAAATTAGGTAGCGAATATCATTTTTGGAAATCTCCTGTAACGTTAGATGTTCTTAATGATCGCGCTATTGAGCTTTTAGATCTTGTCGGTTTACATGGTTTTACGGATCAATTAGCCGTAAACTTGCCATATGGAAGAAAGCGTGTTCTAGAAATTGCAACGACGCTAGCCATGGATCCAGTCTTAATGTTGTTAGATGAACCAACGCAAGGTATGGGACACGAGGATGTCGATCGTGTAACGCGTTTAATCGCTGAGGTTGCTAAAGGTAGAACCGTATTAATGGTTGAGCATAATATGAAGGTTGTATCTACTATTGCAAATACAATATCTGTTTTACAACGTGGAGCGGTTTTAGCAGAAGGCTCCTATGAGGAAGTGTCTAAAAATCCGTTGGTAATGGAAGCGTATATGGGTCAAGCGAGTACAGAGTCATGACAGTTGCATTAGAGATTAAAAACCTTCAGGCATGGTATGGCGAGTCGCATATCTTACATGGCGTTGACCTAGAGGTTAATCAAGGCGAGGTCGTTACATTATTGGGTAGAAATGGTGCGGGTCGAACTACGACGCTTCGGGCTATTTTAGGTCTCACTGACAAAAGAACAGGCTCTATTAAGATTAATGGAGTAGAGACAAGGGACTTGTTAACTCACCAAATTGCGCCGATGGGAATTGGTTATTGTCCAGAGGAGCGGGGTATCTTCTCTACTCTTACAGCAGAAGAAAATTTATTTTTACCGCCTATTATTAGTAAAGACGGATTTAGCGTTGATGAAATTTATGAGATGTTTCCCAATCTTTATGACAGACGCTCAAGTCCTGGTACAAGATTAAGTGGTGGTGAGCAGCAGATGTTAGCGATGGCGAGAATTTTACGTACAGGTGCAAAAATTCTTTTGCTTGATGAGATTACTGAAGGCTTGGCTCCTGTAATTGTTCAAAAGCTGGGGCAGGTTGTTAGAAGTTTGCGAGAAAAGGGCTACACCATTATTTTGGTTGAGCAAAACTTTCATTTTGCAGCGCCTTTGGCTGATCGTCATTATGTGGTTGAACATGGGCAGGTAGTTGAAACTGTTTTAAGCAGTGAGTTAACCCAAAAAACAAGTATTTTAAATAGTTATTTGGGTGTTTAGTTAATTTAATCGATGAGGAAAATAATGAAACTGAAAAAAATCGTAACCGCGTTAGCGCTTTTATCTATTACCGCAACATCCTTTGCGGCTGATAATAAACCTATAAAAATAGGCTTTATTACTGACGGAGCAAGCTTATATTCTGATATTGATGGTATTGGTGGAAAAGAAGCCATGGAAATGGCAATTGCAGATTTTGGCGGCTCTGTCCTTGGTAGAAAAGTCGAGGTTTTATATGCCGACCATCAAAATAAGGCTGATATTGCCGCGGGTAAAGCGCGTGAGTGGATTGATCAAGAGGGCGTCAATGTAATTTTTGGTGGCACAAACTCAGGAACAGCTCTTGCTACTTCAAAGGTTACTTCAGAGAAAAAGCGTTTGTATATTAATAATGGCGCAGGAACTTCTGCCTTAACGAATGAACAGTGCTCTCCTTATACGATTCATTACACGTATGACACGATTGCTTTAGCGAATGTAACTGGTAGAGCAATGGTCGAAAAAGGTAATAAAAACTGGTTCTTTATTACGGCGGATTATGCTTTTGGTGAGCAATTACAAAAAGATGCCACTAAGGTGGTTGTTGATAATGGCGGTAAGGTTCTTGGCTCGGTTAAGCATCCTTTAAACGCAAGCGATTTCTCATCCTTTTTACTGCAAGCACAAAACTCTAAAGCTCAAGTTTTGGGTATGGCGAACGCGGGGGGAGATACCATCAACTCTGTAAAAGCTGCTAATGAGTTTGGTATTAATAAATCGATGAAGCTAGCTGGATTACTTGTCTTCATTACGGATGTTCATAGTATTGGCATTAAGAATGCTGCGGGACTTTTGGCAACTGAAGCTTGGTATTGGGATTTAAATGATGAAACCCGAGCTTTTGCTGGAAGATTCATTCAAAAAATGAAGCGTATGCCAACATCTGTTCATGCGGGCGATTATTCTTCAATGTTGACATACTTAAAAGCTGTTAAAGCTGCAGGTACGGATAATCCTGATCAAGTTTTAGCTGAAATGAGAAAAATGAAGATCAATGACTTATTTACGAAGGGTGGATATATTCGCAAAGATGGCACAATGATTCATGATATGTATCTATTTGAAGTTAAAAAAGCTGAAGAGGTTACCAAGCCCTGGGATTATTATCGTGTTGTTAAAAAATTACCTGGTGAGCAGGCATTCAATACCTTGGCTGAGTCCAAGTGTCCTTTAGTTAAATAATTTGGTTTATTAATGGAAATTTTTGGTTTACCTTTATCAGCTGTCCTTAGCCAACTCCTTTTGGGGTTGGTTAATGGCAGTTTTTATGCTGTCCTTAGTCTAGGGTTGGCAGTTATTTTTGGCTTGTTAAATGTCGTTAACTTTGCGCATGGCGCGATGTTTATGATGGGCGCTGTCTTTACATGGATGGGACTTACATTTTTTGGTATTGGTTATTGGCCAATGTTAATCTTGGCACCGATACTTGTGGCGATTGTTGGTATTTTGATTGAGCGTTTTTTATTAAAATACTTATATCAGTTAGATCATCTATATGGTTTGTTGTTAACGTTTGGTTTGACGCTTATTCTTGAGGGTATATTTAGATCATTCTTTGGTGTTTCTGGTATGTCTTATAGTGTTCCAGATGCTCTTGCTGGGGCAGTTGATGTTGGATTTATGTTTTTGCCGATATATCGTGCATGGGTTGTTTTTATTTCTTTGGTCGTTTGTTTTGGTACGTGGTACGTGATTGAGAAAACAAAGTTAGGTGCTTACTTACGCGCCGGTACAGAAAACCCTAAACTGATCCAAGCCTTTGGTATTAATTTTCCACTGATGGTTACGTTAACCTATGGGTTCGGTGTTGCCCTTGCTGCGTTTTCTGGGGTGTTAGCTTCCCCCATTATTCAAGTCTCGCCGTTAATGGGCTCAAATCTGATCATCACTATTTTTGCTATCGTCGTGATTGGTGGCATGGGATCTATTATGGGGTCCATCCTAACCGGTTTGGGGCTTGGCCTTATTGAGGCGCTTACAAAAGTTTTATATCCTGAAGCATCAAGTACTGTCGTTTTTTTAGTGATGGCCCTGGTCTTGTTGGTACGCCCTGCAGGACTTTTTGGTAGAGAGAAGTAATGAAGAAAAATCAAAGTCAAATTTTTTACATTGCCCTCATTCTTTTTGGCATAGTTGCCCCTTGGTTTTTTTATCCCATCTTCCTGATGAAGATTTTGTGTTTTGCTTTGTTTGCCGCCGCATTTAATTTATTACTCGGCTACACAGGTTTATTGTCTTTTGGCCATGCGGCATTCTTGGGCGGAGCAGGATATATTTGCGGCTATATTATTCGCGATATGGGTGCATCCCCAGAAGTTGGACTGCTGGGGGGCACTTTGTTTGCTGCCCTATTGGGCTACTTAATGGGAAGTCTTGCAATTAGACGTCAGGGAATTTACTTTGCCATGATTACTTTGGCTTTGGCACAAATGCTCTACTTTGTGTTTTTACAGGCCAAATTTACTGGTGGCGAAGATGGTATGCAAGGTATTCCTAGAGGAGTTTTTCTGGGGGTCCTCGATCTTCAAAATGATATTAATATGTATTTCGTTGTTTATGCTTTTTTCTTGATTTCAATCATTTTGATCGCGCGTGTAACTAGCTCCCCATTTGGCAAAATACTTTTTGCCATAAAAGAAAATGAGCCGCGGGCTATTTCCTTGGGATATGATGTCGATCGCTTTAAGTTATTAGCATTTATATTATCTGGTGCCCTTGCTGGTTTGGCGGGTAGCTTACAAGCATTAATGATGGGCTTTGAAACGCTCTCAGATGCCCACTGGTCAATGTCTGGTTTAGTTATTTTAATGGCGCTTGTCGGTGGTGTGGGAACTTTGATTGGCCCTATTATTGGTGCTATTGTCATCACGGTTTTAGAACACAAGGTAGGTGATATAGGAAATTGGGTTTTCTTAGTAACCAATATAGAGTGGTTTAGAACCCTCGGAGAGTCCGTCACGATTGTCACGGGATTGATTTTTGTGATTTGTGTGATGGCTTTTCGTAAAGGTATCGTTGGTGAGTTTTTAGACAAGCTCAAAAACAGACACAACTAATTGATTTTACTCGATATATTAGAAAATGGCATTGTCTTGCTGGCAATTGCTGCCTTTTTGGCGGGTTTTGTAGATGCCATTGTTGGTGGTGGTGGTTTGCTCCAAATTCCCGCATTGTTTTCGGTTTATCCGAAAGAGGTTCCTGCAACATTGTTTGGGATTAATAAGCTTTCTGCTATTGGCGGAACCTTTGTTGCAGCCACTCAATACATAAGAAAAGTAAGTCTCCCTAAAAAGCTGATGTTATTTGCATCCGTCTTTGCTTTACTTGGATCTTTTGTAGGGGCTTGGACAGTTACTCAGGTGTCTTCGGAATATATTCGAAAACTCTTGCCATTTGTTTTGCTTCTTCTCCTGTTGTTCACGTTAAAAAATAAGAACTTTGGGTTAAGCCATCAAAAGCAGACCGAAAACTTAACAAGTTTGATTAAAGTTTCGGTCGGGGCAGTTTTGATTGGTTTTTATGACGGCTTTTTTGGCCCCGGAACAGGGGCTTTTTTTATGTTCCTATTTGTGAGGTTTTTAGGCTTTGATTTTTTACATGGTGCAGCGGCCACCAAAATTGTTAATTGTTTAAGCAACTTCGCCGCTCTAGCGTTATTTATTCCAACTGGACATATTCACTGGGGTATTGCTGTTTGGATGATGTCCTTTAATATCGTTGGAGGGGTCATTGGTAGTGCTTTTGCATTAAAGCATGGAAGTAAGATGGTGCGTCAATTTTTTATTTGGATTGTGACTGCTTTAATCTTGAAAACTGCAAATGACTCTTATCATATTATCGATTTCATAAGATAATATGGTTTGGTGTTTCACGTGAAACACTTATTGCCAAAATATTTTTATAAATGATAGATTTTAAAAAACAATTTGATGTAATTGTGATCGGTGGAGGCCACGCCGGTTGCGAAGCCGCGTTAGCTAGCTCTCGGATGGGCTGCGAAACTCTTTTACTTACTCACAACATAGAGACCCTGGGGACAATGAGTTGCAATCCTTCAATTGGGGGTATTGGCAAAGGACATCTGGTTAAAGAAATTGATGCGATGGGTGGGGCAATGGCTCAAATTACCGATCTTGCTGGAATACAGTTTCGTATCTTAAACTCGAGTAAAGGGCCTGCTGTTCATGCCACACGAGCTCAAGCTGACCGAGCGCTATTTAAGGCTGCAATGCGTTCCTTGTTAGAGAACCAGCCTCACCTAACACTGTTTCAATCTGCCGTGGATGACTTGGTTTTAAATGGAGGGCGTGTGATTGGGGCAATAACCCAGCTTGGGCTTCATTTTTATGCTCCAACGGTAGTTTTAACAGCTGGCACCTTTCTAAATGGGAAAATCCATGTTGGAATGGAGAATCATTCTGGTGGTAGAGCAGGAGATCCTGCTGCCGTTCGACTCTCTGAGCGTTTGAAAGAGTTAAAGCTTCCTCAAGGCCGTTTAAAAACAGGGACCCCACCAAGAATTGATGGAAGAACAATTGATTTTTCTCAAATGAAAGAGCAGCCCGGAGATTTAGATCCTATGCCTGTTTTTTCATTCATGGGACGGCCCGAACAACATCCAAGGCAACTTCCTTGTTGGATTACATATACCAATGAAAAAACCCATGACATTATTCGTGGCGGATTGGATCGATCGCCGATGTATACGGGTGTAATTGAAGGCGTTGGGCCGAGATATTGCCCCTCGATTGAAGATAAAATTCATCGTTTTGCAACCAAGGCTAGTCATCAAATATTCCTGGAGCCAGAAGGCTTGTCTACAAATGAGTTTTACCCCAATGGTATTTCGACTAGTTTGCCTTTTGATGTGCAACTTAATTTGGTTCATACCATCCCTGGGCTTGAGCATGCTCATATATTAAGGCCTGGTTATGCGATTGAGTACGATTATTTTGACCCGCGTTCTTTGACGCAGGGCCTGGAGTCTAAGCAAATTGAGGGTTTATTTTTTGCAGGTCAAATCAATGGCACCACGGGCTATGAAGAGGCTGCGGCGCAAGGTATGTTGGCTGGAATTAATGCAGGGCTTAAGGTGCGGGAGCAAGCGCCTTGGCACCCATTAAGAAGTGAGGCATATTTGGGTGTTCTTGTCGATGACTTAACGACCAAAGGTGTTCAAGAGCCTTATCGCATGTTTACTAGCCGAGCAGAATATCGTTTAAGTTTGCGCGAGGATAATGCAGATACTCGCTTGACAGAGATTGGTCGCTCGATGGGTTTGGTGGATGACGTGCGCTGGGACTTTTTTTGCAAGAAACAGGAGGCTGTTTCACGTGAAACATCGCGGTTGATGAGCTCATGGGTTTCTCCAAAAAATCTTAGCGACGAAGAGAGCATCGAGGTGTTTGGGCAGGCCTTAACTCACGAGTACAGTTTGGCTGAGTTGTTAAAGAGGCCTCAAGTGTCATATAGGGGGTTGATGGACGCCTTTGAGGGGCGCTGGGCTTCTGGGCAAGAGGACTTTGATTTGGCGCTTCAGGGCCAGATCAATGAACAGGTGGAAATAGGCATTAAATATCAAGGATATATTGATCGCCAAGCAATTGAAATTGAGCGCCACTCCTACTATGAGCATCTTGAGTTGCCGAAATTTTTAGATTATGAGCAAGTGGGGGGCTTATCTAATGAGGTTAGACAAAAACTGATTCTTCATAGACCTCAAACTCTGGGACAAGCGGCGCGAATTTCTGGCATAACGCCAGCCGCGATATCAATTTTGCTCATTCACATGAAAAAGAGCTCTGGAAGAAAAAGTGCTTTAGCATGAGTGTTTTTGATCAGTCTTTTTTTGAGGCCCGAGTGCAGATGGGGCTTGGTGAGCTAGGCCTAACATTTACGGCTTTACAACTGAATCAACTTACCCTTTTCAGCGCTGAATTTTTTAAGTGGAACGCTATTCACAATTTAAGTGCCATCCATAGTAATGAAGATTACTTGGGAGCCCATATTATGGATTCCTTGGCCGTTATACCCTCGATATTAAAAACGGTTGATTTAGGCCTTCTCCCGAAAAGAGCTCAAATAGCTGATTTGGGTGTCGGGGGAGGATTTCCGGGTATGGTTTTAGCTATATTCCTGCCAGATTTTAACTATTTTCTTGTTGACGCGGTTCGAAAAAAAATCGCCTTTTTACAGCATATAAAAGGACGGCTACAGCTAAACAATGTAACGGTTGTAGAAGATAGAATTGAGCATTTTGCAAAAGAAAGCCCATTTTCAATGGATGCAACTATTTCCAGAGCGTTTACAGAATTGAAAAACTTCATCGAATACTCGCAGCCCTTGATAAAAGAAAAGGGGGTCATGTTTGCAATGAAGTCGCATAAAATTTCGAGCGAGCTTGAGGAGTTGCCTGATGGTTACAGTGTCATATTTAACGATGAGCTAATAATTCCATATTTAGATGCTTATCGGTGTATTTTATCCATTCAATCCATGAGAAAATCAAATATATAGAATAGGGATGGGTGATGGCTAAGATATTTTGTATTGCAAATCAAAAAGGTGGGGTTGGAAAAACGACAACAGCCATAAATTTGGCTGCGGGTTTGGCGGCTTTAGAACAGCGGGTTTTATTGGTAGACCTTGATCCACAAGGTAACGCAACAATGGGCTCCGGTGTAGATAAGCATCAATTAAGCCACTCGATTTATCAAGTATTAATTGGCCACAGCACGATTAATCAATCGAAATGCCCTTCAGAATCAGGTGGTTATGATGTTGTTCCAGCGAACCGTAATTTGGCTGGCGCAGAAATAGAGTTGGTAGATTTCGATCATCGAGAGTCCATACTAAAAAACGCCTTAGACAAGGTGGCGGAGGATTATGATTTTATTTTAATAGACTGTCCGCCAGCATTGTCATTGCTTACCTTAAATGGACTCTGTGCCGCACATGGCGTTATTGTGCCAATGCAGTGTGAGTATTTTGCGCTAGAGGGTTTGTCAGACCTTGTTAACAGTATCAAACAAGTCCACGCCAATTTAAATACAGACTTAAAAATCATTGGTCTATTAAGAGTGATGTTTGATCCTAGAACTGCTCTGCAACAACAAGTTTCTGCACAACTGATGCAGCACTTCGGGGATAAGGTATTTAAAACAATTATTCCAAGGAATGTTCGCTTGGCAGAGGCGCCATCGTACGGAATTCCCGGAGTCGTTTACGATAAGTCTTCGCGAGGTGCAAAGGCTTACATCGAGTTTGGCGCGGAAATGATAGAAAGAATAAAGACAATTTAAATATGATGAAAAAAAAGGGCCTTGGCAGAGGGCTTGAAGTTCTGCTGGGGGAGTCGATTGACCTAAGTGGCCAAGATGCAAAAGCGGGCTCCTCTAAAGAGTTAAAGCTATCTCAACTTCAAAGAGGAAAATATCAACCTCGGATGCAAATGCATGAAAGCGAGTTAGAGGAGTTAGCGCAAAGTATTCGAACGCAAGGAGTAATGCAGCCCTTATTGGTAAGGCAGGTTGGTGATAATAAATACGAAATCATCGCCGGGGAGCGACGTTTTCGTGCGGCTGGCATGGCAGGACTTGAGTCTGTGCCGGTTCTGATAAAAAACGTGGATGATCAGACTGCTGCTGCAATGGCGCTGATCGAAAACATGCAACGCGAGGATTTAAATCCGCTTGAAGAGGCGGATGGTTTGGCAAGACTCATCGCAGAATTTGGTTTTACACATGAGCAGGCAGCACAAGTAGTAGGTAAGTCACGGAGTGCGGTTACGAATTTATTGCGCCTGACACAGTTGAGTAAGTCTGTTCAAGCATTATTGCTATCAGGTGAGATTGACATGGGCCATGCGAGAGCATTGCTGCCAATTGCACCTGCCATGCAAATAGGATTAGCGCAAAGAGTTGCGGCACAGGGCTTATCTGTAAGAGAAACCGAAAGGCTCGCTAATGCAATCTTAAACTCCACCAAAAAAACAGGTGGCGGGAAAACTGCAAATATAAAATCCAAATTGAAGTCTGATCCAGACTTGAAGCGCTTAGAAACACTCATGTCAGATTCGATTGGCCTGTCTGTAGAAATAAAGCCACGCACAAAAGGCGGAGAAATCAAGATTAAGTATTCTCAAACCGATGAATTACATAATTTATTACAAAAACTGGGCTTGGGTAATTTTTAAAAGATTCAAGAATGAATAAAGAGACTTCAGTTGATGACGAGTATTCAGAGCCAGAATATAAAAGACTAAGCCGGGTAGAGGCTCTCGAAATTTTCAGTGAAAAAGAGCTGACGCCACGGGTGAATAGTCCATGGCAAATTGTGAAACTTCAATGCGTTTTAACATTTGCGTTTACAATAATTGCGATACTTTGGAGTTTATATTTTTATACTAAAGGTCTTGTTCTTTCTGTGGTACTTGGAGGGGCTTTAGGGGTAATCCCTAGCAGTGTGTTTATAATAAGAGTCTCTGCTGTAAAAAAAAGTAATTTGGTGAGTGCCAAAAGATTTATAAGTTCATGGGTGTATGCAGAAGTCATAAAAATTACACTAACGTTAACTATAATAATTTTTGTTATTCGGTTGTTTCCTAATTTACATTGGTTATCCTTTTTAGGAATGTATTTAATTACTTTGCAGTCTTATTGGTTGATTGGTTTTATAAAGATTAAGAATAAATAGTTACTAAGGTTATTGGAAAATATTGATGTCATCAGAAGCCGCATCCTCAGCAGGATTACAACCCACTGAATATATACTTGAGCACTTAACTAATCTCAATTCAACGGGACATGCTCAAAAAGAAATTCTAGACTTTAGCATCCTCAATTACGATACAATTTTTTGGTCATTGTTAATGGGTTTGTTAGCTGTTGGCATTCTTGTATTGGCAGCTAGACGAGTCACCTCTGGCGTTCCTGGAAGATTTCAGGCACTTGTAGAGCTAGTGGTAGAACTGGTAGAAACCCAATCAAAAAATATCGTGCATGGAGACCGGACTTATATTGCGCCTTTAGCCTTGTTTGTATTCTGTTGGATTATTTTTATGAATACCTTAGATTTAATTCCAATCGATTGGGTCAATGGCCTAAATGGAATTTTAGGGGGTTTTCATATTCATATCCCACACCATAAGATAGTGCCAACAACCGATTTAAACGGGACAATGGGTATGTCTTTGTCTGTGTTGCTTATCATTCTTTACTACAGCATTAAAATTAAGGGTGTTGGTGGGTTTGCCCATGAGTTGATTTCCGCACCATTTGGCGCGAAATGGTACTTAGCACCGTTTAACTTATTTTTAAACTTAATTGAATACGTAGCAAAGACGGTATCACTAGGCATGCGACTTTTTGGAAATATGTATGCCGGAGAATTAATATTCATGTTGATTGCACTGCTAGGAAGTATTTGGACATTTAGTTTAGACCCAAGTATTTTTGGTTTTGTAGGACATGTAATAGCAGGTGCGGCCTGGGCAATCTTCCATATTTTGGTTATTTTGTTACAGGCTTTTATCTTTATGATGCTTACCTTAGTTTATATAGGTCAAGCACATAGCCACCATTAATTTTTTTATTTTTTATTTTAACTAGGAGTCAGCAATGCTAAATCAGTTCATCGGAAATATTCAAGGTTTGACAGCGATCGGTATCGGTATCATTATCGGTCTTGGCGCTATCGGAGCTTGTTTGGGTATCGGATTAATGGGTGGTAAATATATTGAGGCATGTGCACGTCAGCCTGAATTGATGGAGCCATTACAAACTAAAATGTTCTTATTGGCTGGTTTGATTGATGCTGCTTTCTTGATTGGTGTTGGTATTGCTATGCTCTTCGCATTTGCAAACCCATTGTTATCAAAATTAACAGCTTAATAGGCTGTACTGTGCTGACTACTGATTACAGTAGTTTTGTCAAATTGAACCGAAAGGAAAAGCCGTGAATCTGAACGCGACCCTATTCGCGCAAATGGTTGTTTTTTTCATCCTCTGGTGGGTGGTGGCAAAGTTTGTATGGCCCCCACTTGTTAAAGCCTTGGATGAAAGAGCAGCTAAAATTGCAGATGGATTAGCCGCTGCTGAAAAAGGCAAAACTGATTTAGAGTTTGCCACTAAGCGCGCTGATCAAGCCTTGGCTGAGGCAAGAAACGAAGGTACTCAACGCATTGCAGATGCTGAAAAGCGGGCGCAATTAAGTGCGGATGAAATTAAGCAAAACGCCCAAGCAGAAGCAAGTCGAATTATTGCGCAAGCTAAAGCAGATGCTGATCAGCAAATTATTCGTGCCCGAGATGAGTTACGAGCTCAAGTAGCATCGTTGGCAGTCAAAGGTGCTGAACAAATTCTGAGAAAAGAAATTAATCCTGCTGCGCATGCTGCATTACTCGACCAATTGAAAGCTGAGTTATAAGATGGCTGATTTAGCTACCATAGCACGACCTTATGCTGAAGCGTTAGCTGGAACAGCAACTTCTGCTGAGATGGGAAAGTGGTCAGAGCAATTAGGCGCCTTAGCTCATATGGCAAGTAATCCCGAGGTTGCAATACTTGCGTCCAATCCGAATGTATCTCAAGAGCAATTGGCGGGATTATTGTTGGCGGGGCTTCCATCAGAAGCGCCACTCGCGATCCAAAAATTTATTAGTTTGCTGACCTTGAATCATCGTATTGCAGCTTTGCCAGAAATATCGATACAGTTCGATGTCATAAAAAACTCTCGAGAAGGTTCGGCGGAAATACAAATCACTAGTGCATTTCCGATGAACGACGCAGAGGTCGCGGCACTTTTAAGTGCAATAGCTAAAAGGTTTGGAAACAAAAATTTGAAACCTACTGTAACGATTGATCCAGAATTAATTGGCGGTGTTCGGGTTCAAGTAGGCGATGAGGTATTAGATACATCAGTAAAGTCAAGGCTTGAGGCGATGCAAGCGGCTTTACTTTCATGAGTAAAAGATAAGTAGTACAACGAAATTAAAAGACCCTAGGAGTTATAAATGCAACTTAACCCATCTGAGATCAGCGAGCTGATCAAAAGTCGAATTAGCAGTGTTGGCGTAGACGCTGAAATTCGTAATCAAGGTACTGTTATTTCAGTAACAGACGGTATTTGCCGCGTTCACGGATTATCTGGTGTGATGCAAGGTGAAATGTTAGAGTTCCCAAATAATACGTTTGGATTAGCTCTCAACTTAGAGCGCGACTCAGTTGGTGCCGTTATTTTAGGTGCATATGAGCACATCTCCGAGGGAGATCCGGTCAAATGTACTGGACGTATTCTTGAAGTGCCAGTCGGCCCTGAATTATTAGGTCGCGTGGTCAATACATTGGGGCAGCCAATTGATGGTAAAGGCCCAATCAATGCTAAAAATTCAGACATTATTGAAAAAGTGGCGCCAGGTGTTATTGCGCGTCAATCAGTTAGTCAGCCATTACAAACAGGTCTTAAGTCAATTGATGCGATGGTTCCAATTGGACGTGGTCAGCGTGAATTAATTATTGGCGATAGACAAACAGGTAAGACGGCTGTAGCGATTGATGCGATTATCAATCAAAAAGGTAAGGGCGTTTATTGTGTATATGTAGCTATTGGTCAAAAAGCATCAACGATTAATAACGTAGTTCGTAAACTTGAAGAACATGGCGCGCTTTCATACACAATCGTTGTGGCGGCAACTGCTTCAGATTCTGCGGCGATGCAATATTTATCGGCTTATGCTGGTTGCACAATGGGCGAGTACTTTAGAGACCGTGGTGAAGATGCATTAATTGTTTATGATGACTTAACGAAACAAGCGATTGCTTATCGTCAAGTATCTCTTTTGCTCCGTAGACCTCCAGGTCGTGAGGCTTACCCTGGTGATGTTTTCTATTTGCACTCAAGACTTTTAGAAAGAGCTGCACGCGTAAATGCTGAGTATGTTGAAAAATTTACGAATGGTGAAGTTAAGGGTAAAACTGGCTCATTGACTGCTCTTCCTGTTATTGAAACGCAGGCGGGTGACGTCTCTGCATTCGTTCCAACAAACGTGATTTCTATTACGGACGGTCAAATCTTCTTGGAAACAGACTTGTTTAATGCGGGTGTTCGCCCTGCGATTAATGCCGGTATTTCTGTTTCACGAGTTGGTGGTGCAGCGCAAACTAAAGTAATTAAAAAACTATCCGGTGGTATTCGTACCGACCTTGCACAGTATCGTGAATTAGCGGCATTCTCACAATTTGCATCAGACTTAGATGACGCAACTCGCAAGCAGTTGGATCGTGGAAAAAGAGTTACTGAATTGTTGAAGCAGTCACAATACAATCCGCAACAAGTATGGCAGTTATCTGCATCCTTATATGCTGCGAATAATGGCTTCTTGGACAATATTGAAGTTAAAGATATTCTCCCATTTGAGAAGGGCATGATGGACCATCTTAAGTCTAAATATGCTGACCTTATCGGGCGTATTGAAGATACTAAAGAATTATCTAAAGACGATGAAGCTGCTTTAAAAGCGGCAATCGAAGACTTCAAACGTTCAGCTTCTTTCTAATATAAAGAAGCGAGGAGAGCCACGTGGCTGGTACAAAAGAAATACGAAATAAGATCAAGAGCGTACAAAATACGCGAAAGATTACAAAAGCGATGGAAATGGTCGCCGCATCGAAGATGCGCCGTGCGCAGGAAAGAATGCGCGCTGCAAGACCATTTGCGGCGAAGATACGAAATGTGGCAGCCAATGTATCACGCGCAAACCCAGAGTATCGCCCGAGCTTTTTGCTTGAACGTGAAGTTAAAAATGTTGGCATTATTTTAATCACCACAGACAAAGGTTTGTGTGGAGGTTTAAATACTAATATTTTACGTATGCTAACGAATAGTATGAAGACTTGGCATGGCGACAAAAAAGATATTCTGTGCACCGCAATTGGGGCAAAGGGTTTCCAGTTTTTAAATCGTATCAAAGCAAAATTAATCTCGCACGCTACCCATATGGGAGATAAGCCTTTATTAGATGATTTGATTGGCACAATTAAAGTTCAATTAGATGCTTTTGATAAAGGGGAAGTTGATGAAGTTTATCTTTGCTACAACCGCTTCATTAATACGATGAAACAAGAGCCTATTATTGAAAAAATATTGCCCTTGCCTCTTGCAAATTTAGAGCAGACAGCACAAGAAGCTTCTGCATATGGCTGGGATTATATTTATGAGCCAGATGCACAAACCGTATTAAAT
>Ga0209188_1001101_pt1 | contig 22991 bp, 34 predicted proteins | sample C_130625_EF_Meta_FD_187307 | JGI IMG/M metagenome (GOLD analysis project Ga0209188, IMG submission 187307) | Freshwater microbial communities from Lake Croche, Canada to study carbon cycling - C_130625_EF_MetaG (SPAdes) (version 2) | ecosystem: Environmental > Aquatic > Freshwater > Lake... | reverse complement strand
ACACCGTTGAGTCGCGCAGCGCTTCGATCAACTGGTTGTCGTCTAGCTTGCCCTTGTTATCACGGATAAAGTCCCGTATGCGTCGCAGCACCTCGCGCTGCCACTTCCGAGGCCCTTTGAAGTTGGCCAGCGGCGTGTTCTTCTGCCCCCACGGGTAAACGAACATCACAAACATCTCTGGGTCGTTAGCAAGCTGCGGACTCCAAAGCTGAGTCATTATGGTCTGTTCTTCATCAGCCGAGTACCGGGGTTTCTGCATCAGTTGTTCTCCAGTCGTGGGGTCACATCAAGTATCTCGGTTTCAAGTATCCGGTTGTGCGCTGCTTCAAGAGCTGCCCGAACTGAGATTGTGCCACCCAGCTCCACCGTCTTAGTCTCGCCGTACTTGCGACGGTTATCAGCCGCGATACGAAACCGATAAGTGTCAACGATCAACTTGGACCGCTGCACATCCTCCATCTCGTACTCACCCAGCGCATGACGAACCATTTTGTCAGCCCACGCTTCGCTTCGCAACTCCTCGCATTCTTTAAGGGTCGCCAGTCTTTCAGGGTCTTTTTTGATCCACCGGCGAAACGCGCCAGGATCCAAGTCAAGGTCAATTTCGCCCAAAGCGGTGCTTAACTCAGCGCCGCTGGCTAATCGGTCCATGATTCGGGGGAACAGCATTTCAAACCGAGCATATGCGAGTTCACGCAAAGATGCCTTGTGTGACATCTGGGCTGGGGCTGCTGGTGAAGACGGGCTTGCTGCTAACCATGATGGGATTTCTACGGGTGCAACAGTATCCACGCCTACGGATTCGAGAGTGTCTTTTTCCATAGTGCTTCCATGCTACCACAAAGGGGATGAATGTGGGTGTCAAGTATCAGTGGGTACATTGTCACAAAATTATTCTAAAAAATTTTCACGGGGTTCGTGATTCCTCCGCAACGACAGCCTCAAGTCGCTCGGCCCTCTGCCCCCCGCACCCCCGCCACCCGGCGCCCGTGATTCCATGCTGCAATGCAGCGCCGGGTGGCCGTGGATCAGGTGTGACAATGTGACAGTGAATAATTGTGACATGGTGTCAATGTACATTGTCACCCGTTGACATGGTCACAATGTGGGTGACTATTTCACCTTGTGACAATGTATAACTGTCTCCATTGTGACAGTGATGCAGCGGGTGTGTTTGTGACAATGTGCCAATGGTTCAAGCATCATTGTTGCATGAAAACAACAGATGCCTGATTTTTGGGCAGAGTGTGACTTTTTTCCTCCGCGCGGAATCCTTGAAAAATGACTACTTTTTTAAAACACCCTTTTCGAGTAGGTGGATACCGAGTTTCAGTCAATCTGTCACAGATGAATCCAAGCCCCCAAAGAAGCCCCGAAACCACTGGGGAAAAACTATTGACAATGGCACAATGATAGAAATATACAATGGCACAATCTATTGACAATGGCAAAATGGATGCTACAATACATTCACTCGCACAAAACGGCGAGTCACTGTAATCCGTAACACTTGAAAGGTAAACCATGAAACAAACAATTTACGAATCAGACTTCATCCGCGCATTTGAGAACGCCGGGCGCAAGGATCAATTCACCCGTGAGGCACTGATTGCGCTCTATGAGCATTTTGAGCAATTGGAGGCAGACACTGGTGAAGAGTTGGAGTTGGATGTCATTGGCATCTGTTGCGACTACTGCGAAGACACTTTTGAGAACATTGCCGAGAACTATTCTATTGACTTGATCGGATGCGTTGATGACCTTGAGCGTGAATTGGCAGTGATTGACTATTTAACCGATCACACTTTTGTCTGTGGCACTTGTGACAATGGCCGCATCGTTTATCAACAATTTTGAGGAGAACACACCATGCAAGCTTTTTTGGTACGCAACAAACGCATGACCTTTGTCGCCGTAGTTTGGGCGGCTAATGCGCGACTCGCTGGTAGTTTGGCATTCGAACTCGGAGCGCACCCGCTCTCACGCATTCGCGTCATGCAAATTGATGGACACGCCAAGGCTTTTTAATTATTTGGAAATAAATCATGCGAACCCTAATTCACGATATCCTTTGCGCCCTGGCCTTTGCCGTTGTTGCGTTTGTGCCCTTTGCTATTTACTTTTGGAGAATGTGACCATGTACATCGTATGCTGGATGACAAACAACAATCGAAGCTACTGGTCAGCATTTGACGACCCAGACAATGCCCGCTCGGAATATGAGCGGCTAAGATGTCTTGACACTATTTACACTGTCACATTGTCAGCAGTAGTAGATAGTACCGACTACCCTTCAACTTTGGAGCATTGAACCATGATTGACTTGACTACTTTACCCGCAAGTGATGCGGAGCGTTTAGCTTATGCCGAGGGTTTTACATTGGCTGCAAAACTATTTGCCCGAATTGATGATCTAGAAAAGGCTGCTGAGACTTTGATTGGTGTTTTGGATGACATTGGGGGAGCTACTAACTTTGAGCAATCCGTAACCGATTTCCGAGAAATCCTCGATAGGGGGATCAAGTGACAACCCTTTTGCTATTTTTTGTTGTCTTGCTGCTAGTTTACATTTTTGACATATAGGAGATATTTAATGAACCCACAATTAGTGGCCTTGGCTAACCGCCTTGGCCTAAGTGATGCACGCGCCGCTGCTTATCTCGGCGTGCCACCTAGCACATGGCACAAGTGGCTACATGGCAAACGAAACCCCAGTGCAGGGGCTAACCGGCTGCTTTATGTCCTTGGGGTAGTGGAAACCCTGGCCCCTAACCTGCACGAATCGTTTATTCCGCCGCTGGAGGGATCGCAAGCGGGTCGGGCTAGGGTAGCTACCCCCAAGGTTCCCGCACCGCCTGATGACGCTATGCGCGGCCTGCTTGACGCCCTGCGCGAGAAGCTAAGGGACGAATACGCTACCGGCCAAGACAGCCGGGCTGATGAAAAGGATGAAGAATGACTCAAGACGACCTATATGACCTGCTCGACATCGTTTGGGATGTCATCAAGGCACTCGCACTATCTGCCGTGATTGCGCTGGCCGCCGGGTATCTTTATGGCAAACTGGTGGACAGTCCGGCCAAGAAAACCGTGCCCGACTGCGGCTCGTGCCGCCTTTATAAGGATAAATCAAAATGACTTGGCCATTCCCTTTAACCCCTATTCCCGTTGATCACAAGCCACCTAAATTCAACCCGGACAACTTCGAGGATGCACCACTATGACTAAGAACACCGACCCCCAGGCTTTCCCTAGCAATCAAAACAGCAACGGCATGAGTTTGCGAGACTACTTTGCGGCTAAGGCTATGCAAGGGCTGCTTGCTGGCGGCGCCACAACTGAACAAGTGCTTAAATACTCGTATCAATATGCAGACGCAATGCTGAAAGCGAGGGAAGCATGACCAAAAAGAAAGCACTAAGGGTTAACCCTAACTCACAGTTGCACGCGCTGCCGGTGAAGTCCGACAAACTATCGGAGAGCTTTAGGCGCTCAATTGCCAATGGTCGGGGATATGAACCCAGAATCAGGCCGCCAGAAGAAGCAACGCCTCGGCAGAATGACTGGCGGGGCAGTGTTTACGATCCGTCCGATTGGGTCGACTCTAGCTCGGGGCTAGCTAAGTGGAGCTAGACATCAATAATCTGGCCTCGGAACTCAATTTGGCCATCTGCCCACTTGTGTACGATCTCTGGCCATAGCATCTCGCCATCTTTGAAGGTAAGCACCACAAAGCCCGACCGCCAATTGGTTGGGCTTTGTTCTAAGTAGTTCTCGAATTGTGGGCCTGACGGCTCTGCCAGCGTGCCAGTGTCAACACCGAACCGATTGCCGTTGTAATCGGCAAATGGTGTGACTTTCAGGCTATGCAAATGGCCAGTCACGATTGACTTACCAGAGTTAACTGTATTGTTGTGGGTGGCATGGATGCCGCCCTTCCATCGGTGCTTAACCACTACATTATCCGTTGGCCAGCATGACCAGCACATAGTCCAAGCGTCGAAATGATCCTTCAAACTGAACCCTTTGACCTGTTCATACTGGGGAGCATTGGCGGCGAGTCGATTCTCAAAACGAGCATCATGGTTACCAAGTGTCCAAATCAATTTAACTTTGCGGTAGGCTTGCTTTGCAGTGTCCTCGATCTCTCCCATAGCAATCTCGCAAGCTTTGAGTTCTTGAATAATCGAAGGGGTTTGATCCCAGCCGATTCTGGGAAAACGGCTAACCGAAGCGCCGTCAAAAATATCGCCATTGGCAATGAGCCCCTTAGGCTTAAGCTCGGAAATCGCCCATAGCAGACCTTTGTATGCGGTAGTGTGGATGCCTGGCCAAAAGTGAGCGTCACTAAAGACAATGATTGTGCCGTTTTCGATGCCAAGATTAACGCGAGCGGTGGATGCTACATTGGTTTCTACGGTTCGTTTTTGCGGGGTGTCGATCTCAAAATTGATGCCGGTTCTAGCCTGGATTCTTACTTTTCGTTTTTGCAAACTGCGAACATCCATGCCAACTTCACGAGCCATAATGCCCACCGATTTATAGGTTCGCATTAACTCAATAAACATCTCGTCAGTTAGTTTGGTAGTCATAGTCAGTCCTTCAGTTTTAGTCGCCAGTACAAAGTACCCTTAGCACCCCAAGGCACCGAAGGATCAAACAGTTTGAAACCCATAGATATCAGCGAGTTGCTTGATGCCGGGTTTTCGTAAGTGTCGGTGATTAACCACCGCCACCCTTGAGCTTTTGCTTGTCGGACTCGGACATGAATAAGGCGCTTCTGTATTCCTTGTCCACGAGCAGCAGGAACAACCCCTGCACGACACAAATACCCAGTATCACCCCAGCGAGTAGAAGGAATAAGACCGGCGAAAGCAATCGGACTACCATCTTCACCAACAGCAATCCACCACCAGCCAGAATTTGTAACATGAGGTCTATCCCAAGGTAGGCAAAGCTCTTGAAGCGCAGATAAAGTATTCTGCGATTCAGCACTTTTGAGGTTTGCCCGTTTGATTAGCATCAGAACATTCTACAATTGAATTGTGAAAAGAATGTAACCCCACACTATTCGTCTAAAAGGTTAGCACCGTAGACCTTTGGTTTTTCTTTGGGTGACAACTTATAGATGTCATTAAGCTGGCGCTGCTTGGCCTCAATAATTGACCGGCGATGGTCGGCAAACATAGTAGTCAACCTTGGGTCAATTGCCCATTGTGCGTGGTGTCGATGCTCGCCAGTGCCATCGTCCATACGGATTACCCACTTGCCGTCCTCAAGCACCTGCATGGCGCCCAGAACCCATTGATCCTGCACCCAATTGTTTATCCCCTCGAGCTGGCGCCTGCCTGAACGCTTGATTTCGGACAGTGTAACCATCTGCTTGTCGGCGTGTTGAATCACATATTCAATGACCCACTGATCAAAGCTGGATGTGCCCCCAATGTCGTCAAACGCATACCGATAGACTGGGATAATGTAGGAGCGCACGAGCTTGATTACACGGCGCAGCAGCTCTGCGCTGACTGTGGGGCTGAAGGGATTCTCAATGATGTGAAACACGAGCGCCAGGCGGCCAACCGTACCCTCGAGCTTACCAAATGCTGTCAGAAAAGTGTTGCCGCTATGCAACAGTATCTCATCCTGCTTGGTGTCCGCATACCATTGTTGGAACTCGCGAAACACATCATATGCTTCTGGCGACAACTTAAAAGTAGTGACCGGCATGGCATAGGCAATCCGAATTGCATTGTTCCACGCTTCAATGTTTAACATGAAATCGGGCAAAGGCTGACCAATGCCCCAGTTGCGATTGCGCAACACTGCTGGTATAAACCTTTGTAACAGGCCATCCGCTGCGAGAGAGGCTTTGCTTTGTGCAAAAACTTCAGGCTGGACATTCCCGTAAATCGCAACGGCCATATTCTCGGCTCGGATTGACCCAGTCCCCACACGATCCATCTCGTATCTGTCTGACTCGTAGCTTACAACCCAAGCCGAACGATCTTCACCAGATGCTCGGTTCTTCATTCGCTCTATCCAGTTGCTCATCTCGTCCAGAATACAGATCAGCCCACGGGGACGGTCTGCCGCCTCACGCACCAGCTTTTGACTGGTAATGTCGCTGACCTTAATCCGAACGGGCACGGGCTTGGTGGGCAGATCGTGAACCATAGGGGCTTGGTCGGTGCCGAGCAATGCCTCGGGACTGGCCGAGAACTCCAGATACGCTTTGTGTGATGCTGCCCATGCAGCCTCTCGCCCCTCCCACTCCAGCTTCTCTTTGTTGTAGCGCGGGATGTCGGCCATCTCCAACTCAGTCAGAACTTCAAACATGGGCTTGGAGGCTGGGGATTTTTTAAGCGCAGGGTTTCCGATAGTCATTAGCCAAAGAACTGGCGGCACCTTAAACCTGGGCATCAACTCAAGCCGAGTGCGTGCATCAACCGCCCCACAGACGGCAGACAGGCCAGCAAATAAGGGAACCAACGGATCGCACCCAATCTCAATGGCCACTTGGTTAGCACGGTCGCACAACACTTTAGGCCATAGCGCCACATCCATGTCAGGTGGCAAAGGGCGCAGGCCAGAGATCAATTCGTCGGGAGTAATCTTGGGCGGCTCGGTGTTTTTGAACAGGTCGGACACATCAATAGCTGGGCGCACCCAACCGGACTGTTTGGCCAAGTGAAACAAGGTGCCCAACTTAACGGAGTTGTCTTTATCAGAACGAAAACTCTTCCATTGTTGGGTGAGTGCCTTTTCGCCAGGATACTTTGCAGACGGCAAGCTCCAGTCATTCCACAACATCAGTGCTTGGTCGAGCTGGTCTGTCTGATTGCCAGCCCAATGCAACGCCATGCCGCAGTTGATCCATTCTTCTCGTGAACAGTCGGGGTTGATATGAGCTAATGCACCACCGATCTCTTCCCAACTAGCGTCCATCACTTCGCCGGTGGCAATCGTGCGCGTCTTGTCGTTTTCCAACATCCCAAGCCAAAGGTCAAGCAGGGGCTGTGGAATCATTGGCAGGCGGGTCCAATTACCATTGCCTGCCCAGCGATAGGGTTGGTTTGTCTCAGGGTGAATCGAGGGTGGCAGAACATCCTGCACAGTGAGACCGTTAGCCGTAGCGCAACGCAACTCGTATGCGGTGATGCTGTTGACCATGATTTTCTTAGTGGGCAGGCACAACCCGTCAGGCATCCGATAAAGCAGCTTACCGTGCCCTGGTCGACCCGACTCAATGATCACTGCATCGGCTGCGTTGTAGTAACCGTTGATGTCGATGCCCTGTGCAACAGTGGCGTCCCAGTTGTCAATGTCCAACGCCATCGTGCCGCTGTACGCATGGGCTAAACCAATGCCATAGCCAGGTGGTAAATCGGCTTGGGTTTTCAGAGCGTTTTTACGCAGATTCCACCCTTGTGTGCGAGGGCCTTTGGTGCCAGCAGGGATTGGTACAAGACTCCACCCATGTCGGATGTAAGCGTCAATTGATGCGGGATGGGGTTGCACTTGGGTTGCTGTGTTCATACAATATGCTCGTTGGTAGTTGCCAACACCTTCTTGGTTGGAATGGACTTAGCCCCGGTATCGCAAGGTACCGGGGTTTTCTTTTTGAAATTATTTTTGATCATGTGTTGCAATTGTAGCCGATTGTGATACACTTATGTTCATCCAATCAAAGATATTTCAAAAATGTCCTTACCTAAAACACTAGACACACACATCACTCTTCGAGTGAGCCAACGTGTCCGCACCGCGTTCATTCGCAAGGCAGAACGATACGGGAAACCGTCTGATGTCTTGCGAGAACTCATCGAGTCGTTTCTTGATGATCGTCTTGTAATCCAACCCAATCCTAAGAAGGAATCTCTTTATGTCACTCGAAAATAAAATTGAGGCGTTAACCGCCGCCGTGATCGCCCTGACCGCCAAGCTGGAGTCTGGCACTGTACCAGTAGCTGCGCCCGAGGTGCAAGCTCCGGTAGTTGAAGTTGCACCTGCTCCAGTAGTAGCAGCCGCACCCGTGATGCCTGCTCCCCCAGTGTTTGTAACACCCGTTACTGTCGCACCGGCGACACCTGTGGCTGTTGCACCGTTCTCGGATAGCAAGGGTTTGATCGACTATGTCATGGGCGCTTATAAGACCCTTGGTCCACAAAAGGGTGGACAGATTCAGACAGTGCTGACCGGCATGGGTTACCAAAACATCAACGATGTGAAGCCCGAGCATTACGCCCAGTTGGTAGCTGGTGTGGAAGCATTGAAATGAGTGCACACGCTCAACTGTCGCCCTCCAAACGTAACCGCTGGGCCTTGTGCCCAGGGTCTATTCGTGAGGAAGCAAAGTACCCGGAGCAAGAGTCCGGTGCTGCCTCAGTGGACGGTACTCATACCCACACCTTGTTGGAACACTGCATCAAGACTGGCTTGGCTAACCCGTTGCCCATGATTGGTCTGACGTTCAAGGACCATGAGGGTGAGTTTACCGTTGACAAAGGTCGTGCCGAACGGGTAAAGGTGGCGATTGATTACATCCACAGTCGCGTAAGTGATTACAACGGTCTGTGTGAAGTGTATGCCGAGACCCGGGTTGACCCCAAGTATCTACTTGGTCGTGATGACATGGGTGGAACTGTTGACGTTCAGCTTCTGGGTGGCGACACCATTGAGCTGATCGACTACAAGGACGGCATGAATCCGGTAAGCGCCGAGGATAATCACCAGTTGCAGCAGTATGCGATGGGTGTGTTGGCTGGGTTTCAAATTCCCGTGAACCTTGAATACCCGTTTAAGACTGTTCGCATGACAATTGTTCAACCGAAAAATGCTATCAGGGGCCTAAGTCCGATAGTTTTTTCCGAAGTGCCGGTCAAGAATATCTTGGACATGATTGGTACAATGGTTGTTCAAGCCAAAGCAACCGATGCACCGGATGCGCCGCTTGTACCGGGCGAAAGTCAGTGTAAGTTTTGCCGTGCAAAGGGGTCATGCTCCGCGCTGGCAGGCAATGTAATGAAAGAGATGGGTGTCATGTTTCCCACAGTAATCCAAACGCTCGATGTTGCGCAGCAAAGCGCAGATAAAGACCCCAGTACGATGGACGATTCACAGATTCGTCAGATCATCGAAGCAGCCCCCTTGATGCGACAGCTTCTCGAGTCAGTTGAAGAAGAGGCCATGCGCCGGATGAAAGCTGGGCAAATTATTCCTGGTCTCAAGTTGGTTAATGGTCGTGGGTCCCGAGCATGGTCGCTCAAAGAAGATGAAATGGCCGAGAAGCTCGTGAAGATGGGCATCCCCAAAGGCGCCATCTATGAAACTAAACTTGTGAGTCCTGCTAAAGCTGAAAAGCTCACCTGGCTCAAAAAAGACGGCACGCAAGTCCAATTGACTGATCGTCAACTGCAACGCATGGAGCAAGACTATGTCGTTAAGATGGCTGGCAAGCTCACCGTTGCATCCGAATCTGACAGCCGCCCCGCTGTCATCACAAATGCTGCACCTATGTTCAGTGCAGTAGAGGTAGCACCTGCTGCCGAATCCTTGCCCTCGTGGCTCTCGTAACTTTGAAAGGTAATTATCATGTCCGATATCGTTTTTCTGTCTAGCGTTCGTTTGTCTTTTCCTCACCTTGCTGAACCCCAGAAGCAAGTGAATGAAGCCACCGGCGCCACCCGTATTAGCTACAACGCTGAGTTCATCATGCCGCAGGACCATGCAGGATTTCAGCAGTTTATGAAACGCTATGCCGATATGGCACTGGAGAAGTTTAAGGATCACGCTCAGACAGTAATGGCCATGATTCAGAATGATCGTAAAACCCGTTGCTTCGGTTTGGGTAACGAGAAGATCAACAAGAAGACATTCTTGCCATACGATGGTTACGCTGGCCAAGTTTTTATCACTGCTGGCCGTGACTCGCAGCCCCAGATGATTCAGGCTGATGGCTCACCCGTTGACCCCAGCAACACGATGGCTTACCAGCAGCTTGCACGCAAGATGTACGGTGGATGTCGCGTCAATGCCGCTATCAAACCTTGGATGCAAGACAACAAGCATGGTCGTGGCATCCGTTGCGATCTGATTGCTGTGCAATTTGCTGGGGACGATACGCCATTTGGCGAGGGTTCTGTTGACGCATCAAACCTGTTTGGTGCCGTGGCCGGTGCTGCTGCTGGTTTTGGTGCAGTGTCTCCAACGATGCCTGCTGCACCGTTCCAAGGGCTTCCTTCGTTCTTAGGCGGCAATTAAGTTAATGGGGGAAAGCGGATGCTGCTAACAATGTGGGTTCATCCACAAGCAGACGCAGCGAGTACCCCACCTCTTGAGTAATGGTTATGAGTAACGATTATGTATTCGACATTGAAACATTTCCAAACGTGTTTACCTTGGCCGTTGAACACGCTGATGCCCCGCTGCGCTGGATGTTTGAGATAAGTCCTTGGCGTAATGATTCCAAGCAGATCGTGGAGTTCCTCCAGTATCTCAAGAATACTGACGCACGCATGATCGGGTTTAACAACCTCGGGTTTGATTACCCTGTGATTCACACATTGGTCCGAATGGGTCAGAGCGATGCCAACACGCTGTATCAAAAAGCTCAGGCTATCATTGACGCGCAAGATGATGACAGTCGATGGATGCACCAAGTCAATCCTACGGATCGGTTTGTGCAACAGATTGACTTGTTCAAAATCCATCACTTTGACAACCGCGCACGTTCAACCAGTCTAAAGATGCTGGAGTTCAATATGCGCTCAGAAAGCATCGAGGACCTGCCGTTCCCTGTGGGCACCATGCTAACTCAAGAGCAGGCCCAGGTGTTGAAGAAATATAATCAGCATGATGTCAGCGAGACCAAGAAGTTCATGGGATTTACCAAGGACATGATTCAGTTTCGCGAGAAGCTGTGCGCCTTATATCCTGGCCGAGATTGGTTGAATTACAACGACACCAAGATTGGCAAAGAGTATTTCATTATGAGTTTGGAACAGGCTCAGGTGACCTGCTATGACTATTCTGACAAGGGTCGCACACCTCGTCAGTCCAAGCGCCCTGTGATTCATTTGCGGGATGCGATTCTGCCTTGGATTAATTTTCAAGCGCCTGCGTTTACTCAGATGCTGAACTGGCTTAAGGCACAAAGCATCACTGAGACCAAGGGTGTATTTACCGACCTAAGTGCACGGGTCAATGGATTTGATTTTGTTTTTGGATTGGGTGGGATTCATGGGTCAGTTACGTCAGAAGTCATCGAGTCAGATATTGACCGAGTCATCGTGGATTTGGATGTCACGTCATACTATCCAAGTTTGGCGATCAAGAATGGGTTCTTCCCCGCACACTTGGGTAAAGAGTTCTGTGCCATCTATGCCAAGCTATTTGAGCAACGAAAAGGATACCCCAAAAGTTCCCCAGAATCAGCAATGTTAAAGCTCGCGCTTAACGGCGTATATGGGGATAGCAACAACCAGTTCAGCGTGTTTTATGATCCGCTGTACACCATGACAATTACTCTAAATGGGCAATTATTGTTGTGTATGCTGGCCGAAGCATTGATGCAAATTGATGGGCTTCGTTTGCTTCAGGTAAATACCGACGGGCTGACCGTGTCGATTCCACGGGTTAACAAGGATATGCTGGACGCTGCTCGCATGGTGTGGGAAAACGCCACTAAGTTGCAGCTCGAAGAATCCACCTACAAGCGGATGTCAATTCGGGATGTAAACAACTACTTGGCAGAATATGACAACGGCAAGGTTAAGCGCAAGGGCGCATACGAGTATGACCAAGACTGGTCCCAGAATCACGGCGCCTTGGTGATTGCCAAGGTGGCAGAGAAGGTCCTGATCGAAGGCGCACCGATTCGTAAGACTGTTGAAAGCTGGCCTGATGTAATGGATTTCATGCTACGCACCAAAGTGCCTCGCTCGAGTCACTTGGCTATCGAATACCCTGGCCAAGAGCCGCAAAAGTTGCAAAACATTACCCGCTATTATATTGCCAAAAACGGTGGCCATCTTTTCAAATGGATGCCCCCGTTAGCTAAGAAGCCAAACGACTGGCGCAAGATCGGCGTGGAAGCTGGGTGGGGTGTGCAACCCTGCAATGACATTCGGGATGCTGGAAAGCTGCCGATTGAGTTTGATTATTACATTCGAGAAGTGGAAAAGCTATGTCTTTCACTCGCATAACCAAAGGAGCCAAACCATGATGATGTTTACCCTTGAAGCCTACGAGGCACAGATGGAATTAACCCGGTCTATTGAGCGCCATAGAATCGCACGATTGTTGCGCCAGGCAGCAGAAGATCACCCAAAATGGGAAACGCATAATCTTTTGCAACTACTGGCCCAGGAGGTGGAAGATCATGCTGGAAAAGCAAATTGAAGCCCGAGTCTGTGAATACGCCAGGACAAAGAGTGTGCTTGCGTACAAGTTCACCAGCCCCGCACGGGCTGCTGTGCCAGATCGTTTGTTCATCTCGCCAAATGGACGTATGTGGTTCTGTGAATTTAAGCGTGAAGGACAGAAGGCAACTGTGGCTCAAGAACGAGAGCACGCCAAACTCCGACAACAAAAAGTAAATGTGTTTGTAATTGATAACGTAACTGAAGGAAAAACGATGATTGATTTAATGGTGATGGGATGCTGACGCCAGACTTACTGCACGAGTATCAAAAAAAAGCTGTTAACTTCCAGTGCACTCACCCCGAGTCGATGCTTTGGCTGGACATGGGCTTGGGTAAAACGGTAATTACGCTTACAGCACTCTCGCATTTGATCAACACTGGTTTTCTGACTGGTGTGGTTATCGTGGCGCCAATTCGCGTTATCCGATTAGTCTGGCGTCAAGAAGCGTTAAAGTGGCAACACACCAAAGACATCAAGTTCAGTATGGTGACCGGCACCAAGGATCAGCGTACCCGTGCGCTTTTGCGCCCTGCGGATGTGTATCTTATTAACTACGAAAACTTGGGCTGGTTATCTGAAACCTTGCAAACTTACTTTGTCAAAAAAGACAAGCCTTTGCCGTTCAACGGCATTGTCTGGGATGAAATAAGTAAGATGAAAAACAGCGCCACTGCGCGCGTCAAAGCATTCCGCAAAATCGCAGAAAAGTTTGTCTGGACGACAGGATTGACTGGCACCCCAGCGTCCAACGGTTACAAAGACCTGCATGGTCAGTTCCTTGTTGTTGATAAGGGGCAGCGTTTAGGCACCAGTAAGACAGCTTTCAAGACTCGGTTTTATCGCAAAATAGGACCATTCAAAGAGCTGCCTTACGACGATACAGAAAGCACAATCAAAAACCTGATTGGTGACATCACACTTGAGATGAGCGCCGAGGATTACAACCCGTTGCCCGATTTGATGGTTAACAACATCAATATCGAAATGCCCGAGGAGCTTCGCGGCAAGTATGACCAAATGGAAAAAGAGTTTTTCTTGACGTTGGACAGCGGCAAAGAAGTTGAGATGTTTAACCAAGCTGCTTTAACTAACAAGTGTCTTCAGTTTTCCAACGGTGCCATGTACCCAGTTGCAGGGATGCCCTTGTGGGAACCAATCCATGACCTAAAGCTGGATGCACTTGAGGAAATCATTGACGAGGCTCAAGGAAGCCCTGTGCTTTGCTCGTATGCCTACCGCAGCGATGCTCAAAGGATCATGGAAAAGTTCAAAGCACTTGATCCAATTAACTTGACTGAGTGTAAGTCTGAAGCATCGTTGATTAACGCTATGAAACGATGGGCAGCCAATGATTGCGTTTTGATGATTGGGCACCCGGCATCAATGGGTCATGGAATCGACGGACTCCAAAAGAACGGCCACATTCTTGTGTGGTATGGGCTTAACTGGAGTCTGGATTTGTATGACCAGTTCAATGCCCGTGTGCGCAGGCAAGGACAGGGCGCGCCTGTTTTATGTCACAGAATCTTGATGCAGGACACCCTGGATCAAGCTCAAGCCTTGGCCCTTGATGAAAAGGCCACAACCCAAGCAGGACTGCGAAATGCGGTCAAGCAATACCGACACCAAAAAGGAGTTTGAAATGTTTGAAAAAATAAAAGCCATGTTCCGTTTGCCTAGTCCACAGGTCGTGGCTATGCGCGAGCTTGAGGACGCACAAAGATATTTGCTGCGTGCCCAGTCGGGATTAGACTATTCTCAATCAATGTGTCAGTACCATCAGGCGCGGATTAAGCGCCTGACGGCAACACTTAGCAAGGCTGAGAATTAAGCAGCGGGTGCACCAAAACCTGCGGCGGTGTCGGCAGTGGTCTTTTTATCGTACATCGACCATGCCACACCTGCCAAGGTGGACACAGCGCCAATAACGGCGTCAAGGGTGGTGCCGCTCAACCCCCAGGTTACCAGAAAGCCACCGCCAGCAGTGGTTAACAGGTGGCGCAAGAGTGCGGTAAAAATGGTACTCATGGTCATGTTCATGGATATTCCTTAAAAGGTAATTGAAAATGGGGACCGTCTTTCAAAGTTTTCCAATCCCCGCCCCATTCGAGAGGGATGTCTAGTTCAGCAGCCGCCAGTTTCATAGCGCCTGCAATCTTGGCGTACAGTGGCCAAGACCAATCAACCCGGCTATCCACCCAAGCACCCAGATCGACGGCGTGCCCGTCTAAATGGCGACTGTTCATGGTGTGACTGGCGCCAGCTTCCACAAGTGCCTTTTGACGCTCAATAGCTCTCAACCCCTCGAGTACCGTAAAGTCTGTGGTACTAAGCTGAATGGCACGCATGACCACTTTTACAAGGTCTGGGTGAACTCCTCTGAGCTTGGTCAGTGATGCGGGTCCGAGTTTATACATTAGTGTTTCCAAATACTTAAAACATACCCTACAAGTGCTGAACCAGCAGAAACAACCGTCATGCCAAACCACAAACCACCCCGACCTTTATTGGCTAAAGCCAAAAGCTCCTCAATGTTGGTTTCCAACTTGTCAACCTTTTTGGACATATCTTGGACTTTTTGCCACAAGACACCGTACCCCACCGGGTCGATTTCGGGTGATTCAAAATCCATTTTACTGCTCCGTCATTGCGTTTTGGTTTGTAGACGATGGCGCTAGTGCATTGACGGCACCAACAGTTGATACTTTTCTAAGTGTTGGCGAAGTTGCCATAAACTTCAAAACCTTGTTGCGCTCGACTGTGGGCAATGTATCAATAAGCGCAGTCAAATCTTTGCCCGAACGCATCCCATTCTCAAGAGCTTTTTGGGTTTCGCTGTTAACCTTGCCTTCAACCAAACTCAAAAACTTGTTGGTAAAACGAGTAACAAAACCAATCGACGGGGGCAATTCAACATTTGATTTAGTTTCACCGAGAACTACGCCCAAACCACCTTTACCTTTGGCAGCGTTTGCAGCCAGTTGTAAATCACGAGTGTACTGTGATGCAATATCTTCCACAACACCTAATTGTTTAGGGGTCAATACTTCTTCAATTCCTGTAAACCTAGGCTGACCAGTTGTACGCTTGATCAATGACTCTTCACCACGACCCAAAGCATTGAGGAATGGGGTAACGCGCTCACCACCACCCGGTCGAGCTGCAACACTTTGCATCTCATTTAACAAAGTTGCTTGGTTAACTGCCTTAGAACCTGCCGCAAATACTTTTTGAGCGGTCATATAACCGGGCAAAGCAGACTCAATTGTGTTTTTTACATCGGCAAGATTTTTGACAATGAACTTATTGTCTTTTGATGCGATAGCAGTTTTAAGACCATCAAGCACAGACGACACTTGTTCAGCATTCGTACTTGCCTCAAGGCCCGTCTTAACTCTGCCTAATGCAGCCACCAGTTCTGGATTACCAGGATTCTTTTCAAGCAAACCTGTGACTTGTTGAACCAACCCAGAAGTATCCACAGGTGTGGTTCCTTTGGTTGCAGCAGCATACAAAGGTTGCGATGCCGCAGCTCGTGCAAATACAGCAGCATTTAGATCAGGAGTGACAGCAGCTAATGCGTTTTGACGCCCAGATTCTTGGGACCTTGCTATATCGGAAAAATAGTTTGTAACATCGCGTTTTGCAGCACGCTCTCCCATTGCTGCCAACATATCTCGATTGGCGGGAGCCGTAGCTTGGGCTGCTGTCAGGTTTGCTGGAGCGGCACTTGCCAACGCACGAATTTTGTCCAACTCAGGACCAGCAATCGTGCGCATGATTTTGCCAGCATTTACTTGTACCAACTTGCCGCCAGCAGCGTCCCAAATCCATCCTGCGGCCTTTGCTGCTGCTGGGATTACAAATGGTGCTACTGCACCGGCAACTGCGCCTGTGGCGGCATTTGAGACATTTTCTGAAGCTGTTGCGCCAGGTTGCGCTGCACCATAGGCTGCACCCGTGGCAGCACCTTGCGCTATTTTGCCTTTGACAGTTGCAGGAATGGCACCGCCACCCAGACCCATCGCTACATTGCCAACACCACCGGCAATATCTAAAGCATCGGGCGCCATGCCTGCACGCTTCATCTCTTGAACTTGCTTCCACCAGTCGCGCACACCCTGCCCGACAAATGGTTCATTGCCGAGCTTTTCAGAAATTACATCACCTACATTCGCACCTAATTGGAATGCGCCAACCAAGGGTTCGGCTGCACCAAGGGCAAAGCGCACTGGCGCCGATCCCATAATCTTTTCAGCAGTCGTGGGTTCTTTGCGCTGGCCGGGGATGCCGTTGGGCTGTGTTACTTGTGCAGGTGCTGTTTCAGTCGATCTCAAGCGTCGAATTTCATTTGCGAATGCTCTCGCATCCTCAACATTTCCTGCGGCATCCGCTTTAACCAATGCTGCACTGAGTTGATCGAGAGTAGCCATGATTATTTGTACTTGTTAAGCAGCGCGTCAATGCTAGTCGGAGCAGCAGAAGTAGCAGGTTTTCCTGCCTCGCTTTGTTTGTTTTTGTATGAATACGTTGCGTCATATGCTTCACGCATACGAGTTTTGGCGCCCTCAATGTTGCCAATTGCATCATCAATAGCCGCTTGCACATCTTTGGCATCTTGAATCCGGCTAATTGCGGCAAACGATGCGGTAAGCTGTTTACCTTCTTGGTTTGACACATTACCCAAAGCACCACCAGTTTTAGACGCATCACGAAGGTCTTGGAGTGCTTGGAAGCCACCCTTGGCCACAACTTTGTCGTACAACGCTTGAGCTGCACGGCCTTCTGAGGTAATAGCTGGTACACGCCCAGCAACAAGACCAGTAATCTGAGACAAGCCGGGATGATTACGCAAGGCTTTCAAGTCTTTGATAAACGTATCTGATTTGTTTTCAAAGCCTTTAATAGTCGATGTAGCTTGCGGTAAAGTCGCTTCACGCTTTTGCATTTCTTTAGGAGAGATGCCCTCAATGCCTTCGCGTTTCAAAGTTGCTTCGTTTTCAGACAAATTGATACGGCGGTTTTCTTGGCTGAGGCGCTGTTTCTCATACGGCGTCATTTCTGGCGCAATGGTTTGATTAACATCCATTTTGCCAGTAACAGGATTTACTGTTCCTAGTTGTTTACCACCACCAGGCATTGCAACTTGTTCAAACTTTGGCAACAAGTTTTCCGCTTTCAAAGCATGACCAGCAGCCCATTGACGAAGTGCTTCAGGGTTATTGCCAATTTGTTGCAACTGCGCAACATCGGCAGAAACATCAGCACCTGTTTGCTTTCCAAACAACTGGGTGCTGTTGAGCGCATTTTCCAGCGTTGGGTTTGCCATGATGTGAGTTGCAGTATGGCCCATCAGCTCTGTCTGAGTCTTTAATTTGGACAACCTATCTGCATCCATTTTTTGGATTTGTGCACCCACAGCAAGAGATTGTTTACCAAGACCGCCAGCCATCAGGTTTTGTTGCAGTTTGTTGTAATCCCCACCAGCTTGTTTATAAGCCTCGGATTCAGCAAGTGCATTTTGTTCTTCACGATTCGCACCACGCAATTGAAGTTCTGCCATCTGACGAGCTTGTTGCTGCTGAAGCAAAGCATTGCGATTCTGTTCGGCTTGGTTATAGCCTCCAGAAAATGCGTTGGTCAAGTTGGGGTTGACCAGTCCATAGTCGATGATTCCAGCCATGATCAAAGCCCCACTTCTGAGTTATACCCGGCGTATGGTTGAGAAGATGAACCACCAAATCCAAACTGTTGGCCAACTTTGCTCCAGTTGGTGTTGAGTGCGGTGTTCAGTGCGCTACCCATGTTGCCGTATTGGCTTGCTGCGATGTTGCCACCAGCAATCAATGCGTTGCCTTGGTTTGCACCGTTAGTCATTGCAATGTTGCCAATGTTTGCGGCATTTGCTGCACCAGCAGTGCCCAGATAATTAGCTGACGATTGGCCAACACCAGCCAAACTTTGTAACGGGTTTAGGGCAGCATTGCGCTCAGTCTGATAACGATTAAATGCGTTTTGGTATTCTTGAGAACCCATGTTTTGACCGTAAGCCTGGGCCGCCTTGAGCGCGTTACCAGAGATCAAACCACCACGAGCTGCGGCATTTTGATTCAGTGCCTTATTACCCTCGCTTAATCGGAATGCGTAACCCGGGTCTTGCTGAAACTGATCCATCCCAAACTGTTGATAGTTTGTAGCTAATGGAATTAGTGCATTGAGGGCAGTTTGACCAGCCTGCATCCACGGCATCTGATCTTGACGGGTCTGCTGATACTGTTGATTTTGAACATCGGCAGCATATCGAGAAGCATTAGCAGAAGCATTGGCTGCGCTTTTTACAGCGTCGGCTTGCTTGCTCGCTGGCCCCATGCCAAACGCATCTAACCCAGCATTGACAATATCACCCATTTCGCTTCTCCAATCGAATTATTCCGTTTTCCCGGCTTACTTCCTTGAAACCAAAGTGTTCAGCCAGACGCAACGATGGGGAATTATTCTCATTGATCCGTACAACAATTGTACTATGAGACTTTCCCATCTGGTGCAAGTAGTTCCCAATCTCTGTCCTGATTCGCCAGCGTCCCCGCTTCTCTGGGACAACAAACAAATCAAACTCATTTCCTATGGCGATAAACACGCCCCCATCAAACGGGTGAATGTCCATGTTTTGTTCAATAACATTACGATGGTCACCCGTCAATTCTCGGCTTTTTGTATCCTTGTGATAGTCCTTGATGGTCTGCCACACGGCATCAGTTAAAAGTCGAGATATCAATCAACCCTCATACATGATGTTTACGCTACCAGCGTCAAAAGCATCAGTGCCGCCGACTGTCGTAAGGCGCAGGCGGTCCAGGGTGCCAGAAAGAGCAGATTTATATCCACCAATTGGGTATGACGTACCTGCGCTTGAACTGCCTGTTGCACCAGATGCCACCCAAATGTTTGAGCCAATTGTCAATAATTGAACCGCTCCACCTAAAATAACAGATGCTGAATTTGCGCCACCAGTAATGCCAAAACCTGTGGTAAAAGTTGCAGAGGCGGAAACGCGCATTGTGGCTGAACTGTATCCAGAAGTGTCAATTGACCCAGAACCAATTTGAACAATCAGATCAGAAGTTCCGTTTGTACTTACACCATTGAGCATTACAGTAATTCGCTTCACCCAGCTTGGGATGCCGGTAAAGTCAATTGACGTGCCCGAAGTGGTAGCTTGAGTGGTGGCCAAAGTCAGCTCGGTAAAATACAGCCAGTCAGTACCCAAAACATTGTTGGCGCTGGTTGTCAGCCGTTTCCAGCCAGAGATGCGCCCAGCCGTCGAGGACTCAAACACGATATCACCTGCGGTGAACGTGCCGCTAGTCGGGTACGACGTGCGCAGGTCAACAATGTTGCCGCTGGCGAATTGAATGCCTTGATCTGAGAGTGCTGTGGTCATTTTATGTTCCCGAGGTCGAGGCGAGCAAATAGTACGTTGTGCCGTTAATCACAATCGCCACTTTATTAGTCACCGTGTTTGTAGATGACGAAGACACAGTTTGACCTGTCAAACTCATTTTTCCCGTGGCATCCAAACTTACAGCGTTAACCTTGGCACCAGCAGCACCAGACTGCAACACCAAAGTGCCATCGTTACCAGCCGCTTGCACCAGACCTGAACTGGCATCGCCTGCCGTAATAATTGTTTGGCTCATGGATTAGCCCTCGTACAGAATGTTGACAGACCCGGCGTCGAAGGTTTCAGAACCCCCAACTGTCGTTAATCGCAGACGATCAATAGCGCCCGAAAGAGTCACCGAGCCACCGCCAAGACGGGTGGCTGCTGAATCACTGGCACCCAATACGCTTTGAAATGTCCAGACGTTTCCACCCATTACCGAAAGGATTGCCATGCCGTGACGGGTTGTTCCTGATCCATCGGATACACCACCAGAAGTTAAAAATCCAGTAGTTGAATTAGATGATGCCGCACTGCTAATAATTACAGAACCTGCTGAGTTGTACCCGGTTGTTTGAACTGAACCAGAACCAAGTTGAATCATTGGGATACTGGTTCCAGTAGTGCTTACACCGTTAAACATCAATGTAATTCGTTTTACCCAAACTGGGATAGTAATAAAATCAATTGATGCACCACTGGTGGTATTTTGAGTTGTACTTAATACCATGCGTGGCATTGCCACACCACCCTGAGTCTGGGTCGCCGCTTCATCAATTCCTGAAGTAGTTACGGCAGGGGTCGTAATCCCTGCGGTTCCGTCAATAGAGACTGTCATTGTCGATCCTTAAATAATGGCCCAACGGCAACCCGTGGGGACAGTGACGGTGATACCAGTATTGATGGTAATTGGACCCGTACTCATGGCATTGTTGGTGGACGTGATCGTGTAGTTGGTCGTCACGACTTTGCCATTCTCAACAAACACTGCGTCAGCTCCACCACCAGTTGCGCCACCACCAACCCCGGTCCATGCCGAGTTGTTGTAGCCTTCAAACTTGTTGGTGTCAGTGTTCAGGCGCATCATGCCTGGCACGCCCGTGGCAGGTCGAGCAGCAGTGGTGCCTGTGACCACACCAATTGATCGCTGGCTGGAGTTGGCCAGCAGTTGGAACCTGGTGCCGTCATACTCGACCAGCACCATGCTGCCAACTGTCAGTTCGCCCGGCACAACAGCCGAGCCACCGCTCAAGTTGATGCTTTTGGCACCTTGGCCATCAATGTTCAGCGTCACCACATCGGTGTTAGTTGCGGCCACTACAAAGCTGTAAGTGTTGCCCGTTACATAACCCGTGATCGGTGGGACAGAGGTGCCAACGATTGTGTTGGTGCCGGTGACCGTAATGATGTTGTTAAAAATCTTTGGATCATTAATACCCGTGATATTGTCGTAACTACCGATCTGAGAACCCGTTGAGTCTTTCAGAACAAACTTATACAGCACCCCACTGTTTAGCCAAATTTCATTAGGCGTGCGGCCTGATGAATCCAGCACGATGGGGTTGGAGTTGGCAGTACCCGTGGTGCCATCTGTATAGGTCGTGGCTGGGGTTGTGGTACCTGCTGCATAGGTATAGATCAATCCACCATTAAGCGGCGCACCGCCATTGGTGAAGAATTGAGGCCCTGCGCCAGCAAAAGATGAGATGATATAAGCCATAGGTCAATCCTATACGATTTGAGCCAAAGTGACAATGATTCCCGGCGATGCGGGGTATGCTGGTGACGTACTTGACGAAACAGTTTGAACGCTTGTGGTGCCGTTAACTGTCATCCAATAAATCTGAACATAACCATATGCGCCAATTGGTTGAGACAGATTAACAGTCAATATCGCACTTCCATTAATTCCAGAATGTTTGACCGGAACAGTAATCCAGCTTGCCGAATATGGAACATCCGAGCCGTCCAATTTTAACCAGGCCACCACATCGTCTGTAACAGTTGTTGATGAGTTATTTAATTGGATGCTGAAAGTAATGCTGTATGTCCCGGCGTTTGTAACAACAATTTGCGAAGTTGTCGTGCCAAGGGCGATGTTTTGGCCAATTGCAGTCGTGTTTAATGTGATTGCTTTGGGCGTGTTGGCTGATGCCGTTTGGGTGGTGGTGTCATAAAATGAACCATTTACAGTCAAAAGCCCAGAGACAGCATTCAAAAAGCGATACCACGACCGGGCCATCAGATTAGTATTAGGCTCAGTAATCTCAACCCTGGCGGCTGGGATTTGTATGCTATCAGGCATTTGTGGCCGCCACTACGAGTTTTGCGCCCATGATCGAAATTTTTACGGGGTCAGTGCCAGAAACCTCATAAACGCGGTCCCGCAGCTTAATGGTCATGCCAAGTCGACGCCAGATCACTCGTTTACCGTATTCACCAATCTTGCCAATCGACATCCAATACTCGTTGGACCAAGTGTGGCCAGCATCATCCGACCAGCGAAGCATGACCTGTGGGTCACTGCCTTGCCCAAGGTTCAACCCGCTACCCGCTTCAATGTCAAGTTGCAGACTATGCTGATTAGTCCTAACCAAAGTATTTTCGCCAGTGGGCAATGCACGCCAGGACCGAATCCACTTTTGCGGGTAAATGCCGTCGGAGTAAACAGTTAAGTCGTAGTCATATATGTTACCATTGAGGTAATCACCAACAACATTTGCGTTGTTAAAAAACGTCTGGCAGTTACCCCGGTGCTGGGTCAGTTTGCCGTTTGAAAATCCAGCACGCTCATGCCAGGCTTGTGTGGATGCGTCATACACCCAAGTGGCCTGTGCCGTTGGAAAACTTAGAACATAAAAGATGTGGCCATCTTGCTGATAGCTGTAACCAACAGCGTCCGAGATGGTTGAGTATTGCTGGATCTGCCATTCGACAGCGTGTGTGCTGATTCGCTGGCCGTTGTACCCGTTTGCTTTGTAAACGACACCTTGGCCTCGTGCGTCAGAACCCAGCCAAAAGATTGAGTTGTCTAGCTTGGCCACAGAGAATGTTGCAGCGCAACCAATGTCATTCACTGCACCTTGAATGCGTTGTAAGGGAAAACCCGAACCACCAGCGTTATACC
>Ga0209188_1001100_pt1 | contig 22992 bp, 18 predicted proteins | sample C_130625_EF_Meta_FD_187307 | JGI IMG/M metagenome (GOLD analysis project Ga0209188, IMG submission 187307) | Freshwater microbial communities from Lake Croche, Canada to study carbon cycling - C_130625_EF_MetaG (SPAdes) (version 2) | ecosystem: Environmental > Aquatic > Freshwater > Lake... | reverse complement strand
AATAGTAAAAAGAAATAAATAAATTGCATTCAAATGAATGCAAGTCCAAAGCACACAAATAGTCTTATACACGAGACCAGCCCTTATTTATTGCAACACGCACATAATCCAGTCCTCTGGGAGCCATGGTCGGAACAAGCATTGTCAATTGCTAAGGAACAAAACAAACCCATTTTATTAAGTATTGGTTATGCAGCCTGTCATTGGTGTCATGTCATGGAAAGAGAAAGTTTTGAGGACGAGACAGTGGCCAGCTTTATGAATGCCCATTTTATTTGCATTAAAGTTGATAGAGAAGAAAGGCCCGATATTGATCACATTTATATGGATGCCTTACAAGCCATGACAGGTTCAGGAGGCTGGCCTTTAAATATTTTTTTATTACCTAATGGAAAACCTTTTTACGGAGGTACTTATTTTCCTCCAGTAGCTATGCCACAAAGAGCTTCTTGGATGGACGTTTTACAAGGGGTAAAAAATGCATTCGAAAATAATTATGAAAAATTAGTGGAGCAGGCCAATGAACTTACTAATCATATTGTAAGAAATGTGGTTGTTCCTGTGAACTCGACTGCAGGCAATACCACAGACGTTCTAGAAAATAATGCAGAGCCAATAGCTACCAAAGAAGAAATTGAAATCATCGCTGGGCGTATTTTACAACAGGCCGATACGCAGTGGGGTGGATTTGGGAACGCGCCTAAATTTCCTCAAACATTTGTATTGCAAATGCTTTTTAGAAATTATTACTTGAATAAGCATGAGGCTTCTTTAGTACATGCTATTCGCTCTATTGATAAAATGATACAAGGTGGTATATATGATCATTTAGCTGGAGGTTTTGCGCGTTATAGTACCGACTCGCAATGGCAGGCGCCCCACTTTGAAAAAATGTTGTATGACAATGCTTTATTCATTGGCGTTATTGCAGAAGCCTATCAAATCACAGCAAAACAGTCTTATAAAAAAGTAATAGAACAGACCATTCATTTTTTAGAGGCTGAATTAAGTAATGGGCAAAGTGGCTACTACGCTGCATTAGATGCTGATAGTGAAGGAGTAGAAGGTAAATTTTATACATGGTCCTATGCTGAAATAAAATCATTATTAGACGATTCTGTCTTTGAAAATTTCTGTAAATATTATCAAGTTACAGAAGCCGGTAATTGGGAACATACTAATATTTTATGGACTACTGAGGCAATGGAATTAAGCATGCAAGATGGTTTTGAAAATGCAAGAGCTATATTAATGAAAGCAAGAGACAAAAAAATAAGACCAGCCCTTGATTATAAAATAATTTTATCTTGGAATAATTTAATGATAATTGGACTTTGTAAAGCCTATGAGGCTTTAGGTAATTTGGCTTATAAGCAAAAGGCCATTGATACAATGAGTTGGATAGAGAAAAATATGTACAATGAGCAAGAAAATTATTTTTACCACACGCATACCAAGGGCATAAATAAATCTTTTGCATTTTTAGATGATTATGCAAGTTTAATTCAAGCTTATATTCATTTACAAGAAATTACAGGCGATGTTTCTTATCTAGAAAAAGCAAAAAACTGGATGCAATATGTGCAAGCGCATTTTATTGCAGAGGACGAACTTTTTTATTATTTCACCCCAGACTATCAAAAAGATATTATCGTAAGAAAAAAAGAAACGCATGATGGAGCACAACCCAGCGGTAATTCAATGACTTGCGCTAATTTGTATTACTTAGGTACCCTATTTGAAATTGATGATTGGACAATGCAGGCGGAACAAATGATAAGGTCAATGCGTAAATTGATATTGCAATATCCATCGGCCTATAGCTATTGGGCACAAAGTTTTTCAATTATGACCGAAGGCTATCAATCCCTGGTGGCAGTGGGTCCCGGAGTAAGAACAGATATTGAAAAATTAGTTTCTAGGTTTTTACCTCAAAAAATGCTTCTTTTTATACCTAGAGATATCTCTGCTATACCTATGTCATATTCTAAACAAAATAATGATAATCAATACTTTATATGTAATAATAAAACATGCTATGCACCTGTAGCTAGTTTGAGTGAATTTTTAGCAAAAATCTAACAACTAATGTTTTAAATTGCATTGCCTAAATATGCAGTGATAATCAATTGTTTCTGCAAATAAAACTTACTTTTTTTTGTTAAAAATGAAATTTAATTGAAAAAAATTCGTTCTATAGGAGATAAGAACCGGTAAAATTAAAATATGATGACAAGATTGAAGAAACTGCCTTTTAAACTACCCTTGGTAATAGTGGCTATTATACTAGGTTCTATTAGTATTTTTTCATTTAAGCCCAATAAGTTTCGCACCGACCCCAATATGGTGGTGATACCAGGAGGCTCTTTTTACATGGGGCCTAGTGACGAACAAATAGATATGGCCATGGTCAATAGAAAAAAATTAGTTTCTATAACTGGTTTTTGGATGGACCGTACGGAAGTAACGAATCAACAATATCGCAAATTTGTAAAATATGTAGCTGATTCCCTCAAATATTTAGCTGTATATGCTGGTGGTGTAAATCAAGCAGAAGATACAGTGAAAGTAGATTGGAATAGAGCTTTACGTATTAATACCAACAGTAAGGCTGTCATTGAAAAATTAAATGAATTATTGTTAAGTCCTGATAATCGAATTCAAGGAAAAATAGAAATAGATCCTACAAAATTAATTTATAGGTATTCTTATGTAGATTTAAAAGCAGCTGCAAAAACTTCTAAAGGCTTAGAGCAGCCCTTGAGTAATTTCTTAGTTTCACAAACAGAAGCCATATACCCAGATTCACTTGTATGGATGAGAGATTTTTCTTATTCTTACAATGAACCTTTTACCCGATTATACTTTTCACATCCTTCTTATAATGAATATCCAGTGGTAGGTGTTACATGGAAGCAAGCGGTTGCTTTCTGCCATTGGAGAACTAATAACAGTAATTTTTATTTAGATAAAGGGAATAAAAGAGACGAAAAAATTGATGGCATATACCGTTTACCAACTGAAGCTGAGTGGGAATATGCAGCAAGAGGAAATTCAAAAACAAATGCTATGTATCCATGGGGTTCTCCTTATACTAAAACCAAGGAAGGAAGACTCCTAGCTAATTTCAAGCCAGGCAGAGGAGATTATTTTGGATCAGATGCAAAGAATGATAATATCTATACAAGTAAAGTTCAATCTTATCCAGAAAACGGATATAGATTATATGATATGGCAGGCAATGTAGCTGAATGGACAAGCTCTGTATATTATGAAGGTGGCTATAATTTTATGGGAGATTTTAGCCCCGATTTACAATACAATGCTAAAGAGGAGGATCCAAATTCAATGAAAAGAAAAGTAATTAGAGGAGGTTCTTGGAAAGATATTGCTTACAATTGTCAAGTAAGCACTAGAAATTATGAATACCAGGATACTGCTAAATCTTATATTGGATTTAGATGTGTATTATCAATGGCACCAAGAATTAATTAATCATCATTTCGAATTAAATAGTATCAAATAAAATTTATAAATTTTTCAAATGTCAAATTCTATTTCGCCCAAAACTAATAAGATCATAAACGTAGTATTCTCTTTAGGAGCTGCGGTAGTTATTATAGCTACATTGGCAAAAATCTTACACCTATCGTGGGCCGATTATGCTTTAATAGTTGGCTTCATTACAGAGGCCCTTATTTTTACCATATATGCATTCTTACCTCCACCAGAAGTAGGAGATGCCACCCATGCCCCTCAAGCTGGTGCAGTAGATTCAGTAATGGCACATTTGGAAGCAGCTAAATTAGATGGGGCTGCTTTTGAAAAATTAAGTACTAGTTTTCAACGCTTAAATGATACTGCTATGTATTTAGGTGATTTAGCAGATATGTCAAAAGCAAGCAAAGATTTTACACATAATACCAAAGATGCAGCTATTGCATTAGGTTCCATTAAAGACGCAGTAGGCTCTGTTTCCAATAATTTAGGAAGTTTTGCATCGGCAACAGATGGTGTTAAAAACTTAAATGATCAATTTGCCATGATGAGTAAAAGCATGGAAGCTATGAATACTTATTATGCTAAATTAACGGAGGCATCTAATGCTATGTCTAGCTCGGCACAAGATGCTATTAGAGCCAAAGAGCAAATTGCATTACTAGCCGATAACCTTACTCAATTAAACAAAGTGTATGGCAATATGATTATTGCAATGCAAGGACGTTAATTTAATTATTCATTTTTTTATTTTTTAAAATCTAGTATACATGTCATTACCTAAGGAGCCAAGGCAGAAGATGATTAACATTATGTATATAGTGTTAACTGCGTTGTTGGCATTAAATGTATCTAGTGAAATTCTAAATGCATTTAAAACCATCGAGCAGAGTTTAAATAGTGCAAGTAATATTATAGAAAAAAAGAACTCCGATATTTATAAATCTTTACAAGCAAAATTAAGCGATCCAAAGTCGGCGCAGAAAGCAGCTATTTGGGCACCCAAGGCAGAAAAAGCACATGCCTATGCTGACGCCATGTACAACTATTTGGAATCATTAAAGCATGAGTTAAAAGTAGAGTCGGGTTTAAAAGTTAAAGACGGAAAAGAAGAGTATAAAGAAGATAATTTAGACGCGACATCAAGATTATTTTTGAATAATAAATCGGGCGAATCAAAAGGGAAAGAATTATACAATAAATTAGTTCAATTTAAAGCCGATTTAGCTTCCATTGATCCAGCAATTGCAAAAGAAGTCATTCCCAATTTACCTTTAGACTTATCTATTCCTGCCACTTCAAGTATTGTAGGTAAAGACGATTGGGGGTATGCCTATTTTCATATGACGCCCAGTGTAGCGGCCATAACTATTTTAACAAAATTCCAAAACGATATTCGTAATAGTGAAGCGCAGGTAGCAGAATATTGTCATAAAGAAATTGGCGAGGTAGAATTAATTTACGATCAGTTCAATGCCTTTGCAGCTTCTAATTCACAGTATTTAATGCAAGGGGAAGAATTAGTCATTACAGCAGGGGTGGGTGCTTTTAGTAGTGCAGCGAAACCATCTATTTCAATTGATGGCGTAAACTTACCCATTACCGCAGATGGCTCTGCTATCTATAAAACAACAGCCGGTGCACCAGGCATGAATTCTAAAAGAGTAAGAATTTCTTTTTTAAAGCCTAATGGAGAAACAGCCATTGTAGAAAAAGATGTTAAATATACTGTAGGTACACCAGCAGGTTTAGTGGTGTCAACCGATAAAACAAGAGTATTTTATAAAGGGTTAGATAATCCATTAAGTGTAACAGGTGGTGGCGGTGCGGAAAAAATAAATGTAACAGTAGAAGGAACAGGTGCCACAGTAAGTAAGGCAGGCGCTGGTCAATACATTGTGAAGTGTACGCAACTTGGAAATGTAATGGTGAATGTAAATGATGGTAAATTATCTCAAAAAATTAATATACCTGTGAAGCGTGTTCCAGATCCGATAGCTATCATTGGTGGAAGTGCCGGAGGGAATATGACTGCTAATAAATTTAGAGTACAACAAGGCGTTATTGCCGATTTAAGAGACTTTGTATTTGAGGGTATTAAATTTAATGTCGTTTCATTTATTGTCATAGCTACTGGTAAAGGTTTTGATGAACCAGAAGTAGCTGAAGTAAATGGAGCAGCTTTTGCGGGAGGAGCGCAAAGTTTAATAAGAAGATGTCAGCCAGGCACCACAGTTACCATTGGTGAAATTAAAGTATCAGAACCAGGAGGTGGCACAAGGAAATTAGATCAAACCATTACTTTTATTTTACAGTAAGATTCAATCATTTTTGAAAAATACTTTTCAAAAACCTTGATAAAACTTAATTGAAAAAGTAGAAAAATATAAGACATGAAAAAATTATTATTCCATAGTTGCCTATTAGTGTTAGCACTCTTTATAGTAAGTATTGCTAGCGCGCAGTTTAACTATAAGAAAAAAGCAACAGCTACAAAAGATACAGTGGCTGCTAAAACAGCAGAAATGCCTGTCATTGCTGCAGCGCCTCTTTCAACAGTGGCTATAGATACGAATATAAAATCGACTAAAACAATTGATACCACTATGGTAGGTGGTTTTAATGCTAATAATAAAAAAAGCTTAAGACCCAACTTTGGTTTCTTTACGGATAACAACTCAAGAAAACTTACTCAACAAAGAAAACCAATGGCTTATGAAAATTTAAGAGAAGAAGATGCCTTGTTTAGTGAGTTTGTTTGGGAAGAAATAGATGGCAGAGAAAAAATTAATCGTCCATTTATCTATCAAGCCTATGACGATAATGGCGATCAACGTTTTTTTGCACTTCTATTAAGAGCTATTGAAAAAGATGGTGTGGTTCCTTTTTCAGCAGAAGGGGGAGACGACCGTTTCACAAAACCTTTAGGTATTGATGAAGTAAATGCTATGTTGAAAGGAAGCTTAGATACGCAGTTAGTTCAAAATATTAATAACCCCAATGTATTTGATACGAGTATCATTTATAATACTAAACTAGCACCTAATCCTGATTCTATTTATACTTTCAGATTAAAAGAGCAGTTCATATTTGATAATAAAACAAGTAGAATGTATTGCAGAATTATTGGTATTGCTCCTGTAGCTACTATCGTTATCAATAACAAAGCTATTAAGCGTACTTTATTTTGGATTTATTATCCAGAATTAAGAGCCACACTTGCAAAGAACGAAGTTTATAATCCTAAAAATATTTCAAATAGAATTACTTGGGAAGAACTTTTTGAAAGTAGATACTTCAATGGCTATGTTGTCAAATCTACCTTAGATAATTACAATGATAAAATGTTGAATGCCTTGTATAAAGACCCTGCTAAAAGATTATTAGAAGGTGAGAAAATTAGACAAAGAATTTTCGATTACGAGCAAGACAGGTGGGTTTACTAATACCAGTTTTCATTAAAGGTTCATTCCACTGTTTTTTCAAAAGCTGTTTTTAATATTTTTGCTTTACTGGGCCCTATAATTTCTGATAGTAATTCAAATTTGGCTTCTTTTATTTTTTGTACCGATTTAAAATAAATCAATAATAAATCTTTGGTTTTAGGGCCTATGCCTTCAATTTGGTCCAAGCTATTTTCAAGTGCCCCTTTAGACCGCTTGCTTCTATGAAACTGAATACCAAAGCGGTGTACTTCATCTCTTATATTTCTAATGAGTCTGTGTGCATCGGACTGCCAGTTTAATTTCAGAGAGTCTTTATCACCTACAAAGAAAATTTCTTCTAAATTTTTAGCAAGCCCAACGGTGGTTACATCTTGTTGAATACCTAGTTCTGTTAAAGCCTCAATAGCAGCATTTAGCTGTCCCTTGCCGCCATCAATTATAATAAGCTGAGGTAGGGCTTGCTGTTTTGCTAATACCGATTTATACCTTCTATACACCGATTCCTTCATGCTGGCAAAATCATTAATGCCCACTACCGTTTTAATATTAAACTTACGGTAATCCGATTTACTTGGCTGTCCATTTTTAAAACAAACCATGGCCGACACTGGAAAGGCACCTTGTATATTAGAGTTATCAAAACATTCTATATGTAAAGGGAGGTTACCCAAATGTAGTTGTTCTTGAAGCTCTTGTAAAACGCTATCATCTTTGATAGGACTCACTTGTACTAGCTTTTGTTTATACTCCCAGTCCTTTAAAGCATAGTCGGCATTTTTTTGAGACAAGGCTAAAAGCTGTTCTTTATCGCCTTGTAAGGGAATGGTATATTTTACACCTGGCAAGGTATCTTCTAATTCAATAGGTAAAATAATTTCTTTGGCATCAGAGCTAAGATTGTTTCTGAAATAATGTATAGCAAATGATAAAATAGTTTCTTTATTTTCTTCTAGCGGAACTGTCAAGGGTAAGATATGTGTTTGAATTATTCTACCTTCTTGTACCATTAAATAGCTTACATAGGCTTGGTCTTCATTATGTGCAATACTAAAAACATCCATAGGGTGTTGATGTTTAGTATACACTACCGATTTTGTTTGATAGGTTTCTAGTTCTTCTATTTTTCTTTTAGTCAATCCTGCTTTTTCAAATTGCATAGCAGCAGACTCTTCTTGCATTTTTAATTGCAATGTTTGAATAACAGGCTTGATATTACCTTTTAATAAATTTTGTACCTGTTCTATAGATTCATCATAAGCATTTTCTGATTGAAAATTTTGACAAGGCCCTAAGCAATTACCTAAATGGTATTCCAAACAAACTTTGAATTTACCTAGTTCAATATTTTTTTTAGTAAGCGGAAGAGTGCAGGTTCTTAGTGGAATGGTTTGTTTAATGTGATTCATTAATTCTCTTACCGCTAGTGGGTGTGTAAAAGGGCCAATATAAGTAGAGCCATCCTTTATTTTTCTTCTAGTAATATACACCCTAGGAAAAGACTCATTTTTTATAATAATATAAGGGTAGGTTTTATCGTCCTTTAAATTAATATTATACTTGGGCTGATAATTTTTAATGAGTTCATTTTCCAGTATAAAGGCATCGTGCTCAGAGTCAACAATAGTAAATTGAATGTCCTTTATTTTCTCAACAAGTTCAATAGTTTTCTGATTTTCCTGGTTGGATAAGAAATAGGAGCTTACCCTTTTTCTAAGGTTTTTAGCTTTTCCCACATACAATAAAGCGCCCTTTGCATCAAAATATTGGTAGATGCCTGGTTCATGGGGAATACTTGACTGAATTTCTTTAAATTGCTCTTTTTCCATATTAACAGCGCTGGACACAAAAATACTTACTAATTAGTCATTCTTCTTTCTCCAATTTGTTGTCTCCACATAGCATAGTATAAGCCCTTCTCTAATAACAATGATTCGTGGGTTCCTTTTTCAATCACTTGGCCTTTCTCTAATACATAAATTCTAGTTGCATGAATGATGGTAGATAACCTATGTGCAATCATAATGGTAATTTGTTCTCTTTCAGCCGATAGTTGTCTAATGGTATCGGTGATAGATTCTTCTGTAATACTATCTAAAGAAGAAGTGGCTTCATCAAATATTAATAAATGAGGATGTCTTAATAAGGCTCTGGCAATAGATAATCTTTGTTTTTCACCACCACTTAATTTTAAACCGCCTTCTCCAATTAAAGTAGCTAGTCCATTACCTCCTTTATCTAAAATATTAGAACAGCTTGCCTTGGTAAGTGCCTCTAACATTTCTTCTTCTGTAGCATTAGGTGCTACAAAGGCTAAGTTTTCTTTGATAGTGCCTGCAAATAATTGTGTGTCTTGGGTAACAAAACTTATTTGATTGCGAAGACCAGTCATGTCTATATTATTTGAATTCACATCATTGACTAAAATTTGTCCTTCTTGTGGTTGATACAATCCCACTAACAATTTCACCAAGGTACTTTTTCCAGCACCAGAAGGTCCCACAAAGGCAACAGTCTCCCCTTTTTTTGCTTCAAAGCTAATATTATCAATGGCTTTAAAATTAGCCGTTTGATGTTGAAAGCCAACTTGGTTAAATGCTAAATGTTCTATATTGCCAATAGCAGTAGGGTTAATAGGTGTTTGGTCGATAGGCTTTTTCATAAGCGCATCGAAATTATTTAAAGAAGCTTCTGTTTCTCTATAACTTAAAATTATACTACCAATTTCTTGTAAGGGTCCAAAAATGAAAAAGCTATAAAATTGCAAAGAAATTAACTGACCTACTGTTAAAATTTCTTTGAAAATGAGCCACATTAAAGTAAAGGTGATCACTTGTCTTAAAAAGTTCACCATGGTACCTTGAATAAAACTTAAAGAGCGAACATTTTTTACTTTCTTTAATTCAAGTGCTAAAATTTTATATGTATTGTTATTTAATCTTTGAATTTCTTGTGTCGTTAGGCCTAAACTTTTAATTAATTCAATATTGCGTAAACTTTCAGTGGTGGTACCCGCTAAAGAAGTAGTTTCTTTCACAATTGTTTTTTGAATCACCTTAATTTGTTTACTTAACAAATTGGTAACATAGGCAATCAAGCTTGCACCTCCAATATAAATAGGAATGATTGACCAATGAAGTCTGGTGGCATAAATAGATACAAAAATGACACTTACAATAATACCAAATAAAACATTCACGACATAGCTAATAAATTTTTCACAATCGGCCCTTGCCTTGGTTAAGATAGAGAGCGTTTCTCCACTTCTTTGGTCCTCAAAGGCTTGATAAGGAAGTTGCATAGAGTGCTTTAATCCATCTGTAAATAAGGCAGCTCCAAATTTTTGTATAATTACATTCACCGTATAATCTTGGAAAGCCTTTGCTATTCTACTTACCATGGCAGTGCCCACTAATAACAATAACATATTACTCACGCCCCATAAGAAATCGGACTGTGTTCTGTGATGACCTGCAGCATCCACAATAGGATTTTTGGCAAAACCATCGATCAACTTTCCAAAGATCATTGGGTCAAATAAAGAAAAAGTTTGATTAATACCTGCTAGTATAAAAGCCAGAAAAACAAGGGCTCTAAAGGGTTTAATATATTGGAATAATATCTTCATAATGGGCTTTTTATTAAGTGCTCAAAGTTAATAAATCTAAGGTGGCTTTTAGATAAAAGGGGGGATTATCCACCAGCTGTTGAAAACTGCCGCTTCTAATAAAAGGGGCATTCAAATCTAATAACTACTTTAGGGTATTGATTTAGGCAACTTATTCTATAGAACCTTTAATATTGAATCTATGTTATGGAGAAAATTTAATGGAGAAAAAATAATACTACCTATTAAAGAGGCTGTTAAGCAAGCCATTATTGCAGAGTCTGAAAAAAAGACAAAATTAAAAGTATGTATTGGAACAGACAGTCAAGTAAAAGCTAATATTACAGAATTTGCAACAGTGATTGTTTTTTTAAGAGAACATAACGGAGGTTTTATGTATATCCACAATGATAAAACTACACAGAAATATCATTTGAAAGAAAGGATGTTAATGGAAGTAGCTAAAAGTATTGAAATTGCTTATGAGCTTTGTGATTTATTTATTGAGTATAATATTGAAATGGAAGTACATGCCGACATCAATACCAATCCACAATTCAAAAGTAATGACGCTTTAAAAGAAGCTATGGGTTATATATTAGGAATGGGCTTTGCCTTTAAAGCAAAACCAGAAGCCTTTGCTAGTAGCTGCTGCGCAGACAAGGCAGTGAATTAAAAACCTTCCATTAAAGACCTTCTGCGTCTAGTTTATTATATTGGTCAATACAGGCTAATACCTCTTCCACGCCTGTTCTTTTTTCAGCACTTGTTATAAATCCTTGGGGTAAAAAAGGAAGTATTTCGTTGAGCTTCTCAAAAAAAGACTTAACATTTCTTGCTACCACACCTGGTTTCTCTTTGTCTGACTTTGTAAATATAATCGTAAAGGGTATTTCCCATTTAAATAATTGTTCTACAAATTCTAAATCAATTTTTTGAGGAGCATGTCTGCTATCAATTAAAACAAAAACGCGATTTAAGTTTTCTCTTTTTCTTAAATAGTTTTCAATCATTTGCTCCCATCTTCTTCTGCTACTTTGCGACACTTTCGCAAATCCATAACCAGGTAAATCTACAATATACCATTTGTCTTGTTTTCCTTTTGCCACACTATTACTTACAATCTCAAAATGGTTAATAAGCTGCGTCTTTCCTGGTGTGCCTGATGTTTTGGCTAAATTTTTTTGTAAGCATAACGCGTTAATGATGGAAGATTTTCCAACATTACTTCTACCTATAAAAGCATATTCTGGCGCTTTCAATGCAGGGCATTGATCAAAGCTAGGACTTGAAATTAAATAAGTGGCTTTAACAATTTTCATACTTTAGGTGCCTTATTTTGCGGCGCCTTCTGTTTTTGTAGGTCTTTTTAATTTAAGACTATCAGCAGGATAATTAGCCTTAATGGTATCCATTATATTTTGACACCAATTAGAAATTAAAGCTTTTTCTGCTTCTGTTAAAATGGCCTCTTTATGAATTAGTGTATAAGAAGATAGTGGCATTTCACCTTCTTTGATTTGCTCAATGACTTCTTCTAATTTTTTATTTTGCTTTCCAATTCTATATCCAGCAAATTCATTAATATTAAAATGACGTTTACCATCCTTAATATGGTCTGCTAAATAAAAGCTAATGGGTTGTATAGATGCGTAAAAAGGATATTTTGTATTGTTAGTATGGCAATCTGCACAGGCCTTATCAAATACTACTTTCACACTATCTGGCATAGGGTAAAGTGTTGTAATATCTTTAGAGATATCGCCTGAATTATTTTTTGCAGGACGAATAAATTGAATGGCTATTAAAACTACTAATAGTCCAATGAGTATTTTCTTTATCATAATACGGTTTTAAATTTTTTAATTAAGTCTTTGACTTTTTTTTCTTAAATAAGTTTAACAATATTGAGCAATTTGCATACCTTTTCAAGGATTTCCCAACTACTTAAAGATAATATTATTTAACTATTTTATTAAATTAATACTTCGCCGGTCATTTCCTTCGGAATATCCAAGCCCATTACCTTTAAAATAGTAGGCGCTAAATCGCCTAATTTGCCGTGCTTTATGCTGCCACGCCATTCCTTATCTATTATAAAGAAGGGTACTAAATTGAGGGTATGAGCTGTATTGGGGCTTCCGTCTTCATTAATCATGTAATCGGCATTGCCATGATCGGCTGTTAAAAATATAGTATAACCATTCTCTAAACCAGCAGTAACAATTTTTTCAACGCAAGCATCTACCGTTTCCACTGCTTTGATGACAGCAGAAAATACACCTGTATGACCCACCATATCGGCATTGGCAAAATTCAAACAAACAAAATCGGGGTTACCTGCCTTAATTTCTGGCAATAATTTCTCGGTTAATTCTGCAGCGCTCATCTCAGGCTGTAAATCATAGGTAGCTACTTTAGGAGAAGGGGCCATAATTCTTGTTTCACCCTCAAAAGGTAATTCTCTACCACCACTGAAGAAAAAAGTTACATGCGGATATTTTTCCGTTTCTGCAATTCTAATTTGTTTTTTATGATACTTCGCTAAAACCTCGCCCAAGGTATTTTCTAAATTATCATTTTCAAATATGATATTTACATTTTTAAACGTTTCATCATATTTTGTAATGGTGGTATAATGTAAATCCATTTTTTTCATACCAAATTCTGGAAAATCTTTTTGGGAAAGCACTTCTGTAATTTCTCTACAACGGTCGGTTCTGAAATTAAAACAAAGCACAGCATCACCATCTTTAATAGTAGCAATAGGGGCACCGTTTTCGTTTAAGACGGTAGGTTTTATAAATTCATCTGTAATGTTAACAGTATAGTTTGTTTTAATAGCCTCTATGGCATTTATTGCAACAGGCCCTTCCCCTTTTACTAAACAGTCATAAGCAAGTTGAACTCTTTCCCATCTTTTATCTCTATCCATGGCGTAATATCTTCCACTTATCGTTGCTATTTTTCCTGCTGAATTTTTTAAATGATTTTCAAGGTCTTCTATGTAACATAATCCGCTTTTAGGATCGGTATCTCTTCCGTCGGTAAAAGCATGTATGTAAACATTAGTTAAGCCTTTGGTTTTACATAAATCACAAATAGCTTTCAAATGACTGGTATGAGAGTGTACGCCACCATCACTTACTAAACCTAATAAATGTAAAGGTTTATTATTTTGTTTTGCATAATCAATGCTTGCTAATAAAGTAGTGTTACTGGCTAATTCGCCTGTTTTAATAGCTACATTAATTCTTTGTAGTTCTTGGTATACTATACGCCCCGCACCTAAATTTAAATGGCCAACTTCACTGTTACCCATTTGTCCTTCGGGTAAGCCCACAGCTTCACCACAAGTTACAAGTGTTGTATTAGGATATTGCTTATATAAGCTAGTTACGAAAGGTACTTTTGCTTGTTGAATTGCATCGGATGCTTTTACGAGCCCCAAACCCCAACCATCCATGATAATCAACATTACTTTTTTTGACATAATGCTTACTTTATTTTAGCCTTAACTTTGTTTTTATTAATTTGTACTACAAAGTTTCAAAATACTAGGCAGACTACAAACTTTATACTGTTATAATACTTGAAAAATGAGCAAAAAAGGTAAATCAAATACAACGAGTCAAAATAGTTCCCCTTTAGTGTATAGTACTAATCCCGATTATATGCTACCTAAAGAAGAAGAGTTAGCTATTACGTTTCCGCCAGCAGAACAAGCATTAAGAATTATTTTAGAAACAAAGCATAGAGCAGGAAAAACAGTGACCATTGTATACGGTTTTGAAGGTTCCTTGGATGCAATGAATGAATTAGGAAAAGCCTTAAAAAACTTTTGTGGAACAGGGGGCTCGGTGAAAGATGGAGAAATTATTATTCAAGGTGACCACCGACAAAAAATATTTCAATACTTAAAACAAAAGGGATACGCAAAGGCGAAGCTCTAATAATAAATTTCTAGTAGTAAATCTCTAGTAATAAATCTCCAAGTTTAATCTTGTTTTTAATTCCTGCACCAAAGGATACATTGCTGCAATACGCTCATATTTTTGTTTACTATTCAAACTTAAGTGTAAGGGCACATCTTCTTTTTCACTAGCAGCTACTAAAATACTAAATTGAATGGCACGATTATGAAAATGTTCCCATACTCTTTCTAAAACATTCATACGTTCTTGTTCCACAAATTTTTGTGCAGTTAAGGCAGGTACAGTAATGGTAAAATGAGTTTCATTTTCTATATCAAGCTTTGCTAATTTAAAAGTGCTTGCTGCAGAATGTTTTAAAGCTGTTTCTAAAGTAAGGGTGAAATCATCCCAACATTTTCTTAAATCTTCCATGGTAAGTGGAATAGAATCAATGACTTCTTCAATCTTATATTTTTCTCCGTATTTATTTTGAAGTAAGGCAAGTAAGTTTTTATTGCTGCCTTTTTCAGTAGGAGTAGTATAGGTTGGAGCGCTATTTTCTTCTTTGTACTGTTGGGCTGTTGCAGCTAAAGGTTCAGACGCTAAAGCTGTAGGTTCCTTTGCTGCAGTTTCGGCTGCTTGATTAGTTTTAACTGTAGCTAATTTTGAAACTGTTGAGGGCTGTTCTATAATTAATTTGGCCTCTTTGGTGACTACTGAATTACTTAAAGGAATAATTTTTTTTAATCGAATAGGGTAATGACTATCCACTAGTTTTTTTTTTACAACTTGGCTATCCTCCATGCTTAATTCAATAGCTTGTTGTAAAAAATTAAGTTTAATAATGGCCATTTCTACATGCAGTCTTTTATTGCGAGCCATTTTAAATTGTATCTCTGCTTCATTTAATACGTTAAGTGCACTTACTAAATAGGGCGTACTTATTTCTTTTGATACGCTAATATATTGCTCTCTCCATCCTTCAATCGATTCTAATAATTTAGCACTGGCTGGGTCCTTGCATACTAATAAGTTTCTGATAAAACTAGCAAGCCCATATAATACCATATCCCCCTCAAATCCTTTCTGATTAATTTCATCATACAATAACATGGCCTGGGTAAGTTCCTGTTTGGTAAGAAAGTCAAGTAACTTAAAAAAGTAAGCCTCGTCTAAAATATTTAAATGCTCAAGTGTATTCTCGTAAGTTAAAGCCCCATTAGAGAAACTTACTATTTTATCTAAAATACTTAAGGCATCACGCATACAACCCTCACTTTTTTGCGCAATCAATTGCAATGCATTTTTTTCGGCCTTAATATTCTCTTTGCCAATAATTTCTTCTAAATGCGCAACTGTATCATTGGAAGTAATACGTCTAAAATCAAAAATTTGACAACGACTTAAAATAGTTGGAAGAATTTTATGTTTTTCAGTAGTGGCTAAAATAAAAATGGCATAGGGTGGTGGCTCTTCTAATGTTTTTAGAAAAGCATTGAAGGCACTGGTGCTTAACATGTGTACCTCATCTACTATATAAACTTTGTATTTACCTGCTTGAGGTGCAAAACGTACTTGTTCAACCAAAGTTCTTATATCATCCACGGAGTTATTACTCGCCGCATCTAATTCATGAATATTTAAACTAGCGCCTTTTTCAAAAGAAACACAGGACTCGCAAGTATTGCAGGCTTCCCCTTCCTTGGTGATATTAGTACAGTTAATAGTTTTGGCTAAAATACGCGCGCAAGTAGTTTTACCTACACCTCTTGGTCCACAAAACAAAAAGGCATGTGCCAAATGATTGTTTAAAATGGCATTTTTTAAAGTAGTAGTAATAGACGCCTGTCCCACCACTGTGTTAAAGTTTTGGGGCCTATATTTTCTTGCTGAAACGACGAAATTATCCATAGTTGACGCGCAATATACACATTCGAAATCAAAAGTATTCACCGGGGAATTAAATCTTATCCCCTAATTGTTAAAGCCCCTATTGGTCCCTTTTTTGTACCCTTATTTTATGCTGTAATCCATGGGTGGATGTCTTTCAAAAGGGTGGACGCTTGGGTTGAAAATACATCTAAAAGTCACCATCTGTCTGCTGGGTTGAGCGTCTAAGCTTTTATAAATATTCACCATTTTAGGATTCCAGTCGGCAGCCCAGCCCATTTCGTAACCGCTATACAATTTTATTTGATGAAGCATTATATAGCAGCTATAAATTAAATAACTATCAATGCCCAAGGCCTGGTATTTAGGCACCACTCCAAAAGCTAAACCCGTTAATTTATGATTAGTTCCTCTAAATTTCATCCAAAGCAAATGTAGTTTTTGAAACAGTCCTAATTTTCCATTGAAATATTTAAAGTATTGATTCACATCTGGAATATTTATAAACATAGCAATGGGTTCTTCTTTATAATAAGCAAACCAAATAACCCTTTCATCCATCACCGCCTTCAAAGTTTTAAATAGCTTTAATATTTGTTCCAAGGTGATGGCTTTTTCTTCTCCATGTTGGGCCCAAGCGCTATTATAAATATGCACAAAGTCCTTAGCAAATTTTTCTAAATTATTTTTATCTAAATGCTGTGCTGAATAATCGGGCTTGGCTTTAAATTTATTATAACGCTCTTCAAAACGGGGAGGAAGGGGTTCGTTTAAATTTTTCTGGTAATAATATTGGTTGTAATAATTCTGAAAACCATAATTCGTTATAAGCGATTCGTAATAGCTTGGGTTGAAAGACATACCATACATAGGTTCTGCATCAAATCCTTTCACCATGAGTCCCCACCATTTATCTCTGTCTCCAAAATTAATAGGCCCATCCATAGCCTCCATACCATTTTCATTCAACCATTTTTGAGCAGTTGAAAAAAGTAAATTAGCGGCAGCTTGTTCATTGATACAATCAAAAAATCCTACACAACCAACAGGAAATTCTGTGCCTTTATTTTTATAGCTCTCGTAATAAAAAGCGGCAATGCGCCCAATGCAAATACCTTCTTCGTTTTGGGCTATCCATCTTTTAGCATCACCCCCTTTAAATAGTTTATTATGGCTTCGATCAAATACTTGATTCACTTCATTATCTAAGGGTCTAATATAATGAGGATTGCTTTTATTTAATGAAGCATTAATTTCTAGAAATTCTTTTTCTAAAAGAGGTGTATTTACTTCAATAATGCGTATAGCCATATTCATGTATTGAAATTAGAATTTTTTTAAAACACTTAAAGCAAATAAGGCAGCAGTTTCTGTTCTAAGACGCGTAGGTCCTAAATGAATGGCTTGATAATTATTTGCAAGGGCTAATTCAATTTCTGCAGTAGAAAAATCGCCTTCAGGACCAATGAATAACAGTAAATCAGCGCTGGCCTCAATTTCTTTAATATTTATTTTATTGCCTGCTTCACAATGTGCAATTAATTTCTGCGCTTGTTTTTGATTTTGAATAGCTTCTTTAAATTTTACAGGGGTTGCTAATAAAGGAAGCCATACCTGCTGACTTTGTATCATGGCCGATTGCAAAATATTTTGAAATCTTTCCAATTTAAATTTTTCAAATAAAGTATGTTCACAAAGTAGGGGCATAATTTCATATACGCCCATCTCAGTTGCTTTTTCTAAGAGCCATTCTAATCTTGTCAAATTTTTTAGAAGGCCAATACCTAAAGTTATTTTTTGTGACGAAGCTGCTATAAATTTTTCTGATTGTATTTGGACAAGGGTATTTTTTTTATGCGCGTTTACAATAATAGCTTCAAATAAGTAGCCCATACCATTGGTAATATCTACCCTTTGATTTTCTTGCATTCTAAGTACTTGAACGCAATGCTTACTACTTATTTCATTTAAGGTAAAACTAGTTTGGCCTGCTACAATATTAGGCTCGTAAAAATAAGGTATCGACATAGCTTCGACTTATTTAAAACGGTTGGTCGTCATTAATGCCTTCGTCAAATTCTCCTTCATTCATTTTGCTTCCTTGAATAAAGAACTTACCGCCATCTGGTGTTCCACCACTATTTAAGCTAGGTTGCAAAGGCTTGTAGTTACTGGCAAGGCCTGGTATGCCTGCATCGCCTTCCCATTCTTCAAATCTTTGAATATCTAAATTGGCCCTTAATTTCACTAAGTCTAAACGCCCATTTCTATGTTTGGCAATTCTAATATGCGTTTCTCCTTGAGTGCTTTCTCCCATTTCATTACTCATTACTTCGTAATATTCAGGACGGTAAATAAACATTACCATATCGGCATCTTGTTCAATGGCTCCCGATTCACGTAAATCACTCAATTGAGGCATTTTGCTTTCTTTTCTTGTTTCTACCGCACGACTTAATTGAGAAAGTGCAATAATAGGAATATTCAATTCCTTAGCCAATGCTTTTAAACTTCTTGAGATATTACTAATTTCTTGTTCACGATTGGAGTTTCTGTCACCAGAGCCACTCATTAATTGCAAGTAGTCAATGATGATTATTTTAACTTGATGTTTGTTAACCAGTCTTCTGGCCTTGGCTCTAAATTCAAAAATATTTAAAGCTGCTGTATCATCAATATAGATAGGTGCTTGTTCTAATTTTTTAATACCCTTGCTATGTAATTGTTGGTATTCGTACTCTTCTAATTTACCTCTTGAAATTTTTTCCATTTTAATTTCACTCTCTGCACTTAAAATACGTTGTACTAATTGACTAGCACTCATTTCTAAACTAAAAAATCCAACGGCCTGTGGTTTAGTAGGGTGAAGTGCTGCATTACGCGCCAAGTTTAAAGCAAATGCGGTTTTACCCACAGAAGGACGAGCGGCTAAAATAATTAAATCGGTGGGTTGCCATCCGTAAGTAATTCTATCGAGTGAAGTGAATCCGCTAGGCACACCCGAAATCTCGTCTTTCTTCGTTCTTAATTGATCGATACGGGTAACTGCATGTGCTAAAGCATCTCCAATATCCACGAAGTTTTTCTTCAAATAGTTATTGGTAATGTTAAACATTTTGGTTTCACTATCATCTAGTAAATCAAAAACATCGGTGCTATCTTCATAAGCATTTGCAATGACCTCGCCACTAATTCTTATTAATTCTCTTTGAATAAATTTTTGTAAAACAATTCTACCATGTGCTTCAATGTTCGCAGTAGACACCACCACATTGGTTAATTTAGAAACATAGTAAGCGCCACCAATGATATCTAATTGCTCACGCATTTTTAATTCTTCCACCATGGTGAGCATGTCAATAGGCATGTTCTTTTGTTGCAAGCCCTGCATCGCGCTAAAAATAAGTTGATGTGCTTCTACATAAAAACATTCTGGCTTTAAAATTTCACTAATAGTATCGAATGCACTTTTATCTAATAGTATGGCACCTAATACCGCTTCTTCTAATTCTCTTGCTTGTGGTGGAATCTTTCCATACATCATAGAACTAATATCTATATTGGTATTTTTCTTCTTTGCTCTGTTTGTATTGATACTAGGGATAGACATAGTAATTGACTAATTATTTAGCGGTGAGTTGCAAGTTTTATTACTGCGAAAATCAAACCAAATTAGGACTTCAAGAAATTTAGTTTTGCAATAGGGTTGTACACAGGTCTTCGCCATCTGAAATCCACAAAAAAAGAGAGTTATTAACGGGTTTTACACCTAGTTTTTAACTAAAAGCACTTAAAAATTAGTATTTTTGGAGCTATACCATAAAGTTGATCTATGACCATTAGTTATCGCTGGCTGAGTGAATATTTACCGCAGGAGGTGAGTCCCGAAAAGTTATCCCTTATTTTAACTTCTATTGGGCTAGAAGTAGAGTCATTAGAAAAATATGAAAATTTCAAAGGTGGCCTTGCAGGTTTAGTGGTAGGAGAGGTATTAGAAGTGGTAAAACATCCAGGTGCAGATAAATTAAATTTAACCAAGGTAAATATTGGTAAGGATCAACCCTTAAGTATTGTTTGTGGCGCAGCGAATGTAGCTCAAGGACAAAAAGTTGTTGTAGCCACCATTGGAACGACTATTTATCCAAAAAGCGGAGAGCCCATAACCATGAAGCTTGCAAAAATTAGAGGAGAGCAAAGTGAGGGCATGATATGTGCTGAAGATGAAATTGGTTTAAGCGATGATCATGCAGGAATTATAGTCTTGGATGAAAGTATAAAAGCAGGCACCCTCGTTTCAACTATATATGAATCCTATGAAGATTGGATTTATGAAATTGGACTTACGCCAAATAGAATGGATGCTATGAGTCATTATGGTGTGGCCAAGGATGTTTGTGCTTATTTATCTTATCACGAATCACAGGTAGCAGCCATTAGCCCTTTTACAAAGCAGGCCAGTAAAGATGCATCGGTAGCGCCGTTTAAAGTAATCATTGAAGATACAGCAGGCTGTAAAAGATACAGTGGCATTGTCATTGAAGGAGTAACAGTGAAGCCATCGCCTTCTTGGTTAAAAAATAAATTGCAAGCTATTGGTGTTCGTAGTATTAATAATATTGTAGACATCACCAATTATATTTTGCATGAAACAGGCCAACCCTTGCATGCTTTTGATGCGAATGAAATAAAGGATAAAACCATTATTGTAAAAAAATATCCAGCAGGTACTAAGTTTATTACTCTCGATGGTGTAGAGAGAACCTTGACAGCTAATGACCTAATGATAAGCGATACAGAAAAACCTTTATGTATTGCAGGTGTATTTGGCGGACTTTCAAGTGGTGTAAAAGCAATTACCAAGAATTTATTTTTAGAAAGTGCACTATTTGAAAATGTACATATCAGAAAAACATCGGTACATCATGGTTTAAGAACAGATGCTGCTACTCGATTTGAAAAAGGGGTGGCTATTGATGGTACTGTAAATGTCTTAGAACACGCGGCTCAATTAATACAAACATTAGCAGGTGGGAAATGTAGTGAAGTCATTGATGTGTATCCTGCGCCAGCTCCTAAAACTAAAGTGAATATAAGCTTCGCTTATTTAAAGAAATTAAGTGGTAAAGTTTATGATACAGATAAAGTAAAAACCATTCTTACAAGTTTAGGTTTTGAAATTGAAGAAGAAACAGAACTAGGTTTAGCCTTAGCCGTGCCTTATCATAAACCAGATATTAGTATTGCTGCAGATATTGTTGAAGAGGTAATAAGAATTGATGGTCTTGACAATATTGCAATTCCAACTTTAATGACCATGAGCCCTGCCATTGACCCTCTAGAGAAAAAAGAAAAATTCAAAGATAAAATTGCACAATTTTTAGTAGGTCGTGGATTTACAGAAATTTTAACCAACTCTATTACCAATAGTGCTTATTTTGGTGAAGAGGTCATTGAACGCTCTGTAAAAATGTTGAATAATTTAACAGTGGAATTAGATTTAATGCGCCCATCTATGTTAGAGACAGGCCTTGAAGCCATTGCTTATAATATTAACAGAAAAAATACTTCTATATCCTTTTTTGAAATGGGAAAAGTATATGGCAAATCAGGCAATGGTAAATATTATGAGTCTGAGCAATTAGCTATTTATATTTCAGGCAAACAAAATGCAGACGGTTGGAGATCCAAGGCGCAGCCCGCCGATTTTTTTGTAGCCAAGGGTATGGCCACAGCTATATTTAAATTATTAGGATTACCTAGCGGTCAATGGAAAAGCACAGACCCAGGGCAAGTTAATTATACGGTTGATAAAAAAACTGTTTGTACAGTAAATATTATTGGCACTAAAAAACTACAAACATTTGGCATTAAACAATCGGTTTTATACATTCAATTCGATTTAGCCAACTTGCTTGCTTTGTATCAAAGTCAGCAAGTAGTTTACCAAGAAGTTTCAAGGTATCCTTCAGTCGAGCGTGATATTGCATTAGTACTACCAATAGCTACAGAATATGCAGCCATAGAACAAAGCATTGCTGCCGTTAAATTAGCTGCACTGCAGCAAACCAGTGTTTTTGATATTTTTGAAAGTGAAAAGTTGGGTGATCAAAAAAAATCGGTAGCCATTAATTTTGTTTTTAATGCAAGTGATAAAACCTTGACCGATTTAGAAATAGATGCCATGATGAAAAAATTGGTTGAAACATTTGAAAAAAACCTGCAAGCAGAAATCAGAAAATAATAATTTTTCAGCAAATCAAAATAAAAGTATGGTGGATATTGCTAGTTCATTAACTAATTTACAAGAGAAAATACAACTCTTATTAAAGCGTACTGCTTTGCTAGAGAAAGAAAATTTTCAATTAAAGACTAGCCTTCATAAGGAGCAAAATCTAGTAAAGGAATTAACGGACCAAGTAAAGGAGGGAAAGTCAAAGTTGGCCGCAGCTATGATGAACACTGCCAGTATGCAGCCTGCGGATAAAGAAACCTTCATCAAAAAAGTAGACCAATACATTAAAGAAATAGATACTGCCATTAAAAATTTGAATCCTTAAATTATGTCAGAAAACCAAGCTATCTCCGAAAATCAAGAAGCCAGTTTAATCCCGGTAAATATTACTATTGCCGATAGGTCCTA
>Ga0209188_1001098_pt1 | contig 23011 bp, 30 predicted proteins | sample C_130625_EF_Meta_FD_187307 | JGI IMG/M metagenome (GOLD analysis project Ga0209188, IMG submission 187307) | Freshwater microbial communities from Lake Croche, Canada to study carbon cycling - C_130625_EF_MetaG (SPAdes) (version 2) | ecosystem: Environmental > Aquatic > Freshwater > Lake... | reverse complement strand
CTGATCAAACGAGGAAAAGGTATTGGTATTCGTATAGGTGTCAAAACTACCGGATGTAGTGGATTAGCATATGTTTTAGAATATGTCGATTCTCAAATTGATACCGATCACTGTTTTGATTGCGAAGGATGTAATGTTTTTATAGATCCTAAAAGTTTAGCATACCTAAATGGTATGACTGTAGATTTTGTAAGAAACGGATTAAACGAAGGATTTTCATTTGGTAATCCAAATGAGCGCGATCGATGTGGATGTGGAGAAAGTTTTAGAGTATAACATCATGGCATTATATTTTCCAGAGGCAGATGCTACATTTATACATATTCCAAAAACTGGCGGCACCATGATGCGCATTTGGGGGAATTTTCATACCCCCGGAAAAATGACCGAAAATGAATGTATTAAATACCCAGGCATTACTGTTGATCGACACTGGCAATTAAATAAAATTAAAAATGCCTGGCCTGATCCAGGAACTGTTTTTACATTTGTAAGAAATCCTTACGCTCGATTAGTTAGTCAATTTTTTTGGGGAGGTCAGGCTGCAAAAAAAAGACTATCTGAAAAATATCAGTATTTCCATGAAAAATCTGTTTTCTATGATATTTTAGAATTTAAAAGTATGGAAAAAGGTTTTGATAGATACCTAAGGAAATTATACAATAAAGAATATTCCGAAATTTGGTTTGATAAACATAGATACGAAAACGGATGGACACGAGCTGATACTCAATCAAGTTGGTTAACTGGTGGAAAAGTTGATATTGTGATAAAATTAGAAGAAATAGATACAAAATTCAAAATTATACAAGATATGCTAGGATCTAACAAGCCTTTTCCTAAAGCTCTAAATGCTACTTCGCATGATCATTATTCAACATATTATACTCCAGAAACAAAATTAATGGTAGAAGAAATGTTCCGTGAAGATTTAGAAAAATTTAACTATGATTTTTAAAATAATGTTGATTTTCTGCATATAAATATTTTTATGATAGTTACTAACAATGCATTATATCTGCACATGCCAAAGACAGGCGGAAAGTGGGTTAGAGAAGTATTAAAATCAGTAACTACTAATAGTTTTGGACATAAGTTACCGACTACTGAGTTTGCTAGACCGTATGTATACGTATTTGTCAGGAATCCGTGGCAATGGTACAACAGTCTATATCACTATTTAATTTATGGATCAGACATTCATACACCTAATGACAAGTTTGTTGATCCTTTGATTCGAGCATTTGGACACACACCGTCGTTTCCTGAATTTATAGAAACTTTATGCTGTCCGCCAGACATGTACAAAAAAAAAGTATCAATTTTATCTAGTACATTTGAAAAATCAAGTCCCATTTCTCAATCACCCATTCATCGTGCGTGGCTAGAAAATAGCGGAAGTTTATATAATACTATCAGCACAGAGTTTATCAATCATGCAACAGATGTAGGTACAACAGAAAATATCGCAAATGATCTAAGACGTATGACAATAGAATCAAAAGATTTTAACTCTAAAATTGATCATTTATTAAATAGCGTTCAACATAAAAACGTCGGAAAGCAATTGGTAGATTATCGAAAATTGTACACAGATAATTTAAAAGATCTAGTTGCAGTTACCTCAGAAACTTTGATTAATCAGTTTAACTATAAGTTTTAATCAATTCTATGTTATTAGTCATAAGCGCCACTGAAACTATTAAAAAATCTTATCTTGCATACTTTTTAAATTCAAAATTAAATTCAACAGAGTGTTGCACTTTTGAAGACTATAAAGATCAATATCCGTTTCATTATAAGATGCAGTTTAGAGATATATTTTATGATTATAACATTAATAACTCTGTTACATTTCCCGAAGGCGGAAATTACAAACAATTATTAGATCAATATGCTAATCGAAATAATGAAGTTCTAGTAATAACAGGTAGTTATTCTAGAGGGTTTGTTGAAATGATCTCTAACGATGTTAAAGATATTAAAATACTAAACATTGTTAGAAATCCATCAGCAACCTATATATTAGATTCATCATTTGAAGATAAACACGGACCGTACGATACAGAATTAAAAATAAAATTATTAAAAAGACGTTACATAAGTTCAATATTAAATAGCATTACATTAAAAAATATAAAATCAGTGCATACAATACCTTTTGAGATTATGTTAAAAGAACAACAAATAGAAAATATTAAATTACCTTCAATATATAAAAGTTATAATAACTGGTTAAGTTTTTCTGATAAATTTCATTTATCATTTAATCTTAAAACTGATCAAGAAGATCTTACTATGTTTAATCAAACGTTTTCTAATTTAGCAGATAATTTAAAAAATACTAATTTTGATTTACCTAACGCATTAATAGACAACTTGCCACAGGATATTTTTAAGATGTTAAATTACAAACCATTAACATTAGAACAAATAAATGGATATTCATTTTAAGAACATCCCTGCTACATATCATCATGTTCCCAGAACCGGAGGGACTAGTTTTACTTCCTGGGTTGAAAAAAATATGTGCAATTTTGAGATTGCTCCTTTGATAGACTTTTCTCCACAGAACATGTATAAGATACCAAATTACAATTGGGTCAAAACTGTGTGGCCAGAATTAGGGACAAGATTTACATTTGTTAGAAATCCGTATTCTAGGTTAGTCAGTTTATATCATTATGTAGGAGATCTTGTTAACACTAGATTAACTTTGTATAAGGAAAGTATTAATAATAATATAACTTTAAAAAATTTTAAAACTCAACCGTATCAATCTGATAACATTATTAAATGCATAATAGACGATACTAAAATGATCAATCTGTTTAACAAAGGATTTGATTTTTGGATAAAGAGTATATTTGAAAATCCGCATCAACTGTATAATAAAACTAATACTTCTAGTCATCATTTAATACATTCCTACTGGGGAGGGGAAACTCAGATATCTTGGTTCTGCGGTAATTTACCAGATATTATAATAAAGATGGAAAGTTTGGATCAGGATTTTTATAAGATACAAGATCTATTAGGGATATCAAATAACTTACCGCATTTAAACAAAAGTCATCATTATGATTATCGAGAATATTATAATCAAGAAAGTATAAAATTAGTTAAAAAAATGCATAACGAAGATCTGGAAACATTTGGCTATGTATTCTAAACCAATTTTAATGATTCATAATATAACCGACACAATCTTTAATCTTCAATTAGAGGATTACGTATTAACTTTTGACGACGGAACACATGATCACTATGAATATTTTGAAAAATTCAAATTGGTCAATACTCAGAAATATTATTTCATTATTGCAGATTATGTAGGAACTGAAGGATATTTAAATCTTAACGAAATTAAGGAGATGATGATGGATCCCTTAGTAACTATAGGCGGACATTCTTTTTCTCATACAAGATTAGAAAATTATTCAAGAGTGGTAGATCGCATTGCACATATTAAACAAGACACAAAACTAATGTTAGAATGGTTTGATAAAAACTTAGGGTTTAAACCTACTAAGTTTTGTTTCCCATATAATAACGATCTAAACGGTATATACAGTGGTATATTAAATATATTTAATATTAACGAGTTATACGGTCGTGAGCGAATACCAGTTGAAATGCTTCAGCATAATTAATTCCTACAGAATATCCACGAAACTTAGCTAGCGTTACAGCAGCTTCAATTGATCGAGCATCCGGAAACTCGTATGTTTCAGTAATATATCGAGCAAGGGCTTGTTTCTTTAGCTCAATATAATCAGTTATATCACTATAAACAGTAGGTTTAAAACTAGTTGATTGTGCAAAAGACGGAATTTCAAAAAAATATAATTCTCTTACACTACTTGTTGGTTTTGCACGGCATGCCAATTGTGTAGTCTCCGACAATATAATATGATCCGTATGCATATCAGGACTGTGTGTGTACACAATATCGGGTTTAATGTGATTGATTATTCCTTCGACGTTAGATAATGTGCTTCTATATTCTAAACTGCAATCTGGATTGTTCTGTATATGCCACTTAATGCCTAATTTTTCACAGTTTGTTTTTAAAGCAAAAACTCGGTCGCTTGACACTTTTACATTACCTGGTCGTTCTCCGTTACATATACAAAAAACAGTAACTTTATGATCTTTTGCTAGTTTAGCAATGGTACCAAAAGGACCGTATGCTTCATCATCTGGGTGAGCAATTAAAAATAGTATGTTCACAGCATATCCTTAATAATGTCATTAAGATTGTATTTAGGATTGTATCCTATGGTATTTTTAATTTTTGTTAAATCAGGAACACGCTTATAAATGTCTCCGTGATGTTTACTAAATGCTTGATCATACGGAACTAATTGTATTTTAGAACTAGATTTAGAAATTTCAATTACACGTTCTGCTAGATTTTTAATACTAATAGGCTCATCATTACCTATGTTAAACAATTCTCCGGTTGTATCAGATAGTTTAATCAATGCGTTTACAGCATCATTTACATGGCAAAAGCTACGTACTTGTTCTCCATTACCGTAAACTATAATGTCTTCGTTAGTTGTTGCCGATTTGATCATTCGTGGTAATACCATACCGTAATCACCAAGTTGCCCGGGACCTACTACATTAAAAAAACGCACAATAGTAAATGGAAACTCGCTAGCACGTATCATAAATTCTGTAGTGAGTTTAGCACTAGCATATCCCCAACGTAGCTTGCTACTTGGCCCAATACTAGCGTTTGCTTCTTCATGGAACGGCCCTTCACCATAAATCTCGCTGGTGCTAGAGAAAGTCACATGTCTGTTACGCAACTGTTGAAACAACGGAATCATTTTGTTTGCTAGTGCTAGATTATTAAATAATGTACCACTTGGATCTTTATCTACATTCTCAACACCTACACTACCAGCAAGCATAAAGATTTTATCGTGTTTTCGAGCAATCTTAAGAAACTCAGAATCATCTATCGTAGTGAGATCAGCTTTGATAAATCTATAAAGATTTTTATATTCTTTGAATTTTTCTAGACCTTCTCTATTAGCAGTCTTGAGATTGTCAATAACTGTAACTCCTACATGCCTTTCTTTCTGATCAAACAATGCCTTGGTTAGATGTTGCCCGATAAAGCCCGCGCCTCCCAGAATTAAATAATTCATAAATTTGTCCTAATGTTATTTCCTCAATTGGTATTTGTTTACATTCTGCCATTGCTTCGACTACATCATCAATATGTGCAATGTAGTAGAGACTATTTGGATTATCCGGTTTATACGCTGTTCCATCTATACATCTTTTAATAAAGAAATCATCATGCATATTTGGTCCGTACACCGCAGGCAATCGATAATTAATATACGCAAGTGGTCCCCTAGCATACTCTATATAAATTTCCATACACCGTTTAGCTACATTATATGCTCCCTGCGGAGTTACGTCAATGTTATCGGCACCATACGACGATGCGTTAACAAACAATGCAGTCGGGCATATTTCTATGGCGTTGCGAGTAGCATCTATAATTGTATCCATAATTAGTCTAGGATTTCTAACAATTTTTTCAGTAGTAGAAGGACATGCTAGATGATACACAATATCACATTGAACCTTATTAAAGTCTCTGCCAATTGGGTGTACAATATGTCCATTTTTTATCAATCTCTTCACTAATTGAGATCCGATAAATCCCGAAGCACCTGTTACTGCTATTGTTTTTTGTGCCACACTTCTCCATCCCAACCTAATCTAATATAGCAAACTCCGGTGTTACGAAGTCCGTCTTTGATATGCCTTACAAAAGTTTGTCTGTCAGGTGGATCATATAGCGGAATATCTAATGCCTGCATAAGAACTGCATCGTCATCTAGTTGATGACCCCGACCTAATTTTGAATAACACCCATTAGCACCAGCATTAACAAATATTATACTTCCTTTGTTTTCTGCCCAATTCTTTATATTAAGTTTTATTTGCTCGTATGCTTTGTATATAACAAATCCAGCAACACCGTATATAATTACCCGCTTTCCTTGACTAGCCAATCCTGCAGCAATGTTAACCATATTAGGTTCTTGTACTCCGCAGTTAATTATATTATATCGAGCTGTGGTCCATTTCCACATGTCGGCATGGAGAAAATATACTTCTCCCGGATACCGATTTAAAAATTTATTTAATGTTTCTCTCATTTTCTAACCATTCATAATAGGGCGTTCCTCGATATATATCAATTAACTCTTGTGGGTTTAATTTATCAGCTGGTCGATCAATATCATCTCTAAACCCAGATAACACATAATCCCAGGCCTCCGCTGGAAATATATCAATTTCCTTACGATCCTCTACTGGAATAGTTTTGTAGTGATTCCAATAATCATTGTCAAGTTTAGAATATTTGTAATGAGCTATAATGAAGTTCATTACTGAATCAAACTCTTCATTTGTTTGTGTGTTGTAATCAGTCTCTTCTATTATACCATCTATGTAATGAGTTAGACGTTTTAGTGCAGAGGTTACTAGATATAAACCAGTTGATTCAATAGGTTCAATAAATGCAGATGCTAATCCAATTGCAACTACATTATCCTTTAAATGTATTTTGTTTCTTCCAGTAATCATAGAAACAGATCCGATTTGTTGAGGCTCTACTTTAATATGAAACTTTTCTTGTGCATATTTGATAAAATCGTCTAAGACATTGTACTTACTGTCATGCACATAACCTATTGCTAGTTGATCTCCTAACGGGATGTTCCATATCCATCCGTGGGGCATAGCTTTAAAAATGCTATAAGGTTTGCATTGCATTTCTTTATCAGTATATGCATGTCTAAAAACCAACGCTCGATTGTTTGGTATCTTATCTGCAATACTTACAAAATTGTCTGCCCATTTAGCAATGTGTCTTGCAAATCCGGTACTGTCGATTACTAGATCATATGTGCCGGCAATTTCATCCATTGTAACTTCTTTACGTATAATAGTTAAATTAGGAATATTAGGAGAAAGTTTATCCATATACGATAAAAGTTCAGATGCTCTAAAGTGTACAGATATATCGTCATACTCTAGGATATTGTTAGGTACCTTGTCAGTTGACATAATCATATCAATACTAGAACTGTTGTGCTTGTTGAGTTGTCCTACTCCAAACGGAAACATAAAACTTTCACCCTCCTGATTAAAATCTTGGAACTTAATTCCTAACTTCAATGTGCCATTGCAATTTTTAATAATATCTTGCGTCGATATACCTAAATCATTTAAAAAATGACTTACATCTGGAATAAGTGCTTCACCTACACCAATAGGTTTATTCTCTTTGGGATATATCCAAGTGATTTCTTTGTTTGAATATTGTTTCGACAAATAAAACGCTGTCAAATATCCCGAAGTTCCGCCACCAACAATTGTAATTCTATTAATGTTTCTATCTTTCTGTAATGCCATTTTTTAATATCCTTTTTTATACTGTTAACTCCATGACCTTTTTGTGTATGAAAAATATAAACATTAGGAGATGTGTTATTTGAGTTAGAATAGGCAGTTGATATTTTTAATCTATCATGTCCGTCTACTTCCTGAACATTCCATCTGTACTCTTTAAAGAACTGTATAGTAGGTTTAATTTTTAAAACATCGTCAATGTTACCAGTTACTTGTGCATTATTGTAATCAACAGTTAAAAATATATTTTTAAGATTATGATGTCCGATAAACTGTATAGCTTCTAATGTATTTCCCATCTGAAGAGCCGCATCGCTAATATTGACCCAGACACGTTTATTTGTAGTCATAGAAATTCCAATAGCTACTCCTAAAGCATTTCCCATAGTTTCTTCGCTAAAGTCTACAAAATCAATTTCTTCATGTTTAACACCGACTCCAAGATCTTCAATTTTATTTAAGAACCCTAATTTTTTCCATATTAGATAATATGTTTGTGCACCAAACGGTTTACCTATAACAAGATGATCTTGATAGGGTACAACAAACTTTTCTGTAAACAGAACATCAACATAATCAAGCATACTCATAGCACTGGCTATGTGACTTAATTTATTTTCATAGGAGTATTCAAGAAGCTGTTTTATCATTTTGGAATTAGTTTTCCTATATTTAATTTATCTAATGGATACTTTACTATACCAGATTTAAAGTTTAAAATAGAATTTACTGTAGTATTTACAAATACATCAACATTTAGATACAAATCTTCAAACGGTATGTCTGCATAATCTTTTCTTAATATTCTAGGTTGTATTCTATCAGATTTCATTAAACCAACATCCGATAATCTTGTACTGTATATAGTTCCTATACGCAATATCAAATATTCATCAGAGTTATATTTAATATAATTTTCTAAATAGAATTTTCCAAGATTATAACTAGTAGTACCTGTATGATCTAACTGCAAATCGTCTACTCCGGTTGTACTGGCAAAGATAATTGGCATATCTAAACGATCTACTAATTTAATTGTTTCTCTAACATACTGATGCATCACTTGTGCATCATGTTGTGATAATTGACTGTGGGTAAATGTCGGACTACCGAGATGCACAAACATATCGATATTATCTGTGCGATTAACCCATTCTACTTCTGTACGTTCTCTTAATTTACCAGCTAGAAATCCGCCCCATCCTGATAATCCAATAATCTTTTTCATGTTACTTGAGCTCCCGGTTTTCTAGACAGATAAAAATCTCCACCGCAATAATCCCATCTACAGATAGTTCCGGTCTTGTAAAGTATGCTTAATTTGGTAACTGCGAGTTTATCAGTAACTAAATTAGTATAAGGAGTTTCGGGCTGACTATCGCGTATAAAATTAGTCATATGTATACCGCAGTGAAATACATTCCCATCACCGTTGATAGTAATAGATTCTTGTCCAGCAGCACATTTCCACCCGCGAGCATCAATTCCTAATTTAAACAAATCGTTAGTTGTATAAATTTTATCGTCAATTTCGTATTGCTGTTCTGTTTTATTATACTGTTTGTAGAAAGCCATATGCTTTTCCGCAACGTCCTCGGGATAAACATAATGACAAAATCCGTAAATCATTTCACAGTTCTCTATCTTATCGTATTCTAAAAAGTAAATTACCTTTTTGTAAAATTCTTCAGGGATAATTTCAATAGTCTTACCTTGATGCCATCGTTCACCTCTTTCAACATTTTCCATCATAATATCCATATTATGAATCGGAATACCTAGCCCTTTAAGAACCTCCCAATTATGATCAAAATCTTTAATCTTGTTTAGTCTCTTCAATTCTAAATAATGAAAACTAGCATTAAATCTATCACAATAAGGAAGCATTGCCCTTAGCTTGTCTTCTTTGATTGTAAGGTTAGTCTGCATCTCATTATACGCATTAATTCCGTTCTCTTTGCCTTTTTGATGTATATACTTTAGAATATCCAAGCATTGAGGATGTCTGGTTGGTTCGCCGCCGTGATAATAAAATAATACAGATTTAAATCCTTGTTTAACAAAGAATTCAAATAGTTTATCAATTGTTATAATAATGTCTTCGTAAACATAATGTTTTCCGCTATGCCAATGACAATAATTGCATTTTAAATCACACGCTTCTGTAATTCTAAAAGTTACAGAGTAATCAATAGGAAATCCATCCTGATCATTAATTTTCAGTACATTGTAGGAACGTTTAGGTGCAATTTTTCCTACTTGCATTTCATCTTTTCGTCTAATTACTTTGATCTTATTCCAGTCTGCCATTTAATATCCTTATCTTTTATTATACTTAGGGTGTTATTATCTGTCAATTGAATTGTAAAAAAACAAGAATTGAGGTATAAATTGGACAGAATTACCTACTTTGACTTCTACAACTTCTCCTTTAAACTTTTTAGATGTGTCATTCATAGGAATAAAATTAAATTTTGATCTTATTTTTTTAAGGGCAGGTAGGGTTTTTATTCGATAGTTGGATTGAATATGCAACAGATCCAAACGTGAGATATTATTTAATTTAGATTTGGTATCAGCATTAATATCGTCAAACTCCACATTATCAATTACCTGATATAAATCATTAGATTTGCTTAAAAATATATTGCTCTCAACTAACTCGTCAAATAATTCTCGACCCTCCTCAATAGTAATAAAATAATAATTGGGATTATAAACAAAATTTATAAAGTAATCTAACAAATTATTAGAGGATTTAAAATAACTAGATGCAATATTTTCTAATTGATCAAACTTATCATGCGGTTGAGTACTTTTCCAATCATCCCATACAAAATCCAAGAAGAAGTCTCGATCACTCTGTAGTTGATCTGCCCACCACCGCCTATGAAATATAGTTTTTGCAAAACAGTTAGCCTGAAATATAAACTCATTTAATTCTAAATATGAATTTTTATTTTTATATAATAGTGTCTCACATACTATATCAAAAAACGGAACATTATGTGAAGTTAAATGATATGTGTCAATTTTTGTATGAGAACATCGAGGTTTAATTTGATAAGAAGGGTACTTGGCGTATAGATTAATAATCCTTGAAGATTTTATCTGCTGTATAAAACTAGTGATATTGATAAATTCTTCGCTGGTCAAATACTGTTCAGTGTTTACATTGTACGGAATCATTCTAAACTCCTTTCCACAAACCGTGTTAACTCGCTATAATATTCTTCATCAGTCATTTCTCTACCAGTTATTTTAAAGCTCTGTACTCCCATTTCTTTAAGACGTTTCATTGCAGCTGGTTTGATGTCCATACACTCGTATTTGCTGTCTTTATTAGGATCAAATTTAGGTAACCAACATTCTTCGACTGCTGCACTATAAGGTCGGCCGGCAGTATTCTCATCTGCAATAGCTTTAAAGTGTGCATCCCAATGTTTGCATCCGTAGACACACGTATCATTGAGCATCACTTCCCATTTGGTTTTATCAAGCTCGTCTGCCCTTGGATCAAATATATGTTCAAATCGAGGAACTATCCAATCATACTTGCTTTCTAAGTCTTTATAAAATGCGATGTCACTGTCCTGTAACGGAATATTAAGCAGACCCATGCCTGTAATGCTATAGATCAAATCGTACTTAGGAAAGTTCTTACGCACATGGGCACGTAAGTCATCGTTAACAATAATAAGGGCATTTCCTTCTTTATGAAATTGTTCTAACAGATCATTGCCTAATGTATCATTAACATCAATCTTATAGTTACTAAAAGTTAGAGCAATGCTTACACCTTTACTATAATAGTAATCAATCATTCCGTTATTATAGAATACATCTCTGTTGATTCGACCACCGTTCCACCGACACTTGTTAATACCGTCATAGACAACTAGTTGTGTCGAATCAATCTTATTCAAACTTAAAAATTTAACAATTGGAATTGACTTGCTAAATGCACCAGCTATTAAGTATCTCATTACATTAAAAAGCATTTGCTTTTTGGGCAGATGCCGTCCGTTTTTATTCTATAACAACAATTATACATTTCCAACTGTGGACTGTATAAGAAGTACCTGTCTTTGTACAAACAGGGTTTACCTTTAGGACTAAAAGATATTGTAGCCCATACTTCTGATCTAGGTTTACCTAATCGTTCTACTTCTTCAAACTTGATAATCTTATTGTAGTTAGGATCGTTCTTTAGTTTAATGTACTCCTGTAAGGCAACATCACTACGACCATCGCCAAAGTCTGTAACAGGAGTAAGAAATATATTATTGCAATCAGAATGTTCTTTCACTTTAAGATAATACAGAACAGCTTCTTTGCCACTAAACATCACATCAATTACTCTACAAGTAACATTCTCTTTGAGAATATACATTAGGTCTTCCAAACTAATCTCAGTAGGATGTATACTTGCTTGTAGGGTGTAGGGTTCAGCAATTGTTTTCATTACTTCAATACTGTACTTACTTAGGTTAGTCTGTATAACAAACGGTATGTTAAATTCGTTAAAACACTTAATAATATATCCAATTTCTGGATGAACAAAGGGTTCTCCACCGAACAAGAATATCTCTATATCAGGATATGTTTCTCCTAGCATTTTGATAAAATTGCAAAGTATGTTGTGATCTGTAATATGATGAATACTCTTGTCTAGATTAGAACAATAGTAGCATTTGTAATTACATTTCATTGTAACTTCCCATTCAACTTGCATCCGGAGCTACCTTTAGTTGTTTTAACAGACCATCACAATTACACGCATTATGAGGGCAAATCATCGGAACGGTACTAATTATGTTTTTAAAAAAATCCTTATCTCTTAATAGATTAATATGATCTGTCTTGGGCATACAAAACTTAACTACATTGCCACGCACATCTATTTCGTAGTTGTTATTATAACAACTCCAACCTTTGAAGTTTGTTAGTTTATCTCGGAACACTTGGAAGTCATTAAACATATCATCGTCATAACACAGATCTTTTTCATAGTCTTCTAAGAATTTAAAGTATTCCCAAAATGCAGGACGATAGTTAAACAACTTTTGTATAGTGTTACCATATATAAAATGCGGATGAATTTTAAGTCCTTCAATTTGATTGCAGATATCAAACATCTCTTTAATTTTAGGCCATAAAGTTTTATCGTGGTGTAGCATAATATTGACTTTACATTTATATCCTCTACCAACCATGTGTTTCATGTTTGCAACAAATTGATCCCTATTGGTACAGTCAGCAGGATGATAGCTAAACAAGAACGCTAGATTATCATAGTGCGGATGAGTGGTTAAATCTTTCTCTCCATTAGTTACGACATATACCCATTTGAATTTTTCTAATTTAGTAATCTTATCAAGTATGTAATAATAGTGAGGACCTATTGTAGGTTCGCCGCCTAGTAAGCCCAAGTTAAACGGTAAACTACTTCTGTTAAGGGCTTCAATAACTCCGTCGATAATTTCCTTACTGGATAGTTTGCCCCATTCTTTGCCGTACTCATTACGAGCATAGCAGTAAGAGCAATGTAGTTGACAGATTGTTAGACTATCCCAATGCACGTTGATGTGATCAGGATCTTGGTCTATATGATGTTGTCTACTGTATTTCATACTCTTTCTTTGTAAAATGTTAGCATACGTCTAGATGGACAAATATCATGGGGACAAATTTCATCTTTAACAACATTGTTATCACCCAATGCAACTCGTCTCTCTGTACAGGAATTTTTGATTTCTCCAGACATTGAAATTTGAAATCTTCTAGGTGTGCATCGATATCCTTTAAATTTATTCATTTGCTGAATTTCAATGTCAAAAGATCTAAGTGTTTCTTTAGTGCCATCTGTGAAAACACAGTTTATTTCTTTAAATTGATTATCGGTTGATGTGGCCAACATATAAGGTCTAATTAGTTGATAGAACTCATCTGTATAATTTGGAGTAAAATCCATAGTCGACTTTAACAGTAACGGATAGCATTCTATTTTATGTTTATGCAGTTGATCCATTAGATCTAATAAATTATAAATTTCTTTAATATCATCAGACATGCTAATCTGAACATTAATCTTAATTCCTAAAGTGTTAATATCTATTACTTTTTTTATAAATTTTTTTTGATCAGCAAATTCTGGATGAAATGATGCACAAATTCCTAATTTGTTAGTCTCAAGTCGATCTAACGATTTATAATAGTTTAGAGACCTTGACAAATTTGTAAAAAATGCTATGTTCATACAATTTTTCATATTCACTAGATTATATAATATTTCATCAATTTGCGGATGTAGAGATGGTTCGCCCCCTGTGATGCAAATATTAAAATTAGAGGATAGATTTTTAAGTCTAGTCAAAGTTAAATTGTGTAACAATGAATGATCAGGCTCATTAAAATTGTTGCTTAGATCTCGAAGAACAGGACAATAGGAACATTTATAATTACACCAATTGGTTAATGGCCAATCGATAAAAATTTCATCAAGATTGGGATCTCCGCAACTTTGTATTATCTTATGCATAGTGCAGTATTTAACTGCCATTGACAGGGAAGGAAATATTGTCACCCCCGTCTATTGTTTGATAATAAAATACTTTGTTGACTGTTTTAATACTAGTTGCATTTAACGCAGCATGTGTAACTAACTTAATATCATTGTGTATATTGCTATCGTTCTGAAAATCAAAATTATAGATACTCGAACGTTTGAATATGTGTTGAGAAAGTTGTAAATGTTCTGTATTTAGATTAGAAAGGAAACTATTCGAAGTTAACCAGTTGTCTTTATACAAGGTCATGAACTCAAGCATATTATTGGTTTCATATTTTGGAAAATAATTACCCACTATCAAATCAGCATCAATGTCTTGTTCTAAAAAATCAGTCACTAGATAATCATCGTCTTCGAGATAATAAACATATTCGCCGGTTGATTTCATTAATAAAAATTTATATATCTCACATAGACTATTTGGTTTATAATAAAAATATGTTACTTGAGGATGTACAATTTCTTCAATGTCGTGACTGTCGTTGTTAACTAATACTTCAACTCCTGGTTTTATTTGTGTTAGCACACTTGTTAAACAACGTTTGAATAAATTTGGTCGATTATGTGTTAGAATCAATATTGATAATTTCATATTACTTTAATTTTTTCTCCTTCAATTGGAACAGGTTCAACATGACCTTTTAATTGATTTTCAATGCCGTCACATACAAAAAAATATTTGCACTTAGTACAAGCTGATGTTTTGAAACAGCTTTGTAATCTAATTCGATCTGCTTCTGCAAAACACTGGTCAATCTTTTCTTCCTGTGAGTAAGAAAGTTTAGTGTTTAATTGCTCATTGTAGATGGCTTTATTCCAATCTTTCATATCATATATATGATGATAATGATTTTTGATATGTTGCTCATACCCTTCCATAAAGCACATAGGAAAATATCGAGCATTTACCTCAATTGTATGTTTTAATTCATCTATATAATGTTTAACAAAATTACAAATATGTGAATAATTAATGGGTTTAAAATCGGTGTTATCTCTCCAATAGTTTAGTGCTATAAAGTTTACCTGAGTTGGATTAAGTTGTTTAATTATATCTACATCTACATTATTATAATTCATGTTATATAAAGTTGTATTCAGCCGTACTTCGATACCTAATTGATGTGCATTTTTAATAGCAGCCATCAAATTTTTAAATGAGCCAATTTTACCTACAATAGAATCGTGTATTCTTTCAGAGGTACCGTGTAAACTAAACAATATTTCTTTTAAACCTAGATCATAACTTTTTTGCATGAAGTCAATATCACTAAATTTACCACCATGTGATAAACAACTAATTCTGGTAAATTTTCCTTGACAGTACTCTAATATTTTAAACCAATTAGGTTCAACAGAACTTTCTCCACCACTTAGATCTATTTCAGATATTCCGTAGGATTTTATATAATCAATTCTTTTATATATTTCCTCTAACGGATCTCTCTCAGATAAATGATTTTTATAATAGCAGAATTCGCATCGAAGATTACATAATTTACCCGTATCAAGTTTAGCCCTATTATTAATAGGTCGATTATAGTCTATTTGTATTTGATTAATGCTTAGTCTGTTCATTTAATAACTTTAAAAAATAGTCATCTTTATCTAATGTTGTATCTTGTAAACTATCTTTTTTCCTTACTTCTAGAGCTCGATCAATATAATCTATATCATAAATTACGTCTTTACCATAGTGTCGACATTCAATTATAAATCTACTAGAACAATCTAGTTTTCGTGGAATAGCTGTATATATGTATGTGCTAAACTTTTCCCAAAGATTATCTACAGGAATTTTATATACATCACTTGCATTATATAAAGATACATCATCTGTTAGAACAATATTCTTGTTAAAACCGTATTTTTTAACAATCGAAGTTAATTCAGTGTTGGTTAATTTTCTGCACAACGATGTCAGATAAAACATTGCAGTATCTTTTACGTTAGCATTATAAATTTTATATTTCTCAAAGAATATTTTCTTTTTATAATCTATAACATTAATCTTTAAATTTTCATATCTTTCATCGTAAATTTCAAAATCTTGTAGTAAAAATACATTACTTTTGAGTTTATCAAAATATGTAAAATCTGATTCAGAGCAACGGAAAAGATATATAGTATTTGCAATAATATCACATCGATTTATTCTGTGCGATCCGTCTGTTATTAACACACTATTGGCTATAATTACTTTAGGCCTAACAGATTCAACTATATTATCTACAATAACATTATCATACTTAAATGAAATTGCATCTTCTAATTCTTTTTTAGATGTTCCGTCTGCTAATAATATGCATGGAGTTAAACTGGTATAGAGCTTGATTGCACAGTAATAGTCGATCATTTCAAACAAATGACCAGTTACTCCAAATTTGAATTCAAATGATGTTGTTAAAACAATATCGTATTGCTTTAAATTTAAAATAGCAGACATATTCCATTGTATATTTTTCTAATAGAATTAGTCCAGTGATGATTTTATTTGACTAGAAGTCAACGGAGAGTAATCTAAATCTTCAAATATATTATTTGGAAATTTTGAAAAATCAAATGACATTATTTTTTCAGCAGGTATTGGTAAGTTTGGATTATCAATTGAAATTGTATTAGTTGCCCAGTTTGACATAAAATTATTAAACTCATTAAGTGATTCTTCTTTGACAAGATTTAATGATAATATATTATCATTTTCCCATTTAGTTACAAAAGAATTAAATGATTCATATCCGGGCGGTACTGGAACTTCAGTATCACCAATGTAAAATGTTCCATCTTTGATTATATCTTCAAATTTAATAGTAATTACATTTTTATAATTTTTTATAGATGCAGCAGTTACGAGAGATGTGATTAATCGTTGATTATCATTTTCTTTAGTATAATAGGTATGATCTAAATAATATTGATCAGTCTGTTGTGTTAATAAAAATGCAGACGACGGATTCCTAATGATATTGATCACAATTACATTATCTTCACCCAAGTCGGATGTTATTTTGTCAATAAATATTTTCGAAAATGCACCAGTAATTGCCACAGTATCAAATTGTCTTTTATTATAATCGGCTATAAGATTACTATAATTTCGTTTGCCATCATTTATAACAGTATGTGTTCCGTCTGAATTTGCTACGGCTAGCTCGGCAGGGTTTTGTTTTTCTACAGAATCAATAGTTGCATCACCTAATTGAAAATCGTAAGCCTGATCTACAAAAAAGTTTTTATAATGATTTAACTCAAACGTGTTAAAAAAATCTATTTCTAATTTTTGTAATTTTTGTAATAAAACAATTCCTGCATTCATTGGAATAGTATTAGAGTCTACTACTTCTTCAGTATTTAGGCTGTTTACTATTAAAGTAGTTACTGGATTATCTGTTCCTATATGCAAAACAAGTTCATTTGTTTCGGGATCACGTAGTGCCCAAGGGGTTAATTTTGTATCAACAAGATATCCGTCTAGAGTAAAACTGTTTAATGCCTCTGCTATTTCTTTTGCAAAGAATTTTTTATTAATAGTGTCAACTCCGTTTAGAACAATTAGCATTAAATTATCTCCTTAAATATGATTCTACAATTTTGTTAACTGAGTCTTCGTCGTTGTAGTCACTTAAAACTTGAAGTTGTTTAATAATATCTGTAAAATTGTTTTTTTGTTCTTCAATTTTTTTAATGTCATCAACTAATGCAATATATTTTTCTAGATCATTTATAAGGGTTTCATCGTTTGATTCGATAATTTTAATATATGATTCTTCTTTATTATCTTCTGTAATATTAAATCCTTTTCTTAAGAATTTATTGTTTAATAACATAAATGAAACAAAATCAACCAATTTGAAAATTAATAAATCATCTCCTAAGATTCCGCGAGCCTTAGTTTTTACAGCGAGTGCTGCTTTTCCTGCATATGTGCTTGCATCTATACCTTCGATTTCTTTATACTCTCTCATTTTTTAACCTTTCTATTTCTTCTGATAATTCTTGTACCGCTTTAATTAAAGGAAAGATCAATTGATGAGGTTGATCAACAATAAATCTTCCGTTGCTATCTTTAATAAGGATATTATATTTTTCTATCGGCCAGACTTCGTTGATATTCTGAGCCATGCAGCTCATTGTTAATCGAGTAGTATCTCCAAACTTAGCATCTGTGTAAAGATGTTCGGCTGGTTTTAACTTTTTAATTTTTTCTAAACTCATTATATATACTCGATTTCAGTTTTTACACGTTCATCGGAGTAATTACAGTTGCAGGTACAACTGTAATTACAATTACATGTGCAGTAATTACAATTACAAGTACAGTAGTTACAGTTACAGGTACATATATTTCCCGCAGCTTGTAAATCATTTAATAATTTATTAATGTTTAATGCTGTAATCGAAGTGCCGCCGGTTACTGTAGTTGCCGTTAACGCAGGACTTGAAACTGCAGGAAATGTTGTAATTCCCCACGGTTGAGTTGCACTGAAGGGATCAATTCCGTTTCCTGCTCCTGTTCCCTGGAAAGGACCGGAGCCTCCGGTTCCATTATCGTAAAGAATAGTATCAGCAGATCTAGACATACTATCAATATTGCTACGTAAACTATTGAAATCGCCAGATCCGATAGTTGTTCCAATAGTAAAACTTGTGTATGAATAAGAGTACCATCTGCCTTGTTCGGTTCTAATATTAGAGCGAATCGAGGCCCATTTTGCAGTAGTAATCGTATCGGAAGTAGTTACTTGGGCTTGAGAATAGTTTATTGCATTGGATGCATTTGTACCATATACATAAGATGTTACATTCCAATATTGACCGTCTCGAGGTGTAGTTGCATAATTATATGGATTTGAACCATAGTAATAATAAGTTCTTCCCGATAAGTAACCTTGTGTCATAAGTTTTCCTTATAGTGATTTAGAAAGAAATTCTAAATCTTCTTTTGCTTTGTTTTGCGCTAAGAATTTTTCATAATCATCCAAATCAGATGTTATAAATTCTAAAGTTGCCGCATCTGCTTCTTTGGAAGAATTATTATTCTGACCAGAAGTTCCTACTAGGTTTAACACTAACTCCTTTAGATCCAGCCCTAATACTCTATGAACAATATCTAAATGTTCGCTCACATCGACCGAGGCTCTGCCCTTGCTGTTAACTACTTCCTCTAAAAGATTCATAGATAAAGAAAATCCCTCTACAAAGATTGATCCTGCTACTGGATCAAGTTTGGCCAACTCCATAATTTCCTTATAAATATCTTCAATTTTTTCTAAAACTTTATTTTCTTCGTTCATTTTATTATTTTCTCTTTAAAATCATGAAACTCTGGAGAATTCTCATAATTCCCGTAAGTTGTAACATTACCTTCATCTGTAAAATATGTCTTTAGTTGTTTACGTTCTCCGCAACCATTACACATATCACAAAATAACTCACATATTGGGATCTCTATTTTTTTATTTATCCAGTCATCTCTAAACATAGTTTTCATATGATTTAATCTTTCTATGTCTTTTTCGGATAAAGTATCCCATGCAATTGATGTAATAATGCGTTGCGGTTTAAACACTTTCATTATCATGCCAATGTCTTCATATGCGTATCTAGCATTTAAGTGATGAATGGTATAACGTATTCTATACTTAAAATTGTTCAATGTCAACTTTTTAAAAACTGTAAGCATACTTTTTGTAGAATCCATACCATTTAAAAATATTCGATTCTTGTTTCCTGTACCGTCAAAACTAACATCTATGCTTAGACGACCAGTTTTATAAAAATAGTTATTCATAACTTGATCTATAAAAATTTGACTAAGAAACTTAATACCGTTGCTTTCTAAATTAAAATGCACATTAGTTTTTTTTCTATAGGCATAATCCATAAGATAACATACATTATCCCATTCAAGTGTAGGTTCCCCGCCAAATAGAACAAATAATGTTTGTTTAGCAGGATCTTGTTCTCTTTCTAATACCGAGTCAACATGTTTTCTAATATCTTCTTGTGATAATATTTGCGGTGGCCTATTTGCTAAATCTTCATAACAATATGTGCAGGCGAGATTGCACTTGTTGGTAAAATAGATAACATTAACTGCTGAATCTTCAGTAGTTGGCAAGTTAGTTTTATTACCTACATAAAAATCAAATACATTCATTGTATAATCATCTCATGAGAATTTTTATATCTATTTTGTTTTGGACGTGACTTAGCCTGTTTGATAATATGACTCATATCTGATAAGAATGTAGAGTAATCAAGTTTGTAATCAAACAGATGTCCACGCTCATCTAATACAAATCCTACATATTTGCTATCAACTTTGGCCTTGCCTTTACGGGCTTCTTCAATTTGTTCGGCAAGTTCATCTGTGGTAAGAACACGATCAGTCTTGTGTTCAACGGGTTGCATTTCAACCTTAACAGGAATAGCAGCAATACTCTTATATACTCTTTTTGGTTTGTTTAATTCCGACATTCAACGCCCTCATTTTCTACGCCAACGCTTTCGATATAGTGTAAAATTAGATCCTGAAAAACTGGAATATCTCTACACTCGTTAACTACTCGCATGCCTTGTTCGTAATAGATATGAAACAGTTCGCAGATACTATCCAACGGCTTGTTATCATTCATAACTTGACTGTAAGTGCAGCCTGCATTACATACCTGTTTCAAGTTGCATGGCTCACACTTGTCTAAATTCTTAGGATTAAAAAGATCTTGATAATATTTGAAGTTGTAGCTTTCATCCATCTTCATGATCTTTTTACTGGCAAATCGAGCACATGGATAAAACTCCCCACTGCTCATTAGGACGCCGCCATTGGTGCCAGCAAAGCAGCCAAAAGGTCTTTTGCCTTTTACTAGCCCGAACAAGATATCTAGAATAGCTAGTCGAAGGAATCCAACTGAGCAGGGAATTCCTGCTTTTAGTTTAGCAATCCACGAGTCTGCTAGTCTTTCACATTCGTATCTAAATTCACGAATGTCTGGCTCGGTCCAAACATCGTCACGCACAATACTAAAATCTGGATGTTCAATTCCCCAACTTAATAAGAAGTCGAAGTTTTCTGTCATGTCCTTGGTGTTGCCCGGCCAGATCATTACTTTGCATCCATTGGTCAAGTCTGTGATAATATCCTTCTTGTAATTATACATGTCAAGGATACCATTAAACAGCTCTCCAGTTTCTGGATTAGTATTCTCTAACAATGGAAGTAGTGGGCGAGTATCGTTACTACTCATGCCGTCAAACGACCAGCTAACTCCTACACCGTTATCTTTAAGATACTTGGCCTTGTCTGCATCAATCATTGTTAGATTAGTAATAATATTGATACCTTTGCACTTGCGATCACTCTTTAAGAATGGTACCGAATGAGTAATTAAATCCCAATTGAGCAGTGGCTCGCCGCCAAAGAAGCTGACATGATACTCGTCATCTCCGCTGCGTTTCATAAGATTGTATAATTCCGGAATTGCATTATCAAATGTTTCCGGCATCATATAAGTAGGACGATTTGCTACATAACAGTAGGGGCATCCTAGATTACATTTTTCTGTTACAGATATTTCTAAAGTGAACATTGTTCTGCCTTAATTTCAATTACTGGACGCTTGTATGTTTTTAATGCTGTTCGAAGTGCATGATGCACAATTTCATTTGATTTAAAAACCTTGCATACTTGCCAGTTAGCAGTATGATCACTCCATTTGTCGATATATTCAGTATGCTCACTCTTTTCAAATGTAGCAGCATTGCATTTCATACAGAATTGGCTATCACAAGTCATGCAATCTAAAGGTTGATTCTTCAGTGCATCTCTATACATGTCTGTCTTTTCTTTGATCAGCGCATCAATGTCCGGTGCCTTAAGAATATTACCCATAACGTGTGCATGTGATTCTTTATACATGCATCCATGACAGGGACTAATATCTCCGTTTAAATCAACGCTGACGTAATTAATGCCACTTGCACATAATGCTCTTGATTGTGTAAACCATCCAAACTTTTCCGGAGGTAACTTATTCTTATAAATGTATTTGGCAATCTTTGCTAGACCTTGATTCAATACTTCTAATCTAGGCATAAACTGCTCAGGAGTTAGTTGACTATACATGTCCGGAGTTGGGAAGTAGTTTTCATCTAATTCAATTACATCAAGGAATGCTTCGTAGATCAAATGAAAGTGTTCTGCGGTAAGAACTGATTTCATCTTGACTGCCAATCCTGCTTTCTTTGCTGCTAGATAGTTTGATTTAACCATTGCACTACTGGGATTTCCTGCCTTATCAATACGTGTAATATCATTAACGGGCTTTCCGTCGTAACTTACTTGAATCTTCATTCTTCCGGGCATTGCTTCATGAAATCGCACTAGCTCTTTCAAATATTTTTTTAAGTAAACACCGTTGGTATAAAAAAAGAAACTGTAGTTAGGATCATCTTTGTATTTTTCCATTACTCCGCGACAAAATTCCCAGTTAACAAAGGGTTCACCTCCCCAGAAATATATATCACGTTTAGGATCTTGAAGCTTTCCCATAAATGCTTCAATGTCGTCTAAAGTAACTTCGGTATTTTCTTCATATGCTGTGCTTAACCCACACTCAAACCCTTCAGAACAATAGGTACAAGCCAAGTTGCAGGTGCTGGTCACATTTAAATCAATAATCATTTTAACTCCGTAATTTTCTATATTCAGTATTTAACTCCAGTGCAGTTGCTAATAATTTAATATTAAATTGTTTAGCAAATGCTTCGGAATCTTTGGGCAAACAGGGCCCGCCAAATCCTCTTTGACCATCAGGACCGGGAACGTTAAAATGGTGTGTGCCCATCCAAGGGTGAGCGCCTAATATTGCAATCAACTGATTGTAATTTACATCAGTAGAATTTGCTATATCGTATATACTATTCATGTAGGTAACTTTGAGTGCATAGAAGCTATTCATTGTATATTTGGCCAAACATGCCGTA
>Ga0209188_1001097_pt1 | contig 23043 bp, 21 predicted proteins | sample C_130625_EF_Meta_FD_187307 | JGI IMG/M metagenome (GOLD analysis project Ga0209188, IMG submission 187307) | Freshwater microbial communities from Lake Croche, Canada to study carbon cycling - C_130625_EF_MetaG (SPAdes) (version 2) | ecosystem: Environmental > Aquatic > Freshwater > Lake... | reverse complement strand
AATTTGTATTATGAGATGATAAATAAAAAATTAATTTCAATAATTTCATTATGTAGAAAGGATTTTCATCCAATAAGTTTAATTAGCAGATTTTTCTCAAGCTAGGGAGCGAATAGAAAAATTGCCAAGGCAAAAATCAATAAAAAATGAATTTCAGAGGAGAAAAAGTGATTTTTGTTATGAAATAAACAATTTCTACCTTAGGATATAGGTAGCCGACAAAAGCAAAAAAACTTGGCGGCTTTTCAATCACTTTTAGAAGGAAAATGAAAATGGCAACTGCAAAAAAAGCGGCTAAAAAAACCGCTGTTAAAAAAACTCCTGCAAAAAAAGCACCCGCAAAAAAAGCGGTAGTCAAAAAACCAGCAGCGAAAAAAGCACCTGCTAAAAAAGCAGTAGCGAAAAAAGCACCTGCAAAGAAAGCGGCAGTCAAAAAAACTGCAGCGAAAAAAGCACCTGCTAAAAAAGTAACAGCCAAAAAGGCGCCTGCTAAAAAGCGCACTCCCAATGCTGCGTTCATGAAACCACTGACACCAAGCAGTGCGTTAGCTGCGGTGATTGGATCAAGTCCGTTGCCACGCACAGAAGTCGTGAGCAAATTGTGGACATACATCAAAAAGCACAGTCTGCAAGACAAAGTCAACAAGCGCAACATCAACGCTGATGACAAATTAAAGGCTGTTTTCGGAAAAGCTCAAGTAACAATGTTCGAGTTAGCCAGCTTAATTGGCAAACACTTGCACTGAAAATACACAACTGCTTGTTTAAAAGGGCCGCTTTTGCGGCTCTTTTTATTTACACAACTGTATTAGAAATTTTGGTTGTCGAAGTGAATGTAAATTCACCTGGCGCACGGATAGGGTCAACGTTCACTGAGATAACAGCGCCTGGAAGAAACTTTCCCTCAAGCAATAACTTTGACAAAGGATTTTCAATACGTTGTTGTATGGCCCTTTTGAGCGGACGGGCACCAAAAACAGGATCAAAACCTACTTTTGCAAGTTCAAGTAATGCAGCATTAGAAACATTTAAGTCGAGGTCAATTCTCGCCAATCGATCACTTAAAGCTCGCAACTGTATGCCTGCTATTTTCTCAATATGTAGAGCATTCAAGGAATGAAAAACTACTGTTTCATCAATTCGATTTAGAAATTCTGGACGGAAATGATTTTTCAATTCATCAAATACAGCTTCTTTGATTTCCAGTGAATCCTGACCAACCATTGATTGGATGATCTTGGATCCTATGTTTGAAGTCATCACAATAACTGTATTTTTAAAATCAACAGTTCTACCTTGACCATCTGTCAATCGACCATCATCGAGCACTTGTAAAAGAATATTGAAAACATCAGGATGTGCTTTTTCAATTTCATCCATCAGAATGACTGAATAGGGTTTGCGACGAACTAACTCAGTTAAGTACCCTCCTTCGTCGTAGCCCACATACCCGGGGGGAGCACCAATCAATTTACTTACAGAGTGTTTCTCCATGAATTCACTCATGTCTATGCGAATCAAGTGGTCCTCGCTATCAAAAAGAAAACCCGCTAAAGATTTGCACAGCTCGGTCTTACCAACACCAGTAGGACCTAAAAATAAAAAAGAACCAGTTGGACGCGATGGATCACTTAAACCAGCCCTTGATCGCCGAATGGCATTTGCGACGGCTTGGATCGCCTCGTCTTGACCAATCACTGTTTCATGCAGGCTATTTTCCATTTGCAGCAATTTATCTTTTTCACCCTGCATCAATTTCGACACAGGAATACCTGTTGCACGGGCTACAACTTCGGCAATTTCCTCTGCACCGACTTGTGTTCTTAGCAAGCGCGTTGTTTGAACAGCTTTTGCGGGGTTTTGCTCATACGCATTTGCTTCTTTGAATTTTTTTTCTAATTCAGGCAACTTGCCGTATTGAAGTTCAGCAACCTTATTGAAATTACCTTGTCGTTTAAATTCTTCCATTTGCATTTTGCATCGCTCAATTTCTTCTTTAAGCAAAGCGCCACCTTGTGCTTGAGCCTTTTCAGATTTCCAGATTTCTTCTAAATCTGCATATTCAAGTTGCAACTTAACAATTTCATCTTCGATGATTGCCATACGTTTTTGAGAGGCTTCATCTTGCTCCTTGCGCACAGCCTCACGTTCAATTTTGAGTTGAATCAATCGTCGATCAAGCTTATCCATTACCTCAGGTTTTGAATCTATTTCAATTTTTATTTTGGCCGCGGCTTCATCAATCAAATCAATGGCTTTATCCGGTAGAAACCGATCTGTAATGTATCTGTGAGAAAGCTCTGCAGCAGCAACAATTGCAGGATCTGTGATTTCCACACCGTGATGAATTTCATATTTTTCCTGTAACCCCCGCAAAATTGCTATGGTTGCTTCCACTGTTGGTTCACCCACAATGATTTTTTGAAATCGCCTCTCTAAAGCAGCATCTTTTTCAATGTATTTCCTGTATTCATCTAAAGTCGTTGCTCCGACGCAGTGCAATTCTCCTCTTGCAAGAGCAGGCTTGAGCATATTCCCCGCATCCATCGCACCTTCAGCTTTTCCTGCGCCGACCATGGTGTGCAGTTCATCAATAAAAACGATTGAATTTCCTTGATCTTTCGCCAATTCATTCAAAACATTCTTTAATCTTTCTTCAAATTCGCCTCTAAATTTTGCACCTGCCAATAAAGAGGCCATATCCAAGGATAAAACTCGCTTACCTTTTAAGGAATCAGGAACTTCGCCAGCAACAATACGCTGCGCAAGTCCTTCAACAATTGCGGTCTTACCTACGCCTGGCTCACCGATCAATACAGGATTATTTTTACTTCTACGTTGAAGTACTTGAATAGCGCGACGAATTTCATCATCTCTTCCAATGACTGGGTCAAGTTTTCCCTGCCGTGCGCGCTCGGTTAAATCCAAGCAATATTTTTTTAAAGTTTCTCTTTGAGACTCAGGATCAGCACTTTTGACTGACTCCCCTCCTCTGACAGCCTCTATGGCAGCTAGTAATGTTTGTTTATTTAAACCATGCGATCTGGCTTTATTTGCTAGTTCTATTTTTGAATCAGCCAGCACTAGAAAAAACAACTCACTGGCTACGTACTGATCTCCACGCTTAAGTGCATCTTTTTCTGCCGCTTGCAATATAGTCACCAGTTCTCGGCTTACTTGGACTTGTTCCTGCCCGTGAACAGTGGAAAGTTTACCCATCGCTTCTTCGCTGTCACGGAGTAATGCATTGATATTGACACCAGCTCGCATTAACAGCGCCCGCGGTCCATCGTCTTGTTTAAGCATAGCGACGACCAAATGACAGACTTCTATGTAGCCATGGTCAGCACCAAGCGCCAAGGTTTGTGCATCTGATAAAGCTTCTTGGAATTTGGTTGTTAACTTGTCTAGCCGCATACGTACCTCATTTTCAGTTCTAAGAGCTATTTGCGGCAGTTAAACCATTTTTCAATATCAATCTAAAGGTTTAGAAGGGCTGTGCGCCGCATTGTTTGACAATATGCCCCATCGGCTCAAAGCATGGTCATCACTGACTCGAGCATCTACCCAACTATGCCCGTGAGGGGTAAGTTCCTTTTTCCAAAAAGGCGCATGTGTTTTTAAGTAGTCCATTAAAAATTCACAAGCTTGGAAACTTTGTCCTCTATGAGCAGAGGCAACTGCTACCAATACGATTTGATCAAGTGGCTTCAATAAACCAACCCTGTGAATAATTGTCGCCCCTATAAGTTCAAAACGAAGTTTAGCCTCCCCCACCATGTGATGAATAGACGCTTCAGTCATACCTGGATAGTGTTCCAATTCGAGCGTGGAAACAGTGTCTCCCTGATTTCGATCCCTCACAGTCCCGATGAAACTGCAAACAGCGCCCACCTCTTTATTATCAAGACGCAATTTCTCAATTTCTTGACTTAGATCAAAATCGTGAGTTTGAATAGCGATTTTTAAATACATATTTATCCACCCGTCACAGGAGGGAAAAAAGCTACCTCGGCATTTTCTTTCAATAACAAATCACCATCACAAACAACTTGGTTCATTGCCATTCGTATAGCCTTACCTTGAGAGAGTGCAGCACGGTAATTGGCTCCTTTAGAAATCAATTCATCGCGTAACCCATTTAAATCTAAGCATGATGTCTCGACTTCTTCACTGGAAATTCCAATTTGTTCACGCACTGAAGCAAAATAACGAATGTTGATTTTCATGACATCCAATTTGTAAAGGGAATGAAATTAACTTCATCTCCCGGATTAATGACTTTGCCAGGCGGGTTGTCCACCACGCCATCCGCCCAAACCACAGATGTCAAAACACCTGAACTTTGATTTTCAAATATATCCAATCCGCCGCGTTCATTTCGCTTTACACGCAAAAATTCTCTTCGTTTATCCGCTTTAGGCCAAGCAAAATCAGCCCTCATGGGAAAGGAGGATAAATGAGTTCCATTTGCGCCTTGTAATTTCAAGATAAATGGTTTTGCTAACAGTAAAAAAGTAATATAACTAGAAACTGGATTACCAGGCAAGCCTATAAAGTGAGTCAGTTTGGTTGGATGAATGATTTGCCCGTAGGCGAATGGCTTACCAGGTTTGATAGCCAATGACCAAAGATTGAGTTGACCCAGCGATTGAACAGCAGGTTTAACATGGTCTTCCTCTCCCACAGATACACCCCCGCTAGTAAGAATGAGATCATGACTGTTTGCAGCGATTGAAAAAGCTTTTGTAGTTTCTGTCAAATCATCAGGTAGTATGCCGAAGTCAGACACATCACACCCCAAACGAATTAGCAAGGCCTTAAGAAAGAATCTGTTGGAGTTATAAATTGCTCCTGGTTTCATATTCTCAGGCTCAATCTCACCGGGCATAACCAATTCATCACCCGTTGAAAAAAGTGCGACTTTAGGTCGGACAGTTACTTTAATTTTTGCTAAACCAATACTTGCCGCCAATCCAATGGCCGAGGGATGAAGTCTTTGACCTCGAGAAAGAATTTTAGAGTTCAATGAAATATCTTCGCCTTTGTGACGAACACATTGACCCGCTTTAGGTTGCGCATGTATTTGAATGTGTCCGTTTTCTAATATTTCACATTCCTCTTGCATCACTACAGTATCCGCCCCCTTAGGCATTGGTGCACCTGTAAAAATCCTATCTGCTTGACCCGGTGTTAGATTGACAGGCGAACTTCCAGCAGGAATTCGATTGCCTATTTTTAAGATGCCACCACTCTTTAAAAAATCTGAATGCTTAAAAGCATAACCATCCATGGCCGAGTTATCGAAAGCAGGTACTTCTATTTTGGAATAAATATCCTCGGCCAAGACTCTATGGTCAGCATCAAAAATAGAAACCACTTCATCAGCAGGCAAGCTTGCGGAAAAGCCAAGCAGTAACTCTAATGCGTCATCGAGTGAAAGAAGTGCTTGCTTGTTCATGATGTATGAGGTTTTACAACTAATGAAAAGATAGAATTAGTGACAGTTAGTCTCAATGTAATTCTTAATCAAATTGATATCTGGCGGTAAAACTGTGTATTTCAAATCAAGCTTTGTCAGATCTTTGAATTTGGCTGGTATTTCAGGTAATTGGTGAATGGCTTCGTAAATTGTTTCAGAGAATTTAATTGGCAATGCAGTTTCTAAAACTACCATAGGTTCATTAGGTATCAAATAAGAACGAGCAACGTTCACACCATCAGCAGTATGTGGATCAATAATTCTTTCATAGCTTGAGTAGACTTGGTTAATGCAATCTAGTCTATTTTGATGAGAACTCTTACCACTTACAAAGCCATATTTTTCTTTAATATGCTTGAAATCCGGCTGGGCTGCAAGCGAAAACTCGCCTCGCTCTCTCAATTGAGTTGAGAATAAATCGTTGGTCAATGGTGTGTCACGATTTAAAAAATCAAATATAAAACGCTCAAAGTTGCTTGCCTTGGAAATATCCATAGAGGGACTAGACGTCTCAAACGTATTTTGACTGTCTCTAAGCCTATACACACCAGAGCGGAAAAATTCATCTAGAACATCATTCTCATTGGTTGCAACGACCAGTTGAGAGATTGGCAAACCCATCATTCTGGCAACATGACCGGCACAAACGTTTCCAAAATTACCGCTAGGTACTGCAAAACTGATCTTTTGATCACTTGTGTCGGTGGCTTGGAAATACCCAGAAAAATAATATACAACCTGCGCAAGAAGTCGCGCCCAATTGATTGAATTGACTGTACCAATTTTGTATTTCTTTTTGAAATTTAAATCCCCCGATACAGCTTTGACAATGTCCTGACAATCATCAAAAACTCCATCGATAGCAATATTGAAAATATTTTCATCCAATAGGCTAAACATTTGTGCTTGTTGAAATTTACTCATGCGTCCATGGGGACTGGTCATGAATACGCGCACCCCTTGCTTTCCTCGCATCGCATATTCAGCCGCACTTCCAGTATCGCCAGAAGTCGCTCCAAGGATATTTAACTGTTCACCCCTTCTCAATAACTCATACTCGAATAAATTTCCTAATAATTGCATGGCCATATCCTTGAAAGCCAAGGTGGGTCCATTAGAAAGTTCAAGGATTGAGATGTTGGAATCGAGTTTTCTCAAGGGTGTGATCAAAGGGTCACCAAATATCTCTGCACGGTAAGTTTTGACACACAAACCCATTAAATCCTGAGCAGGAATATCATCTATGTATAAAGATAAGATTTCAAATGCCAGATACGCATATCCCTTGGTGTGATAGATATTGCGCAATCTGTTCAAATTTTCTAGATTTAAATAAGGGTATCTTTCAGGCAGATAAAGACCTCCATCTGGAGCTAAGCCTTCCAGCAGAATATCGCAAAATTTTTGTTTTTGAGCATACCCTCGTGTTGAGACATAAAACATCAGTTGAAATCTTCCTTGCGAATACGAATAACAGGTACCAAAACGGTAGATAGTTTTTGAATCTCGGATATGGCCAATTCCATCACGGATTCTTTAGCCTCATGCGTGAGAATAATGAGTTCAGTTTGCTTGCTTTCTGCGCTAGCTGGTTGCTGCAACATAGCATCTACACTGATGCCATGATCAGCTAGTATGCTGGAAATACTGGCAAGCACACCAGATTGATCTGCAACCCCTATGCGCAGGTAATTGCAAGTTGAAACATCAGCAATAGAAATGATTTGCGTGAATTGAGTATGTTCATATCGGAAACCCAAATCAGCTACCCGTTGATCAGGATCAGCTTTTGCAAGTCTGCTGATGTCTATCAGATCAGCAATAACTGCACTTGCGGTAGGTTCACCACCAGCACCTTTGCCGTAATACATGCTTGTTCCTAGGGCATCCGAGTTCACCATCACTGCATTCATTGCACCCTCTACTTTTGCAAGTAACGATCTCTCTGAAATTAAACAAGGATGGACTCTAACCTCAACTCCTTGGGCCGTTTGCTTTGTAATGCCTAACAATTTGATTCTGTAACCCAACTGCTCAGCAAATTGCATATCTTGTGATTGAAGATGCGAAATTCCTTCAATATATGTTTGATCAAATGGAATAGGGATGCCATAGGCAATGGCAGCCAAGATACTGCACTTGTGTGCGGCATCAATACCTTGTATGTCAAAAGTAGGATCAGCTTCGGCATATCCTAATCGCTGTGCCTCTGTTAAGGCTTGTTGGAATCCCCAATGCTTTTCACTCATTTGAGTCAAGATAAAGTTGGTTGTGCCATTGATAATGCCAGCTATCCATTGAATTCGGTTGGCTGATAGGCCTTCGCGGAGCACTTTAATGACAGGGATTCCGCCGGCAACCGATGCTTCAAACCCGACCATGACGCCTTTTTTTCGTGCTGCTTCAAAAATTTTTCCGCCATGAGTAGCAAGCAGTGCTTTATTGGCCGTCACCACATGCTTTCCTGATTCGATAGCTTTCATGACTATTTCAAATGCAAAACCATAACCGCCTATCAATTCAATAACAGCATCAATTTCTGCGTTAGCAATGATTTCATGGGCATCAGATACCACACGACAATCAGCGCTCACTATAGACTTTACTTTCGCAGTATCAAGGTCAGCAACCATAGAGATGTTCAAAGGGCGGCCCAAACGCCGCTCAATTTGATCTTGGTTTTGAATCAATAACTGATAAGTACTGCTTCCAACAGTTCCAAATCCAATTAAACCAACTTGAAGCGGTTTTAACATTGCGGATTCTTTCGGTAATTTTCTAAAAATTTAGCAATACGTTCAATAGCAACTGTCAGTTCATCTTCATGTGGCAGAAACACTATTCTGAAATGGTCTGTTGTCGGCCAATTGAATCCAGTGCCTTGTACCAGCAAAACTTTTGTCTCTTGCAATAGTTCATTGATAAAGTGCTGATCGTTTTTGATTGGATATATTTTGGGGTCTAACTTAGGAAACATATAGAGTGCGGCTTGTGGCTTGACACAAGATACACCGGGAATGGCTGTGATTAATTCATAGGCTAAATCACGCTGTCTTCTTAGCCTGCCGCCAGGCTTGATCAAATCATTGATCGTTTGATAGCCTCCAAGTGCGGTTTGAATGGCGGATTGGCCGGGTACATTGGCGCATAACCGCATTGACGACAGCATGTTAAGCCCCTCAATGTAATCCTTCGCTGGTTTTTTATCACCAGATACCACCAACCATCCCGCCCTGTAACCACATGACCTGTAACTTTTGGACAGTGAGTTAAAGGTCAAAGTAAGCACATCTTTAGACAAACTTGCCATTGCCGTATGGTGAACACCGTCATACAGGACTTTGTCATACACCTCATCGGCAAAAATAATTAATCCATGCTCTCTGGCTAAATCAACAATACTTTTCAACAAATCATCTGAATACAAAGCGCCAGTGGGATTATTTGGGTTAATGACCACAATACCTTTGGTTTTTTTGGTTATCTTAGCTTTGATGTCTTCTATATTTGGCATCCATCCGTTGCCTTCATCACATAAATAATGAACTGGCGTTCCTCCAGACAAACTGACCGCAGCAGTCCACAGTGGATAATCAGGGGCAGGGAGTAACAACTCATCGCCTGTATTGAGTAAAGCATTGGTAGCCATGACTATCAGTTCGCTGGCCCCATTACCCAAATAAATATCATCTAAATTTACGCCTTCCACACCTTGTTGCTGTGAGTAGTGCATGACAGCTTTACGAGCAGCAAAAATGCCCTTACTGTCTGAATAAGCAGCAGCACCTGGTAGGTTGCGAATAATGTCTTGCTGAATTTCCTCTGGCGCATCAAATCCAAAAACAGCAAGATTGCCTATATTCAATTTAATAATCTTATGGCCTTCTTCTTCCATTTGACGGGCCTTTTCCAACACTGGACCGCGAATGTCGTAGCACACATTGTCCAACTTGGATGATTTATGAATGGTTTTCAACTCAACTCCATGATCAGTTCGTATGAAAAGTCTATAATTTGACCATAATTCGGGACGAATTCCTGCCCGCTTCAATTGGAATTATGAAAATACAGCCTGATAGATCTGACAATCTCTCAATAACCGCTTACGGTGACTCATGGATTGCGGTTAACGGTAAGCAATACCCCCACAGTTTGTTCATAAGTTTCGAGGGCTTGATTCATCAATGGGAGATTTCATCCTTGGAGGGAATGGAACCCAAGCACGCTAATTTAATCTTTGATTCTGATTGTGAAATATTGATTTGGGGCTCAGGTAGGACACAAAAAATGCTCTCACCCCAAGTGCTGATCGGTTTCTTCAACAAAGGGATTGGTGTTGAGTCTATGGATACTGCTGCTGCTTGCAGAACCTTCAACATATTAAGGAATGAAGGGCGCAAGGTATCCGCCATTTTTCTTCTTGATGAAAATCTATGATTAAAAATTATTTTGTAGGCAAGCAAATACTGACAGATAAAGCAAATGTCTTTTCGATATAAAATGGAGTTACACCGAATCAACTCTTCGGACTCTTCTGTCACAACGGATCCAGCACCATGGCGATTGTTCTCAATAAACACCTACCCGAATTTGAAGCAAACGCTACAGGCGGCGTCAAAGTTACACACCATTCACACATTGGTCAAACTGTTATTTTGTACTTCTATCCCAAAGACAATACCCCTGGATGCACGACTGAAGCCATGCAATTCAGAGATAAATTCAAAGATTTCACCAAAGCTGGCGCTGTTATTTTTGGAGTTTCGCGCGATAACATGCGTTCTCATGACAGCTTCAAAGAAAAATTAGAACTTCCATTTGAATTGATCGCTGACACAGAAGAGAAAATGTGTCACATGTTTGGTGTTGTTAAAAATAAAATCATGTATGGCAAAAAGGTCAAAGGAATTGAGCGTAGTACATTTCTCATTGGCGTTGATGGCGTTCTTAAGCAGGAGTGGCGCGGATTAAAAGTTCCTGGCCATGTTGATGAAGTACTCAAAGCGGTAAAAGCCCTCAAAAAGTCAACCGCTTCAGTCTGATTCATGCCTCTTCCATCACAACCGCGCAAAAGAGCCGACTTACTCCAAGCAACAAACCCTAGAAAATCGGCTGTTTCAAAAATTGGCATAAAAAATAATCTCTTAGAAGAGGTGGACATGTCGCCTGCGAGCTTTGAACCGCAAGACGCAATTGCGGTCATCGGAATTCAACATAATGAGGCCACAAAAAATCCCCGATCAACGACACGCAAACATATTGAGAGCAACACTCACTCACAAGAGAAGATCAAACAAAATAGAAAGAACAAAGATGTTGTAAAAAAACTCTTTGTCTTGGATACAAACGTTTTGATGCACGATCCCATGTGCCTTTTTCGGTTTGAAGAACATGATATTTTCTTACCTATGATTGTTCTAGAAGAACTAGACAGTCATAAAAAAGGCATGACAGAGGTTGCAAGAAATGCTCGTCAAACCAGCAGATTACTCGACGGCTTGGTGGGAATACACAACTCAGACATCTCAAACGGTTTAACCTTATCTAGCACTGGCCATAAAGAAGTAGGAGGAAAACTCTTCTTCCAAACCATGCCACTCGCATTTGAGTTACCTGTCAGTCTTCCCCAAGGAAAAGCAGACAATCAGATCTTAGGTGTTGTTAAAGCACTTGGGGATTTACATTCTGATAGACAGGTTGTTTTAGTCAGTAAAGACATCAATATGAGGGTTAAGGCAAGAGCCCTTGGGTTACATGCTGAAGACTATCAAAACGACAAAACACTGGAAGATGGAGATCTACTTTATTCTGGAGCCTTAGCTTTGAGCTCAGACTTCTGGTCTAAGCAAGCTAAAACCATTGAGAGTTGGCAAAGCGCTGGTCACACCTATTACCGAATCAGCGGAGCGGTTGTATCAAGTCTTCATATCAATCAATTCATTTTTTTTGAGTCTCCCGGGGAACCCAGCTTGTATGCAAGGGTTACTGAAATAAGAGGCAAAACAGCTGTTTTTAAAACGCTGAAAGATTTCAGCCATTTGAAAAATGCTGCCTGGGGAATTACAACAAGGAACAGAGAGCAAAATTTCGCACTGAATATGTTGATGGATTCAGATATTGATTTTGTGACTTTGACTGGCACAGCGGGTACTGGTAAAACTTTACTAGCTTTAGCTGCCGGCCTAGTTCAAGTATTAGACGAACGTCGGTATACAGAAATTATCATGACTCGAGCAACCGTCAGTGTCGGTGAAGACATAGGCTTTTTGCCAGGTACAGAAGAAGAAAAAATGGGCCCGTGGATGGGTGCGCTTGATGATAATTTAGAAGTGCTTGGAAAAACCGACACCAGCGCTGGTGAGTGGGGCCGTGCTGCAACCAGTGAATTAATCAGAAGCAAAATCAAAATCAAAAGTTTGAACTTTATGCGCGGCAGAACTTTTTTAAATAAGTTTGTCATTATTGATGAAGCTCAAAACTTAACCCCTAAACAAATGAAGACCTTGATTACCAGAGCAGGGCCTGGGACAAAAATCATTTGCATGGGTAATATTGCCCAAATTGATACACCCTACTTAACAGAGGGCTCCTCCGGACTGACCTATGCAGTTGACAGATTTAAAGGATGGCCACACGGCGGACACATCACCCTTGCTAGAGGTGAGAGATCACGACTTGCAGACTACGCCAGCGAAGTTCTGTAAGTCTAATAATCGGCGTTGCTTCCCGCGTAAGACTCAAACTTGGTAATGGGTTTAAGGAATGTCAATTTAACAGTCCCTGTTGGACCGTTTCGCTGCTTTCCAATGATTATTTCTGCGACTCCTGGCTCTTTTGAATCTTTGTTGTAATAGTCATCTCTGTAAATAAACATAATCACGTCTGCATCTTGCTCAATCGCACCTGACTCGCGCAAATCGCTCATCATTGGACGCTTATCGGTTCGCTGCTCAACACCACGGTTTAACTGAGAGAGGGCAATCACAGGACACTGCAGTTCTTTGGCAAGCATTTTTAATCCACGAGAAATCTCACCTAATTCAGTCGCTCGGTTATCACCATCCCCGCCACTACTGCCACTCATTAATTGCAAATAATCCACAACAACCAATCCCAATTTTCCACAAGTACGTGCAAGGCGGCGTGCACTTGCCCTGAGTTCAGCTGTGGTCAACCCTGGTGTTTCATCTATGGATAGAGAAACATTGCGTAATCTTTCAACAGCCTCAGTCAGTCTGGGCCATTCCTCATCTATCAGTTTGCCAGTTCTCAGTCTTGTCTGATCAATTCTGCCAATAGAACCCACTATACGGATGGCCAACTGAGAAGCGCCCATTTCCATTGAAAAAACAGCAACTGGAAGCCCTTCATTTAAAGCTACATTTTCAGCAATATTAATGGCTAAGGCTGTTTTACCCATAGATGGTCTGGCAGCCAATACGATCAAGTCCCCTGCTTGCATACCAGAAGTCATTCGATCAAGGTCAAAAAATCCAGTGGGAACGCCTGTAATGTCATTTGGATTTTGAGACATCTCTTCAACCCTATCTAAGAGTTGAACGACTAAATTACCCATCGATTGAAAGCCCTGGCGCATGCGCGAGCCTTCCTCACCGATATTAAATATCTTCTGCTCCGCTTCATCCAGAATATTAGGTACCGGGCGTCCATTGGTATTCATAGCAGATGTAGCGATTTCATCGCTCACACTGACCAGTTTTCTGAGAATAGCTCGCTCGCGAACAATCTCAGCGTAACGACGTATGTTGGCAGAGCTCGGTACGTATTGCGCCAAGGAATTTAAAAAAGCCAATCCGCCTATTTCTTCTGATTTACCTTGACTTTGTAATTGTTCAAAAACAGTAATGACATCGGCAGCTCTGTTTGCGTTAATCAATCCACTGACGGAGGTGAATATGAGGCGATGTTCATAACGGTAGAAATCGCTTTCACTTAAGACGTCACCAATCTTGTCCCACGCGCTGTTGTCCAGTAAGAGGCCACCAAGAACACTGGACTCTGCCTCCACCGAATTGGGGGGTATGCGTAATTGAGCAATTTGCCGATCAATAGATGAAGATGATTCTTCAAACTCTGGAAAAACAACAGCCATTTTTATCCTCTAAAAGATTGATGGTATTCAAACCGCAGCTTCTTGTCACTGTATAAACTTGTTGAAAATACTGAGGATAAGTTCATGAGGTTGTGAATAACTTTGGCATAAAAAAACCGCCCCAAAGAGCGGTTTTTAAAAGTAGCATTAAATTATGCAGATTCACCGTAAACAGATACTTGTATGTCTACTAAAACATCTGTATGAAGTGAAACAGATACAGGGGAATCACCCACCACTTTAATTGGCCCTTTAGGCATTCGGATTTGAGCTTTGGATACTGCATATCCCATCTTGCCCAACTCTTCAGCAATATCAAAATTAGTGACAGATCCAAACAGTCGACCGTCCACACCAGCTTTCTGTGTGATTTTGACAGTAGTACCTTTTAACTTTTCACCTTGCGTCTGAGCAGCATCCAATTTTTCATGGGCTGCCTTTTCTAACTCAGCACGTCTTTCCTCAAATTCCTTAATGGCTACACCGGTTGCACGGCGAGCTTGGCCCGATGGAATCAGAAAATTTCTTGCATAGCCGTCTTTGACTTTGACGATCTCACCTAAATTTCCCAGATTCACAACTTTTTCAAGAAGAATAATTTGCATGTTGCGACTCCTTAGATTTTGTGCTGATCGGTATATGGCAACATTGCCAAGAATCGAGCACGCTTGATGGCCGTGTTCAATTGTCTCTGATATATGGCTCTGGTACCGGTTAGACGGGCCGGGATGATCTTTCCATTCTCAGCAATGAAATCTCTCAGCGTGTCTATATCTTTGTAGTCGATTTCTTCAACGCCAGTGACTGTGAACCGACAAAACCTTTTACGCTTAAAAAGTAAGGACTGGGTGTTGCGCTTGGGGCGCTTGTCTTTGTTAAATTTTTTAAAAGTTGCCATGATGGGCTCCTAGGAAACAGATTGGTACGATTGGATATGAAAAACTACATGCTTTGAGTTAGAACCAGATGCCAAAAAACCGTTGAATAAAAAAGCAGATTCCATCGATTGTGAAACTAGCTTTTCTGCCGAAATTCCAATAACTTTTGCTTTGATTAAAAAGCTAAGTTTTCTCTGAATTCCTGCTTCTTCAATTTCAGATTCATGTCTTAGTTGAATATCCAATACCGGGAGTCCGGATGGCGTGTATCGCAGCGCTGAAATTTCAACAATGCGAGCAATCAACTCAACATGATTCACATCTGGTTAAAACTCAAGCTTGAAATTCAGTGTGTTGAGTTTTGCGGGCTTCTTCGCGCTCAACAGTTTTCATCATCAAAGATGGGGTAGTTTCTGCTTTCTTCTTAGCAACCGTCAAATGACGCAAAACAGCATCATTAAACTTAAAAGCATGTTCTAACTCAGCCATTACTTCTTGATTGGCTTCAATGTTCAAACACAAATAATGAGCTTTGGCTAATTTGTTGATCATATAGGTCAACTGACGTCTACCCCAATCTTCCAGGCGATGAACTTTGCCCGATCCATTGGTAATTAAACTTTTGTACCGCTCAAGCATGGCAGGTACTTGCTCACTCTGATCCGGGTGTATCAGCAATACGATTTCATAATGACGCATAAACTCTCCTTGTGGAATAAGCCACCCACAGCGTCTTCAGTGGTATGGCAAGGTGAAAGCCTAACATTATAGCAATCTTAGTTAGGCTTTCTCTTGGGCTAGAGCCAAAGCATTCCAAGTAGAAATAACGCTGTCGGGGTTAAGAGAAATGGATTCAATTCCCATCTTTACCAGCCACAGTGCGAAATCAAGATGATCGCTTGGGCCCTGACCGCAAATTCCCACGTATTTATTTTTCTTTTGACAAGCTTCAATCGCCTTTGCAAGAAGTATTTTTACGGCAGGATCTCTTTCATCAAAATCAGCTGCAAGCAATGGCATTCCAGAATCTCGATCTAAGCCTAGGGTAAGTTGGGTCAGGTCATTTGATCCTATAGAAAACCCATCAAAAAATGTCAGAAAATCATCAGCAAGCAATGCATTGCTTGGTACTTCGCACATCATGATGAGCTTCAAATCGTTTTCGCCCCGCTTTAATCCGTGTTGGGCCAATAAATCGACTACTTTTTGAGCTTGGCCTAAGGTTCTTACGAAGGGAACCATGATTTGTACATTTGTCAACCCCATTTCATCTCTGACATACCGCAAAGCTTGGCATTCCATGGCAAACGCTTCTTGAAAATCATGACTTAAATACCTGGCAGCACCTCTGAATCCAAGCATGGGATTTTCTTCCTCTGGCTCATACCTATTGCCGCCAATCAGTTTTCTATATTCATTAGATTTGAAATCTGATAGACGCACAATCACAGGCTTGGGCCAAAAAGCTGCAGCTATGGTTGACACGCCTTCCGTCACCTTATCGATGAAAAAAGACTTAGGGGAGGCATGTCCTCTTGCAACTGATTCAACCGCCTTTTTCAATTCTGTGTCTATGTTTGGATAATCCAAAATCGCCTTAGGGTGGACACCGATGATGTTATTGATGATGAACTCCAATCGGGCCAGCCCCACTCCGGCGTTCGGAAGTTGAGCAAAATCAAAAGCCATGCTTGGATTGCCAATATTCATCATGATTTTGGTATTGATGTCAGGCATCACGCCGCGCTGTACTTCAGAAACTTCTGTTTCTAGAACACCGTCGTATATAAATCCAGTATCACCTTCGGCACAACTGACAGTGACTAAACTTTCAGAAACCAAAATCTCAGTTGCATTTCCACAGCCTACAACTGCTGGTATGCCAAGTTCTCGCGCGATGATGGCTGCATGACAAGTTCTGCCCCCCCTATTGGTGACAATGGCACTCGCTCGTTTCATCACAGGTTCCCAATTGGGATCGGTCATGTCCGTCACAAGAATATCGCCCGGTTGCACACTTTCCATTTGAGAAGAATGACTCACCAGTCTGACAGGACCTGTACCAATTTTTTGGCCAATCGCCCTACCCTCAGCTAAAACAGTTCCTTTATTTTTTAAACGGAATCGTTGTTCAGACTTGCCTTTTGATTGACTCTTTACTGTCTCAGGTCTAGCTTGCAATATATATAAATGACCATCTAGGCCATCCTTACCCCACTCAATATCCATGGGATGCCCGTAATGATTTTCAATAAGTACGGCATATTTCGCCAATTGATTGATTTCTAAATCGGTCAATGAATATCGGTTTCGCATTTCAGACGGTACATCTTCAATAGAAACCAATTTGCCGTTTTGTTTTCGCTCCACTTCTGAGGCGAATTTCATCTGTATTAATTTTGAACCTAAACTTCTTCGGACTATGGCCTTTTTACCTGCAGACAGCATAGGTTTATGGACATAAAACTCGTCAGGATTGACAGCACCTTGGACGACTGTTTCACCTAATCCGTAACTTGAAGTGATAAAAACTACATCCTTAAAACCCGATTCAGTATCGATAGTAAACATGACGCCTGAGGTTGCCAGATCGGATCTGACCATCTTTTGAACACCAGCAGACAAAGCCACATCAGAGTGCTTGAATCCTTTGTGGACCCGATAACTGATGGCACGATCGTTATACAAAGAAGCAAAAACTTCTTTGATTTTCACCAAAATATCGTCTATACCTTGAACATTCAAAAAACTTTCTTGTTGGCCTGCGAATGATGCATCTGGTAAATCCTCTGCTGTTGCAGATGAGCGCACAGCATATGAAGCTTTTGCATCTTGACCATTTAATTTCTGAAAAGCCAAGCGAATTTCTTTTTCAAGTATTTCAGGTAAGGCTTGGTCAATGATCCATTGCCGAATCATGGCCCCTGTTGTGGCTAAATCAGATAAATTTTCTGAGTTTAAATTTTCAAGAGCAGTTTCAATTCGATTATCTAAATTCTCTTGTTTAAGAAAAACGCGAAATGCATGTGAAGTGGTGGCGAAACCACTAGGCACCCTAACAGCAGTTGGGATTTGCGAAATCATTTCTCCTAAGCTGGCATTTTTTCCTCCCACGTCTTCTACATCAGACATTCGTAAATTTTCGAATGGAACGACCATTGCCGAGGAATTGAAAAGATCAGACATGAAATACTCCAAAAATAAAAAAACGAAACGCAGTGAGTCACTTTTTTTAAGTTCTCACTGGACATGCACTGAACCGCAAAAACATTCATTCGAATGTAGGTAATATTTGGCTTTGGCATGCTTAAATTCTGTTAGGCTTATTTTAAAGCTTAGCTTCAATTCAATTTACTGAGATCAATATGTCGATCCGAACAGTTTTTTTTGTATCCGATGGAACCGGCATCACTGCGGAAACATTTGGCAATGCCATTTTGGCCCAGTTTGAGATTCAACCGCTGCACATCAGACTTCCCTTTATTGATTCAATAGAAAAAATATGGACAGCAGTAGAAAGAATCAATCAAACTGCTGAAAAAGAAGGCAACAAGCCTATTGTTTTTACAACTTTGGCAAAAGATGAATTACTTGAAATTTTGACGCTCAACACTAATGCCGTCATCATGGATATGTTCAGCACATTTGTAAAACCGCTTGAAATTGAATTTGGCATTAAATCAAATCACCGGATAGGCAGATTTTCAGACATCAGCAAAAGTAAAGCCTATCATGACCGCATTGAAGCTATCAATTTCAGCCTGGCGCACGATGACGGACAAAAAAATACGGATCTAGAAAATTCTGATGTCATTCTCGTAGGGGTAAGCCGTAGCGGTAAAACCCCCACAAGTTTGTATTTGGCAATGCAATACGGGCTCAAAGCGTCTAACTATCCACTCATACCTGAGGACTTTGAAAGACAACAACTTCCATCCGCTTTGGTTCCTCACCTGAAAAAAATATTTGGCTTAACCATCACTGCTGACAGATTAAGTGAAATTAGAAATGAACGAAGACCCAATTCTCATTACGCTAAATTGAATAATTGCCAGTACGAAGTTAAATCAGCAGAATCAATGATGAAACTTTATGGTATCCGATGGTTGTCAACAACAACTAAAAGCATAGAGGAAATCGCAACAACAATTATTCAAGAGGTCAAACCTGACCGATTGACCTACTGAATGATTTCAAAGATCAATCGCAGCAATCCCTGCCTTTGCTATCTGCGCATCTTCATTTGACTTTACGCCGCTTACACCTACGGCACCGATCACAGCGCCATCTTTGATGATAGGCACGCCACCTTCAAGCATTCCATGTATGACAGGTGCGCTGAGGAAAGACAATCTGCCGTTGTTGATGATGTCTTCGTAAATTTTGGTTTCTCGACGCCCCAATGCAGCAGTTTGCGCTTTGGCAGGTGCAATGTGAGCTGAAATTGGAGCGGCGCCATCGAGCCTATGCAACCAAAGTAAATGTCCGCCCTCATCCACAATGGCAATTGTCACAGCCCATTCGTTTTTGATGGCCTCCGCCATCGCAGCAGAAGCTATGGCTTGAATATCTTTGGATTCGAGAAAATATTTGGTTTTCATTACGTATGTGGTGAGTGTCAAAAACAATAAGCATAACCAATTAAAAATACCGGATGTATTTTTTAATTTAGCTGGTCTATTTATGGAAGTATTTGGCTGATTATGCAGACAAGCGAGGACAGGTATAAAAGGAATAGCAAAGTAATTTCATGATTTAACTATTCAACACATCCAAAGTCCCATCACATCAGCTCAGCTAAAGCTTACGCCTCTTGGAATCATTCGATTCTCATAAGCTTGTCGGGTCAGTTCTTCTCGGTAATCTGGGTGGGCTATGGATATCAGAGCCAAAGCCCGCTCGGGCACGGATTTACCTTTGAGATTGACAATGCCGTATTCGGTCACCACGTACATCATGTCGGTACGCGGGGTTGTCACGATGTTTCCTGAGGTCAGTGAAAGTGCGATACGGCTTTTGCGTTCGCCGCGTTTTTCAAAGGTTGACGACAAGCACATGAAAGACTTACCACCCTTGGAGGCATATGCACCTCGTACGAACTGAAGTTGTCCACCAGTTCCGCTGATGTGGCGAAAACCATCCGACTCGGAGGCTGCTTGCCCTTGTAAATCTATTTGGGTAGTATTATTGATAGCGACTACACGATGGTTGCGCATGATTTCATGCGGCAGATTGGTATCCTCAACAGGCAAGCAAGCCATATCGGGATTGCGATGCAGACTATCGTAATACGATTGCGACCCTAAACCAAATGAAAACGCCATCTTGCCAGTATGAAGTTGCTTGCGTGCATTGGTGATTTGCCCTTTATCGTAAAGCGCCATCATGCCCTCGGTCAACATTTCAGAATGCACGCCGAGGTCACGCGCATTGCTATGAAGCAATTGTTCGCACACCGCGTTTGGCATGCCGCCGATACCAATTTGTAAACAAGATCCGTCTTCGATTTCAGCGGCAATCAATTTGCCGACAGCAACATCAACATCGGAAGCAGGCGGATTCGGCAGCACAGGCGCCGGCTGGTTATCACCTTCAATGATGTAATCCACTTCGCTGATATGCACGCCATTGTTCACGCCAAACACATACGGCAAGCCATCAGTGATTTCCACCATCACCACACGGGCGCGTTCAATGATGTCGCGGTGCCATAAATTGGCGGCGCTGAAATTGAAGTAACCGTGCGCATCGATGCGGCAGGTTTTGAGGACCACGATATCCACGGGTGGAATGAAGCGGCGGTAATAGTCTGGGATTTCCCCCAAATTGACCGGCAAGTAATGGACCCGCCCTGCGTCATGCATTTTGCGGTCGTAACCGGAGAAATGCATGCTGAACAAATGGAAATGCTTGCCCTCTGGGTCTTGGTCCAGCACCGCACGTGGACGCATGGTGATGCAAGAACGAAACTTTACGTCATGCAGTTCGTCTTTACGCACAGCCACAGCTTGATCAAACGCATCAGGTTGACACAAGGTGGCACCGTAGTCGATCCACATACCGGACTTGACCATAGCCGCAGCTTGATCGGCAGAAATTGTTCGAGCTGGGTTTGGGGCTTTACGCAGTTGCATGAAAAATATTTCAAGCGACAGTCAAATTCATGATCAGAAATTCAATGTTCTTTTATCAACGGCTAACGCAGCCTCTTTGGTGGATTCACTCAGCGATGGGTGTGCATGACAAATACGCGCAATGTCTTCCGCACTGGCTTTGAAAGCCATGGCAACGGTTGCTTCAGAAATCAACTCGCTGGCTTGTGGTCCGATGATATGTACACCTAATATTTCATCAGTTTTGGCATCGGCAAGCATTTTCACCATGCCTGTGGTGTCGCCCAAAGCGCGTGCACGTCCATTAGCCAAAAACGGAAAGGTACCGGATTTGTAAGCCACGCCATCAGCCTTGAGTTGCTGCTCGGTGCGCCCAACCCAGGCGATCTCAGGGCTGGTGTAAATCACCCAAGGTACCAAGTTGAAATCTATATGGCCATGTTGACCTGCGATGCGCTCAGCCACGGCCACACCCTCTTCTTCTGCTTTGTGCGCAAGCATGGGGCCGCGCACCACGTCGCCCACTGCCCAGACGCCCGGCAAAGCAGTTTTGCAATCGGCATCCACCACAATGGCACCGCGCTCGTCGAGTTGTAAGCCAATCGCTTCGGGATTCAAACCGGTGGTATTGGGTACTCTGCCTATGCTGATAATTAACTTATCAACATCCAGTATTTGCGCTTCACCTTTGGCATTGGTGAAGTTCACGCTGACGCTTTTTTTACTGTTTTTGATGTCGCCGACTTTGACGCCGAGTTGTATGTTCAAACCTTGCTTGTCAAAAATCTTTTTGGCTTCTTTGGCGATTTGCTCATCTACCGCGCCAAGAAACGTTGGTAAGCCTTCCAAAATGGTGACTTCAGCGCCCAGACGTCGCCAAACAGAACCCATTTCCAAACCAATCACGCCTGAGCCAATCAGCGCGAGTTTTTTGGGGACCACGCCTAGGCGCAAGGCGCCATCGTTGGACAAAATATTTTCTTCATCAAACGGCACACCAGGCAAAGCCCGCGCACTTGAACCTGTAGCGACAATGATGTGCTTGGCGGTCAAAGAATCTTCAGTTTTGCCGAACACTTTGATTTCATAACCAGCGTCAGACTTGCTGGCGAAACTGCCGCGCCCGTGGAAAAACGTGACCTTGTTTTTCTTGAACAAATACAAAATGCCGTCGTTGTTTTGCTTGACCACCGTGTCTTTGCGGGCGAGCATTTGCGCCACGTCCATTTTGACGCTGGAGGCAGTGATACCGTGCTCGGCGAAATGGTGATTCACCTGCTCAAAATGCTCAGAAGACTGCAACAAGGCTTTTGACGGAATACAGCCCACATTGGTACAAGTACCGCCTGGTGCCGGGCCGCCACTGGCGTTTTGCCATTCGTCTATGCAGGCAACGTTCATACCAAGTTGGGATGCGCGAATCGCCGCAATATAGCCGCCAGGGCCGGCGCCGATGACGATGACATCAAATGATTTACTCATGATTTTTTCTTTTCATCAAATGTCAAACAACAAGCGAGCTGGATCTTCCAATGCTTCCTTCATGGCGACCAAGCCGAGAACGGCCTCGCGGCCGTCGATGATGCGGTGGTCATAAGACATGGCGAAATAGTTCATGGGACGAACCACCACTTGACCGTTTTCTACGACGGCGCGGTCTTTGGTGGCGTGCACACCCAAAATAGCCGACTGAGGCGGGTTGATGATGGGCGTTGATAACATAGAACCGAAAACGCCGCCATTGCTGATGGAGAAGGTACCGCCGGTCATCTCCTCGATGCCAAGTTTGCCGTCGCGTGCTTTGGCGCCGTATTCAGCGATTTTCTTTTCGATTTCAGCAAAACTCATTTGATCGGCATTGCGCAATATCGGTACCACCAGACCGCGCGGTGAACCGACTGCGATACCGATATCGAAATAACCGTGGTAGACGATATCGTTGCCATCTACGGAGGCATTGAGAACTGGATATTTTTTCAGCGCATGAACTGCTGCTTTGACGAAAAAGCTCATGAAGCCGATCTTGACGCCGTGTTCTTTTTCAAACTTCTCTTGAAAGCGCTTGCGCATTTCCATCACGGGCGCCATATTGATTTCATTGAACGTGGTCAAAATGGCGTTGGTGGATTGCGACTGCAACAAACGCTCGGCCACACGGGCACGCAAACGACTCATAGGCACGCGTTGCTCGGGACGTTCTCCCAGATTGACTGAGGGGCCATCGACTTGCGGTAACACCTTGGTAGGTATACCGGTTGGAATCGCAACAGACGCGGTCTTGACGCCGGCGGCCACCGCACCGAGCACATCGCCTTTGGTGACGCGGCCGTCTTTGCCTGTGCCAGTGACTGAACCTGTAGCCAGTTGGTTGTCCGCCATCAATTTAGCGGCGGCAGGCATGAGCACATCTGACTTGGATGTAGCCGCGACAGATGCTGCCGCAGGAGCAGATGCAGC
>Ga0209188_1001095_pt1 | contig 23075 bp, 24 predicted proteins | sample C_130625_EF_Meta_FD_187307 | JGI IMG/M metagenome (GOLD analysis project Ga0209188, IMG submission 187307) | Freshwater microbial communities from Lake Croche, Canada to study carbon cycling - C_130625_EF_MetaG (SPAdes) (version 2) | ecosystem: Environmental > Aquatic > Freshwater > Lake... | reverse complement strand
TGGGACCGCATCTGTTCGACCGGATCGAGGGCGAGCACAGCGCGATCCTCGGCCTGCCGCTGATGGCTTTGCTTGGCTTCCTGCGCGACCATGACGTCCTCACGGGTTAGAGCATGCTGCGTTCACCTGCGTTCACGCACCCTGCTCTAACTCTTTCTGGTCGCGGGATTCAGCGCCTTCGGCGATTCCGCCTCAACGCATTCCGCTTTAGCCTGCTGGGCCTGGCTTTGCTTGGCTGCGCTGCGCAAGCACCACCGGCCAGCACGCCGCCCAGGGTGGGCCTTGCCAACCCGGCTTCAGTCTTCTGCGTCGCGCGCGGCGGGCGGCTGGATATCCGCACCACGCCAGCCGGGCAGGTCGGCATCTGCATCTTTCCCGATGGTCGGGAGATTGAGGAATGGGCCTTCTGGCGGGCCAATCACCCCTCGCCCGGACCGGCCGCCAAATAGCGCTGCGCTACTCCGTGCCTTCTAGCACCGCGGCGATGGCGGCAATCTTTGCCGGCGACAGGCCGCGGATATCGCGCGCCAGCTGATTGGCCACAGCGGTGGCCTCGGGCGAGAGCCCGGCGGTATCGACCACGACGCGCGGGTGGGACAGACGGGCAAGCCGGACCAGCTCCTCGGCATCATCCCAGATCAGGCCGAAGAACTCGTTCACCTGATGGATCAGCCCGGCCGAGGGTCGGCCCCGCCGACCATGCTCGAGCGCCGAGAGATAAGCCGCCGAGACCTGCAAGGCGGCGGCCAGCTCGGCTTGTGAGACGCCGCGCGCTTCGCGCAGGGTCCGCAAGCGGATGCCGAAGGGCGTCATGGCCGGCGCCGCCGCAGCAGCAGGTGCACCGCTCCCTGATTGCTCGTATGCGGGTGCGCCGCACCCAGCAAATAGGGCCGCAGCCCTGGCGCGTTCAGCCAATGCGGTAGCTCACGCCGCAGCACCCCGCCCTCGGGCGCCGGGCCTTTGCCGGTGACGATGGCAACGCAGCGCAGGCCATCGGCGAGCGCCCCGGCGAGGAAACGTTCCACAGCGCCATGCGCGTCTGCTGCACGCCGGCCATGCAGGTCGAGCGTCCGTTCCGGCTTCAGGCGGCCGCGGCGCAGTGCCGTCCAGCGTTTGGCATCGAGCCCAGCAGGCGCGGCGCCGATGCTGAGTTCGGCCACGGGCCGCGCGATGGGTGTGGCGGCTGGAACCAGCGGGCGGGGCGGTGGCTGCGGCCCGCGCGCCGGCATGGCGGGCGGCAGTGCCGGTAAGCTCTTGCCAGCAAGCGGGATGATTGCCGCGCGGGCCGCGTAGTCGCGCCAGAGCGCGCGATCACCCTCGCTGAGCCCGCGTCGCGCTGCCATCACACCGCCGCCGGGTCGTCGTCCACCAGCAGGATATGCAGCCGCCGGGGGCCATGCGCGCCGAGTTCCAGCGTCTGCTCGATATCGGCGCTGCGCGAAGGGCCGGTGACGAACATGATGTTGCGCGGCATGATCCCGCCCGAGAGCGCATCCCGCCCGCGGGCGCGGAGCCGGTCCCAGGCTTCCTCATAGGGCCCGACGATGGCGCTGGCGCGCAGCACCACCACTTCCGTCTCCGCCAGCAGGTTCAGCGTGGTGGGACGTTCCGGGCCGGAGGGCAGCATCAGCGTCCCCGTCTCGGCGATGCCGGCCCAGCCGTGCTGCACGCTGACCTGGTCGGAGGCCTCGGCCCGCCGGGCCTCGTAGGTCAGCAGGGGGCGGCTGTCCCAGGGGATGCCGGCAAGTTCGGGATGCGGGGCGAGGGCAAAACGCGGCGGCAGGTTCTGCCCGGCGAGGTAATCCGACAGCGCGGCGGGGACGTGGGCGAGGTCGGGGATGCGCTCAACCGTGCCGAACTCCTTCTCGACATTGCGGATGAACAGCGCGATCTGCTCCGGCCGCGGCAGTTGCGACCGCGCCGGGATCAGGTGGCGCGGATGGCTGGCGAGGCGGCCTTCCAGCATCGCCTGCTGATCCGCCGGCAGCACTCCGCGCTTCAGGCCGCGACGAATGCCGCCAAGGATATCCGCTTTGCTCATTGGCCGCGCCCGGCCTTGGCATGGCGGGCCATGAACGTACCGCCCTTCTCCGGCAAGGGCAGGTCGCGGCCGGCGGTCCAGCCACCGGCGAAGGGCAGGCTCACCACCCGCCCGCGCCCCCGCCCGATCAGCCCGAGCGCGCCGATCGCCGCCCGCGTCGCCAGGCGGTACAGCCAGGGCCGACGGGCCAGATACGCCCAGAGGCCGAGATTGGCGCGCGCCGCCGCCGGGGTCAGATGCCGTTCAAACTCCCGCTCCCGCCAATGGCGCATCATCGCTGGCAGCGGGATCTTCACCGGGCAGACGCTTTCGCAGCGGCCGCAGAAGGTACTGGCATTGGGCAGCATCGCCGTCTTCTCGACGCCGATGAGGGCGGGCGTCAGCACGCTGCCCATCGGCCCCGGATAGACCCAGCCATAGGCATGCCCGCCGATCGCGCCATAGACCGGGCAATGGTTCATGCAGGCGGCGCAGCGGATGCAGCGCAGCATCTCCTGGAAATCTGTCCCCAGCATGTTGGAGCGCCCATTGTCGATCAGCACGACATGGTATTCCTCGGGCCCGTCCAGGTCGGCCGGCCGGCGCACGCCGGTCGAGAAGGTGGTGTAGACGGAGAAATCCTGGCCCGTTGCGCTGCGCGCGAGCAGCCGCAGCAGCGAGGTGCAATCCTCCAGCGTCGGGACGATCTTCTCGATGCTGGCCAGCGCGATATGGACGCGTGGCAGGGTCTGGGTCAGGTCGCCATTGCCCTCATTGGTCACGATCACGCTGCTGCCGGTTTCGGCGACCAGGAAATTCGCCCCCGTGATGCCGACATCGGCGGCGAGGAATTTCTCCCGCAGCTTGGTGCGCGCCTCAGCCAGGATGTCGCGCCTTTCGTGGAACACCCGGTCAGCCGGCAGGTCGGTGTGCAGCCGGCGAAAATCCGCCTCCCAATCCTCGCGGTTCAGGTGGAAGGCCGGGGCGATGATGTGGGAGGGATGCTCTTGGCGGAGCTGCAGGATGTACTCGCCCAGATCGGTCTCGACCGGCGCGATGCCGTGGGCTTGCAGATGGTCGTTGATGCCGAGCTCCTCGGAGATCATCGACTTGCCCTTGGTGACCGTCTTCGCCCCAGCGGCGCGGCAGATCTCAAGCACGGTGGCGCGGGCTTCGTCGGCGGTGCTGCACCAATGGACCTGGCCGCCGGCCGCTCGCACCTTTGCCTCGAAGGCTTCGAGGTAGAAGTCGAGATGGGCCAGGGTATGGTTCTTGATGTCGCGGCCGATGTCGCGGAGCTGTTCGAATTCCGGCAGCCGCGCCACCGCATCGGCGCGGCGTTGCAGGAAGGCGCCCTTGGCGGTGCCGAGCGCTTTTTGCAGCCCGGCATCGGCCAGTGCGCGAGAGGCGTTCTGCTTGAAGGCGGGCGAGGTGATGGCGACCACGGCGATGCTCCTTGCCTGCCTTATCTAGCGAGTGCGGGCGAGGCCCGGTAGCATCCGCGCGACCTTTGGGGGATGCCAGATGCGCCGGTGCCTGTTTGCCATTGCCATCCTGTTCGGCGGCATGCTGCTGGGCCCCGGGGATGCGGCGGCCTATGCCTGCGCCCGCGGGGTCTATCGGGCGGGCTGCGCCGGGCCGCACGGTGCGGCGGTCTATCGCCGCCCGCCGGCCTATGGCCACACCTATTACCGCCGGCCGCCCGCCTATGGGTATGGCTACAGCACCTACCGGCGCCCACCGACCACGGTGTGCCGGAGCGGCTATTACGGCGCCGGCTGCGTCCGGCGCTGGTAGCCCCTATTCCGGCTCGATCCCGGCGGCGCGGACCATCTGCGCCCAGCGCGTGATTTCGGTCTTGATGAAGCCGGCGAATGCCTCGGGCGTCGAGGAAAACCCCTCAAAGCCGATATCGCCCAGCCGGCGGACCGTCTCCGGCCGATCCCAGACGCGGCGGATCGCCTGGTTGAGTGTCATCACGACCGGCGGCGGCAGCTTGGCCGGGCCGACCACGCCGGCGAAGGCGACCACATCGAAGCCCGGCAGCCCGGCTTCGGCGATGCTGGGGACCTCCGGGACCAGGGGGCTGCGCACCGCGGAGGTGACGCCGAGCGGGCGCAGCTGGCCGCCCTTCACCGCGCCGAGCGAGGCGGTGACATCCACCACCATGCTGTCGATCCGCCCGGCCACCACATCGGTGATCGCCGGCGGGGTCGAGCGATAGGGGACATGCACCATGGGCGCCTGGCCCATGGTGGCAATGGTCGCGCTGGCGACGATGCCGGTCGAGTTGCCCGAGCCATAGGTCAGGCTGCCCGGCTTGGCCCGCCCCGCGGCCAGCAGTTCCTGCAACGAGCGGTAGGGGCTGTCTTTCCCGACCACCAGCCAGAAGGTATAGGCGCCGGTGCGGCTGATGGCGGTGAAATCGCCAACCGGATCGTAATCCAGCTTGCGGGTCAGCGCCGGCGTTGCCGCCTGCGGCGTGTTCGTCGTCATCATCAGCGTCTGGCCGTCAGGCAGGCTGCGCGCGACATGCCCGGCGGCCAGGGCACCGTTCGCCCCGGCGCGATTGTCGATGACGACCGGCTGGCCGAGCTCCGGTTCAAGCCCGGCTGCCAGGATACGGGTGATGGCATCGGTGCCGGAGCCGGCGGCGAAGGGAACCACGATGGTCACCGGCCGGCTCGGCCGCCAGTCCTGGGCCCGTGCCGCGCCGGGGTGGAGCGCCGGGGCGGCGAGAAGCGGGGCGGCGAGCAAGGCGCGGCGCGGGACGGGCATGGCGGGATTTCCGGCTGAAGGGCGTTCAGCCGCTACCTGGGCGCGCCGGGCGGTAAGGGCAAGCCAGCCGGCTTCAGCCGGCCAGCTTGGTCCAGCCCGGCCCGGGATCGAAGCGGTCGATCGCCGCGGCCCGCACCGCGGTGCGGGGCCCGAGATTGCTCTGCCAGACCTCGCCATGGTGGCTGATCAGGTAACTGGCGAGGCCGGTGCTGCCCCATTGCGCGGGGCTTGCGAGCGCTGCGAACCCGCCGATCATGCGCCCACGGACGACATAGGACAGCGCACCGCCGGTCGCGTGCGCGCCCTGCCCCTCCAGGATCCGGAAGAGATAGCCATGATAGGGCTGCGGCCCGCGCCCGCGGCGATAGCCGCCGGCGGTCGCTTCGGCGACCAGCGGTCCCAGCGGGCTTTCCGGCGCGCCTTCGGCGGTTGGCCAGTAAAGGCCGTCGCGCTTGCCGGGAGAGGAAAGCAGCCGTCGCGCATAGGCGGGAAAGCCGCCGGTCGTGCCCTCGCCCGCGAGATATTCGCGCTCTGCCGCCGCGATCGCCCGCAGCACTTCAATCGCCGCCAGCTCGTTACCGCCGATGCGGCGATCAATCAGCATCTGCGCGCCGGCCGCCGTGTCGAAGCGCCAGGTGCCAGCGCGCTCGGTCATCGGGATCGGCAGTTGCCAGCCATCCTGGCCGATCTGCAGCACGGCGCGATCCGGGGCCGGGCGCAGGATGTCGGCCTTGGCCGCGTATTCGGTGCTGAATTTATCCCGCGCGAGCCGGTCACCGGCCGGATCGCCAGACCAGATCAGCTGCCGCCCTCCCTCTCCCAGGATCGCCAGCAGGCGCCGGTCATCGAGGGTTTTCACCCCCTCGGCGAAGGCGGCGAAGCCGGCCTCGGGTGAGGCAAAGCCCTCGGGCAGCGGAGCTGTCCGGGCGAGGGCCGGGCCGGCGGAGAGGCTGGCGCCGAGCACCAGGAAGCCACGACGCCGCATCACCGGAACCTCCCCCCGCCGCCGCCCATTCGGCCGCCACCACCGCCGCCGCGCGCGCCGGCGAACCCCCCGCCGCCGCCCGCCGGACGGTTGGCGGCGAAGCCACCACCACCACCCCCAAAGCCGCCGCCGCCCATTTGCGGCAGCTGGCGGCTGGTCTGCGCCCGGGCAGCGGCGGCCCGTTCGCCGCCGCCATTCCCCAGACCTTGGAAGCCCGCGGGCATTTGCGCCGGCCGCTGCACTGGCGGCCGATTGGCCACCTGCTCCCGCGCCGCACCGGCGTTGGGGCGATTGGCGGCCTTATCTCGTCCCGCACCGGTGTTGGGGCGATTGGCGAGCTGATCACGCGCCGCACCAGTGTTGGGGCGGTTGGCGACTTTATCACGCGCCGCACCAGTGTTGGGGCGGTTGGCGAGCTGATCACGCGCCGCATCAGTGTTGGGTCGGTTGGCGAGCTGATCACGGGCTGCGCCGGCATTGGGTCGGTTGGCGAGCTGATCACGGGCCGCCCCAGCCTCCGGCCGTGCCTGCCCGCCCCGCTCCCCAACCGCATTCCTGATGCCGCCCGCTTGCTGCACCTGCTGCGTCCGGCCGCGGAACTCGTCCCGCGCCGCTGAGCGCTGGCCAGCCTCGGCACCGCGAAAGCGGTTGTTCACCTCCGGGTTGCGGTAGGCAACGCCTTGGCGATGCGTCACGTCGTGGCGCCAGGTGGCCGAGTTGATCTGGGTCCGGTTGACGTTGATCGCGTTGTAGCGATTGACGTTGACGTTCACATAGCCGCCGCCCCAGGCCGGCCGTCCCCAGCCCCAGAGCGAGTTGACGACGGCCACACCCGTGGCGAAGGCCATGCCGGTGAGGAGGGCATTGCCCACACCCAGGGCCGGCGGCGGCGGGTAATAGGTCGGCGGATAGGCCGGGTAGGGCCACGCGCCATAGACCACGCTCGGGTTGTAGGTCGGCACATAGACGGTCTGCGGATTGGTCGGGGCGATGCTGTAGACCTGCCGCGGTGGCGGCACGCTGGGGGGATAAACCTGCTGAGCAAGCCCACCATCCGGTGCTGCCGCGGCACTGTAGCTGGTCTTCGTGACCACTTGCTGCGCGCCGCTCCCCAGCTTGCCGGCGGCATCGGCGCGGGCGCGGAGCGACTGCACGGCGTTCATCACATCGGTCTGCTGGGCGAGCACCGCATCGCCCAGCCGCTGGGTCCAGTCCAGCTGCTCGTTCATCATGGTCAGCACCGGCGGGAAGGGCACCAGGGATTTTACCGCCGGGTCCCAGGGTTGGGCCTCCAGCGCTTTGCCCAGGCCATCGCCTTTCAGCGTGGCATTGCCACCCTGCTTCAGCCAGCGTTCGGCCTGCACCAGTTCCAGCGGATAGGTCGCCGCCATCAGCACCTGCATCAGCAGGTCATCGGGATACAGCGCGATCGGCGCCAGCAGCGCTTCCAACTCGCCCTGGGTCAGCGGCTTGGCGACGGCTGCGGTGGCGGCGGTTTGGGCCCAGGCAGAAGGCGGCCGGGGACTGCCCAGCAATAGCCCGGCAGCGAAGCCGAGGGCGACGGTCAGGCGAAGCGCGCGGATCGCGCGGCGAGCATGCGGCATCGTTTTCCCCCTGCGCCATCCGGCCTCCCTTTGGCCGACGACAAGAACGGCCAATGCTTAGGATGGCGGCCGGTCCACGGCAAATCCGCGGCACTTGGGCTTACGGTTTCCATACAATCTCCCTTGCCAGACGGCGTCCACGCAGCAAGAAAGTGGCATGCTCGCGACCTGGAGGGATCGGCTCTCGGCGTTGCCCTGGCGGCGACAATGGATGCTCGCGGCGCTGCTCGGGGCGATCGGCGCCCTGGCCCTGCCGCCTTTGCATCTGCTGCCGGCGTTGCTGGTCTCGATCCCCGGTCTGTTGCTGTTGCTTGATGTCCAGCCCGGCGCGCGGCGCGCTGGCTGGATCGGCCTCGCCTGGGGCTGGGGCCATGCGGTGGCTGGCATCTATTGGGTCACGCACGCGATCCTGTTCGACCTGGCAAATTTCTGGTGGCTGGTGCCGCTGGCCGCGCCTGGCCTGGCTTTGCCATTGGCCGCTTTCGCGGTGCCCCCCGCGCTGCTCGCCTGGACGCTGCCGGCTGGCTGGCCGCGGCTGTTTGGCTTCGCCGGCGCCTGGGTGCTGGCGGAGCTGCTGCGGGTCTTCCTGTTCACCGGCTTCCCCTGGAATCCCCTTGGCAGCGTCTGGGCTTTTGACGCCTTGCCGGTGCAGGCGGCCGCCGTGATCGGGGTGCATGGGCTCTCGCTGCTGACCGTGGTGCTGGCCGGGTTGCCGGCGGCGGCGCGTGGCTGGCGGCCCTTTGCCATCGCGGCATCCGGCTTGGCGGCGCTCGCCGTCTTCGGCGCCTGGCGCCTGGCGGTGCCGGAGGCGTCGGTGCCCGACACCCGCTTGATCCTGGTCCAGGGCAATATCGCCCAGGAGCTGAAGTGGCAGGCGGCGCAGCGGGAGGCGAATTTCCGCCGCTACCTCGACCTCACGCGGCGGGCGCTGGCGGCCGAGGCCGCGGCCCATCCGGGCAGCCGGCTCGTCGCCATCTGGCCGGAAACGGCGAGCCCCTATCTGTTGGCCCAGGATACCGAGGCGCGGGAGCAGGCGGCGGAGACCTTGCCACCTGGCGCGACATTGCTCGCCGGCACCGTGCGCGCCGAATGGGATGCGACGAACCGCTTGCAAGCTGTCTGGAACAGCCTGGTCGCAGTCAATGATGATGGCGTGGTCGCAGGGGTGTACGACAAGGCGCACCTGGTCCCCTTCGGCGAATACATGCCCCTTTCCGGCCTGCTGCCGATCCGCCTGGCAGCGGGGGGCATGGATTTCTCCGCCGGGCCCGGGCCGGTTGCGGTAACGGTGCCGGCCCTGCCGCCCTTCGGCGTCCTGATCTGCTATGAAGCGATCTTCCCCGGCGCGATAGCCTCGCGGCCGCGCCCGGACTGGTTGGTCAACATCACCAATGATGGCTGGTTCGGGACCTCCTCGGGGCCCTGGCAACACCTTGCCGCCGCCCGGCTGCGGGCGGTCGAGGAGGGGCTGCCGCTGGCCCGTGCAGCGCAGACCGGGATATCTGCGATTTTCGATGCGAACGGGCGACGGCTCGGCAGGCTGCCGCTGGGCGTGGAGGGGACGCTGGCCGCAGCCCTGCCGGGGCCGGGTGCGCCGACACCGTTCGCCAAGTTCGGCCTATGGTTGCCGGCTGCGCTGGCGCTGGCCGCCCTGGCGCTTGGCTGGGTCTTGCGCGGCCGGGTTGTGTCGGCAGCAGGAAATACCCCGGAGGGCCCCGTATGAATTTTATTGAGACTTCTCGCCCGGATTGACACAGACTTTATAAAGTCTTAAAGCTGCAACCAGAGGTTGGGTTCGCCAAGATGCTGTGCTGACCCGGCCCGTTGGAGGTGGCATGGCGAACGACGACGCCCCGGAAAGCCCCAGCCGGGAGCATCGGCCTAGTCCGATTGATGTCCATGTTGGCAGCCGGGTCAGGCTCCGCCGGACCTTACTTGGGATGAGCCAAGAACGGCTGGGTGATGCGCTCGGCCTGACCTTCCAGCAGGTCCAGAAATACGAACGCGGCGCCAACCGGATCGGGGCCAGCCGGTTGTTCGACATCGCCCGCGCCCTTGATGTGCCGATCGGGTTCTTTTTCGACGACATGCCCGATGGCGCCGGCCATGGCGTGCTTGGCGGGGGGCGCCGCGCCGTGGGCTTCGCGGATCAGCAGGACGGGTTCGAGGACGAGACCCTGCACCGGCGAGAGACGCTGGAGCTGGTCCGTGCCTATTATCGGATCACCGATCAGTCAGTCCGCAAACGGGTGTTCGACCTGATCAAGAGCCTGACGCCCGGCGAGGCCTGAAGGAACACCCGTTCAGATGGACTCATCTGAACGAATGTTTTTCTCTAGAGCGCGGCGCGTTGAGGCGGAACCGCCGAAGGCGCTGAATCGCGCGATCCAACACATGCTAGAGCGCGATGCGTTGAGGCGGAATCGCCGAAGGCGCTGAATCGCGCGATCCAACACATGCTAGAGCGGGCTGCGGGAACGCATGTGAACGCGACATGCTCTAGAAAACACCATAAATCGAGCAGGTTATCTGCGTTGACACGGATCACCTTGTGATCCGTCTCGCCAGCAGCCTGCACCAATCCTCAACTGCTCTCGACCGCCGGGCGCAGCTGCAGATTGTCGAACACCGGCTCCCGCCACCGCCGCAGCGCCCCGCCCAGCGCTTCCGCCAGATCCCGTTTCTGGGCCTCACCCAGATGCCGGCCAATCTCGATCTCCCGTTGCCGCTGGCGCAGCAATAGCCGGCTGACCCGCCCGGGGCGTTCCTCAAGCGCGAGGCGCGCCCAATAAGGATCGACCACCTCCTTCTCCTGCGCGCCGTGATGATCGGTGCGGCGGATGGTCAGCTCTGTCTCCGTCAGCACCAGGACTTCGAGCAGCCGTGCGGCCCAGCGCCGTTGCAGCTGAAAAAGGCCGATCACGACCGCCGCTTCCAGCAGGGTGAAGCCGAAGACCGGCCAGGCGCCGAGCAGGACGAAGACCAGCCCTTCAAGCGCGGCCGCGAGCAGAATGCCAAGGCTGACCAGCAATGCCCCGCGCTGGCCAAGGCTGCGCGGCGGTGCGCAGACAGCTTCGAATAAAACCGGCAGGACGGGGGGTTGCGGAGCGGACATCGGGCCTTTGAGATAGGGGCAGACCGCGCCAGTGCACGGCCCTGCGGAGCTACAATGCCCAATACCCCGACCGCCGCCAAGCCGCCCAGGCACGGCAGCGCCCGCGCCCCGCGCCGGGCCCGCGCCATGGCGGCCCCGCAGGCCGAGCGCTTCCTGCGCCTGCTGGCGGCTGGCAACCCGGCGCCGGAGACCGAACTTTCCTATCACGATCCCTTCACCCTGCTGGTCGCGGTGGTGCTGTCCGCCCAGACCACCGACGCGGCGGTGAACAAATGCACGCCCAGCCTGTTCGCCGCGGCGCCGACGCCGGCCGCCATGGCCGCGCTGGGTGCCGAGGGCATCGCACCGCATATCCGCCGCATCGGGCTCTGGCAGGCGAAGGCGCGCAATGTCGGGGCGCTGGCGGCGAAGCTGGTCGCCGAGCACGGCGCCGAGGTCCCGCGGGATCGGGCGGCGCTGGAAGCGCTGCCGGGCGTCGGGCGCAAGACCGCCAACGTCGTGCTGAATGTTGCGTTCGGCGAGGCCACCATGGCGGTCGATACCCATATCTTCCGCCTGGGCAATCGCACCGGCCTTGCACCCGGCCGGACGCCGCGCGCCGTGGAGGAGGGGATCGTGCGGAAGTGCCCGCCCGATCTGCTGCGCGACGCGCATCACTGGCTGATCCTGCACGGCCGCTATGTCTGCAAGGCGCGCACGCCCGAATGCTGGCGCTGCCCTGCCACGGCCGCATGCAACTACCGCGACAAGGTTTCCTCGCCCGTGGGCTGAGCGAGGTTTAGAGCGCGATGCGTTGAGGCGGAATCGCCGAAGGCGCTGAATCGCGCGATCCAACACATGCCAGAGCGGGCTGCGTGAACGTATGTGAACGCAGCCCGCTCTAGCCCAGCAGGCTGGCGGCCACGTTCACCGAAGCGGCCAGGATCGCCGCATTGTAGACGAAGGCGACGAGCCCGTGGACGAGCGCGATCCGGCGCATGGCGGAGCTTGAGATGGCGGTATCGGAGGTTTGTGCCGTCATCCCCATGGTGAAGGAAAAATAGAGGAAATCGACGGTCTGAGGCGGCGTCTTCCCAGCGAATTCCAAGCCACCGCCGGCTTGCCAGTATTCATGCGCGTAGCAGACCGCAAAGAGCAGGTGCACATAGCTCCAGGAGAGGACGACCGTCAGCAGCGGCAGTCCGTAGGCGATCTCAGGCTGGTGTCGCGGATGCACGGCGAGCGACCAGGCGACCGCGCATAGCGAGGCGAGTGCGCCGATCACGCTGGCGGTCATAACCACCCCCTCGCTGCCCTCGATCTCGATAGCCCGCTGGCGGAGGGATTCCGGCGTCGCACGGCGCAGGCGCAGGATGATGGCAAACATGTCGACGCAGATGAAAACGCACCAGCCGACCAGCAGCGCCGCTTGCACGGGCAGGGTCCGCATGGCGAGCGCGCTGGCAGCGGCACCCAGCCCGATGGCCAGCAGCAGCGTCTGCCGCGGGTGCTGGACCGGGCGCGTCATTTGCTGAAGCGCCGGGGATCGCAGAGCGGGATGGCGGGCGTCACATCCGCCTCTGGCACCCGGCCTTCGATGAGTGCCGCCAGCAGCCGCCCGGCGGCCGGCGCGGTCTGGATGCCATAGCCGCCTTGCCCGACCATCCAGAAAAAGCCGGGCTCGACCCCAGCACCGATCGCCAGGCCGCGATCTGGGGTGAAGGTGCGGAGTCCGGCCCATTTGTGCTCGATGCGCGTCACCGGGATATCCAGCGCCTGCTGCATGCGATCGATGCCGATCGCCACGTCCAGCTCATCCGGCTGGGCATCGAGTGGCGCGCTGTCCGTCTCATCCGCCGGTGAGACCATCAGCTTGCGGCGGGCTTCCGGGCGGACGTACCAGCTATGGCCGACATCACCCAGCATGGGCCAGTCCGTGCAGTCGAAGGCGCCGGGGTCGATAATGCAGGCGGTGCGCCGCTTTGGTTGCAGCCCGATGCGGGGCAGGCCGGCCAGCGCCGCCACCTCATCGCCCCAGGCGCCCGCGGCATTGACCAGCAGCGGCGCGGCGAAGACTGTCCCGCCCAGGGCATCCGCGTGCCAGCGGCCGCCGGCGCGCCAGATCCGCGCCGCGCGCTGGCGCAGCGCCAGCCGGCCGCCATGCTGGGTGACTTGTCGCAGGAAGCCTTGGTGCAGGGCATGCACATCCATATCGAAGCAATCAGGCTCCATCGCCGCGGCAACCGCATAGTCGGGCCTGAGCGCCGGCACCCGGGCGCGCAGCGTGGCGAGATCCAGGCGGCGCATCTCCGGCGCCTCGGCCAGCATGGCTTCGAGGGCGGCCAGTTTTTCGGGAGGGGCGAGATGCACGACATCGCGAGCATGGATCAGCCCGCCGAAGCCTGGGGGTGGAGCATCGAAGAAACCACGAGAGGCCGCGGTCAGGATGCGCGCATCCGGGCTGCCGTAATGGCGAATCCAGATCGCCGCCGAACGACCGGTGGTGTGGTAGCCGGCGCTCTCCTCGGCTTCCAGCAGCACGACGCGGTGGCGGGGGGCGAGGTGCGCGGCCGCCGTCGCCCCGGCGATGCCGGCACCGATGACGATGATATCGCAGGCTTCGAGTTCCATGTCCGCAATCTCGGTCAGCTGGCCGGTGGCTGCAAGTCAAACAGTGCATTTCTCAGGCAATTCTGCGCGGTTGCGTGGGTCGGCGTGGCAGGTCATCGTGGCCACGCAATAGGCGCGCAAGTCGCCAGCAGGAGGACCAGGGATGTCTCGTCAGCAGATCAGCCGTCGCGCGGCATTGCGCTCGGGTGCCGGGGTCGTGGCCGCCGGCGCACTCAGCGCGCCCATGGTGCATGCGCAAGGAACCGGCGGCAGCCTGCGCTTTGCCTTCTGGGACCATTGGGTGCCCGGCGGCAATGATGCGCTGAAGAAGCTCTGCGGCGAATGGGGCGCCAAGAACAACGTCAATGTCTCGTTGGATTTCATCAATACGACGGGCAACCAGCTGCAGCTGACCTCTGCCGCGCAGTTCCAGTCCGGCAACGGGCATGACGGTATTTCGCTGACGCCCTGGGATGTCGGCGCCTATTCCGACAAGCTGGAGCCGGTGGATGATGTGATCGGCCGGCTGGAGGCGAAATACGGCACGATCAACCCGGTGGCGAAGTTCCTGGCCGTGCATGGCGGCAAGTGGCGCGGCGTCCCGGCGACCTCCGGCACCCAGAACAAGCCCGCCTGCGTGCGCTACGACCTGCTGGAACAACATGCGGGGATCGATATCCGCGCCATGTGGCCGGCCGATAACAAGCGCGGCCCGGGTGCCGATACCTGGACCTGGGAGACCTTCCTCAAGGCCGCTGAGGCCTGCCACAAGGCGGGTGTGCCCTTCGGTCTGCCGATGGGCCAGTTCTCCGACGCCGTGGACTGGGTTGGGGCCATGTTCCTCGGCCATGGGGCGCAGATCACCAACGCCAAGGGCGAGCCGACGGTCAAGGGGAACGACAAGCTGCGCCAGGCGATCGACTATGGCGTGCGGCTGTCGAAGTTCCTGCCCGCCGATGTCTGGGCCTGGGACGATGCCTCGAACAACCGGGCACTCATCTCCGGCAAAGCGGCGCTGGTCTTCAACCCGCCCTCCGCCTGGGCCGTGGCCAAGCGCGACAATATCGCGGTTGCGGAGAAGTGCTGGACGGTGCCCATGCCGGCCGGCCCCGCCGGGCGCTTCATTGCCTATCTGCCCTTCACCACCGGCATCTGGTCCTTCGGCAAGAACAAGGGTGCCGCCAAGGCGATGCTGGAATTCCTCAGCCAGCGCGAAAGTGCGGAGCTGACCACGAACACCAGCGGCGGCTACGATATTCCGCCCTTCGCCTCGATGACCGACTTCAAGATCTGGGAGACCCAGAACCCGCCGGTTGGGACCATCTACAACTACCCGTTGAAGCCGCACCACGAGGCCAAGACCTCCATCGCCTTCGACCCGGCGCCGCCTGAGCTTGCCGCGCAGATGTATATCCAGGCGCTCAACACCAAGGTCATCGCCCGCGTCGCCCAGGGCGGCGAGACGATCGACCAGGCCATGGGCTGGCTGGAGCGCGAGATCAACAACATGCGCCGCGGCTGAGCGGCGCGCGGGCGAGAACGGTACCCCAGGGGAAGAGGGAGGGCGGGATGGCGCTCGATGCCACCACGGCGCTGGCGGGCCGGCCGATGACGCCTGCTGGCGGTGGCACGCTGCAGCGACTCGCACGCCGCCGCTCGACCATCGCCTTCCTGATGACGCTGCCGCTGATCGCGGTGATCGCCGGCCTTGTCGTCTATCCGGCGGGCTATGCGATCTACCTCGCCACGCTGAACCGGCGCATGACCGGCTTCATCGGCCTCGGCAATTTCGAGATCCTGCTGGAATCCGAGACCTTCCGGATGGTCATCTGGCAGAGCTGTTTCTTCGCGGTCACCGCGGTGATCCTGAAGGCGCTGTTCGGCTTCTGGCTGGCCAGCATGCTGCACCACATCCCCACCAAGGGCCAGCGGATCTGGCGCGGCATGCTGCTGCTGCCCTGGGTGGTGCCGCCGGCCCTCTCCACCCTCGGCTGGTGGTGGATGTTCGACCCCAGTTATTCCTCGATCAACTGGGTGCTGACGGCGATCGGCGGTCCCGCCATCCCCTGGCTGGGGGAGCCGTGGTGGGCGCGTGTCTCGGTCATCCTCGTCAATGTCTGGGCAGGCACGCCCTTCTTCATGATCATGTATCTGGCGGCGCTGAAATCCGTGCCCGATCAGCTTTACGAGGCAGCGGCCATCGATGGCGCGACCGGCTGGCAGGGGCTGCGCTATGTGACCTTGCCGATGATGCGCAACATCATATCCATCACCGTGCTGTTCAGCCTGATCGTCACCTTCGCCAACTATGACATCGTCCGGGTGCTGACCAATGGCGGCCCCCGCGACCTGACGCATGTCTTCGCCTCCTACGCCTTCCAGGTGGGCATCCTCTCGGGAAATATCCCGCGCGGTGCCGCGGTCTCGCTCTTTATGTTCCCGATCCTCGCGGGGATCGCCTTCTTCGTCCTGCGTGGCGTGACCCAGCGCAACAAGGAGATGGCTTGATGTCGGCCAGCGCCGCCCGCCCCTCCGACGTCCTGCCCGGGCTCGGCCGCAAGATCGGCTCGCTGCGCCAGGAACGCCGCTGGGCGCTGATCACCGCCTATATCTCGCTGGTCGTCGCCGCCATCGTCATGCTGGCGCCGCCCTTCTACATGCTGATCACCAGCCTGAAGACCAGCGCCGAGATCTCGAACCCCGTGGGCACGCCCTGGATCGTGCGCGACCCGACACTGGCCAATTACACCGCGCTCATCAGTGATCCCATGTTCCGCGGCTTCTTCTGGAACAGCATCATCGTCACCGTGCTGGTGGTGGCGGTGACCATGGTGATCTCGGTCCTTGCCGCCTTCGCGCTGGCGCGGATGAAGTTCTTCGGCAGCCAGGTGCTGGCGACCGGCGTCTTCCTCACCTACCTGGTGCCGGACACGCTGTTGTTCATCCCGCTCTATCAGATCGTCGGTGGGCTCGACCTGCTCAATTCCAAATGGGGGCTGGTGCTGGTCTACCCGACGCTGTCGGTGCCCTTCTGCACCTGGATCATGATCGGCTACTTCGCCTCCATCCCAAAGGAGCTGGACGAGGCGGCGCTGATCGATGGGGCCAACTGGATGCAGATGCTGACCAAGATCTTCATCCCCGTCGCCCTGCCCGGCATCATCGCCGCGACCATCTTCGCCTTCACCGTCAGCTGGGCGGCCTTCGTCTACCCGACCGCCTTCATCACCCGCCCCGATGAGATGCCACTGACCATCGGTGTCGTCTCCCAGCTGATCCGCGGCGATACCTTCGCCTGGGGCCAGCTGATGGCCGGCGCGCTGCTGGCGGCGATGCCGCCGGTGATCGTCTACGCGTTCCTGATGGACTACTACATCGCGGGCCTGACGGCCGGCGCAACCAAGGGCTAGGGGCCGTCCCATGGCACAGGTCAACATCAAGAAGGTCGTCAAGGAATACGAAGGCGGCGTGCAGGCGGTGAAGGGCATCGACCTCGACATCGGCGATAAGGAATTCGTCGTCCTCGTCGGCCCGTCTGGCTGCGGCAAGTCGACCACGCTGCGGATGATCGCGGGGCTTGAGGAAATCACCAGCGGTGCGATCGAGATCGACGGCAATATCGTCAACGATGTCCCGCCGCGCGACCGCGACATCGCCATGGTGTTCCAGAACTACGCGCTTTATCCGCACATGTCGGTCTACGACAACATGGCCTTCGGGCTGATGCTGCGGAAATTCCCCCGTGAGGAAATCCGCCGGCGGGTGGAAAACGCCGCCCGCATCCTCGATATCGGGCCGCTGCTGGAACGCAAGCCGAAGGCGCTCTCGGGCGGCCAGCGGCAGCGGGTCGCGATGGGCCGCGCTATCGTCCGCGATCCCAAGGTCTTCCTGTTCGACGAGCCGCTGTCGAACCTCGACGCCAAGCTGCGCGTGCAGATGCGCACCGAGATCAAGAAGGTCCACCAGACCGTCAAGACCACCACCGTCTACGTCACCCACGACCAGGTGGAGGCGATGACGCTGGCCGACCGCGTCGTGGTCATGAACCACGGCATCATCGAACAGGTCGGCCCGCCACAGGTGCTCTATCACAGCCCGGCCACGAAATTCGTCGCCGGCTTCATTGGCAGCCCGGCGATGAACTTCATCCCCGCCCGGCTCGAACAGGCCTCGGGCGCGCTCAATGTCCGGCTCTCGGACGGTGCGCTGCTGCCGGTGCCCGCCGACCGCACCGCCCGCTATGCTGGCCATGCCGGCCGGGAGGTCCTGTTCGGCATCCGGCCGGAACACCTGACCGCCGCCAGCCAGATGGAAGCCCGCCCCGGCCTCGCGCCGCTCAGCCTGACGCCCGAGGTGGTCGAGCCGCTGGGTGCCGAGACGCTGGTCTATTGCTGGCGGGATGGTGGCGAGATCTGCGCCAAGATCGACCCCGGCGTTGCCGCCGCACCCGGCGTGCCGCTGGCCATGACCGCGGATATGAACCGCATGCACATCATCGACCCCGCGACGGATAAGGTGCTCTGATGGCTGGCTATACCCCTGTAATGATCGCGGCGCCGACGCTCGATGCGTTGGTCGGCAATATCTTCAAGGCCGCCGGGTGCGATGCCGCCGAGGCGGGCCGCATCTCCAGCCACCTGCTCGGCGCCAATCTGGCGGGGCATGACAGCCACGGCGTGGTCCGCGTGCCGCGCTATGTCGAATGGCAGCAGGCCGGCTACATCGTCGCGGGCCAGCAGGCCGAAATGGTCACCGATGGCGGTGCCTTCGCGCTGCTCGACGGCAAATGGGGCTTCGGGCAGACCGTCGCCCCGCAGGCCACCGCGCTGGGGATCGAGCGCGCGCAGAAGCATGGCACGGCCATCATCGCGCTGCGCAATGCCGGCCATGTCGGGCGCATCGGCACCTATGCCGAACAGGCGATCGCCGCCGGGCTCATCTCCATCCACTTCGTCAATGTTGCCGGCTCGGTCCTCGTCGCCCCCTTCGGCGGCACGGAACGGCGCTTCTCCACCGCCCCCTTCTCGGTCGGCGTGCCGACCAGCCCGCCGGTGGTGCTGGATTTCGCCACCTCGGCGGTGGCCGAGGGCAAGGTCCTGGTTGCCTCCAACGGCGGCAAGCCGCTGCCGGCGGATGCGTTGATCGAGCCGGACGGCACCCTCTCGGGCGATCCGCACACCCTGTATGGCGAATACGCTCAGGTCGGCCCGCGCAGCCCGGCCAATGGGCTCGGCGCCATCCGTGCCTTCGGTGACCACAAGGGCTCCGGCCTCGCCTTCATGTGCGAATTGCTGGCCGGCGCCTTCACCGGCGGTGGCTGTTCCGGCCCGGTTGGCGAACGTGGGCGCATCGCCAATGGCATGCTCTCCATCTACATCTCACCCCGGCATTTCGGCACCGAAGCCGCCTTCAAGCAGGCCGCCGAGGAGTACGTCACCTGGGTGAAGTCCTGCCGCCCCGCCGCCCCGGGTGGCGAGGTGCTGGCGCCTGGGGAGCAGGAAGCCCGGCTGCGCGCCGAACGCCTGGCCCATGGCGTGCCGCTGCAGCCCGATACCTGGGCGAGCATCGTCGCCTGCGCCCGCAGCCTTGGTGTGACCGTACCCAACGGATGACCACGGCGGCCGAGTATGCCGCGCTGCGCGCACCGTTGCTCACCGCGGCGTCGAAGCGCGTGCCGCTGGCCAGCCTTGCCCAGCAGGCGCGCGCCCTCTCGCTCTGGGACGGCAAGCAGGTGGTGCCGGCCGATGAGATGCAATTCGCCATCGTCTTCGATCTCGGCGTGCTCGACCCCGTCGGCGAGCATGGCCGCGGGATCGACCGCCAAGCCCGGGCTGAGCCGCCGCCCCCAGGCAGCCCGGAAGCGAAGCTGCTGGCCGCCTTGCAGGTCGCGCGCTTCGGCCTTTTTACCCTGGACGGCCCCGATCCGCTCGGCGGGGTGAAGGCGGCAGGCTTCCCCGATGGGGCGCCGCTGCGGATCACCGATCAGTTCCTGGGCGCCGCCCCGCCCGGCACCCTGGTCGGGCTGCGCCTCGTCCAACCAGAGGCGGATATCACCCTGACCTGCGGCACCACGGTGCAGGTCGATAGCCGGCTGCTGGAGCGGCTGCTGAACGATGTCCCGCCGGAGCGCGGGCCGGTCTTCCCCGGCCCGCCCGCGCCGGATGATGCGGTGGCGATTGCCCGGCTGATGGCCGAACCGGCGGCCCGGCTGCGGCTGGCCGATCTGCAGCGCCAGCCGGGCTTCGCCGCCCGGGTCTATCGCACCGCCATCGATCTTGGGCTACTCGGCCCCGTGCAGGGCCGCACGCCGCACGAGAGCGCGATGCGTTGAGGCGGAATCGCCGAAGGCGCTGAATCGCGCGATCTAACACATGCTAGAGCGGGCTGCGTGAACGCATGTGAACGCAGCATGCTCTAGCGCCCTCGTCCCATGAAAGCCGATGATGCGCCGCCTCCTCCTCACCCTTTGCCTTAGCCTGCTGACCGGGGCTGCCGCGGCCTTTCCGGACCGGCCGGTGACCCTGGTCACCGGCTATGGCCCGGGCGGGTCCACCGATATCGCGGCCCGGCTGCTGGCAGATCGGCTGGCCGCCAATCTCGGCCCGGGGGCCCGGGTGGTGGTGGAGAACCGGCCGGGCGCCTCCGGCACCATCGCCGCCGAATGGCTCAAGCGCCAGGCGCCGGATGGCCATACCATCATGCTCGTCGAAAGCTCCTCCCACGCCATTGCGCCGAATGCGCTGGTGGGCGGCACGCGCTACGATCCGCTCCGCGATTTCAGCCATCTGGGCATCATCGCCACGGCGCCGCTGATCCTGGTCACCAACCCGAAATTCCCGCCGCGCGATGCCGCCACGCTGCTGGCCACGTTGAAGGCGGCGCCGCCGGATACCTATACCTACGCGACCTCCGGCATCGGTGCGATCGTGCACCTGGCGCCGGAGATGCTGGCGCTCGGCCTCGGCACCCGCTTCGTCAACCTGCCCTATCGTAGCGGTGGCCAGATGGTGACGGCGATCTTCCAGGGGGAGGCGCAGTTTGGCATCGCTGTCCTCGCCTCCGCCGCCGGGCAGGTGCGCGACGGCATGGTGCGCGGCATCGCCGTGACCGGGCCGCGCCGCTTCCCCGCCTTCCCGGATTTGCCGACCTTCGCCGAGGTCGGGATCACCGAGGCCGATATCTCCACCTGGAACATCCTGCTGGGCCCGCCGGGGATGCCGGAGCCGGTGGCCGCGCGGCTCAATCAGGCGCTGATCGCGGCGCTGGCTGAGCCCACGCTGCGGGAAAAACTGCTGGTGGCCGGCGCCCTGGCCTGGGAGGGGCCGAACAGCCCGGCCGATGCGCGGGCCTTCCTGCAGGCGGAACTGGCGAAGTTCCGCGTGGTGGTCGAACGCACCAGCATCAAGCTGGAGCCGTGACCGGCGCCGGCGGCGGCCCCTGAGCCGGGTGGCCGGGCAGCGCCGGATCGTGGCAGGCCCAGCCGGGGGCGGAGCCGGTCCAGATCGCCATTTCCGGCCGCAGCCGCCCCGGCTCATCCAACGTGCCGAGGCGCATGACGCGAAAGCCCGGCCGCACCGCCGCTTCGGAGAACAGCGGCGTGCCGCAAACCGGGCAGAAATGCCGTTGTAGCCGGTTGCCGCTGTCGGCCACCGTCTCAAAGGCGCGGGTTTCCCCGGTGAAGGTGGCGCCCGCGGTGGCGAAGACCGCGTTCACCGAGGCATTGCCGGCGGCGAAATACTGGCAATCCCGGCACCAGCAGAGGCGTGTCAGCACCGGCGGGCTGGGGAAGCTGAAGCGGAAGGCGCCGCAGCGGCAGCCGCCGGTGAAGGGGGTGGTCATTTGCCCCCGCCCTGGCCCTGGTACCAATCCAGCATCTGCTCTCCGTTCCAGTGCAGCACGCCGGGCTTGGAGGCGACGTACTCATAAAACTGTTCCAGGTATTTGATGCGGTGCGGCTGGCCGGAGATATAGGCGTGGATGGCCAGCGACATCACCTTGGCCCGCTCGCCGCCTTCCTCGTACAGCCGGTCGAACTGATCGATCGCGCGCTTCAGCAGATAATCGCTTTCATGGTGCTGGACGATCATCATCGGGATGTCGTTCAGCTCCACGGTGTAGGGCAGCGTCACCAGCGGGCCGCGCTCGGTCTGGATCGTCGTCGGCTCGTCGTCATAGACCCAGTCGCCGATGTATTTCACGCCGGCTTCCACCAGCAACTCCGGCGTCTCGAAGGTCTGGGTCAGCCCCGGGCCCAGCCAGCCGACGGGGCGCTTGCCGGTGAATTTCTCCAGCCGGTCCATGGACCGGAAGATCATGGCGCGCTGGTCGGGTTCCTTGTGGATCGGCCCCTGTTCCCAGCTATGGCCCATGAACTCCCAGCCGGAGGCGCGGGCTTCCTCGGCCACGCGGGTGTAATCCTCGACCACCCGGGCGTTGATCGAAAGGGTGGGGCGGATGCCCAGGCGCTGGTACAGCTTGAAGAAGCGCCAGACGCCGACGCGCATGCCGTATTCGTGCCAGGACCAGTTCGGCACATCCGGCAGCAGCACCTGCCCGGTCGGCGCCGGGATCACCTGCCGGGCCATGGGCTTGCCGATATCCCAGACCTCCAGGTTGACGATCGACCACAGGATGATGCGGGCATCGCCCGGCAGCTTCAGGGGCGGGCGGTCGATGATGGCGGAAAAGGGAACGCGGTCGCTGGGCTGCATGCTCATCTGGCTGGCTCCGGCCGGTCGGGGATGGTGGAGCATGGCAAGCCGTGGGCCAGGGGGGAACACCTGCCGGGGAACACCTGCCGGGGAACACCTGCCGGGCTTTCGCCCCGCGCAGGGCTTCGCCATGCTGCCGGCCCGGACGGACACTGCGGCAGGAGCCAGGAATGACCAAGATACCAGCAGCCTCGCTCACCCCCTCGCGCCAGGTCGCGATCCGCGAGGCCTGGCTGGCCCAGCGGCAGGAGGAGATCCTCGATCCCGGCCTGCCGATCATCGACCCGCACCACCACCTCTGGGACCATCCCGGGGAGCGGTATCTGTTCGAGGATCTGCGCGCCGATACCGCCACCGGCCACGACATCCGCGCCACCGTCTTCGTGCAATGCGGCGCCATGTACCGCGCCACGGGGCCCGAGGCCGAACGGCCACTGGGCGAGACCGCCTTCGTCAACGGCGCAGCGGCGATGAGCGCGAGCGGCGGCTACGGCCCGACCCGGCTCTGCGACGGCATTATCGGGCTGGTTGACCTGACGCTCGGCGATCAGGTGGCCCCGCTGCTGGAACAGCATCGCGCGATCGCCGGCGCGCGCTTCAAGGGGGTGCGCAACCGCACCGCCTGGCATGCCTCGCCCGAGGTGCGCGCGAACCTGACGATGCCGCCGCCCGGGCCGCTGGGCTTGCCGGCCTTCGCCGCCGGCGCGCGGGTGCTGGGGCAGCTCGGCCTCACCCTCGATGTCTGGGCCTATCACACGCAGCTGCCCCAGGTAATCGCGCTGGCCGATGCGGCGCCGGGCACGACGATCATCCTCGACCATGTCGGCGGTCCCCTTGGCGTCGGCCCCTATGCCGGCCAGCGGGCGGAGGTGTTTCCGGTCTGGAAGCGGGATATCGAGGCGCTGGCGAAGCGGCCGAACGTGATGGTGAAGCTGGGCGGGCTGGCCATGCAGGTCGGCGGCTTCGACTTCCATCAGGCTGCCGAACCGCCCGGCTCCGCCGCGCTGGCCGCGGCCTGGCGCCCCTATATCGAGACCTGCATCGCCGCCTTCGGCCCGACGCGCGGGATGTTCGAGAGCAACTTCCCCGTCGACAAGGGCATGTGCAGCTACGCCGTGCTGTGGAACGCCTTCAAACGGCTGGCAAGCGGCGCCGGCGCGGCCGAGAAGGCGGCGCTGTTCCACGACACTGCCGCGCGGGTCTATCGCCTGGCGGGGCGCTGAGGCTTTTCAGGCCCGCCATCGCCGGGCGGCGATCGGCCCGCCCGGCTCAT
>Ga0209188_1001091_pt1 | contig 23128 bp, 20 predicted proteins | sample C_130625_EF_Meta_FD_187307 | JGI IMG/M metagenome (GOLD analysis project Ga0209188, IMG submission 187307) | Freshwater microbial communities from Lake Croche, Canada to study carbon cycling - C_130625_EF_MetaG (SPAdes) (version 2) | ecosystem: Environmental > Aquatic > Freshwater > Lake... | reverse complement strand
GCCTTGCTATCGGAATCGCATATGGCCCCAAGATATTTGCACAGTTCTCACGCCGCCGTTTATTTGGCGCATCTCTTTCAACAGCAGGTATCTTCCTTGTTCTCCTCGCAGCAATCTCCAACCTCACGCTCTCCATCTTTATCGTCGCAATCCTTGGTGCCTTTAGCGGCATCACCTGGGTCACCGGCTTCACTATGTTGGGCATGGAGGTCCACGACGAGATCCGCGGCCGCACCTTCGCCTTCGTGCAATCACTGATCCGCATTACCTTGGTAGCAGTCCTTGCCATCGCACCGATCATCGCCGCAACCATCGGCGTGCACAGCTATAAATTCCAGAACATCGCCATTAACTTCAACGGCGCGCAAGCCACCATCCTCATCGCAGGTCTGATCGCAGTTCTCATCGGTTCAATCTCCTATCACCAGATGAAAGATCGCCCCACAGTTTCTTTATGGTCTGACATCCTCGCTGCAATGCAAGGCGAACTCGGCGCCATCACCGGAGCACCCACTAAAGGAATCTTCATCGCATTCGAAGGCGGCGAAGGCACCGGCAAATCAACACAATCAAAATTGCTACAAAAATGGCTGGAACAAGAAGGCGAGACCGTCATCCTCTCTCGCGAACCCGGCGGCACCGACCTCGGAAAAGATCTACGCAAAATTCTTCTCGGACATGAAACCGGTGCGATATCACCACGGGCTGAAGCACTTTTGTATGCCGCAGATCGCGCCCACCATGTCTTCTCTGTAATACGCCCAGGCCTTGATGCCGGAGACGTTGTTATCACCGATCGCTACTTCGATTCATCTGCTGCCTACCAAGGCGCAGGTCGCGTACTCAATCCATCCGAAGTCGCACGCATCTCTCGTTGGGCCACAGAATCCCTCTACCCAACTCTCACAATCCTTATCGACCTACCGGCCGAAATCGGGCTAAGCCGCCTGCAATCACGCGATCGCCTTGAAGCAGAACCCACCGAATTCCACGAACGCGTTCGCCAAGAGTTTCTACAAATCGCCATGATGGATCCAGAACGCTACTTCGTCGTAGATGGCACACAATCTGTTGAAGAAATCCACACACAAATCATCGCCCGCGTCGCCGAACTCCCCGCACTTAAGCGCAACGCACAAGGCCCACAACAGAATAAATTCCTCAAACCAATCCGCATCGCCACCAACGCAGTCACCAAGAGAATCAAGAAGTAAATGTCTTCCGTCTTCGATGACCTCGTCGGTCAAGAACACATCATCGAAATCCTTAAAGGTGCAGTATTAGCGTCTCGCACAGGCGAGGAATCCCAAGAAATGACCCACGCCTGGGTCTTCACCGGCCCTCCAGGATCAGGCCGCTCATCTGCGGCCGTAGCTTTCGCTCAAGCACTCATCTGCCCTAACAACGGCTGCAACAACTGCTCCGATTGCAACGCAGCTAAAACCCACGGCCACCCCGATGTTGAAATCATTAAAACAGAAGGCCTATCCATTAAAGTAGAAGAGATCCGCGAACTATTAACAAGAGTCGCATGGGCACCATCTATGGGCGGCTGGCGCGTAGTTGTCATGGAAGATGCTGATCGACTTACCGAATCAGCAGCTAACGCACTTCTCAAAGCAATTGAAGAACCCGGAACACGAACAGTATGGTTGCTCTGCGCACCAACACTTCACGATGTCTTGCCAACAATTCGTTCACGGTGTCGCCACCTACAACTGCGCACACCATCCCTACAAGCAGTCACCCAAGTCCTCATTAATCGTGACAACATCGCACCAGGTATGGCCGATTTTGCAGCACGCGTGAGCCAAGGCCACATCGGCCGTGCCAAATACTTAGCAACCAATGAAACAGTCCGCAGCAACCGCAAACTCATCATGCAGCTTCCACTTCAACTCGGATCCCTTGCTGCCGCATTCCAAGCCGCACAAACACTCGTTGACCTTGCAACTCAAGAGGCGAACTCTTCATCTGATGAACGCGATGAAAGAGAAATCGAAAAACTTCAAGAGGCCTACGGAAAAGGCGCAACCGGCCGCGGTATGGCAACCGGCGGAGCCAAAGCCGTCAAAGAGCTTGAGAAAGAACAGAAGTCACGCTCTACCCGCATGGTCCGCGACGCCATTGATGGCGCACTTCTCGATATCGCAACTTTCTACCGCGATGTCATGATGGTGCAATCAGGAAATACGGAATCGATGATCAACACCGATATGTGCGAACAGATTGAAAGCTACGCCGTATCCCACCCATCACACTCAACAATCCTAAAGCTCAACGCCATCATGGATGCCCGCATCAACCTTGCACAAAACGCTGCTCCACTCGTCACATGCGAAGCGTTGATGTGCCAATTAGCGCGTAAATAGAATCTCAACCAACCCTTGAGAGTGGTCATGACCACCCCTTGCCATAAGGCAGAATTCCACCATGCGTCTAGACCATGTTTCTTATGTGACTTCCCATGATCAACTTGCTGACACAGTGCAACGCTTAGGCTCTCGCCTCGGCAGCACATTCGTTGACGGCGGAATCCACCCACGATTCGGAACACGAAACTTCACATGTGCACTTAAGAACGGGCAATACATCGAAGTTGTATGTCCACTTGACCACCCAGCAACAGAGCAAACACCTTGGGGTCAAGCTGTTGCAAAGAAGGCCAATGAAGGTGGCGGCTGGTTTACCTGGGTATTCAGCACTAAAGATATTTCCCCGATTGAAACTAAGTTCGGACGCGATGCAATTGAAGGTCACCGTACTCGTCCCAATGGTTCAAATTTAAAGTGGAAGCAAATTGGTGTGAAAGAGATTGCTGATACCCGTGAATTCCCATTCTTTATCCAGTGGCTCTCAAGTGACCACCCATCACAAGATGGGACCCCGCTTGCAGAGATCGAGAAGATTGTCATTGCAGATAATGATCAGCTCGCAGAATCGTGGTTTAAAGAGGACATATTTGCTTCACTTGGTGATGTAACGATTGAATGGGTAGATCCATCAGCCAATGAAGGTCAATCTGGAATTGTGGCTGTACATTTAATGACTCCGAATGGGAAAATTGTTTTAGACTAGGAGTGAAATGATTTTCCAACGTAGAGGTAAATTATATAAATCAACCCAAATTGTATTTCCATCCAACCGGGCAGAATCCCACCACCCGGGAAAGCAGTATTTCTTATGAAGAAAAAAGTTAAATCTCTCATTAAGCAATATGTTTTTGGATCAAAACCCATGGACAGGTCGAACACTAATGTAGGAAAGTACACCTACGGCCATGAAACTATAAACGCTATTGGACTTGAGCAGAACAGTCTGGAGATTGGAAGTTTTTGTAGCATTGCCGGTGGTCTCACGGTCTTCCTTGCAGGCAATCACCCTCTAAACCAAATTAGCACTTATCCATTTGGGTTGACTGACTCAATGGTTGGATGGGACAGTAAAGGGTATATTGCAACGAATCAAAATTTGAGTAATGGCCCCGTGCGAATTGGATCTGACGTCTGGATTGGCACTAATGTCACCATTATGTCAGGAATAAACATTGGGCACGGTGCTGTTATTGCGGCTAATTCGCATGTAGTTAAAGATGTACCACCATACGCAATCTATGGTGGAAACCCGGCGACTCTAGTTAGATATAGATTTACTGTCGCTCAGATAGCAAAACTTCTGACAATCAAATGGTGGGACAGAGACGATAGTGAGATTCAAATGGCACAGGCCCTCCTTTCGTCAAACCTTAACGACCAAACACTCGGGGAACTTGAGGCACTAATTGGCTAAAATATTAAGTAAGTTAATTAGCTCGGATATAGATCATTTTTTTGCCATTTCAAAAGAGTTATTTCGAGTCAGCCATGGCCAGTCCATTGATTTAATTGATATAGGAAGTGGCTCTGCGCATTACTGGAAAAGCGGCCCACTGTTTGAATTTTTAAAAACTACAAATTCGAGGTTGATCCTTCTAGATGCAAACTCAGACTCACAACATGAGTTACCGCATTGCAATCTTGAAGTAATGAAAATAGTTGGACAAGCACCATCGGCTCTTACGAAGCTTGACGAAAATTCTGTTCACGTTGCACTTGCACTTGATGTTATTGAACACTTGTCAAAAGAGGATGGCTATAGACTTTTGTATGAGATGGATCGAATTAGTCGCAAATCAGTCATAATTTTCACTCCGAACGGATTTGTATGGCAATCTCCCTCAGACAACAATGAATTCAACGCTCATATTTCGAGTTGGACACCACGGGAGTTCCGAGAACTAGGGTGGGATCAAATCTCTGGACACGTAGGGCCCAAGATGGTTTTTGGTCCTTACGCTGAACTTTCAACCAGAAAACTCACGCACCTATACAAAGCATTCCGAAGAATGATAAATGTAATAATCTTCCATAAACCGAACTACGCTTTTTCTTTCCTGGCAATTCTGCAACACAAACTTCCCAGAAATAAACAACAGCAGCTATGACTCGCCAATTAACAAAAGTGATCACCACGGTTGCTGCTTGGCCGGAAGCACTTCCGGTTATGAAAGCCCAATTATCTAGACATCTACAAGAGCCGTTTGAATTTGTATGTTTTGTCGATACTCCGTCCAAACCCGGACCATACAACTTGTGGGATAGGACTCTAAGGGGAAGAGCTGAGGAGATAGCCCAAAAAAATGCTGATAGATATTTTCTAGTACCTGAAGAGCTACATCTAGATAGAAGAATTTTATTTCCTTCTACTTCAGAGAAAAAAGGAAATAATGCAAACACACGTGCCGCAGATACTCTCCAATTCGCTTGGAACCAAGTAATCAAAGAATCCCGGGGTCCCGTTTTAATCCTTGATAACGATATGTTTCCTATCCAGGATTTCAACACACAAGCGATGTTATCCAAGAACCCAGTCGCAGGAATCTATTCGATCTCTCCTGGAAGAATTCCCAGTGAAAACATTGATTGGATTTGGAGCGGCTTACTTTTTTTGGACCCAGCGAGAATGTCAGAAAAGGAATTATGGTCTTTTGACTGCGGCAGAGTCAATAATGTTCCAGTCGACGTCTCGGGGCAAACACATAATTGGCTAACAAATGCAAAGAAGTTTGGAATCGAGCCATTGTGGTTGCCGCACCTCGCCTCGCTCAATTGGGGAATAGAGCAAGTAAGCAGCTCATTCTCATCTGAAATATTGGAATTTATAATTAAAGACGACAGAAATAGAGATGGTAAGTTCTACACAGAGCTCTATGACGGCAAATTCCTACATTTTCGCGCTGGAAGTAATTGGAAAAAAGAACCAGCCGAATTAGTCAAGAAACGAAATAAAGATTTTCTTGTCGCTTTAACGGATGGGGCTTGAATGTTACAAAACAATTATCAAGAATTTGTAATATGGGGATTAAGTAATCGCCGGCACTCCCATAGATTCATCCACAAAGGTTTTTATGAGAATCTAAAACGAATGCACCCTGATACCTACTGGCTTCCCGATTCCAGTAAAACGGACCTTTCCCCATTCAAAAGAAGAATGATTATTGCCTCAGGAATGGCGAGCCTACACCTTCCGATATTACCTAACACAGATTATGTCCTGCACAACGTTGAGTTATCAGATCGCCAAAGGTTTAGCGCGCAGGTATTGAATTCAAAGATTTTACATTTGCAGGTGTACACAAAAACAGCCTCTGGAGACTGCGACAAAAACTCCCCTTACATCTCTCTTGATCTCGAAAATCGAACACTATTTCAGCCTTGGGGAACCCCTACTCCGAGACATGAATGGAAATCTCTCACGAATAAAAACTTAACCAATATTGAATACTGGATTGGTGCAGTTTGGAATAATAAACAGAATCAGGGAAATTCAGAAACCATTGAGACGTATAAGAAAATTCTCGGTAAATATTCAATTGAGTTTAGGCGCACAGGTGGTTCACGATTTAGGAAAGACGGAATTTCGGAAGCGAAGGCCGCTGATATTGTGCGTGAATCAAGACTTGGGGCAGCAATTGTTGGTGAATGGCAGAGACAATCAAAATATGTACCTTGCCGGATTTTCAAGAATATAGCTGCAGGCGTCCCGCCTATTTCCAATGGGGATTACACAGACCTTTTTGGAAGTGCACAATTATTTAGCCCAGATATTGAACTTCTAGTTCAGGAGGCAATTTCAGAATCAACTACTTCCAAGCAAACAAGACTAGAAGAGGCTCAACATGCTGCCCGGGCGCATACTTATGAGGCAAATATAATCAGAATTGTGGAAGCGTTAGGGCAATTCTAAGCTTTAGTCAAGGACGATTCTTTATTTGAAAACCCAATTAGCAAACCTATAGCGCGAGATCCAAGTGAAGGAAAAGCCCTAAGCACAAACTTAATTATTGTTGAAAATCGATCAACTAGAAGAAGTTCGGAGTCTTTAGTCTCCGAGAGCTGCCTCCCCCCATCGTGGAAATATCCTTGCGCTGGTTCGCGATGTAGAACTTTTGCTCTGAATTCAATTGAGAGTCATCTTCGTACCAAGGCGAGTGTCGCACCGACATATCGCCACCTGCTCTTAGCGCCGGCCAAAAATAGTATTTCTTAGTCAACTTTGGGTAATAGGCCAGAGTTGTATCAACTGGGGCCAAAAACAATCCAGGAGATATTTCTCGAGTTTCAAAAAAGTTTCTTCGTTCACCCGAGAGAATAATTTGCGTCTTTTGAGCAATCAGAGTGGAATGGGAAGGGAGGTCGTCGAGTCTAAGCGCAGCTCCCACCTTACGAAATCCTGGAAACTTCCTAGATATTGCAACCAAGTTGGTCAGCAGGTGGCTAGAAGTGTCGGAATAGTCCAGGTCTCCATCAGTGAGAAAAAAATTTCCCCCGGAACTCGAAACATATTTCCGAAAACGATCATCAAAAAAGAGCCCTCGCGGCCCAATATTCTTACAACGCCAAACTAGGACTTCCCCAGCAGACTCAATAGATTTCAGTTCCGAGATCATTGGGGGGTAAGAACTTTCCATATCCGCGATCACTATTTGAATCGGAAACTCTTGCCTTTGTAGAAATTGCAATGCATTCATCAACCCTGAAAGCCGATTATGGGTAACTATGAAGAATGGAACTGAAGAATTAACAGCTGTGATCACAGAGACCCCTTTTGCATTCGCAAGAATCTTCCAATTAGTGAACGAACATGAGTGTAAAGTTCATAAACCGAGGCAATAAATGCCCAATGAGTTTTGCCGTTCAGTTCACTCATAACTTTGAGTGCTCGAAGTTTAACATCTTTGCGGTCGCGATAAGTGAATACATAACGGAGAGAATCTCCCAAGTCTGCCTTATGCATCGAATTGAGTTCTAAAAGCTCAGCGAGCACCTGGTCGTTCGAAATACGTTTTTGAAGTTGCCATCCACCCATCTGATACTCGACTTCACTGGATTCGATGACGCAAGGTTCACCTAGCCAATCTTGAAGATTGAGAAATAAGTCAATGTCACAAAGCATGGATAAATTATCGGAAAATTTAATATTTGATTTCTTAGGAAAAATTACAGCACTTGGCCCTCCGATAGTATTTATCCCGAAATTTATTTCAGCCGGAATTCTCCGATTTCTTAATCTAGGAATGACCCTAGAACCAGTTGCAGTACCCCCCAGTAATACCCAGGAATATTCACCTTCGTTGAGAATTATGGCCACTCTGCTGTAGCAATCTTGATTTCGGAGGTAGTCATCTTGATGCAGGCAGTGAACAAAGTCCGTGTTGATGAACCTCAATCCATTATTGCTATTTGTTGACACTCCGGCAGAGCCAAGATGCCTAATGAATTCAAGATTGGTTGCGTTCTTGGATTCACATAGCTCAAAAACTCTTTCACTAAAATTGTCTGCTGAGTCATCAGTCACCACAATCTGTCTAGGACTGTAATTTTGAGTTAAAACGGAATCCAAAGCAGAATTTAATCTGTAGAGAGCCTCTTCGGAGTCGATGAAAGTGGGAATCACTACTCCCAATGAAATCGAAGTCTCAGACATATCTGAACCCGAGAAGATTTCGCATTAAGGCTCTTGAACTTCCCACTGATATGGACAGAAGTGTTTGCATGTAAGTCACATCCAAAATCGTCCTTGAGACATCAGAACTAGACCTAGGACCCCAGATAATATTTAAATCCTGTTTGTAGATGGAACTCAGAATCTGAGCGATTTCTTGAAGTGAAATTGATTCACCGCTTCCAACGTTCATCACCTGAAACTTCTGCTCAATCAAGATTGCAGCACTAAGGAGTTGAATAAGATTTCTTTCACCTATATAATCTCTAGAATCTAAACGATCACCAAAGAAATTAATTGGAAGATTTTGACTCAAGTTAGTTTTAATCATTTTAAAAATACCAAAATCGAGTTGATCAGGAATAATATTTCCAATCCTAAATACCGAAAGATTAGACCCGAAAGTTTCTCGTAATAACAACTCAGTTGAGAGTTTTGCGGATCCATAAACTGTTGATGGTTTACATTCATCGGATTCAGTGAGTGCATTCAAACAATCACCGTAAACGGCACCCGAGCTTAGATAGTAAATCTGTCCAGAAAAATCACTGGTGTTCTTCAACAAGTAGCCAATCGTTCTTTGGCGCTCTTCAGCCTCAGAGATAGACTTTGGGCTGGAGGATCCGCTGGCGATGATTAATTTATCTAGCTTACCCATATCAAAATTTACTAGATTATGAAAAGCTTCATTCGACCAATTTTGATTTTTCGGATTTCTAGACCAAGAATGGACTTGCAAACCTTGCTGGTAAAAATTTGACGCCAAGGCTTGACCTAATCGACCTTGGCCCAACACACCGATTTGCAAGTATCCCCCTAGAATGCCCTGGCATATGATGCTCATATGCCGGATATAAGTTTGTCAATTCTGCTTCCGGTACATTCTACTCGATACCTTAGTCAAACTTTGAAGTCGATTTATAGGTCCCACGGTCTAAGTAACGCTTGGGAATTGGTTGTTATCCTTGATCGGGTTCCACGCCGAGAGTTTGAAAATGCGAATCCAGCTCACAGTGGAAATATAAATATTCAGGTCGTTGAATCAGATTCCCCGGGGATAGTAAGTGCGTTAAATCTAGGATTGAAGATTTGCAAAGGTGAATACATTGCACGCATTGATGAAGATGATTTAGTTTATCCAAACCGATTTATGAAACAACTTAAATATTTAGAAACACACCTAGGAACAGTCGCTGTGGGCGGAAGCCTTACACTCATTGACCAAAACGGTATTCAAATCGGGATGAAGGCTTATCCGATTAAGGATGCCAGTATTAGGAAGCGCATGTACGACCGCTCCCCTATGGCACATCCGGGTGCGATGATTCTTGCTAGCGCCATCCAAGAAGTAGATGGATATCGGATGGGTGTCCCAGAAGATTGGGATTTATGGCTGCGACTTTCACGTATAGGAAAAATTCACAATCTACGCCGCCCTGTAATCGCCTATAGACAGCACCCCGATCAACTTTCCAAAACGAGCCTTTATAGATCCACGAATGCGCGAAAATTAATATTCCTATCCGAATTCAAAACTGAATTAGAACTGATATCAATATCGAAAAGCGGAGAGTTAATTGATGCATGCTTTCATGAGGTTGGCAAGAACTCCTTGCACAAAAAAAAATATGAGCGAATAAATAGATTTCAAGATTTTGAGCATTTACGCATATCTAGATCAGCATCGGCAGGGAAAATCTCAATCCTAATTGCAATAAGAACCGCTATGAAATTTCCAATCTTCTCCTTATTGGATCTAATGACATCCGTAAGGGAAAAATTCTATGGGGCAATTTTCACAAAGAATTTTTGGGATCAAAAACAATATGACTAAATATAAGTTTGGGTATTTCAGTATCGCGACCAACAATTATGTGCATTATTGGAAGGCAATGATTGAATCTGCTGCTACTGTATTTGATTCTGAACAAAGAATTACTTTCTGTGTTTTTACAGATCAAGTAGATTTTTGTGAAGAAATTGCTGCTATGTACCCCCAACTAAACATCTCAGTTGTCGCGATTGAGTCATTAAAATGGCCAGAGGCAACTCTTCTTCGGTATCGAATTTATAGAAGGCATGCTCATCAGATGAATGCAGAGGTTCTTTGCCATATTGATGCAGATATGTTGTTTTTGGCCAACCCTTTCAATTTTGTTTCACCAGATGAATGGGTTAACGGGGTCGCATTGGTTTCGCACCCAGGCTACTTCCGTGAGAGAGGGAATCCGGTAGGTATCGTACAAAAAATAAAAGATTGCTACCGAATCATGAAATTTGGTGGCCTAGGTACTTGGGAAACGAGAATTCGTTCGACAGCCTTTGTTGGTAGAAATAGAAGGAATGTCTATGTCTGTGGTGGTTCATGGATGGCTAGGTATGATGATTTTATCCGCATGGTTTCAACTTTAGATCAGAATACTGAAACCGATCTATCGAATGGTGTAATCGCAAGATGGCACGATGAGTCCCATCTCAATCGATGGGCAAGTGATAATTCGTTCTCATTGCTTAACCCATCATTCTGCTACGACTCATCCTATAAATGGCTCTCCCACGTCCCTGAGATAATTCGCGCGGTTAGGAAAGAACATTGAGGCAAAAGTTAGTAAAAGTAGATATGCAAGGAGGGATTGGAAATCAGCTATTTATGTATTTCGCAGGACAGTATTGGGCGCAGGAAAACAATGCTGAACTCGTAGTCAATCTAGGAGAGATCGGCGTCCATGGAATTAACCATGGAGCTGATCTAAGTGAGTTCGAAATTAAATGCCGTTTAATAAGAGAAAATCAAAGTGCTACCAAAGTGTTCGTCAAGAGACTTTTACGGAGGATTTCAAGAAATCGACTTGGAATCCAAATAATCAAAGTTCTCGGGCAAAAAGTTTTTTACTCTTCAGAAATCGGATATGACGATAATTTGGTCAAACAAAAAAAAATAAAGAGAATCGAAGGGTACTTTCAAACCTACCGATATTTTGACGAATTAATTGATTCCGAACTTAAGACTTTGAAGTTAAAGAATGAATCTGCATGGTTCGCAAGAATGAAAGGAGAATTGAATCTCACTCCGTTCATTGCCATACACATTAGACGAGGTGACTTCAAGAAATTTTCAACTAATGTGGGCCTACTGTCGAGCATCTACTACAGCCATGCAATTCGCAAGATTGATTCTAGCCTTGGCGGCAACCTTCCTCTCATCGTATTTTCCGACGAAATTTCACTTGCCAGAGTGTTGTTAAAAGAGTACAACTCGCGAATAGCCATGTGGGTCTCCCCGCCAAGCGATTCATCCCCTATCGAGTCCCTATTGTTGATGTCCGATGCCACAGGTATCATCATTGCGAATTCGACTTACTCTTGGTGGGCTGCCAGATTAGGTCGAGCAAAACAAGTTATCGCTCCTGAACAATGGTTCAGAGTGGGTATCGCTCCGAAAGATTTGTATCCGAGCAACTGGCATCTTGTACCTAGTGTTTGGGAAAATTGACACTTCTATAAATCTGCCTAAGAATCTTTTCTTTTGCCATTTTGCCGACTTGAAAAGAAGCGCCAGGTGTTTTCATCATCCATTGCTTAAAATGTTTCTCAATTAATGTATCTCGTCTAATTATTTCTGAATGCTCAATTAAATTTTTGTAATCTCTAAATAGTAGGATCCGTCTTGACGATTGGCCTGAAAGATTTTCATATCTTTCAAATAGTTCAAAGTAGTTTTCTTGAAATAATGCAACGTCACTTGGGTTAACTCTGATTTTAGAAAGAAGTTCTTGCTTTTTTATTATCATGGCATCACGTTTTGTGCTACTGACAGAACTCTTTCCCACCCTATAGTGAAGTAAAACTTCAGGGCTAGAGACTAATTTTCCTAGCCTTGACATACGAAGCCACAGCGAGAGGTCTTCGGCAGGAAAGTCCTGACTTATATACCCCCCGACACTTAACGCAGCACTTTTATTAAATAGAACCGAAGGATGCGCAGTTCTCTGGGCAGAGATTAAGGAAACAGAAACCGCTGGGCTAAAAACTGCCGAACGAATCGTTCCTAATAGCCGAATACCCTCGTAATAAAATTCATAATCACTAAATATTGCGACTACTTCACTTTGAATTAAGTGCTTTTGTGCGAAAAGCCTATTGCAACTGTAATCATCATCCACATCAACGCGGGCAATCCACTCAAATCTCGCCTCTTTTAATCCTAGGTTTAGTGCATCGACAATCCCTGATCCCTTATTCACGATTACTCTTACCTGAGAATTTTTATTTACCCACTTCTCGAGAATTCGAGAAGTGCCATCAGTAGAATTATCATCCACTACTAGAATTTCATCCATCGGGCTGAGAAAAGATTCAAGGTTACGAATGCAATTTAGCAGAAATTCACTCCCGTTTTTCACGGGCATTAAAACAGTTACCCCATAGTTATCCATTTAATCCCTCCATGTGAATACAATAATGGGGCTGAGCCAAACTACAGACCCTGGGAGTTGAATGTTTAATCGGAATCCCTTGCAAGAAATCAGAGTCTGTTTGAGTATCTTGGACTCAGCGGACAGACGTAAGTACATTTTAGTCCTGGTATTGCAAGCCTTAATGGGCGTTTTGGATTTAATCGGTGTTGCGATCTTGGGGATTGTCGGTTCTTTAGCTATTAGGGGGATTCAATCGTCACCTACAGGCGATCGAGTCTCAAAAATTATTTCATTCTTCAACTTGTCTAACTTCACAGTCCAGGACCAAGTTGCAATTCTGGGCTCGATAGCCGTGGTTGTTTTAGTTGGAAAGACCGTCGCTAGCGTTTATTTCACTCGAAAAATTCTCTTCTTTCTTAGCAAAAAAACGGCGGAAATTTCTTCTGAATTGATTTCTTTAGTTTTTCTCAATCCCAGATTAGGAATTCAGTCAAAAGGTTCACAAGAAATTCAGTATGCGGTCGGACCAGGTGTTTCAGCAATCTCTGTCGGAGTTCTCGGAGCTGCGTCCACATTGATCTCAGACTTCTCTCTTCTGATACTTCTAAGTTTAGGATTGTTCATTTACGATCCAGTGACAGCGGCATCAGTCATGTTGATATTTATCCTAGTAGGAACCATTTTGTACTTTGCTATGTTTAATCAGTCGCGTCGACTTTCCGAACAGATAGTCAAATTCAATATTGAGAGTAATAAGACTCTCCAAGAATCGATTCAAACCTACAGAGAAATTTATGTCGGAAACCGACGAGAATTTTATATCCAAAAGATGTCGAATTTGAAGCATGGAATTGCAAATTCGCTTGCACGCCAGGCTTTTCTCCCAAATGTGAGCAAATATGCCGTTGAGGTAACCTTAATTATTGGTTCAATCTCGATTTCTGCAATTCTTTTTGCCACCCAAGATGCAAGCCATGCAGTTGCCGGTCTAGCTCTGTTTTTAGCCTCAGGCAGTCGAATAGGGCCATCTCTTTTAAGATTGCAACAGTCAATGATTCAGATTCATAGTAGCTATACAGAAGCCAGTCCAGCAATCTCCATGATAAATCTAATTAAGAGCCAGGCTTCGAATGAAGTGAGGCCTCCATCGACTGCATTCAATCCCGGTGATTTTGATTGTTGGATTTTGATTGAGAATTTGAATTTCAGTTACCCCGAATCTGAGATTTTTTCACTAAAGGACATAAATCTTAGAATCGAACCTGGCTCGTTTGTCGCTCTAGTGGGCCCTTCGGGAGGTGGAAAATCTACATTAATCGATCTTATTCTTGGAATCCAAGAACCCACTTCGGGAAAAATTTCAGTCTCAAATACGCCTCCGGATGTTGCGATAAAAAATTGGCCGGGGAAGATTTCTTATGTCCCACAAGATATCAAGGTAATTGATTCTTCAATCAAGAATAATGTTGCTTTGGGCGTTGAGGATCAGAGTATTGATGGAAAAAAAGTAGCCGAAGCATTACAAACTGTAATGTTGGAAGACTTTGTCGAATCTCTATCTGCTGGTACTGAAACACGAGTTGGAGAATTTGGCTCTCGACTAAGTGGCGGGCAAAGACAAAGGTTAGGAATAGCGCGCGCTTTGTATACTAATCCAGAACTACTAATAATGGACGAAGCAACGAGTGCAATGGACGGCCAAACTGAGGCAGAAGTTTCGTCTGCCATAAAAGGATTAAAACGGAAGCTGACTTTAATAGTCGTGGCTCATCGCCTATCAACAGTTCGCGATGCAGATCAGGTCGTTTACATTGATCAGGGGGAAATTAAAGCCAGGGGCACGTTTGATGAAGTTAGGAACCAAGTGCCCGATTTTGCGACTCAGGCTGGCCTAATGGGGCTTGAGTAAAGATTTCGAGCAATATGTCCGATATGTCTGCTCTTCGGGACAATGTAGGGTTCGATTCGTAGTAGGGGTTAGAGGCAGCGACGGTTGCTTCTGCAATACAACACCGGTTACCAAAGGATCAATACAGTGGCACTGAGCGTATGGACAGTTGCTGAACTGGGGGCTTTCTACACTGAGCACCGTTCAGAGCTACTCGCGCATGCCAATCGCGTCCTTAAGGATTCAGCTAAGGCCGAAGAGATCACCCAAGATTCACTTATTAAGTTCATGCTCGCTGCTCCTGAGCTTGAATCTGCTGATCACGCACTTTCTTACCTGCACCGAACCATTGAAAACCTCTGCATTGACTACTTCCGAATGGAAGGGCGCCGTCCAAACCTTGTGGTTATCGACGATGCCCAGGCTGAAGTTGAGGCTGCATGGCAGGTAAATGGCGATCACTCAGAAGTTCTTACTCAGGCTGAAGATGCTGCGATTATTCGTCAGGCTTTGGCTCTTCTCTCCCCTGCTGAGCGTGCAGCGCTCGTTATGTGGGAGATGGAGGGTCGTTCAACAGCTGAGATTGCAGCCGAGCTTGGAATCAAGGAATCTGCAGTGCGCCACACAGTTTCTCGCGCTCGCACATCTCTTCGCCGCGTACTTTCAGAGCTTGTTATTGATGAAGAGCGTGGCCTTACAGCTCTCGACATGCTCTCAACCACTTATAGGAAGGCAGCTGAGCTTGCATCTAAGTCTTCAAAAGTTGCTCTCTCCTTACTATTAGTAGTTACTGCCTTCCTTGGCTTTAACTCAATGACCGGCCGTGAAGGAGTTCTTCCAACGGTCGCTTCAAATGATTCTTCTGGTGCTGTAGCTGGATCTGCTTCAACAGATTCACCATCACCTGCCCCATCAATCTCAATGCCAGCCAAGAAGTCATCAACGATGGTTTCTGGCGTATACGTCAAGAGCGGCAAGGCCACCTGGCCGGGTCTTGACAACGAGGGCGTCCCAACAGGATTCACCGTCGCAGGTGAAAATGGTCCAATCGGAAAGATCCGCGTTAACCGCAATACTCCGATTTCGACCGAAGAAGGCACAATTTTGGCCACCCAGGCCATCACATCTGGGGGTGGACCAAACGTGATGATCGACCAGACCATCACAGTCGATGGCAACGGCACAAAGTATGAGGTCGGTTACGTTTCATTCGGAATGAAGGGCTCTTGGGCGGTAGCTAATGCTGACGCCACGAGCGTGGATTTTGAGCGTATGTCCAATGGCCAGTACCTTATGACCGTTACAATTTCCCTACTCTCGACCCCAACTTCAGAGTTCGTAATCCCCGTGGGCGACCGCGGCTATGACCTCGTTGGCGCACCTAAGACGATCACGTCTCGTCTCTTGCTCAACGCGAGCAAGACCCAAATTTTGGCTCAGGCGGTATTAGTACCCGGAGCATAATTAAATAAGTTTCCTCATCGCGTCCGGATACACGGTGAGGGATTTGATTCATCAGCACGTGCGATGAATCGAGAGGAGTTAGGAAACTAATTCCAAGCCGACCTACGGAAATTCCGTAGATCGACTATCGAAAGGAAACAAATGTCTACAAAGACAACATTCAAGCGCATCGCGCTTGTAGCTGTTGCTGCGTTGGGCCTCGGAGTTCTCTCTGTTGCACCATCATCAGCGGTAGTAAGCGGCCTGTCACTCACTGTGACTGATGGAACTGCTTACACAGATTCAAGCTCATATGACACATCATCAGCCGCAATTATTGAGGCAAATTATCTTGCTCTCACAACTGCGGATACTGTGACAATTACTGCAGTACTCAAATCTGCTCCTTCTACACAGGCTACGACAGCAACTATTGCAAAGCTTGTCTACGCTGATACAAAGACATCTGCGGGTTCTGTTGCAACATCAGCAACGGTATCTCCAGGTACAACAAAGAATGTAACTTACGTAGCTCCTGAAACTTCAACCGGATTCACTTTGACTCCAGGTGCAACAGGAACTTACGCAGGTGGAAAGTTCTTCCTGTACCTCGATACAACTAACGCTGTAGCTGGAACGACTCTTGCTGCAGGAACTTACACTTACACAATTATTGCTACTCCTTATGAAGCAACAGTTGCGAAGACTCCCGTAACTAAGGATGTAAGTATCGTTGTCTCTAAATCAGCAGCGTTGAGCTCAACTGCTTCTACAGTTTATTCAACACTCTCAGACCCATCTGTTACAACAGCTGTGTCAACAGTTTCTACTTCGAATGCAGCTGCAGCGACACTAACCCTGTCACTCAAGAATGCTTCGAATGCCGCTGCTGCGAACGAATCAGTAACAGCAACAATTTCTGGCCCAGGTCAGATCGGCACATCTTCAAACCGAGGAAAGAGTGTTGTGCTTCAGTACACAACAGGCTCTGACTTGACTATCAATGTCTACGCGGATGGAACTGCGGGAACATCAACAATCACAGTTTCGACCCCTAGCTTGACAGCCCTAGCTACAAAGCAGATTGCTTTCTACGCAAAGGCAGCAACAACTTTGACTGCTTCAGTCGCAGCGCCAACACTAGTAATCGGATCTAACGATTCTGCAGTGGTTGTAACAGCGGTTGATTCAGCAGGAAACAACTGGGCTGGCCAGGCTTACATCGTGGCCTCTTCAGCGGCGGATGCACTAATTGGTGGATCTGCAACAACTCCTGTTGCATGTGTGTACAACACATCAAAGAAGGTTCACTACTGCCCAGTTACGGCCATCGCTGGTGGAACTGCTAAATTCAAGGTTATTGATGCTTCAACAGTTGCTCTTGCAACAGCGACTTCTAGCGAAGTTTCTGTGACTGCATCAGCTGCTGCAGCTGCCTCAGTTAAAATTGAATTTGACAAGCCAACTTACGCTCCATTCGAAAAGGCATACATCAAGGTCTCAGTTCTTGATGCTGCTGGAAATCGTTTGGGCGGAAAGAGCTATGCAAACGCACTTTCTTCTTCAGGAATTGCAACGAACATTGCGTTCTCAGGTACAGCTCCAACAATGAATGTTTCAACAGTTGCAGTTGAAGCTGTAAATGGAACAGATAAGTTTGCGGGATACCTAACATATGTTGCATACATGCCTGCCCAGGGAACTGTAACTATCTCGGCAACTGGAGGAACACTTCTTCCTGTAGCTGGCCAGGTATCAATTTCAGCAAGCGCTACTGTTGTTAACTCATCAGTTGATGCAGCTACAGATGCAGCTAACGAAGCTACAGATGCAGCTAACGCAGCTACAGATGCAGCTCTTGCAGCAGCAGATGCAGCAGATGCAGCAACAGCTGCAGCTCAAGATGCATCTGATGCAGTTGCAGCACTTTCAGCATCAGTTGAGAAGTTGGTCGCAAGCCTCAAGGCTCAGATCACATCATTGACTAACCTAGTCATCAAGATCCAGAAGAAGGTCAAGGCTTAATTAGCCCCCTTTAACTGAAAAGATCAGAACCGAATCCCGGTTCCCCATGGGGGAGCCGGGATTCGGCCTGTCTTGACTTACAATCCGTACATGTCATTAATCAAAGTTAATAGTCCAGCAGCTAAATTGGTTTTATTTGGGTCTCTGTTTACTTGTTTGGTGGTATTCATTAACGTTGGGACAGATCCAGTTAATGCACCAAAGTTACTTTTGCTAGGAGGGTTTGGAGGAGGGGCGCTAGCACTCTTGCTTTTTTCCAATATCCCGGAACTTTGGATAAATTTTAAGCCAGCAATATTTTTCGCACTACTGTTTTTGGTGGCATCATTAAACTCTATTATTTTTAGCGACTCTCCATTTGAGCAAAACTTCTTTGGAGCATACGGAAGACAAACTGGATTTCTTACTTACTTCTTCCTAACAATAATCCTGTGTGTTACTTTCTTGCTCAATTCGAGGATTCACCTAGGTTACGTTTTAAAAGGTTTACTTATCGCAGGATTCATCAATGTTCTGTATTGCAGCTGGGTCCTAGCTTTTGGTGATTTTATTGGGTGGAATAATACTTATAATAATCTGCTTGGCCTTTTCGGAAACCCGGATTATATATCTGCTTTTTTGGGCATATGTATTGGAGTCTCTGTAATCTACTTTATCGATTTGACTCTGCGGCTACAATTTAAGATTGCAATCGCGGTTGTAGATTCTATTGCTCTGTTTTGCTTATACAAAACTCACTCTTTGCAGGGGGCACTGGTTCTAATTGCAGAGGTAATCGCGGGGTCTTTCTTGTATCTAGTTATTAAATATCAGAATAAAATCTTAAATTTATCTTATGGACTTTTTGCTATCATTTGCTTTGCACTCACTACCTTCGGAATTTTTCAAAAAGGTCCGTTAAGTTTTCTTTATAAAAAATCAGTTTCATTGCGTGGTACGTATTGGAAAACTGGTATTCGCATGGGAATTGAAAATCCATGGCACGGTGTAGGTTTCGACGCTTATGGAGATTGGTACAGAACCTTAAGGCCTCCTATTGCTCTGATTGATACTCCTGGCCCCCAAACCCTTTCGAACGCCTCCCATAATGTGCTCATTGACATATTTGCGTCAGGTGGATTTCCTTTGCTCTTAAGTTATCTGGGATTACTTATTCTTGGCGTTAGATCAATATTCCGTACGACTAAACGATTAAGAGAATTTGATATCACATTTGCTGGTTTGTCAGTCGCTTGGCTTGGGTACCAGCTGCAATCTATTGTGAGTATCAATCAGATAGGACTGGCAATTTGGGGGTGGCTATTGACGGGAGCACTTATTTCATACGAATATGTGACTCGTAAAGCCCCAGACGTAAAATCGAAATCTACTAATCCAAGGAATTCACAAATTAAAGAATCAGTCGTAAGTGGTGGCCTTATTGCTGGAATAGGTTGTGTTTTGGGGATGTTAATTGCACTCCCCCCATTAAATTCAGATGCCAAGTGGTTTAGCGCACTGAAGTCTCATAGTGCCAACGAAGTTGAAACATCCCTCTCGGTCACACCATTTAATCCACCAGATTCGATGCGATATGCCGAAGCGATTAACATATTTCAATCTAGTGGGCTTCACAGCCTTGCCCGCAAGTATGTTTTTATTTCACTAGGCTACAACCCGCGAAGTTTCATCGCGTGGAAACAATTATATTTTCTAACCGATGCGTCTGAAAGTGAAAAAAATCTTGCGATTTCAAAAATGAAGTCGCTTGATCCACTTAACCCGAATGTTTTGTCAAATTAGATGAGAGTTGCGATAATTGGGCAGGGTTATGTCGGATTAACAATTTCGGCCTACGCCGGCGAATTCTTTGAAGTAATTGGCTTTGATAACAATGAAAGAATTGTCGAACAACTTAATTCTGGTATTTCACACATTGAGGGCGTTAAGAGTTCCGATCTGCGGAAGTTGATCAAAGCTGGCCGATATACAGCAACATCTTCAGGACGAGATATTGCTAATGCTGACATAGTCGTAATCGCCGTTCCAACACCTCTTGCTAAAGACCGTCAACCAGATTTGGCATTTATTGATGCGGCATGCAAAACAATCGGGGAGAACGTAAAGAAAAATCTATTGGTGATTAATGAGTCAACATCTTTCCCAGGGACGCTCCGTGGTTACATTAAGCCAGCGATTGAGAAGTACTCAACCTCAGCGATTGAGCACCTTTACGCTATTTCCCCAGAGCGCGTTGACCCAGGTCGCGGGGACTACAACCAGAAAAATACACCTCGCCTATACGCAGGACTCACAGATGAAGCATCCGAGAAAACACGAGAGTTTTACTCGAGATTCTGTGATGAGCTGGTTGAGGTTTCATCCCCTGAGGTAGCAGAGGCAGCGAAGTTGTTTGAAAATACATTTAGACAGGTAAACATTGCACTCGTTAACGAGTTTGCTCAGATTACAAATGCATTAGGAATTAGCGTTTATGAGACCTTAGATGCGGCAAATACAAAGCCGTACGGTTTTATGAAGTTTACCCCTAGCGCTGGCGTCGGTGGTCACTGCATCCCGGTAGATCCAACTTATTTAGCTGCAGTTGCTGAAGAGCACGGGGCGCCTGCAACGTTTATCCGCAGAGCAAATGATGTAAACCTTGAGATGTCGAAGTATGTGGTTGATCGGGTAGAGGCAGATAACGGTGGATCACTTCAAGGTAAGAGTGTTTTGGTTGTAGGTGTTGCCTATAAGCCAAATGTGGCTGATGTGCGTGAGACTGCGGCAGAGCTTGTTATTGAGCATCTTCGCAGCCGTGGCGCAGTGGTCTCTTGGCACGATGATGTAGTCGGTGCTTGGCACGGTGAATGTTCAGCTCCACTTTCAGGTGCCGATATTGCAATCGTTGTTACTAAGCATGATTCGGTAGATGAGAAAGCGATTGTCGCGAGTGCGCCCTATGTATTTGATACGACAGGAAAGATAAAGGGCGTAAAGGGTCTTTAGTTTTGAAGTTTAGTTTGTAAAGCTTGCCGCGACGCTATCGATAATTGATTCGAGAGTATGCGTCGGTTGCCAACCAATTGAATTCTTGATTTTGGTGATGTCGGGGACTCTGCGCTGCATATCTTCAAAGCCTGCGGGGTAGGCATCTATATAAGGGATGTATCTAATTTGTGATTTTGATTGAGTTCGTTCGATAACCTTTTCAGCTAATTGCTTGATTGTTACCTCACCAGTTCCACCGACGTTGAAGTAATCACCGATAGTGGCATCCGAATCTGCAAGAGAAAGGACTGCTTTCACTGCGTCTTCTACGTGGCAGAAGACGCGTGATTGGCTGCCGTCGTCGTAGATGATGATGTCTTCGTTCTTGAGGGCGGCTTTGATAAAGCGGGGGACAACCATTCCGTATTGGCCGGTTTGGCGAGGGCCGACAGTGTTGAAGAAGCGGACTGTCGTGACTTTGAGACCGTGGGTCTTGTGGAGTGTGTGAGCGACTGCTTCTTCGAGAGCTTTGGCATCTGAGTATGTCCAGCGGATTTTCTGTGGGGCGCCGACTACGCGATCTGATTCTTCATTCAGCGGTTGGTTGGGGTTCTTACCGTAGATCTCTGATGTTGATGCAATGAGAAGCCGCTTGTTGTGTTTGGTGGCTGCGTTGAGAACAACTTCAGATCCTGAGAAGTTGCGGTCGATGGATTCGATGGTGTGTTCCATGATGTTCTTAACGCCAAGGGCTGCGGCCATGTGAAAGACGGTGTCAGACTCAGATACGAGTTTGTCGACGAGTTCCTTATCGCGGATATCGCCTTCATTGACGGTGATTTTTCCTTCAAGGTGGGCGATGTTTTTTCGTGAACCTGTCGAGAGGTTATCGAGGATGGTGACGGTGTCACCGCGGGCGATGAGGCTATCTGCAAGGTGAGAGCCGATAAAGCCTGCTCCGCCTGTGATGAATGCGCGCATAGGGGCAGTCTATCGTTTTCTAAATGATTACTTTGAGTTAGAGCGGGTTCGCATTGCGGTGGCTGGATCGCCAATCAATATTCCCTGGCGAGACTGAACAATGTGAACAAACTCTCCAGCCTCGAGCAAGCTTTCGTAGCTACCCATATCAAGCCAAGCTGTGCCGATTGGAAGAACTTCTACTGATAACTTTCCACGAACCATGTACTCCTTGATGGCATCAGTAATCTCAAGTTCTCCACGGGCGCTAGGTTTCAAGTTTTGGCAGATGCTGACAATTTCTTTATCAAAGAAATATAACCCCGGAATAGCTAAGTCTGACTTTGGTGTTTTCGGCTTCTCTTCAATAGAAATTGGTTTTCCATTTGAATCAATTTCAACGACACCGTATTGAGTTGGATCGCTTACTTTGTAGGCAAAGACCGTTGCTCCTTCAACCGAATCAAGATTCTGCAGCTTTCGGCCCAGACCAGAGCCGTAAAGAAAGTTGTCACCCAAAATAAGACAGAAACCTTCCCCATATAAGAAATCTTCGGCAATGAGTGGGGCTTGTGCCAACCCGGCCGGTTTCGCTTGTTCTGCATAGGAAATTGAGATGCCAAATTCAGAGCCATCACCGAGAAGGGTTTTAAAAGAGGGCGCATCCTCTGGACGGGTGATTACCAAGACCTCATTGACCCCAGCAAGGATTAAGGTGGTTAGCGGGTAATAAATCATAGGCTTGTCGTAGACAGGAAGCAGTTGCTTGGATGTGACCTTAGTAAGTGGATGTAGCCTTGTCCCCGAGCCACCTGCGAGAATTACGCCCTTCATGGAAGTCCACCTTTACATCTAGAACCCTGGAGCGAAAACATGAACTTGATGATTACTGGCGGCGCCGGATTCATCGGATCTCGTTTCGCTGAGTTATTGGTTACCCAAGAAATTCCAAATAAGTATTCAAGTATAACCGTCGTCGATAATCTTACGTACTCGGGTAATCTCGCAAATCTTGATTCAGTTATTTCTACCCCCCAATTCTATTTTCACAAGGTAGATATATGCAATCAAACAGAGGTAGAAGAGGTCTTAATTCAGCGCTCAATCGATGTGATTGTGAATTTTGCGGCTGAATCCCACGTAGATAGATCAATTGAGGCTTCATTTGAGTTTCTTAATACCAATGTCATGGGTACTCAGAACCTTTTGGATTTAGCTAAGAAGCACGGAATCAAGCGGTACTTACAGGTGTCAACAGATGAAGTTTATGGATCAATCCCGACTGGAAGCTGGGAAGAAGATGAACCTCTCAAGCCAAACTCACCTTATTCAGCTAGTAAAGCTGGAGCAGATTTATTAGTACAGGCTTACGGGAAAACCT
>Ga0209188_1001089_pt1 | contig 23155 bp, 20 predicted proteins | sample C_130625_EF_Meta_FD_187307 | JGI IMG/M metagenome (GOLD analysis project Ga0209188, IMG submission 187307) | Freshwater microbial communities from Lake Croche, Canada to study carbon cycling - C_130625_EF_MetaG (SPAdes) (version 2) | ecosystem: Environmental > Aquatic > Freshwater > Lake... | reverse complement strand
TCTGTAGCTACCCAATATTTCAAAAAATGCCAAATCCTCAGTTGTATATTTGAAATCAGTTGGCATCGTCATTTGACCAACACTTGAATATACTTTTTGTAACATATGTGTGTAAGGTGATTCTGTGCCTTCATTACCTACAACCTTAATAAAACTGAATCCTTCCATAAAATTATTATTTATAGCAAGTTGTTGCCACTTTTTGTCAAACTCAATTTCCCCTTTAGTGTATTTACCATCCTTTGATTTCACAAATAATATTTTCATGATTGTCTCCCCTGGTGTAATTTTATAAGTAGAATCGGAAATATTGAACTCAGGTTTTAAAATAACCTGACTAACCATAGTTCTTGTCTTAAGCGTTTGATTCATCATTACATCATAATCCTGAGGATACTTTTTCTTGAAATCGTCAACATTAATAGATGAACGCTTACCTAACCCTAAAGCAGCTTCATAGCTATTGTATAAAGTGCTCACAACATAATCATAATCAACATCTGTTCCAGGTAAGACTTTCCAGATGCGATGTCTAGAAATAATGCCCGCTTTAATCAGTTCTTTGTGATAATTAACCCAAGACTTCTCTAATTTTTCGTAATCTTGGCCAGGCATCACTTTCATAAATTCATACTTAACAAAACTGTTTTGTGCGTTAGCAGTCATTAAGCTTAGAAAAAGGAATAAAAAAAGAATAATTTTTTTCATATTATAAATATTTTATAATTTAAAATACCAATTAATTTTCTTTTTTTATAAAAAAAGTTTATTACTAATTTTTTAAGAAAAAAAATGAAAATGTAAAGCATTGATTAACAATTTATTCATGTTGTTAAGAAGTAAACTGTTTAAAAAAGTATATATTTATAAAAAATACACTATGAAAAAAATGATCCTTTATGCTGCTTTTGCATGCATCACCATTGTTTCTTGTAAAGAACAAAAAGAAGTTGAAAATGCTGACAAGTACAAGAAAAATTTAGAAGTGGCTAAACAGTTTATTGAAGCTTTTTCTACTAAAGACAGTACAAAAGAAGCTTCTTTACTTGCGGAAAATTTCAAATGGACAGGACCTGCAATGGGACAAGACTCCTTACCAAAAGATTCATTGTTGGTAAGTGATAAACAAATGATGAATACTTTTAACGAAATTAAATTAACCAATACTGAATTTGTACCAGGAGTTGATCCAGTTACTTTCAAATTGGATGGTGGAGTGCGCGTATATGGAATTTGGACAAGTAAAGTAATCAGTACTGGAAAACCAACAAAATTTAAATATTATGCAGTATTTGGCTTTAACGAGGCTGGAAAAATAATTTCACTAGAGGAATATGCAAACATGGAAGATTTGATGAAAGGATTACAATAATTGAATAAAAATGTAGAAAATGAAACCCTATTTAACATACTTATTTTTAATTTTTCTGCCATTTAGCGCATTCTCTCAATATGACACAATTTACAGTACTACAGAAAAGATAGTAGGAATTGTAAAAGAAATTGGTGAAAATAGTGTAAAATATACATACCCTAACGAAGATTTAATTAATAACATCAATAAGAATGTAATCAGAAAAATTAAATTTAAATCTGGCAGGCTCCAAACCTTCTCGAATATGAGTGGATATAAGACAGTGAAATCAGGACTTGATTATGAAAATGTATCTATATCAACTGTTTTTGAGGAAGTAAAAGGTTTATATAAAATTGGAGAGGCAGGTGCAAAAGCCAAAGGAACAACAGCGTTAAGTTCAATTGAAAAAGTAAAAGAGAGGGCTATTAGAAAAATGAAAATTACAGCAGCCATGCAAGGAGCTAATGTAATCTATCAGACACAAATTTATACAACAGACAATATACCTGGGGAAACAAATGGTTTAGGTTTTACAACAAAAGCGGCTCAACCTACACAAACTACTATTTCAGGTGTTGCTTATGCTAGCGAATTACCTTCTTTTGAGGAATTTAAACAACTATTAGCAAATAGAACCAGATTTAATCTTGTAAACATTTATGAATTTGAAAGCGTGTATAATATTTTAGACCCTTTTAATACAAATACCGATATTAAAACTAAAAATGTTTCAAGAATAGTTGAAATTAACTCAATTACAGAAGAAAGCGGCTTAATTTATGTTCAAGCTAAGATTGAAAAAGAAAGCAATTCAAAATTCCGAGTAATTTTCTTTAATAACGACGAATTTACACTTGAATATAAAACTGATAAAGGTATTTATAATTTCAGGGTAAGTATTTTGAATTAATAGCACTTTTACAATTTTCAGGATACCATTTCCTATTCATTAGAGAAGCCCGGCTAAAGCCGGGCTTCTCTAATTTTTTCAAAAATAAAACTACATTTTGTTTACTAATACTAAAATTCGTTTTTTTACAAATTCTGCATTATCACCAATGGCAATCATTCTTCCCATACTTCCCATTCCATCATTTTCTTGTTTATTTTTTTTAAATGAAGCGTCTCTTACTTTTAACCATGCAAATTGATCTGATTTATAATTTTTCTTTTGCATGTCATTTTCTAGGTATGCCATCCCTTTTTGATACACTATATTTAATAAATAATCGAGTTCATCAAAATATGTTGTAACGCATCCTGTCATCGCGATTCCTTTGTCTAGACAAGTTTGTTGTGTTTTTTCAACATTCTTTAATTGTGTTTTTATTTGCTGTTTAAAATTGGTTTTAAAAGTTAAAGATGGAATTGCATTGTCCATCTTTTCTATATTGCTGTTAATGATCCATCCAATGATGTTGGTAGGAAATTTTTTATTTTCACCTTCCCTATCATTTAACTTATTCAAGTTAAATTTTGTACTAGCATTCATCTCAACATAAAGCCATTCCGTTCCAACCTTATCTTTATATTGAGCAAATACTTTACCTTTTGCATAAAACTTTGGCTGAGCAATGATATTGCCTGTTGCTTCATATGCTTCCATTTTATCGTAGTCCTGTAATGTTGTATCATCTATTTTAGGCGCAAACCTTAGATTCGCTTTTTCTGCGAGGTTGGTAAATTGGAATGAATTGCCTAATAAAGTAGTTGGTTTTTGTGTACTTGATAATAATTGAGATTGATAAATTTGAGCGCAGTTTAATTTATTATCAATTGCTTTTATTTTAAAAATTTTTTGAATAAAAGAATATTCAGCACAACATCCCTTATCAAGTATATATAAATAAGTAGCCGTATCTGTTATTTTAAAATCAATTATATTTTGTCTTGTAGAAAATACTTTTTCATAATTACCCTCTATTTTTTGGAAAATTTCAGTTTTATTTCCTTCCTCCCCACTAAATCCATTAAAAATAAGTTCTTTGTTACCATCTTTATTGAGGTCTAAAAAATGAATTGCAGCTAATAAACCATTTTCTGTTTGGTCAACTTCATCCACTTTTTCTTTAGAAAGTTGATTAAAATAATTAAAGTATTTTTCTTTATTATTTTTAATAAAATTTAAGGCTTCTTGATTTTCCTCAGCATTTAAAAGCCCCCATACATAATTTTCCGTGATTACAGGGAAGTTAAAATCTTTCCATTGAGCAGCACAATAATTTTTGATCACCATATTTGTAGTAAATAAGATGATTGTTAATAAAATTATTTTTTTCATAAGTTACAATTTTTTAATTTTTTGTGGAGCAATCCATTCATCCCATTCACTATCATATCCATCATAATGAACCAAATGAAGACATAAAAACTTATTAATTACTTTTCCAGGATACCATTTATCATCGTATGCACTCAAAGCACTTACTTTTGACCCTATGGGCAAATCTTTTTCACACGAAAACGATTTAAGTCTATTTAAAGTAAGCCATTCTGACTCATTATTTGTGTAACTATAAAAACGAACTTTATAATTATTTTTTCCATCTGCATCCTCTACAAAACCCAAGTAGTCTTGTCCATCATAAGCCACCTTAACGCGCTTGCCAACCAATAAATTTTTCTTGACGGGTACATTGTTAGCCACCACCCAATTTTTCATATTATTGGGTATAAAATAATAAGCCTTTTGTCCTTCAACAGTTGCCATTTCTTCATCTATATATTTTGCCAATTCTGAAACCGTAATGGCCCCATTGTTGTCAAAATCAATGAAATTTTTTCCTTGTAAGCCATACAATAAAGCATTTGAAAAAGTCCAATTGCTGGTAGACGTATTGGTTGGTACAACAGAGTTTAAAGCAACATAGGCACGTTGCGGATATTTCTTTATTTCATTAGCCAACCCTCCTGAATTACAACAATCTGCAGTAAAAAAGGCCATATTACCAGCGAAATTTGTGTTGACTGTTTGTACAATTTCTTCTGCTGACCACTCATCCCCTTTATAGGTTACAAAACAAACTTTATCAGCCTCGTTCTTATATCCGTGTCCAGCATAGTAAAAAAATAATTTATCCTCTTTATTGGCTTGCTTAATGAATTTTACAAATTCAGAACGAACTGTACTTGTGGATGCTTGCTTGTCTTTTAAATATAATATTTGATTCGCAGGCACTCCATTGTTCTTAAAAAAATGAATAATTTTTTCATCTATCCTACCTGCTTTGTCAAAAGTTGACAAACTCGTATCTGCCCATTCTAATAAACTAACCATAACAACCCAAGTTTTACTAAAGCCAGTTTTGGATTGTGCTAATAAAAAGGAATGTACCGAAAACAATAAAAAGGTTAGGAACAGAATTTTTTTCATGATAAATAATTTTCGGAATGTTAAAAAAAATTTCTACAGTAAGACGATTAAAATGATTAATTTTATGTTATCAATTAACCCAAAATCTAAACAAAATGAAAAAAAAAGAATTCAAAAATGAAGTGGAAACAAAACTACATGCCACATTTGGTCATTTAGCAACAGATGTTGAAAAAAAATTCAATACCATCGTAAAAAAAGTTGCAGGATTATTAACTGAAGTGCTACATAAAAAACCAGTTAAAACTAAAACGATAAAACCAAAGACTATTACAGCTAAAACACCTGTTAAAAAGGCAGTTTCAAAAAAGAAAGCTCCAGCTAAAGTGGCAAAGAAAGCAGTGAATAAGAAAAAATAGTATGTACCTATACAAAAAAACCATCCTTGAAAGGATGGTTTTTTTGTATAGGCATTATAAGCCTTACTTTCTTAATGATTAATCAATATATTCTCCGCCTAACTTATCATAATCATATTCATCCAATACTTTTACAATTTTTGACAATTCTTGTCCGCTTTTTATCGATTTTACTTTTTTCTCATGTAAATCAATTTGTATTTCTCTATTTTCACCATTAACAACGGGCTTTAAATAAATAGACCACTCATCTCTGCTTGTTTCGATATAAGCTTCACTAGATTCATCGTCTATTAAAGCTAACCACTTGAGAGATTCACCATCTCGATCTTTACCTACCCAAATCCACTCTGTTACATGTTGGTCGTCACCATGTATTGTTTGAAAATAAGCACAATTTTCAGGCTTAAAAAAAGACTGGGCAAAAGTTTCATTTTTTGCAAAAATGTTTAAAGTAATAAACAGTAAACTTAGGAATACAATTTTTTTCATTTTTTAAATTTTATTGTTTCCTAAATATAAAGCAAAAAATAAAAAAGTAGGTAAATAGTTGCTTATTTTATCATTATTAACTCAAGCAATTAAATCAGCAATGATTTGATCAAGTTGTTCAGGGTTTGCTTGATAAGCCGTGAATGCTGACTTAAATAATTTGCAATTAAAATAAAATACTTTCGTCATTTCCAGAAAAGTTTCGGCATCTACAGCATCAAAAACACTTACCGGTACAATTGATTTTAAGATTGCTTCTCCAGTATTATTTAAAAATACATGACCTATTGCTGAAATTTCATTGAATTTATTAAAAAATAGTAAGCTATTTTCTTGTTGTGCTTTAATGGTTATAAAACCAACACTAAAAGTGAATTGCATTAATTGAACCCTTCCTAGCTGTTCCTCCATATTGGGTATAAACACAATTGAGAAAGACATGTTTGTGGAATCAATTATCCAAAGTGAAGAAATCCCTTCAATAATGTTTCGATCATCTATTAAAACTTTTTCATACACCTCTTGTAAATAGGTTTGATATAGGCTTAATTGGTATTGTTGCTTAGCAATAATAAATTCTTTTTTCATATACATGATTTTTATCTACCACTTTTCATAGCACCTACAATTTTGTGTACTGAACGATAAACGCCTTCCGTACCGCTATCAGTTTCTAAATAAACAGCCGGTGGATATACCCCTGCTGCATTTACAATTCTCTCAACTTTTTCAATTTCAGTATCAAATGTGGTAGATCCTGGTTCAATTTTTGCATACATTCCCATTATTTGCTTTGTATGCATTACATATTCGGCGTGTTTTACAGAACTTTCTTCATTTATAGCACTGCCAACCGCAAATGCAGTCCCAAAAAATCCATCTGCATTTTCTACATCTTTCCCTTTTTCCCCATCAAACCCATTTTGATTCTTTAAAATTTTATTTAGAGAAACCGAAGCAGCTACAATTGCCTTTGTCGTACCTGCTGCTCCATGTAATATTCCTGCCGCAATTTGGCCCCCAGGAACTAAAATTGCAATATTACCTGCAAGTACCATAATATCAGAAGCCATAGCTACTACACCGTGTCTTACCCTTTTATGGTTAATTTCAATCATTTTACTGATTAAATTATACTCATTTAACCTAAATATAAACGCATCAATATCTTTATTAGGAATGTTAATCTTATTTTTTTTGTATTTGGTGATAATCGTTTCTTGTTCTTGAGGTGACTTTGCAATTGCATCCCCTAATTCTTGTAATGCAGTAGGTTGAACTCTATAATAGTCATGCCAACTTAACAAAGCACCCCGAGATTCAGAAAAGAATAGTTTAGAATTTCGAAAATAAGGTGATAGATCAATAAATTGTTTTTCATGTGCTTCCATATCTGCAACCGCTTCTTGTGCATTCCATCTTTGGAAAATACCAACTGCAATTGTTGCCGTAGAAATCACTAATCCCAACCCAGGCACAACAGTACTAAAAGCAGAGATCGTGGGGCCTCCAGCTAAAGCAATAATGCCATGTGCTGCTTTAAGCCCATTATAAGAAGCCTTAGCGGCATTTTTTAACAACTGAGCAGCAGCCAATTTATCCATTTTCTTGGCACCGCTTATTAAATCTTTAGCATCATTCAACAATTCGACTGCCGCTAAAATTCCTAATAGAGGCCCCGTTAATGATTCATCTAATTCATGCTTTTGCTCTTCAGTCATTACTTTTTCACCGAGCACTTCAACATTGCCTTGTAATGGAGTTTTAGATTCCCCAGCTGCGTCTATTTTATCCTCTTTTTCTGCCTCCCCTTTTTTTCTTAAACTTTCAGCGTTTGCTAATTCAAGGGGACTAGCTAGTTCTCTCCCTTTTTTCTTAGCTCCATCTGAAACAACCCCTATTGCTGAAGCAGATTCATGCATAATTTCCCTATAACTACTTAGTACTTTTAAACCTGCCCAATTTATACCATCATTTGCGGCTTTAACACGATTTACAAAATTAATCTGTAAAACTTTTTGTGGTGGAACTATTATACTCACCCCCCTTTCTCTCGTCATCGGAATGATTTCATCCGCTTCCATTGTTTCTGTTGTCATTCCACCATCTTCAACAACCTCATCTGCTAAATTATCAGAGGCAGATTTTTCAGATTTCTCTGCCAAATATGCTTCTCTCGCACTTGATAATTTTTTAGATTCAGTTTGATTCTCTATTGCATTTAAATCATCTAATGCTCCTTCGTGAAGTAAAGAGGGACTCGTGTCTTCATTTGCAATGATAGATTCTGGTGCAGCTGGTAAAGCTTTCCCTCCAGAAATTTTATTTTGCTGAGATGAAGCATCATTTTTTTCTTTATTTTCTCTCTTTGACAACATTTACAAAAAAAATTACTTTATGATCAAAAACACATTGGTCCCAATATCATCTTTCTCCAAAGGAGTCCATTTTTTTACATCCACTTCATATATGGCATTGTAAATTGTCTTTGTAACAATATCAATTTTTAATTTAGCAGCATAAAACATATTATTGCTAGGGTCTTCATTTATTTCCTCAAAAGTAACAGAATCATCATTTGCTTCTACTAGCTTAAACTTTTTTGTCGTTTTCGAAGTAGCAGTTTTATTATAAATAAATTCACTTGTTAAACTCCACTGACTCCCTTCTTCTTTTTCTAAAGTATTTACTTTGTTAATTAATTCGTTTTTCCACTTTAAACTTGTCACTTCTTTAGCTTTCAGGTTTTCATCTATATCAATAACATCAGGTTGTTCAAGTTCGACAGGATCATTATTGGCATTGACAAATTCATTTTTTTGTTTACTTAATTTACCATTTTCAGTAACAATTATTTTTTTAGTGGTAAAATTTACTTGAATATTCATTCCAAATTCTTTTTGTTCAAAAGTAATTGAATTGTCATTTGCTTCGATTACATTGAACCCACTGATTTGGGTTAGGCTACCATCTGTCCCTTTTTGACTAAATTGCCATTCTGCCTCTTTGTATTTGAGTAAACTTGCAGGAACATTGTCTATCTTAAAATTAATTTTTGTCGCATTTTTTCCAGTTACTTGTGAAAAACCAGTTAAAGTAATGAACAGTAAACTTAGGAATACAATTTTTTTCATTTTTAAATTTTATTGTTATTCTAAATATAGAACAAAAAATAAAAAAGGAGGTATATAGTTGCTTATTTTATCGTTATTAGATACGATTCAGCATCTATAGCATCAAAAACACTTACCGGTACCATTGATTTTATGATTGCTTCACTAATATTATTACAAGGTATCTTGTAGTGCTTTATCAACACCCGGAACTAAAGCATTCACATCATCGGGTGCACTTTTATTCATAAAACCTTCATTTTCAGTAACAGCTCCTGATCTAGACCGACCAGTCGATTCATTAAGTGCTTTATCAACTTTAAACTGGTCATATTCCCCTTTTACATCATTTCGCTTTCCGACTAATTTTAAAATTTTTCCAAATGACTTGAATAACACTAAATTGTTGCCGGTGCCCTTGGTTGACTTAAAATAAATCCCGTCTTTATTTTCTATTCTTGCTTTTTTTTCAACTTCAACAGGTGAATTAATAACTAATCTATCAAATTGCGGTTCGGTTAAATCTGAAATAGATCCTGCGCCAGCATTTGCTTGATATTCAATTTTTTCAACTGCTCCTCTTGGATCTTTAGGATTGTCATTTTCATGTGCATTGATTTCTGCAAAACTTGTTTCAACATTTGTTGCAAGGTAAAATCCACCACCAAATCTTGAAGCTGGATTAAAAAATCCAGGGTTAATGCTACTTTCGATTCCTTTGCCAGCATATTCAGTAGTCGTAACATGGAATAAATTAGGAAGTGCTTTTATATCAGGTCCGATTTGATCAACTGCTCCCTTTTCTCCTATATCTTTCGAAGCCTTTTTCCACATTGGATCATAGGTAGCATCATTTTGAACTTCCTCATCGGTTTCTTCAGGGATTGTATCTAATTCCAAATATTTTTGTTTTTGAATAATGTCTTTCTTTTGAATTGACCCTAATTCACTTATTGATTTTTGTTGTATTGGTGCATCATTTTCCACATTTGCCATTTGTAAAGCTTGTGCGCCCATCAAATCTGCTTCTTTTTCTAAATTTTCATCATCATTTACGGCTACATCTCCATGAAATTGAGCAGTAGGCTTAACCCTTCCTTGTGCTTGTTGCACTACATGCCAAGCTTCATGAGGAAGATGTTTTTCTTGACCTGAGCCAACATGAATATCACTCCCTTGTGCATAAGCATGTGCTTTTAGTTGTGCGGGTTTAGAAGAATTATAATGAACTTTAACTTCATCCATTGACATACCTGATAAGCTTTCTATACCTGATTTTAATTGTTTAGGTAATCCATTTTTATTTTCTGGCGCTGATGCTAGTTGTTTAGGTTCAGCATTTGTATCATTCAATTGAATTGGCGGAAATAAGTTGGATGATTTTAATTGAAGTACCGGAACAGTGGGTAGTGATTTACTATTATCGACAGTTTTTTGCTGTACAATTGCTTTTGAAGTTGCTTTATTTGAATGTTCAGCTAACATTTATCGTGCAACTAATTTGTTGATGATTGAATTAAATTACTGTAAAATAAACGAATTTTTTTTAATTTTCTGAATAAAACAAGGAAAAATGCTGAATAAAAAAATTATGCAACTTGCTTTTAATAATCCATAAATTTTATTTGTGCTTAAACCAACAATTGGATTCATTTTCATAGGCCTTAAACACTGTATTGACAGGTTTACCATGCTTAACCAACTCATTGTATTTAGTCCGGATTAAATAATTAAAAGCACCCATGTCACCCGTATATCCTGTTGTATTATTCACATTAAATTGAGCGTGTATTGCACATAAGTCAAGCATAAAAGTTTGCATAACTGAAATTGTCCCCCCAACGATTCCACAATTTAACAATGGGTGTGCTTTAAATTGAGATTCATAATTTGCGTAATCTTTAATTTGGATTCTAAAATGTTCACCATGCTTGTGCATCCATTCATTGGCTAAATTTATTGGCTCATCCCCACAAAAAATAGATGATAAGTGCCCTAGGTAAAAGGGATGAATGAAAGGATTACTAAGCACCAATACATCAGTGACGTCTGTGAAAAAAACATGTTTAATATATTGATTCGTTTTTTGCAAAAATTGAGAATACAAAAAGTACCTAAATACATTGGGATTAAAAGTAGCGTCATATTCAACTTTCACAAACTTCAAATGTTTACTTTGATACAATTGACAGGTTTTTTCACTAAAATTATTATGAAATAGAATGCCTTGAAGTCCTAATTTTTGAATAGACATGGCCCAAGCTGAGACCAACGAAAAATCATCATCTTCAAGGATTGTGTTTCTATTCACATCATAAATGCCCGTTAGGTGTGATGCAATTATTAGCTTGTCCTGGATGGTAAAATCAATTTCCAAATTTGGTATTTTTTTTAATGGTAGCGGTAATACTCCCTATATTATTTCGGTAATAAATGTAGGTTCTTAAATTTACTTTTTTAACATTAAAAAGTTGTTGCGCTTTATCATAAAAATCAGCATCAGCTGCATACATTTTTTGAAAAGGAATTTGCTGGAATACTTCTTTTTTCCCAAACAAAGTGGCAAATAAAATACATTCGTCTACATGAATTAATTTATCATGATCAAAGCGATCTGGAACAAAATAATCACTAGGGTCATTGACAACAGTATGTGTTGTGGTTGCTATTAAATCATGTGTGCCAATTTCAGCTAAACAACTACTCAAATGATTGGGCTTATACTCATCATCAGCATCAATAATCGTAATGTAGGCACTATTACTAATTTGTACACCTCTGTTAATGGAACTGGATTGACTCCGATTTTTATGTCTTAGATAAGTGATTTTGTCTTCGTGTTGTATCACATATTGAATTAATTGATACTGCAAATCCAAATCGCTGCCATCATCCAATATGATGAATTCAAAATGGGTGAAATCTTGGTTCAACACTGAATCAATCGCTCTTTTAATTAAAGGAAAAGAGGTATTGTACACAGACATTAGAACGGTGATGGTGTATTTAAATTGCAAATAATTTTTTTTTAAAATTAAAATTTTTAATTGAACCTTTTATAGTAAGGCTTCATATAATATTTCAACAGTATGCATAGCAACTACCCCTGTTCCATCTTTGATTTGATGTCTACAACTGGTTCCTGGTGCAGCAATGATACATGTTTTATTAGCTTCCCTTACTTTTGGAAATAAAACCAATTCTCCAATTTCCATTGATAACGCATAATGTTCTTTTTCATACCCAAAGGAACCCGCCATGCCACAACAGCCAGAAGGTATGGTTTCCACTTTATAATTGGCAGGGATGGAAAGCACTTTAACCGAATCTGATAAATTGCCTACGGCTTTTTGTTGACAATGTCCATGCAATAAAATAGCTTTTGACTTTTGTGTAAATTGTGCTGCTGTAATATGACCAAGTTCCATTTCCTTTGCTAAAAACTCATCTATATAAAAAGTGTTCGAAGCCAAGTTTTTTGCTAAATGTTGATTTTCATCCAAAGCTAAATCGGGGTATTCATCCCTAAAAGTTAATATTGCCGAAGGCTCCAGTCCGAGCAATGGATTTTCTGCTGTCACCAATGTCCCCAACAATTCAATATTTTTATTCGCAATTAATTTTGCCTTTCGCACCAGTCCTTTAGACAACCAAGTTCTTCCACTTTCTTCATGTGTTGGTATAATAACTTCATAGCCCAAAGCTGTCAATAATTGAACAGCTTTTATACCCATATTGGCATCATTGTAATTTGTGAATTCATCACAAAATAAATATACTTTTTTTATTGGATTTGAAGGAGCAACATATTGTTTATTATACCAAGCTTTAAGGGTTTGTTTTGAGATGGTTGGCATTGAACGTTTTACAGAAAAGCCCACCAATGCTTTTATTGTAGCACCAGTGATTGCATTGCCCATCACAAAATTATATGCCCTTGGAAACAATGAACCCAATTTTGCTGTTGCGGTAAAATTGGCAATTAAGGTTGATCTTAATGGTACTCCATTGGCATCATAATAATGCTGCAAAAACTCTGCTTTTAATTTAGCCATATCCACATTAGAAGGGCACTCGCTTTTACATGCCTTGCAACTTAAACACAAACTCATGACATCATAAATTTCTTTGTGATTGTAGCGATTATCTTTCGTTGAATGCGTTAAAAACTCTCTTAAAATATTGGCTCTTGCTCTTGTGGTATCTTTTTCATTTCTTGTGGCCATATAGGAAGGACACATGGTACCACCGGATAAATGTGTTTTACGACAATCGCCCGAACCATTACACTGTTCAGCATGTTGTAAAATATCCTGCTTGTGAAAACGAAATATGGTTTCAAATGCTGGCGTAATTTGTCCTGGCTCATACCGAAGCATACTATTCATGGAAGGCGTATCAACAATCTTGTTCGGATTGAAGATATTATTAGGATCCCAAGTTGCTTTCACTTGTTTTAGTAAAGCATAATTTTTTTCTCCTACCATTTGTTTAATAAACTCACCACGTAATCGCCCATCCCCATGTTCACCACTTAAGGAACCATTGTATTTTTTTACAAGCGTGGCTACTTCTTGAGCAATTATTCTGAATAACTGATTGCCCTCCTTCGTTTTTAAATTAATGATGGGTCTTAAATGAATTTCACCCGACCCTGCATGTGCATAATGTACTGCATGCAAACCATGCTTTTTTAATATCTCGTTAAAATCACGAATATAATTAGCTAAATCTTCAACATCCACTGCTGTATCTTCAATCACGGGTACCGCTTTTTCATCCCCAGGGAGGTTACTTAATAAGCCCAGCCCAGCTTTGCGCAATGTCCATATTTTTTTGGTATCTGCTCCAAACAAAACAGGAAAATGATATCCTAATCCTGCAGCGCGCATATCCGCTTCCACTGCATTGGTTAATGCCAATATCTCTTCCCTCGTTTCTTTCACAAACTCAATTACTAAAATGGCACCAGGATCACCTTGAACAAAAAATCGGTTCTGCCTTTGTTCTTTATTTTCCTTCGTACATTCTAAAATATAATGGTCAATTAATTCACTTGCACTAGGATGGTATTTTAAACCAATCAAATTGGCATGTAAAGATTCATCTATGGAATTAAAATGTACACATAATAAACCCGTTTCTTTGGGAGGTGCAGGAACTACATTTAGTTTTATCTCTGTGATCAATGCCAATGTTCCTTCCGATCCAGCTATCAAACTACAAAAATTGAAATTTTCACCTCCAGCAGTAAATGGATCCATCTCAACTAATAAATCAATTGCATAGCCTGTATTTCGTCGCTCAACAGATTTTTTTGGAAACTCTTTTCTAATTTCTACTTGATTTTCATAATTGCTTAATAAGCTTCGAATGGATTTATAAATATTGCCTTCTAAATTCACTAAGGCACATTTTGCATGAAAATCATCTGTCGAAATACTTTTAAAAACCGTTTCAGTGCCATCACTTAATAAGGCTGCCACTTCAATTAAATGTTCTCTCGTACTTCGATACAACACCGAATTAGAACCACATGAATTATTACCCACCATTCCTCCAATCATGGCTCTATTGGCAGTGGATGTTTCTGGACCGAAAAATAAATTATGCGGTTTTAAAAATATATTAAGTTCATCTCTAATTACACCTGGTTGCACACGCACCCAACCTTCCTCTTTATTTAATTCAATTATTTGATTAAAATATTTGGAAACATCTACAATCATGCCACTTCCTACTACCTGACCAGCCAATGATGTACCCGCAGTTCTTGGAATTAAGGAAGTATTATGCTCAAGTGCAAAATGAATTAACAAAATTAAGTCTTGCTTGGTTTTCGGAATAGCAACCGCCAATGGTAATTCGCGATAACTTGAAGCATCTGTTGCGTATAAAGTACGCATGGTTTTGTCAAAAAAAAGTTCCCCTTCTAAAGACTTTGCCAGCTTTTGTAAATGTTGCTTCATGAAGACTGATTCAAAAACAAATTTACTTATAAATGTACATTCTACCTATCAATTATACAAGCTATCGTGTTAATTTATATTACCTTTGTAAAAATTTTGTAGATGAAATGGTTGAAATTCATATTAATCCTTGTAATTGCTTTCAATGCATTTACAGCAAATGCACAAAAAAAAGAACGAAAAGGAGAATTTTATATTTCTTGGGGTTACAATAAAGAATGGTACACCAATTCAAATGTTCAAATTAATCAACCCAGCTTAGGCAATAACTTTACATTCCAAAATACTAAATTAGAAGACCATCCAGGATGGGATGATGCTTTATTAACAAAAGCCATTAGCATTCCACAATACAATTATAGAATTGGTTATTTTATTGACAAAGACAAAGACATCGCCATTGAGATCAACTTTGACCACACAAAAGCTTTGTTCCTGGACAACCAAAAAGTGCATATGGTAGGCACATACAATGGTAAAGCGGTGGACTCTAGTTTTGTTTTTTCAAAAAATGGTACAGGTACATCAAGAAATTATTATTACTTAAACAATGGTGCTAACTTTTTACTTTTCAATATTGTAAAAAGAAAAAAATTTACTAAAATATCAACAAAAGATTTTGCGTTTGATGGATTAGCAAAAGTGGGTTTTGGTCCCGTAATTCCTCACGTAGAAAATTGCTTATTTGGTGTAAAAAATAATCAATTGTTTCAGTTTGGAGGTTGGAATACTGGTGCTGAATATGCCATTCGTAGTACATTCAAAAAAAGTCTTTACGCTGAATTTGCAGGAAAAGTTGATTACGCTTATTACTATAATTTAGCGGTAAACCAAGGAACAGCAAAACAGGGTTTTGGAACCCTTGAGTTTATCTTTAATTTAGGATACACCTTCCCAATGGGTCCAAAGAAAGAAGTAAAAAAATAAATGGTAAATACTACAAAGTATTGATCATCTCAACTTCTTCCTCTTCTACTAATTCGATACTTGCTTTTTTGACAATTACTTTACGGCCAATATAATAAATAAGGGAAGCCGTTAATGTACAAAATGCCATCACTCCTGTCATAGGTAAAGTAGTTGGATTATTAAACACACTTACCATTGCCGACATCAATGCACCTACACTCATTTGAATAAATCCCATTAAGGCTGAGGCGTTACCTGCATTTTTTGCAAATGGCGCCATGGAAAGTGCTGATGCATTGGGAAATAAAAATCCTTGGCAACATAAAAATAATAATACCAATACGATTGTCGAATACAATTCGCTGTACCCAAATAAAGAAGTAGACACTAAGATAATTCCAATAATACCCTGCATGGTTAGCGTTGCTTTAATGATTTGCGCTGATGTAAACTTTTTTAATAACTGGGTATTCAATTGACTCGTCGTAATCAATCCTCCTGCAACCAAGGCAAATATCCATCCAAAATGTTGTTCACTAACTTTAAAAACTTCCATAAAAACATGAGGGGATCCACTTATGTAGGCATATAAACCTGCATAAGCAACTGCTCCTGTAAATGTATACACCGCAAATTGCGGCTCTTTAATAATAACTGCAAATCCCTTTATAATATTAGCAGGCTTTAACGAATAATTCGGATCGGGTTGTTTACTTTCTGGAAGTAATAAATAAATGCCAGCAATGATGATAGCGATAACAATGATTAACATGATAAAAATATACCTCCACCCTAAAGCCGTTGTAATATAACCTCCCAAAGTTGGGGCGATAATAGGGGAAACCGCCACGACCAGCATAAGTGTCGAAAACACTTTTGCATTGTCTTTTACTTCAAATAAATCACGCACCATGGCTCTTGAGGCAACCATTCCAACACAACCACCCAATGCTTGAAAAAATCGAAAAATAATTAAGGTTTCTACTGACATTGCTGTCGCACATGCAACTGCTGAAATAGCATATAAGCTTAGTCCAAAATACAAAGGTGTTTTTCGGCCAAATCTTTCTAACAAAGGTCCATACAATAATTGTCCAATGGAGATGCCTACAAAAAAAGAAGAAAGCGAAAGCATTACACTAGAAACAGACGTATTTAAATTTTTCGCTATGCTTGGAAATGCAGGTAAATACATATCAATGGACAAAGGTCCAATAGAACTAAGTAACCCTAGTATAAGAATTAAAAAAAAAGGAGATTTTAGGCTTGTTGCATTCATGCAGCAAAGATAACAGCTAAAATGTAAAAGTTAATTTACTTAGCAGCTAACTTAAAGGATACAGCTTTTGTGTTGGTAATGGTTGACTTGGAAGTCACCACGACATTCGCAGTACATAATACCCCTGGGGTTAAGCCTGTAATCGTAAAATTATTATCGGATGAAACACTAGCGTTAGAGGTTGTATAAACCGTACTATTGTCGGCATCTTTTATAACCGTAACACTGATAGTAACACCCGCCGAAGGCAATACAGAACTAATTTTAACGACCATTGCTTGAGATGTACCCACAACTCCTAAAATATTACTGGCACCAGGATCTACGTTCACCGTAAAAGCAATAGAAGCCTCGGTTGGTGTAGGGGTTGGTTGTGGTGTTGGTGTAGGACTTGAAGTATCACCACCCTTGCTACAGGCACCTAAAACAAATGGCACAATAACTAATAATATTTTAAATGATTTCATACTTAAAGATAATAATTTTTTAAAAATGGATATGACATTTTTAAAAAACATGAAGATCAATCAATTAACCTCATTTCCCCTAGGTAAGTAATAATATCCCCTGCCACCAAACTTGCTTTGGAGATTTTTTTTACAGCATTATCCCCTGCCAATCCGTGAATATACACACCAATTGTTGCAGCATTATATAACGGATAGCCCTGAGCGCATAGGGCACCAATTATCCCGGCCAATACATCACCGCTTCCTGCAGTTGCCATGCCATCATTTCCTGTTGTATTTTGCATCATCCCTTTTTCGCTTGATCCAACCAAAGTGCCTGATCCTTTTAACACCAATACGCATGGATATTTTTCGACAAAATTTTGTGCCTGCACCAAACGATCTTCTTCATGATAGTCAAATCCTTGTAAACGCGCAAACTCACCAGGATGTGGTGTTATGATATGATTCGATTTTAACAAACTTATTTCTTTTGCAACAATTGTTAATGCATCGGCATCTATAACAACAGGCCCTAAAAAATGATCAAGTATATATTTTAGATTGGATACTGCCGTTTCAGAAAACCCCAAGCCTGGACCAATCACAATTGCATCAAATTTATTCAAATCCATTTGTTCAATATTAGACTCGTGCACATACATAATTTCAGGACATTGCTCTAATAAAACAATGGTTGCTTCTTTGGGAATCATTGCTGTTACTATGCCGCATCCAGCATGTAAGGCTGCTTTGGCGCATAAAATGGCTGCACCAGCTTTCCCTTGGCTACCTGCAATTACAAAAACATGACCAAAGGATTTTTTATGCCCAATAGTAGCGCGATGTATCACATGCGCAAGAATCCATTGCTCATTAATTAAGTGCATTGATCAAATTCATTAAAATAAATATTTTTCAACTATCTACCAACCGCAGGAATCACCGGCAAGCTTTCATTGCCAGTCTCATTTACACTTTGCACTGCAAAAAAATAATTGTCCTTACTATAGGGCAATCTTATGTCCAAGGATTCTGTAAATAATTTCTTTTGCCAAACAGCACTTGTTGTTTCACGCATTAAGATATAATAACCTTTTACAACACCGGTCTTTGGTGCTTTCCAATATAAATAAGTAGTGTTGCTTAAATTCTTTACATCAATTTTGACATCCTCTGGCACGGCTGGTGCTTTTGCCAAATTGGATAAATTAGACAAATTCACCCCTGAGTTCTTTCTTAAATATTCAAAGTCAATATGCTCAGGCAAGTCGCCATAATTGATTCCATTTTCGGTGCGTATATCCTGGTGTTGGCGCGTATAATTTTCATTCATTTCTGTAAACCTTACTGCGGCATAGCCATTTTCTACGTATGGAGTATGGTCACCTCCTCTTAAAAAACGATCATTACGATACACCATTACGACTTGCATATTGTCTACATATCGCTCTCCAATTTCTTTTATATAACGCGCCAATTGTCGAGAACGACCATCATTTTCTAAACCTAAACTTCTAATTTGTAAAGCTGCCTTACCAGTATCTGTTACAGAAAGGCCTTCACTAAAAACGCGCAATTTTGTATTTTCAACAATATTGGTTTCATTGCTATTGTTACTTCCCATGATATCATTATTCAAAACCGCTTCAATGGCCCAATTTTCTTTTTTAGCTTTTTTAGCCATGTAATAAGCTCCAATCAAACCCTGTTCTTCACCTGCAACAGTTACAAAAATTATTGTAGCTGGAAATGTATGTTTACTCATTACACGTGCACATTCCATCACTGCAACCGTACCACTGCCATCATCATCTGCACCAGGCGCATCCCCTACACTATCCATTACATTGGTTCTCATGTTGTCCATATGACCACTCATGATAAAAATACGATGATCATTAGGATCGGTGCCTTTTAAAGTTGCGACTACATTTCCCAAAATGATGGGTCTATTTACTCTTTTACCATCTGGCAAATAAGTAACTGTATCAATAAAAGCTGACAATCTTCCGTCTGATTGTTTGGCATAATCTTTAAATCGGCTCAATATCCATTGTCTTGCAGCACCTACACCTCTATTAGCATTTCCTTGTGCACTCAACGTATTTCTAGTTCCAAATGAAACCAGTTTATACATGTTTGCTTTTAAAGTATCCGCATTAATTTCTTTAACCATTGCATCAATTTCAGGATCTCTTTTAATGATTGTTTGCGCAAAAGAAAATTGAATACAAACTAAAAAAATGAGCAAAAAAATAACCTTTTTCATGAGGATAATTGTATTAAAATATAAGTAGTAGCTATTATCGTAAGGAATGTTTACTATTTAGTTTTTACCATCTAATATTATGGGTGTTTTACCTCCTCCCATAATGATTACTTTACTATTAGGAGAAGTCATCAACCCTTTCATAGCTTGTATTTGTTCATATTGTAATTGCTTATCGCCAAGACCCATGCTAATGATTTTTTGATAGTCTGCAATACCCTGTGCCTCTACTCTTTTACGTTCCGCCTCTTGCTTTTCTTTTTGCAGCACATATTGCATTTTTTGGGCATCTTGCTCCGCTTTAATTTTTTCCTCAATCGATCCTTTCACAGAAGCAGGCAATGAAATGTTGCGTACTAATAATTGTTCCAATACCAAGCCTCTAGATTTCAAATTTTCTTCAATAGTTTTAAAAATTCTTGTTTGAAATTCATCTCGTTTTACAGAATATAAATCGACAGCCGTATAATAAACGGCATTGTCCCTAATCTTAGTACGGGTAATTGGTCTTACCACTACATTTTTATAATCTAATCCAATTTCTCTAACAATATTAGGTGCTTGATTGGCTTGAACCCTATACAATACGGTTAAGTCAATGACTACCTCTAGTCCATCAGCGGTTAATACCCTAATCGCATCATCTCCAACGACATCGCCTTCATTGTGAACACCACTCATTGTATAGTTTTGGGTACGTACATCAATCGATTTTATATCCATTAATGGATTGACAAAATTCAATCCACTTGACAACACTTGGTCCTGTACTTTTCCAAAAAGTGATTGTACGCCTACTTGACCAGCATCAATTTGTTTAACACATGAAGTAAGAAATCCTAATGAGATGATGCCCACTCCGATCGAACGTAGGACCCTCGTATGTTGCAGGTAAGGAAGTTTACTGTTTTGAAGGGCTTTTGCTGAGAAAAATAGGATGATACCGAGAATAATTAAAAACATACTGATAAAGATTTGTACACTAAATATACAACTAAATCTTTTGGCTATTTCATTAAATCACACAAAAAATAGGGCCCCATGAAAATGGGGCCCGCTTTACGATTGCTTGCTTAAAATACATAAACCGCTGCAATTAAGAAATTGCCTGATCCAGTTGATTTAACATTTGTTCCGTTTACGAAAATTTTGTCTGCCGCATTGTCTAATCTCAATTCAGGAATAATAGTGAATTTATTCAAGTGAAAATTTACTGATAATGTGTTTTGAAAAATTGAACTTCCTACACCCGCTGCTCCATTTGCATCATTAAAATATTCAGACCTTAATGCAAAACCAACCTTTGCACTTGGGTCATAATTTAAGTATAGTGCATTACTTGTCCAACTTGTTCCAGCTATATTGCATACCGTTCCATCATAATTCATTCCAAATTGACTTGTCACTACCCCATTTAATACTAGGTCAAATTGTGTTTTATCTTTACCACCTTGATAGTTTAAAAATCCTTTTAATTTATCATCCTTGGTAGCAGTACTAAATTGAGCAATGATCATTTTTGCTTCCACTTTTGAACTTGTGTAATCAGTTGGCTCCGCTAAACCTATCATGAAAGCAGACTTGCCACCTAATGCGATATCTGCTCTTAAACCTGTGTGTAAGAAAGGACCATATGAAAAAGCATAACTCATGCTATAGTTTCTGTTTGAATAGGCATCTAATAATTCATAACCAATATGTGTTGCCCATTTACCCATAGTTAATTTAATAAATGAATTTGGAGCATAACTTACATAAGCTTGCTTTACGATAGTCGAAAGTCCATGATCATTGTAGGAGAATTCATCTGCTCTCTTTCCAAAACCCAAATCGACAGTTCCAGCAAATTTTCCGAATGTTTGATCCACTTTAAAGGAAGCCATCCCAAGTTGTAAAGAATTATTTGAATTGGTAAAACTTGTCTTATTGTTACTTTGCAATCCAGCAAAATCTGCTCTATAATAACCCTCTATATATGTAGTATAAGTAGTTGTGTTTGTCGCAGCAGCTAGCTTTGTCGTATCAGACTGTGCATTCACACATATAACTGCTAATAAAATTGATCCGAATGTTAAGATTGATTTTTTCATATATAAATTGTTATTAAATTATATTAAAATAAATTACATATATTGTTTCACGCTTATTTTTAATACTTTTTTATGTTTTAAGTAACCCAACATAAAATTATTAAAATTTGAGTTAAATAATTTTTAATTGATTTTCAAATCATTTTATATCATTTTTTGAATTATCATTTTATATTATTTATTTGTATATGTGTAATTTATCAAGCTAAATTATAAAATATTGAACAAAAAACATAAAATAATTCATATATTATTTTTAATAATATTAATAAATATATAAAAGTAAATCTACTCTTTGCATAAGTAGTTAGCGTAATAGAAAAAATGAATGGATTATTAGAAAAAACCTTTTAGCTAATAAAAGTTAATAGTAAATAAATTAGCTTATTTACATTGATCCCAAATTGAAATCATTTGATTGAAAAAAATAATGTAATGATTTAGTAAGGCAACATATTACTTAACTGCGGGTTCAATGCATTTTGAACCTCAAAATAACCCTGCTTATACCACTGCATTCTTGCCAATAAAGCCAACAATTGATCATGGATATATTCCTTGTTTTTTTCCAGTGTCTTCAAAGTAGTTTTTTGTTCAGGACGCGCATATTTAAAGAGCTCATTCCATAAATCAACCGCCTTATACGCACTTAAAAAATCTGTGGTTGATTTAAATCCACTCATACGTGCTTGATCTTTTACATACCAATGCAAAATGAAATCGTTTAATAAATTTTCTTCCCATATTTTATTATACGCTGAATCCATAATGATACCATTCCCAACGATCCATTTATCAGGATAGATTCCACCACCACCATACACCAAATGACCACTTGGTGTTTTATAAGCCTTTCCCTTCAATGCAGAATCCTGCTTACCCAAAGCATCATCTTGTATACGATTTACATAAGCATGCTCATACGCCAACTTTCCTTCTTCATAAGACCTTTGAATATTTCTTCCAAGAGGTGTATAATATTTAGCTGTGGTTAATCTTAAAGCGCCTCCATTAGACAATCTGAATTGTTGTTGAACCAAGCCTTTCCCAAAAGATCTTCTTCCAATAATCGTTGCTCGGTCCCAATCTTGCAATGCGCCAGCTAACACTTCACTTGCCGAAGCCGAAGATTCGTCCATCCAAACTGTTAATGCGCCTTGTTCAAATAAGCCTTCTCTTTTACTATTATATTCAACTCTTGGAGAATGTGCTCCTTGTGTGTATACTAATAATTTGTTACCTGGAATAAGTTCATCCGCTATTGCAACAGCTTCGGATAAAAGACCACCACCATTGCCTCTCAAATCAATAACCAATGATTTTATACTGTCTTTTATCAAAGGCTCTAGTGCTTGCATAAAGGCCTCATAAGTGCGATCAGCAAATTTATTAATACGGATATAACCAACGCCTGGCTTAATTTCATATGCAGCATCTACTGGAGAAACAGGAACATTATCTCTTGAAATTGAAACCTCTTTGATAGACGCTCC
>Ga0209188_1001088_pt1 | contig 23156 bp, 15 predicted proteins | sample C_130625_EF_Meta_FD_187307 | JGI IMG/M metagenome (GOLD analysis project Ga0209188, IMG submission 187307) | Freshwater microbial communities from Lake Croche, Canada to study carbon cycling - C_130625_EF_MetaG (SPAdes) (version 2) | ecosystem: Environmental > Aquatic > Freshwater > Lake... | reverse complement strand
CCAGGTCCCGCTTCTGTCACTTGAACGCGGTCCAAGCCACGGAATGTCAAAACTTGATTGACGCGGCCTTTGATGGCTGAACCATCCGGTCCTTCCATGACCATGACATCCATCATGGGACGCATGGTGCCTTGGCTGATACGACCGACACCAATGCGGCCCACAAAGGTTGAAAAATCGAGTGCAGAAATTTGCAATTGCAATGGTGCTTCTGGATCTCCGGCTTGAGCAGGTACATGCTTCAAGATGGTGTTGAACAAGGCCGACATGTCGGGGCCCCACTGCTCGCCGGGCGCACCTTCTTCCATGGACGTCCAGCCGTTGATGCCCGAGGCATACACCACGGGAAAGTCGAGCTGCTCGTCGGTCGCGCCCAATTTATCGAACAAGTCGAAGGCTTGGTTGACCACTTTGTCAGGGTTTGCGCCCGGCTTGTCTACTTTGTTCACCACCACGATAGGCTTCAGACCCAAAGCCAAGGCTTTTTTGGTCACGAAACGCGTTTGAGGCATCGGGCCTTCTTGCGCATCAATGAGCAACACCACACCGTCCACCATGGACAGCGCACGTTCAACTTCTCCGCCAAAGTCGGCGTGGCCTGGGGTGTCAACGATGTTGATGTGTGTGCCTTCCCAGCTCACAGCGCAGTTTTTGGCCAAGATGGTAATGCCGCGTTCACGCTCAATGGCGTTGTTGTCCATGACGGTGTCGACCACTTTTTCGTGTTCGGCAAAAGTGCCCGACTGACGCAGTAACTGGTCAACCATGGTGGTTTTGCCATGGTCAACGTGGGCGATGATGGCAACGTTGCGGATTTGTTTTTTCATGCTAAGGTCTTCTCCAAAATAGATTGAATTTCGACGGGGCTCAACAAGCGCCCCGGAATGAGTTCACCGGCTTTCACATGCGCAGTGCCCAAAAGCGCGCGCGGTGAATCGCCGTACACAGCGACATGGCCGTCGTCGGGCCAGGAGCCTCGACGACGCACACCGCTTAAGAATCTGCCCGCATCATCTGGGGGCAAGGTGACAGGGGTATGACCGTCGAGCAAGGCGTCGACGGGCATGAGTTGGGTTACGCGGTCAGCTTCAGACAAGGCACCCAAATCTTCTAGATTGATGCAGTCTTCGGCTTTGAAAGGGCCCGTTTGGAGTCGGCGCAAAGCACTTAAATGGGCGCATGTGCCCAAAGCCTTGGCGATGTCTTCAGCCAATGTACGAACATAAGTGCCCTTGCTGCACTTGACCGTGATTTTGAGGCGGCGTTTTTCATGCAGAGGTTCAATCTCTTCCAAGGCCAAGGCATGAATCACAATGTGGCGAGCTTCACGCTCGACCTCTATGCCGGCACGCGCATAGTCGTACAGAGGCTTGCCGTCTTTCTTCAAGGCGCTGTACATGGGCGGAATTTGCGACATGGGGCCTGTCAGCAAGGCTTGCACTTCAAGCAGCTGCGCCGCGCTAAATTGAACAGGCTTTTGGGCAATGACATCCCCTTCTAAATCGCCGGTACTGGTTTGCACGCCCAATACCGCGATGGCCTCATACGTTTTATCAGCATCTAAATGCAACTGACTGAACTTGGTGGCCGCGCCAAAACACAAAGGCAATACGCCGGTAGCCAAAGGATCCAGCGTACCGGTGTGCCCTGCTTTTTCGGCGCGCAACAACCACTTTGCTTTTTGCAAAGCATCGTTGCTGGACTGACCGTATGGTTTGTCAAGCAACAGCACCCCATGCACAGGGCGCCGTTGCACCCTGGTGCGTGGCGCGTTCATGTCAAACCTCGTCCTTGGATCGTGATGCCACAGCCTTGGAAATCAAGGCATTCATATCTGACGCATGTTCTGTGGTGCGGTCAAAGATGAAATGCAGTGTGGGAACGGTGTGAATTTGCAAACGCTTGAACAAACCATTGCGCAAGAAACCAGCTGCTGCGTTCAAGCCTTCCGTGGCTTCTTCGGGCTTGCCCATGACCAGGCTGAAGTACACCTTGGCATGCGCATAGTCGGGCGTCACTTCGACCGCATTCAATGTCACCATGCCCACCCGTGGATCTTTCAGCTCGCGCGCAATCAGCTCCGACAGATCGCGTTGGATCTGATCGGCCACGCGAAATCCGCGGTGGGCTGAGCTGGTGGGTTTGCGGGCCATGTTGAAGGTCGTTTGGAATGTCTGGAAAATTTACAAGGTACGGGCAATTTCTTTAACTTCAAAGAATTCGAGTTGGTCGCCCACTTCGATGTCGTTGTAGTTTTTGAGTTTGATACCGCACTCGAAGCCTTCTTTGACTTCACGCACGTCGTCTTTGAGGCGCTTGAGTGAATCGATGTCGCCGGTGTAGATGACCACATTGTTGCGCAGCAAACGGAATTTGGAAGAGCGCATGACCTGGCCATTGGTGACCATACAACCCGCCACCGTTCCAATTTTGGAGGCCACAAACACGGTTCGAATTTCGGCCATGCCAATGACTTCTTCTTTTTGCTCCGGTGCCAACATGCCCGACATGGCCGCTTTCAATTCATCGACAGCGTCATAAATGATGTTGTAGTAATTGATGCTGACGCCGTTGCTCTCAGCCTGCTTGCGCGCACCGGCATCGGCACGCACGTTAAAGCCAATGACGACCGCTTTGGAGGCGATGGCCAGATTGATGTCGGACTCGCTGATACCACCCACCGCAGCGTAGACCAACTGCACTTTGATCTCTTCGGTCGACAGCTTGAGCAAGGAAGCTGCCAAGGCTTCTTGCGAACCTTGGACATCGGCTTTGACAATGATGGGCAAGGTTTTTACCTCACCCGCATTGATGTCGGTGAACATGTTTTCCAACTTGGCGGCTTGTTGCTTGGCCAGTTTGGTGTTGCGGAATTTGCCAGCTCGGTAAGTGGCAATTTCACGGGCGCGGCGTTCGTCGCTCATCACCATGAATTCGTCACCGGCTTGAGGCACTTCCGTCAAACCTTGGATTTCGACAGGAATTGAAGGGCCAGCCGATTTGATGGTCTTGCCGTTTTCATCCAACATGGCGCGAACACGGCCAAATGTTTGGCCTGCCAACACCACGTCGCCTGTGGACAAGGTACCCGACTGAACCAAAATGGTAGCCACAGGGCCACGACCTTTGTCCAGGCGCGCTTCGATCACCAAGCCTTTGGCCGCTGCAGCCACAGGCGCCCGAAGCTCAAGCACTTCAGCTTGCAACAACACTTGCTCCAACAAAGCGTCAATGCCCGCACCTGTTTTGGCGGAGACACCCACGAAAGGTGAATCACCACCAAACTCTTCGGGCACCACTTCTTCGGCCACCAACTCGCCCTTGACGCGATCTAGGTTGGCATCGGGCTTGTCAATTTTATTGATGGCCACCACGATGGGCACACCGGCAGCCTTGGCGTGCTTGATGGCTTCTTTGGTTTGCGGCATGACGCCGTCGTCGGCGGCCACCACCAAGATCACAATGTCGGTGGCTTGAGCGCCACGAGCACGCATGGCCGTGAAGGCCTCGTGACCTGGTGTGTCCAAAAAGGACACCATGCCACGATCAGTTTGAACGTGGTAAGCCCCAATGTGCTGGGTAATGCCACCCGCTTCGCCCGATGCCACTTTGGCACGGCGAATGTAGTCAAGTAAAGACGTTTTACCGTGGTCAACGTGACCCATGACAGTGACCACAGGCGCACGTGGTAACAAGGGCGCATCGCTTTGCGACACTTCATCGTCGGTAAAAGCTTCTGGATCGTCCAAAGCCGCAATCACAGCTTTGTGACCCAGCTCTTCCACCAAAATCATGGCAGTGTCTTGGTCCAAGGGCTGATTGATGGTGACCATCTGGCCCAACTTCATAAGCTGCTTGATGACCTCTGAGGCCTTGATGGCCATTTTGTGCGCCAACTCTGCCACCGTGATGGTCTCGGGCACATGAACCTCAATGATGCGCGCCTCAACAGGAGCGGCCTGCACATGCTCTTCACGATCACGGTCGTTGCCGCGGCGGTTCTTAGGTCCGCCACGCCAATTGTTGCGACCGACACCACCGCTGGTGTCGCCGCGTGTGGGAATGGCTTTCTTTTTGGTGGCGGGATCACCGGCCCAGCTAGAGGACAGCTTGGCAGACTTCACTTCTTTGTTGCCTGCGGGCGCAGCATCTTTGGCCTCAGTGGCCGCAGGCGCACGCTTCAGAGTGGTACCCGGGGCTTGTGCAGGCTTGTGCAAAGTGCCTTTGGCAGCGGCTTTCGGGTCGGCCTTGGGCAACTCTTTGGGGGGCGCTTTTTTGGCGGGGCCACTCATCATGGCGCGAATGGCTTCCGCCTCAGCCAAAGCTTTGTTGCGGCGCTGATTTAAATCGAGTTCGCGCGCAGCTTCGTCGGCCACAATGGCTTTGGCATCGTTTTCAGCCTGTTCTTGGACCGCCTTGATCATGGCGGCTTTCTCGGCCTTGACGGCATTCTCGGCAATCACTCGCTCGGCTTCGGCAGAGATGGCAATGGAAGGGTCAACGGGCTTGGAAGCTGCATTGATGCTGTCCGCTTCTAGCTGGGCAGCGGCTGCCTTCGAGCGTCGCACGGCTGCTGCATCGGCCGCCACGTCATCGGCCGATTTGGGAGCAACGGGCTCAGCCGCAGCGACCAAGGCGGCTGCTTCTAACATCTTGGCTTCTTCGCGCTTGGCCAGTTCTTTGGCTTCGCGCTCAAGACGTTTTTCGGTCAAGGCCTCTTCTTGGCGGCGAAGCAATTCAGCTTGGCTGCGCGCTTCTTCTTCACGCTTTGCAAGTTCGGCATGGTCGATGAACGGAGCGACAGGTTCGGACACTGCAGGCGCTGGTGCTTCAATTTCATCGTCGCGTTTAATGAAGGTGCGTTTTTTACGCACCTCCACTTGAATGGTGCGAGCCTTGCCTGTGGCATCGGCTTGTTTGATTTCGCTGGTCGATTTTTTGACCAAGGTGATTTTTTTGCGCTCTCCCACCACAGTGCCATGGCTGGCTTGCAGATACCCCAGCAGTTTTTGCTTGTCTGCTTCGCTTAACGCATCGTGTGCGTTTGATTTTTCGACACCAGCTGAGCGCAACTGCTCTAGCAATGTGTCGGGTGATTTTTTGAGTTCGCTGGCAAACTCGGCGACGGTGTTACTGGACATATGGGGTTCGTGCCTCCTTGATATTAGGCCTGACCTGTGAACCAATGTTCACGGGCTTTCATGATCAGGGCGGTGGCTTCACCATCGGTTTGTCCGGTGATGTCGGTCAGTTCGTCAGTGGCCAAGTCGGCCAAATCGTCGCGGGTTTGAATGCCTGCTTCGACCAGCTTGGCAATCAATTCGGGTGTGAGGCCTTCAAGATCACGCAGGTCTTGAGAGACATCATCAACGCTTTCTTCGCGCACAATTTCTTGGGTGAGCAAAGCGTCTTTGGCGCGTGTTCGCAACTCATTCACAGTGTCTTCGTCGAAGCTTTCGATGTCCAACATCTCTTGGATAGGCACATAAGCCACTTCTTCCAAGCTGGTAAAGCCCTCTTCAATCAGGATGTCGGCAATTTCTTGGTCGACATCCAGTTTTTCCATGAACAAAGCGCGAGCGCCAGTGGTCTCTTCGGCCTGTTTCTGTGCCGATTCGGCAGCGTCCATGATGTTGATCTTCCAACCCGTGAGGTCAGATGCCAAGCGCACGTTTTGACCGCCGCGGCCAATGGCGATGGCCAAGTTTTCTTCATCGACCACCACGTCCATGGCGTGCTTCTCTTCGTCCACCACAATTGACTGCACGTTGGCCGGCGCCAAGGCGCCAATCACAAACTGCGCAGGGTCTTCACTCCACAACACGATGTCGACACGCTCACCCGCCAGTTCATTGGTCACGCCGTTGACGCGGGTACCGCGCACACCCACGCAAGTACCGATAGGGTCGACGCGCTTGTCGTGCGACAAAACAGCGATCTTGGCGCGGGATCCGGGATCGCGGGCACACGATTTGATTTCGAGCAATCCTTGCTCAATCTCGGGGACTTCTTGGCGGAAAAGTTCAATCATGAACTCGGGCGAAGACCGCGACAAGATGATGGGTGCACCGCGCAAGGTCAGGTCGACTTCCATGATCATGGCGCGAACACGGTCGCCGTTGCGCAAGTTCTCCTTGGGGATCATTTCGTTGCGGCGCAGACGGCCTTCCACACGACCGGCTTCCACGATGATGTCGCCCTTGTCCATGCGCTTGACGGTGCCTACCAAAATTCTCTCGCCGCGGGCCATGAATTCATTCAACAGCATTTCGCGTTCTGCATCGCGGATTTTTTGCAGGATGACTTGCTTGGCAGCCATGGCGCCAATGCGTCCGATGGGCAAAGACTCGACAGATTCCTCGATGTACTCATCGACTTCAATGTCAGGGATTTGTTCGAGGGCTTCAAACAACAAAATTTCTTGATCGGGCAATTGCAGGCCAGCTTCATCGGGCATCACGTGCCAGCGACGGAATGTTTCGTAGTTGCCGCTGTCGCGATCGATGGCCACGCGAATGTCCACATCGCCTGGATAGAGTTTTTTGGTGGCTTGTGCCAAGGCGGATTCAACAGCGCCAAAAACAATGTCACGTTCGACATTTTTTTCACGAGAGATGGCTTCGACCAACATCAACAATTCGCGATTCATTTTATTTTTCTCCTAAGTCTATTTTGGGCTTGCGGCCCTTGAAATCAACCACAGGCGCAAGGCGCGCCTCTCTTAATTCTTCCAACTTGAACCCCAATGCTTGCATGGGCACAGTAGGCCTGTTTTTACTGACGCGAGCACCCGGCTTGGGTTCGGGTGCGTCGGACCACACAATTTGCCAAGTGCTTTGCGTTTCAGTCTTTTCCAAATGGCCTCTGAATTTTTTACGCAGCGCATTGACCAAGCCAGCGGCGGCCTCGCCCATAGGGGCCTTGAGGGTGATGTCAATCAGCTCGCCTTCAAATCGGGCAAAGTCATTTTCGGTGCGCAGGGGGCGATCAATGCCCGGCGAGGACACTTCCAAGCGCTTGTATTCCACCGCATCTACTTCTAAAGCAAACATAAGTTGTCGGTTGACCTTTTCACAATCTTCCACCGTGACAAGCGGAATGTCATGCCGGTCAACACCTTCTTGCCAGGTGTTGTCGATGGTGATGCGCAAGAGACCACCGGCAGAGCGTTCAATCTCTACCAGTTCATAGCCCAATCCGGCCACGGTTTCTTCAACAATCTGCTGCAATGCCACGCGAAAAAAGTCTTTAAATTGAGAGTTTCATTAATCGATCGACCAAAAAAAACGGGCGGTGAAAACCCGCCCGTTTGGTCGTGAAGCTCGGATTCTAATCTATAAATCCTTGATTTGGAACGACATTGTTGGGAAAAAGTGCCAGATTAGGCCAGCGCTTGGTTTAGTTTTGGCACCGACGAGAGCAAGGTTTTTGTATAGACGGCCTGAGGTTGGTTCAAGACCTGAGAAGCCTCGCCCATTTCCACAATTTCACCCGCCTGCATCACCGCCACCTTGTCGGCCAGATAAGCGACCACCCCAATGTTGTGCGTCACAAACAAATAGCTCACGCCCAAATGATCTTGAAGTTCACGCAACAAATTCAATATTTGAGCTTGTACCGAGACATCCAAAGCCGAAGTGGGTTCGTCACAAACGATAAGGCTGGGCTTGACGGCCAGTGCGCGTGCGATGGCGATCCGCTGCCGCTGCCCCCCCGAAAACTCGTGGGGATAACGGTCAAGCGCATCGGGCCGTAAACCCACTTGGTCCATCAACAATTTCAAGTCGGCATGGCGTTGATCAGCAGACCATTCTGGATGCAGGCTCTTCATGCCCTCCTCCAAAATTTCTTGCACGCGCATGCGTGGGTTCAAGGAGGCAAAGGGGTTTTGGAAAATAATTTGCAGCTGACGGCGTGATTCTTGTAAAGCTTGACCCTTCAAAGTGAACAAGTCTTGGCCATTCAGAAACGCTTGGCCGCCAATTTCGGTTTGAGGTGTCAACAGCTGCAGCAAGGCCTTGCCAATGGTCGTTTTGCCGCAACCCGATTCGCCCACCAAGGCCAAGGTTTGACCTTTTTGAATGTCAAAACTCACCTTCTTGACCGCTTGGAATGTTTTCTTGGCACCCAAAAAGCCACCGCCCATGGCATAGGTCACGGATAAATTTTGCACGGACAACAACGCAGAGTGGTCTGTGGACAACGCATGGGACCTGTCAAGCAGTGGCGGCAAGCTAAGCGACTGCAAGCTGGCATCGTTCAAACGTGCACACCGAGCATGATGGCCTTCTGTGAGGGGAATCATGGCCACGTTTTTGTCAAGGCACACTTCGGATTGGTAAGGGCACCTTGGGGCAAATCTGCAGCCCTTGAAAGCTTGCGTCAAAGGTGGCACTGTGCCGTGAATGGCAGCCAGCTGTCTGCCACGCAAATCTTCGCCAGGCAAAGCTTGCAACAACAACTTGGCGTAAGGGTGCGAGGGGCGCATGAAAAAGTCGGCCGCTGAGGCGACTTCTACGATTTGACCGGCGTACATCAGCGCCACCTGATCGGCCATGCCACTGACGACGGCCAAGTCGTGCGTGATGAGCAACATGGCCATGCCGCGCTCTTGCTGCAGGCTTTTCAGCAAATCCAAAATTTGCGCTTGAATCGTCACGTCCAAGGCGGTGGTGGGCTCGTCTGCAATGAGCAAATCGGGCTCTGCCGCCAAGGCAATGGCAATCATGACGCGCTGGAGTTGTCCACCCGACATTTCAAAGGGGTAGCTGCCCATGCGGCGCTCAGGTTCAGGCAAACCCACCTTGGTCAACCAATCAATGGCACGGGCACGTGCCGCTTGACCTTTCAAAGACGTGTGTTGAAAGATCACTTCCAATATTTGATCACCCACGGTCATGACGGGATTCAAACTGGTGGAGGGCTCTTGGAAAATAATGGAAATACGGCGGCCACGGATGGTGCGCATTTGGCTCTCACTCAGCTTGAAAACGTCCGTGTCGGACAGCTGGACTTTGCCACTTCGAATGATCGCATTGTCTGGCAGCAACCGAAGCAATGAAAGCGCCGTCATGGACTTGCCACATCCCGACTCGCCCACCAACGCAAATGTTTGACCTTTGTTCAAGGTCATGTTGAGTGCATCCACTGCGCGAGCCATACCTGCTTCAGTCTGCAGATCGACCACCAAATTTTGAACGTTCAATTGGGCGCTCATGCGGCAACCTCTTTGTCTGTGGCGGCGGAGGGGTTGACCCCACCAAATTTTGAACGTTCAATTGGGCGCTCATGCGGCAACCTCTTTGTCTGTGGCGGCGGAGGGGTTGACCGTGGCACTGACACTTCGAAGTCGGGTGCGGGGGTCAAAGGCATCTCTGATAGCGTCTGCCAATAAGTTGGCGCTGAGCACAATCAGAAACATGAAAACAAAGGCTGTGGCCAAGGTCCACCAGACCAAGGGCGTGGCGGCCAACTCGGCACGCGCGGTGTTAATCATCACGCCAAAACTGGCAGTTTTGGGATCGACGCCAACACCCACATAAGACAACACAGCCTCAGCCAACACAAACCCGGAAAACTGCATCACGGTATTGATCAGCACCAAGTGCATGAGATTGGGCACGATGTGCCGCCACAACACCCTTGGCGTGGAGACCCCAAATGCACGGGCCGATTGAATGTATTCAAGCTCTCTGAGCTTGAGTGTTTCACCTCGAACCAAGCGGCACAAACCCGTGAATGACGTGATGCCCAAAATCAGGCACAAGAAAAACAATCTGGCATCGGCACGCTCTAAGGCAGTTTCAAATACACCTTGGTTTTTGTCAATGAACACCTGCAGCAGCAAGACTGAAGCGGCAATCAACAACACGTCGGGAATAGAAGCCAGCAAGGTGTACAAGTACTGAATGGCTTCGTCCACCCACCCGCGCAAATAACCAGCAGTGACACCAAAAAACAAAGCCAAGGGCAAGACCACCAAGGTGGTCAAACCACCAATGACCAAGGCTGTGCGAACACTCTTTAAGGCAAAAACCAAGACCGAATTGCCCGTTCGGTCGGTGCCAAACACATGGTAATACTCTGACAACATCAGCACCCAAGTGATGACCAGCACCATGATCGTGAACGTGATGGCCATGGCGCGCCATGGCCACTCGGTATGACCTGCTTTGAATTTGGAAAGTACAACCCAAACAGAGTGTTGGGTGACCACGCTGGCAAGCAAGCAAGCTGATGACAAAGTCACCAACACAATCAATGCACCGACGCCAAGGGCAGACCAAGATCTGGCAGACACATCGGCCGCAAGCTCTTTCGCAGGGTCTGTCAGATGCTTGCCGCCAAAGCGAAGTCTGGGATAGTCACGCACTGACACACCGTCTTTTTCGAATGTTTCTTTTCTGAAACCGACTGCCGCCAAAGGTTCAGAATAACTGCGCTCTCTGGCCAAGGCGATGGGTTGCAACAACTTGTCTAAAACCGAATTGGCTTCGGAGGAAAATTGTTTGGTTTGACCTGCCGATGTGGGCAAGGCTTCCCGAAAGTGAATGGAGTCGGCCAGCGCCACCAACATGAAGAAACCCAGCACCATGCTGCTCACGATGGTGACAGGACGGCACATGGCCAAACGCCAATTGGCGCTCAAATTGCGGTCAGAGCGGACATGCCACACATACCAAATGACAAACAGCAAAATGGCGTAGACGAACAGATCGGTGAGAAGAAAGACTGGTTGCATGGTGTTCTTACTGCAAACGAATGCGGGGGTCGGCCAAGGTGTAGCTGATATCGGTCAAGATCAGGCCAATGATGTACAAAAAGGAGCCAATGAAAACCATGGCTCGCACAATGGCAAAGTCTTGACTTGAAATGGCTTCAATCAAATAACTGCCCAGGCCTGGAATGGCAAAAAACGATTCGGTGATCAGACTGCCCATGAACAACAAAGGAATGACGGCCACCGACGCACTCAAAATGGGAATGAGTGCATTGCGCAGCACATGGCTTAAAAGTACTCGCGCTTCCGACAAGCCCTTGGATCGAGCGGTGCGGACGTAGTCTTTGCCAATTTCCTCCATGAACAAGGTACGGTTAAACCGAACCTCGCCACCCAATCGCGCCAAGATGCCCACGGCAATGGGCAAGACCAAAAAGCGCCAAGCATCCAAGCCGGGTGCAAAGCCAGACACCGGCATGAGTTGCAACACTCTGGAAAACAAGAACTGCCCCATCACAATGAAAAACAGCGAAGAAATGGACATGAACACCACACACAACACGGTGCCCCAAAAGTCCAAATAAGTGCCCCTGAAAAACGCCAAACCAAGGGCCAGCACCACCGAAATTCCCAAGCCCACCACAAAGGTGGGCAAGGCCAACGCAATGGAAGGACCCGCGCGCCGAACAATTTCGGAGGCAATGTCGCGGCCGCTGTCAGCACGGCCAAAATCAAACGCAAACATGCGCAACGAGCTGTCTAAAAAGATGGTGTTGGTCAACTGCGCAAGACCCTGTTCTTGCTCATTGAAAAAAGAAGGCCGGTCGTAGCCTCGCTCGGCTTTCCACTTTTCGATCGCGTCAGGTGTGACGCGCTTGCCACCCAGTTGCATGCGGGCCATGTCATCGGGGGTGTTGACTTTGAAAAACAACACAAAGGTGAGCAAGTTAATGCCTACCAATATGGCAAAACCGTAAGTCAATTTACGTGTTAAAAATTGAAACATCACAAACCTTTTTGAGATGATGAAAGACTGGGGGCGGACGCCACAGCTTGTTGTGATTGCCGCCTGCGCCAAGCCTTCCAAGCAGGCCAAGCCACCGCCAACAGCAACAATGGCAAGACCGCCAAGGGCCACCAAACAGCTTGATTCCACTCTTTGATTTTGGCCATGCGCAATTCAGAATCAATGCGCAAATAGGGTAAGTTGTCTCGAATGATGTTAGAGGGTTTGCCATTGGCAACCCACTGGTGATAAGCGCCGCCGAACTCTTCAGACCAGCCGTACATCATGGGCAAATCGTCTTGCATGATCTTGATCATTTGGCCAATCATGGCCTCACGCTCGGGCGTGTCTTCTAAATCTTTCATTCGGTCAAACAACTGATCGAATTCGGGGTTGGCGTAGTTGCTGGAGTTCTCGCCATCAAACTTGGCTTTTGAATTGGGCCCATAGAGCAAGAACAAAAAGTTTTCAGGGTCGGGGTAGTCTGCCAACCAACCCCAAAAATAAAATTGCGCCGAGCCCTTGCGCATCTTGTCTTGAAAGCGGTTGTAGTCCGTGTTGCGAATTTCAACTTGGATGTTGAGCTTGGCAAATTGTTTGGCCACCCAATCGAGCCTGGCTTTGTAACCTGGGCCTACGCCTTGCGTGTCGTAGTTCAACACCAAAGCTTGGCCCGTTTTAGCGTCTCTTCCATCTGGGTAACCGGCCTCCTTTAACAATTGCTTGGCCACCTCAATCGACTTGCGCTTGATTTTGCCGTCAGGCAATATGTCGTAAATAACAGGGTTGGGCTTGGACAAGTTGTTGCCAAACAAGCCGGGCACCACCACGCTGTGATTCACTCGCGCCCGGTCATCTTCAAAGATAGACACATACTCTTCAAAGTCAAAAGCGATGGCCAAAGCTTGGCGCAACTTTTTATTGCGAATGCGGTCTTCTGGTGTTTTGCCCAAACCCACCACAGGGTCTAACCAATTAAAACCAAAGTGCCACAAGCCCACCTGAATGGTGCTGGGCAATTGAATTTTTCTTTCAAGCAACTCTTTGGCACGGCCCGTGCCATCTTGAATCGACACTTGGTATCCGATGCCCGGCTCACCACGCTCCAATTGGGGAATGTCGTAGTAGCCTTGGATGAACTTCGTGGCCACCGAGGTGCCTTCTTTTTCAATGACAGACACCACTTTGTCAACAAAAGGGGTTTTCTTGCCGCAGTCCTTCAGCAAGCCTTTGGCCTCATCGCCTGGCTCGCCTTCACAAGGGTATGGCACGCCGCGGTAATTGGGATTGCGAACCAATTCCATTCGCGCATTGGGAATGTATTCGGTCAACATGTAAGGACCCGTGCCCACAGGCCATGTGTCTGGGTTGAGGTTCCGACGCGACATGCCGTCTTGGGCATAGAAGGCATCTACCTCCCAAGGAATGGGCGCAAAGAAAGTCATGGCCAACCAATATTTAAATTGGGGGTACTTGCCCACCACCCTGATTTTCAAAGTGTGTGAATCAATCACTTCAACACCCGACAACGCATGCTCTCTAAAGTCAAGCCAAGGCAAATGCCCTAAGGGGCCGACCTCGCGCGCCGATTTGCCCTTTTTCAGTTGATCATTGAAGGCCTTGATTTGTTTGCCGTAATCAGCCAAGCCCACAATTTTTTCAGACAAAAAACCAAAGGAAGGCGACTTGATGCGAGGCGTGGCCAAACGCTTGATGGCGTAGGCATAGTCTTCGGCCAACAGCTCGCGAGTGCCCATTTGCTCAAAATCATAAGGTCGGCGTTTGCCCTCCAAATCAGATTCTTTGAGGTTCAAATAGAGAGGTTTGCCATCTGCAGTTTTAGCAAGGGCGGGGTGTGGCTGGTACAAAATACCGGGCTGAATTTTGAGCTCAAACACGCTCTCGGCAATTTGCGCTGCGGGGGTTTGCACTGGCAGCTCCGCGCCTTCCTTGCTCACAAATTTCACGTGCGGCATTTCTACCAAGGTGCGCGGCACCAATTCGTAGGGGCGTTTTAAATAATGGTATTTGAGGGGCGGCTCGTAAACCGCATAGGTCCAAGGCGTCTCGTTGTTGCTGTAGGACGATGTGGAGTCTAGGTATTTTGGGGATTCTTGGTAGGAGCTGAACAGGACGTTTTCGGCCAGCAAGGCCTTGGACACGGGTTCGTTGGAGACGCCGTTGCAACCCGTCAAAAAAGCCAGGACAAGGCTCAAGCAGATGCAGAAACGAATTGATTTGCTCATTATTCTGATGTCGGAGTTCAATGGTCAGCCCTTTAAATCAAGTGTGGATTGTGACCACATTTGGGAGTTGTCTCATGTCAAAATGGAGGATATTTCAAACAGGTGACAAAAACAATGAGCTTTCTAGCTGGTAAAAAAATTCTCATCACGGGTGTTCTGTCCAACCGATCCATCGCCTACGGCATTGCCAAAGCATGCCACGCTCAGGGCGCTGAGTTGGCCTTTAGCTATGTTGGGGAGCGCTTCAAAGACCGCATCACAGAATTTGCAGCCGACTTCCAATCCAAATTGATTTTTGACTGCGATGTGGGCGATGACGCTCAGATTGAAAAGCTGTTCAAAGACCTCGCTGTTCACTGGCCTCAATTTGATGGTTTTGTTCACAGTATTGGCTTTGCGCCCAAAGAAGCCATTGCCGGTGATTTTCTGGAGGGGCTCAGCCGCGAAGGCTTCAAAATAGCGCACGACATCAGCGCTTACAGCTTCCCGGCCATGGCCAAAGCGGCCTTGCCCTACCTGCGTGAAGACGCAGCCCTGCTCACCCTCAGCTATTTAGGCGCCAATCAAGTGGTTCCCAATTACAACACCATGGGTTTGGCAAAGGCATCTCTAGAGGCTTCTGTCAGGTACTTGGCCGATGCCTTGGGTCCCCACAAAATTCGAGTCAATGGCATCAGTGCCGGCCCCATCAAAACGCTGGCGGCCAGTGGCATTAAAGATTTTGGCAAAATTTTGAATGCGGTGGCCGCCACGGCGCCCATTAGGCGGAATGTCACCACCGAAGATGTTGGAAACACCGCTGCCTTTTTGATGAGTTCTTTGTCAGCGGGTATTTCCGCTGAAATCATCTATGTGGATGGTGGTTTTAGCCATGTGGTGGGTGGCATTTCTTGAACATTCGAAAAACTCACACCACTTCACAAAACAACGCTCTTGAGCGTTGTTTTTTTTTAACACTTACACATTCAATAATGGCAATTTACTTCTATTTGTCACATATTAATGGGGTCAGTTGTGAATTGTTGACAAAGTCATTTCAATGAAAAAAATTGAAATTTCTTAGTTCACACATTCAATTTCAAGCTAATGTTCATTCAGTCAAAAAAAAGGATAAGTTATATGCCTAGATTCAAGATGAGTAACCTGAACCGCCATTTGATGGTGGCTTTTGGTGGCACTGCAGTGGCCATGGCCGGCTTGCAAGTCCAAGCCCAACAAGTTGACACCGTCACCATCACCGGATCGGCCATCAAGCGTTCGATTGAAGACCAGAGCTCTATGCCGGTGTCCATCTATTCGGCAGATGAGTTGCGATCAGTGGGCGTTACTTCTACAGAAGAAATTGTTCAGCGCATCACGGCCAGCCAGTCCACCCAGGGTGCCAGCCAAAGTGTGGGCTCCAGCACGGGTGGCGGTACCTACGCAAGCTTGCGTGGCTTGGGATCTAACAAAACATTGATTTTGCTGAACGGCCGTCGTTTGGCATTTTTCGGTATCGGCGCCAGTGCTGTTGACTTGAATGCCATTCCTTTTGCGGCTTTAGATCGCATCGAAGTGTTGCGTGATGGCGCTTCCGCCATTTACGGCACCGATGCTGTGGGCGGTGTGATTAACTTCATCACCAAACGCGATTATCAAGGTGTTGACATTGCGGTTGAAAACACAGCAGCCACCGGCGCTTCTGGCCAAATCAAACGCTTCACCATTTCTGCAGGTCAAGGCTCTTTGTCCAAAGACGGCTACAACTTTTGGGCGTCTTTAGACAACAAAACACAATCTAGCGTGAGAGCCACAGAGCGTGCATTTGGCGCCACCGGCGTGATTCCTGCCAGCGGTCTGAACAAAACGTCAGGCACCAGCTTCCCAGCCAATTTCAGCTACTACAACACCACCGGCGACATTAAGTCTGGCAACATCACGGCGCCAACATGCGCGCCTCCAGGCTCCATTTACATCAGCGGTACAACTTGCCGCTATGACTACACCTCCGCCATTGACATCATCCCTGAGACTGAAAACATCAACTTCAATGCCAAGGGCTCGTTCCGTTTGAGCGACAGCCGCTTGTTGACCGTTGAAATGGTTCACTCCGAAAACACCAATGTGGCGCGTATTGCCCCAGATCCGGTCACCGGCTTGACCATGCCAACCACCAGCCCGTTCTACCCCCGCACATTTGCAGGTTTGGACACGGCTAAAGGCTTGTTTGGCATAGGCTGGCGCATGGTGCCAGGCGGCCGTCGTGAAAACACATCCAATGCAAATGCCAGCCGCGTCGTGGTTGATTTGTCGGGCGTTGAAGGCGCATGGGACTACAAAACAGGCCTCTATTCAGCCTCAAGCACTGTCTCTGATGGACCCACCAACGGTTATGTCAGTAAAGCCAAAATTCAAGCCGGCGTCACCAGTGGCGTCCTCAATCCCTTTGGTGCCAACTCACAAGCTGGATTGGACCTGATTGAAGCGGCCAAAGCGCGCGGAACCTTTTCCACAGGCAAAGGGACAGCCGTTGGTGCTGACGCTCGTTTCAACCGCGATTGGTTCAAAATGGACGGCGGCAACGCTGCCATTTCTTTGGGTGCAGAAGTTCGCCGTGAAGGCTACTCCACCAACACAGACGACAATTTGGTCGACAGTGTTCCCTCCGCAGGACGCAGCCCCTACCACGTGAACGATGCTTCACGCACGGTCACTGCGGTTGTGGCTGAGGCCTTGTTCCCTGTGAGCAAATTGTTGGAGTTGCAGGCTGCTTTGCGTGCAGACAATTACAGCGATTTCGGCAGCAGCGTGAATCCCAAAGTGGGCTTCCGTTACACCCTGTCGCCTACCGCCATTCTGCGTGGTTCAGCCAACACAGGTTTCCGTGCACCCTCTTTGGATGACGTGTTTGGCCCACAAGCCAGAACCTACTCAGCCAATGCCTATGACGATCCGGTCTTGTGTGCAGGCGGCATTGTGCGTACGGGCGGTATTGCTTCACGCGACTGCGGTCAACAAACGCAAGCCCTGCAAGGTGGCAATCCTGATGTCAAGCCTGAAAAATCAAAAGCAATTAGCTTTGGTACGGCCTTCCAGCCTGCCAAAAACTTGCTGATGACAGTGGACTACTGGAATGTGACCGTGAACAGTCAAATTGGCGCCTTCCCAGAGCAGTCCATTTTTGACAATCCAACCAAGTACGCCAGCAAAATTTTCAGGTGTAACACGCTGAGTGCGGCAGAAGCAGCCAAGTGGGACGCTTGCGGTGTGGTGGCTGGCTCTAGCGCCATTGCGTACATCAAAACCTTGACCGACAACTTGGGCAATGTTCGCACCAATGGCTTGGATTTCAGCCTGGCATACACCACCATCATGTCTGGCTTGAAAACCAACTTCAGCTACGACGGCACCTATGTCAACAGCTACAAATACCAACGTGAAATTGGTGGTGAATACATCGAAAACGCTGGCAAGTACAAAGACGCAAGTCCTATCTTCCGTTGGAAGCACAACCTGACCACCACCATGGCCGAGGGTGACTATCGCTACAGCGCTGGCGTTCGCTACATGTCTGGATACACAGATGAAAATGTAGATCCTAGCTTCACCAATCAAGTGAAGTCATACACATTGGTGGATTTGGGCATGAGCTACACAGGCATCAAAAACCTGACGCTCGGTGCTGTGGTTCGCAACGTCTTGGATGTGAAGCCACCTTTCACAAACCAAGGTGCTACGTTCCAGCAGGGCTACGACCCACGCTTCACAGACCCACTGGGCCGTGCAGTCACTGTCAAGGCCAGCTACAAGTTCTAATCAACTTGTTTCAGCTGATAAAAAACCGCTCCTCGGAGCGGTTTTTTTTGGCTGTTCAAAAAGACTTTGGATGAGTTTTAACGAACACAATCTGCAAAATAACGCTTCACGCCGTCGTCACCCACAACTTCCACCATGCCATGAATGTCGGTTTCAAAGCCTGGGCACTGCAAATTGAATTCGCGTGAAAACTTCAAGTAGTCCACAATCTTTTTGTTGAACACTTCGCCTGGCACCAACAATGGAATACCTGGTGGATATGGCGTGACAAGACCCACGGTCACGCGACCTTCCAATTCATCAATCGAGACACGTTCGGTTTTGCGACGCGCAATGTGTGCGTAAGCATCAGCCGGTGTCATGGCAGGCGTCAGGTCTGACAAATACATTTCGGTGGTGAGGCGCGCCACATCGTACTTGGCATAAAGAGTGTGAATGTGCTGACACAAATCGCGCAGACCCATGCGTTCGTATTTGGGCTGCTTTTGGCAGAACTCCGGCATGATGCGCCACATGGGTTGGTTGCGATCGTAGTCGTCTTTGAACTGCTGCAAAGCAGTCAGCAGTGAGTTCCATCGGCCTTTGGTAATGCCAATGGTGAACATGATGAAGAAACTGTAGAGACCTGTTTTTTCTACCACCACGCCGTGCTCGGTTAGAAACTTGGTGAGCACCGAAGCAGGAATACCCGTCTTGTCAAACTTGCCGTCCAAGTTGAGGCCCGGCGTCACAATGGTGGCCTTGATGGGGTCGAGCATGTTGAAGCCATCGGCCATTTGACCAAAGCCATGCCACTTGCTGACTTTCTTGCGAGAGTCGCTGCGCAAGATCCAATCTTCGGCGCGGCCAATGCCCTCTTCCACCAAGTTTTCGGGGCCCCACACTTTGAACCACCAGTCTTTGCCAAACTCGGCATCGACTTTGCGCATGGCGCGTCTAAAGTCAAGCGCTTCGGCAATGCTTTCTTCTACCAAAGCAGTGCCGCCTGGGGGTTCCATCATGGCAGCCGCCACGTCGCAGCTGGCAATGATGCTGTACTGCGGGCTGGTGCTTGTGTGCATCAAATACGCTTCATTGAACAAGTGCCTGTCGAGCTTGTTGTTTTGTGAATCTTGAATGAGCACATGGCTGGCCTGACTGATGCCCGCCAACAATTTATGAATGGACTGCGTGGCGTACACCAAGGAGTGCTTGGGCCTTGCGCGCTTTTTGCCCATGGCATGGTAGGTGCCGTAGAAGGGATGGAAAGCCGCGTGGGGCAACCAAGCCTCGTCAAAGTGCAAGTTCTCAACATAGCCATCGAGCATGCCCTTGATGGTTTCGGTGTTGTACAACACGCCATCGTAAGTGGACTGCGTGAGGGTCATGACGCGAGGCTTGACCTTCTTGGCATCGACTCCCTTGAGCAATGGATTGGCCTTGATTTTGGCCTGGATGTTGGAGATCTCAAACTCGCTTTGAGGGATCGGTCCAATGATGCCGTAGTGGTTGCGCGTGGGCTTTAAGAAAACAGGAATGGCACCCGTCATGATGATGGCGTGCAAGATAGACTTGTGACAGTTGCGATCGACCACTACCACATCGCCTGGCGCTACTGCGTGGTGCCAAACCATTTTGTTGGAGGTGCTGGTGCCGTTGGTGACAAAGAAACAATGGTCGGCATTGAAAATACGCGCCGCATTGCGCTCGCTTTCGCCAATGGCGCCATTGTGATCGAGCAACTGGCCCAGTTCTTCCACCGCGTTGCACACGTCTGCGCGCAGCATGTTTTCACCATAAAACTGGTGGTACATCTGGCCCACAGGACTTTTCAAAAAAGCCACGCCGCCTGAGTGCCCGGGGCAATGCCATGAGTAAGAGCCGTCTTCAGCGTAGTCAAGCAAGGCTTTGAAGAAGGGTGGCTGAACCCCTTCCAAGTAGCTCTTGGCTTCGCGAATGATGTGGCGCGACACAAACTCTGGTGTGTCTTCAAACATGTGAATGAAGCCATGCAGTTCACGCAGAATGTCGTTGGGAATGTGGCGCGAGGTTTTGGTTTCACCATAAATGTAGATGGGCACATCGGCATTTTTGCGGCGCACTTCTTCAATGAAGGCTCTTAGGCTCAGTACGGCTGGATCAAGGTCGGGGCCCGGTGTAAATTCTTCGTCGTCGATGGACAAAATGAAGGCACTGGCGCGAGACTGTTGCTGAGCAAATTGGGAAAGGTCACCGTAACTGGTCAAGGTCACCGTAACTGGTCACACCCAACACTTCAAAACCCTCGGTTTCAATGGCCTGAGCCAGTGCGCGAATGCCAAGACCGGAGGTGTTTTCAGAGCGGTAGTCTTCGTCAATGATGACGATGGGAAAGCGAAATTTCATGGTGCCAACCTTCGGGCTAATAAAGATAATTGAGGTGCGAAGTGTAATGAAGAATCAAGTCAATACGCCGAAGGACGTCCAAGATTCTTAGCTTCAAATGCTATACTGCTCGGCTCGGAGCGGTGGATGAGTGGTTTAAGTCGCACGCCTGGAAAGCGTGTGTGGGTTTATCCCCACCGCGGGTTCGAATCCCGCCTGCTCCGCCAAATAGAACTGCCCCGCGCTTTGCGGGGCTTTTATTGTTGTAAACCAGATTTTTTCTAGAACTACAAACCAGCGCCACCACAACCTGTTTTGAAATAGGTACTGATCAGCTGCAACTGCTTGATGTTGGTGTCGCGCTTCCAGGCGGGTCCGTGGCCGTAATCGGCTAGTACGTGGTATTCGATGGGTTTTCCGGACAATTTGGCCTTGTCGACAAACTGGTCGGATTGAGACAAGGGCACCGTCTGATCACGATCACCGTGGTACACCATGATGGGAATTTGAGTTTTGTCGGCAATGCTCAATGGGCTCAGGCCTCGCATGGTGGGCTCTTGGGCATCTCTAAAATAAGGATTGGAAAACAAGCGGCTGCCAATGCGGTTGATGTCAGACACGCCCGCGCCCGATACAGCACATTTGTAAATACCTCGAGGTTGAACAGCCGAGGCAAACGCGGCATAGCCACCGTATGAAAAACCAAACATGGCGATGCGCTTGGGATCGGCCAGGTTTTCGCTGATCAACCACTTGGCGCCATCGTCCTTGTCGTCTTGCATTTTTTGGCCCCACTCGCCATCGCCTGCCATCCAAAGCGTTTTACCCCAGCCCGCTGAACCCCTAAATTGGGGTTGTAAAACGACCATGCAACGAGAGACCAACATGGGCACCCAGCCGGATTGATCGTAGACCATGTTGTCTCGGGACCAAGGGCCACCGTGCGGGTGAATGACGGTGGCGTAAGGGCCAGGACCGCAGAGTTGGGGGTTGGGCTGCGTTAAGAAAGCTGGAATGTTGAGGCCATCTCTGGCTTTGTAATAAACAAATTTGGCATGCCCCAATGCACGTTTGTCAATTTGGGGAAATGACTTGGAAAGCAAGGTGAACTTTTGGCCTTTGAGCAAATAAAACTCTGTGGGGTAAGACAGGCCATCGACTTGGATCAAGTAAGTGGGCTCGGCCCCTTTGTGATAACCGATGATGCGAACGCTAGCACCTTCGTACATGGTGACAGAGGCTTTTTTATCGGAACCCACAGATCGCAGTTCTTGTTTTAATGGCTTCAGGCCCAAGGCTTGCGCTACACCCTTGATGACAGCCTCAAAGCCAGCATTGTTCCAATGAACATCTCGTCCATAAGGGCCAGCATAGACAAAGCCTGGAAGATCATTCTCTTCCGACTCTTGGTCTAAGTTACCCCAAATGCTTTCGGCGTCAAAGTAGGCATGCTCAAACAAGGTGCCCAAAGACTTACGGGCGGCGATGTCGTATTCGATGAGTGACGTGAATTCTTGACCTACATTGGACTTGATGACGGCCTTGCCCGATTTGGATGAGGCCCAAACAATGTCGACCACATCACGGTCTTTTACATATTGGCGAAAGTGTTCTTCCCAGGTATTGTTTGTAAGATTTCGGAAGTCGAGCGCTACAAACATGCCTTTGGCGTCGGATCCGCCACGTCGCTTGGCCATGGGTACGCCCAAGCGGTCGACATAAAGGCCCATGTCACGATCGGCCATCAGCATGACACGGGTGGCCACGCCATTGCGCACGTTGTATTTGTATAAATCGCTGCCACTGCCACCACTTAAAAGAATCACATGGTCGGGGTCGGCCGGCATGGTACTTTGGAGGGTGGGACGGGCCAACGAAGCCATGGTGTCTTCGTTGCTAGAGGCCGTGGTGCCTTGCACAGCCAAGGGCTCGCGCCAGTTTTTGCCTTCTAAATCAGTGAACAATGTTTTGGTGATGAAGGTTTTGATAATTTCACCACTGCGAGAATCGTAGGGCTGGGTGAGGTCGACCGACAGCACATCATTTTTAATGAAACTGGCAGACCTGATTTGCATGTTGTTGGCGCCAATGACGGTAGGTGGCTTTGACAAGGCATCAAGGTTCCAAACCAAGATGTTTCTGACATCGCCTTGACTTTCAATCGCCAGTAGATGCTTGCCATCGGGGGAAATTCTAAAACCCGCCATTTTTCCAAATTGTCCCAAAACAGCCTCAGTGGGAACTTGAATGCTGGTGTTGCCAGTAGATTGCGCTAGCGCAACAACTGACAAACCAGCCAAGCACACAGAAATAAACAATTTTGATTTTTGAAACAACAACATATCAACCTTTGCAAAAAAAAAGCCCCTGCAGTGATGAACCGCAGAGGCCATGATTTAAATGAATCTTAGAAAGATTTATTCAAGTTCACAAACAAGGTGCGACCCAAGTAATCGTAACCACTGTACAACGCTGCATTACCAACGCGGCTGTAGTAACCAGATGAAATCATAGGAGGCTTCACATCTGTCAGGTTACGAATACCGACAACGATATCCCACTTCTGCACTGGATCCTTGTACTTCACAGACACATTGTGTTTAAAGTAAGCGGGTGTATCAAATTTGTATGAACTTGTCGCTTGATCTAAACCCAAATAGGCGTATGAAGTGGTGGAGTCAATCCAATCCAGACCGTAGTAGTAGGTCCAGTCTTTGGAAGCGTAGTTCACGTCAATGTTGCCAGTCCACTTGGGATTGGTCACGGTGCCGTTCACATCGTCCAATGCGTCTTCCGCAAACAACTTGTTGGCTTGTTTGTCGTAGCGTGTGGCGTTGAAATTGACACGCAATTTGCCATCGGCCACGTTGTTGACATAACGGGCTGTCAAGTCAACACCGCGAACAATGTCGGTGGCCAAGTTCACATAGCTGTCGTTCACCTTCAGTTGGTTGCTACCCGCTGAACGTGTTACCAAACGGCAGAAGCCACCACCGGAGCGGAAAGCAACGCTGTCGTAGCAACGTGACAAGATGCCAGAGTAACC
>Ga0209188_1001087_pt1 | contig 23165 bp, 20 predicted proteins | sample C_130625_EF_Meta_FD_187307 | JGI IMG/M metagenome (GOLD analysis project Ga0209188, IMG submission 187307) | Freshwater microbial communities from Lake Croche, Canada to study carbon cycling - C_130625_EF_MetaG (SPAdes) (version 2) | ecosystem: Environmental > Aquatic > Freshwater > Lake... | reverse complement strand
ATTGATTAGTGCAGCTGCTGCAATGTTGCTTGCGAATATTCCTGGCACTAGCACTCAAATTATTTCTTTTTTCACTGCTCGTTTTACAAATACACAGGAAGAAATGGCTAATGTTTCCTTTCTTTCTTTACCCAATTCATGGTTGATTGTCATCAACGATTTTCTAATGACTTTCTTTTTCTTTTCCGCAGGAATGGAAATAAAAAGAGAGATTATTACAGGCGAATTAGCATCATTTAAGCAGTCTTTATTACCCATAGGGGCAGCAATTGGAGGAATGATAGTGCCGGCATTGCTTTTTTTACTAATTAATCAAAAAACACAATATCAATCTGGTTGGGGCATACCAATGGCAACTGATATTGCTTTTACATTGGGGGCAACATCGCTTTTGGGAAAACGAGTACCACTTTCATTAAAAATATTCATCACTGCATTGGCTATAATCGACGACTTAGGCGCAATGGCAGTAATCGCATTTTTTTATGGAGGAAGTATTCATTGGCTCTATTTATCTATTGCAATGGCAATTGTTGTATTCATTTTAATAGCCAATAAGCTTAGTAAATCATTTGGTATTGTTCAATGGTTATTAGGAGCTGTTTTGTGGTATGCTTTGTTTCATTCAGGAATTCATGCCACAATATCGGGAGTAATATTTGCTTTTTTAATTCCCACAAAACAATTGGTTAGTTATGAATTGAAAGTGCATACAACCGTTTATTTTTTCATTTTGCCCCTATTTGTTTTTGCAAATACAACCATCATAATACCTTCAGATGCACTGAGTTTATTAAAATCAACATTAAGTTTTGGAATTATTGCAGGACTTTGTTTAGGAAAGCCTTTGGGTATTTTATTAGCTGTCTTCTTATTAAAAGCAATCAAGTTGGCTAAATTTCCTCAAAATGTAACCATACCTCAGATGATTGGAGCAGCTATACTATGTGGGATTGGATTTACCATGAGTATTTTCATGACCAATTTGGCTTTTGTTGATGTACAATTTATTCAAATAGGAAAAATGGCTGTATTAGCAGCATCTACAATTTCAATAATTGTTGGGGTGATTTGGCTAAGACTGTTTGGAAAATCAAAGTGATTAAACACTAATCTTAGATAAATTTATTAACCTACAATCAACTAATATTTTATAAATATTACGCACTACTCTTACTTTAACTCAATTTGAATCATTAGAATCAATCCTATTAATCATATAATCAGTGGTATATATTTGCCAGCTATGATTTTAAATGATTCTAATAGAAAAGTAAGGGTTCGTTTTGCTCCATCGCCCACAGGTGGATTGCACTTAGGTGGGGTAAGAACTGCATTATATAATTATTTATTTGCCAAAAAACATGGTGGCGATTTCATTATTCGTATAGAAGATACTGACCAAACACGCTTTGTAGAAGGTGCTGAAGCTTACATTTTTGAAACACTGAAATGGTGTGGATTAACTCCTGATGAAAGTCCTTTGCATGGAGGAGAATTTGCCCCTTATAGACAAAGCGAACGCAAACCAATGTATAAAGAATATGCTGACAAACTTATAAGCGAAGGAAAAGCTTATTATGCGTTTGATACTGCAGAAGAACTAGATGCCAAACGAAAAGAAATAGCCAATTTCCAATACAGTCATGCCACTAGAGGCTTGATGAAAAACTCTCTAACACTGAGCGAATCAGAAACAGCTGCACTAATTGAAAGCAATACTCCCTATGTAATAAGAATACTAACTCCAGTAAATGAGGAAATAAAGTTTACGGATTTAATAAGAGGGGAAGTTGTTTTTAATAGCAATGAAGTAGATGATAAAGTGCTTTTAAAAGCAGATGGAATGCCCACTTATCACTTAGCAGTAGTGGTAGATGATTATAAAATGAAAATATCCCACGCTTTTAGAGGTGAAGAATGGTTGCCATCTACTCCAGTACATTATCTGTTGTGGCAATATTTATTTGGATTGGAAAATATGCCGCAATGGGCGCATTTGCCATTAATTTTAAAGCCAGATGGCAAAGGAAAACTAAGCAAAAGAGATGGTGATAAACTAGGTTTCCCAACGTTTGCAATGGATTGGGTTGACCCAAAATCAAATGAAAAAACAATTGGATTTAGAGAAAGGGGATTTTTGCCAGAAGCATTTGTAAACATGCTTGCTGCACTTGGTTGGAACGATGGAAGTGGACAAGAGATTTTTTCAAAGCAAGAACTTATTGAAAAGTTTGGTATTGAAAGAGTACACAAAGGTGGTGCAAAATTCGATTTTGAGAAAGCCAAATGGTATAACCAAGAATGGATAAAGAAACTACCAGTTGAGGAGTATTTGCCACAAATAAAAGCATTGTTTAGTTCAAATGAAGTGGAAGTACCAAATGATACAATATTAACTAGGGTTGCTGAATTGGTAAAAGAAAGATGCACCTTTTTAATTGATTTTTTAGAGCAAGCAGGATTCTTTTTTAAAGCGCCAGTAAATATAGATTTAGCTGCTATACAGCCGAAGTGGGACGAAAAGAAACAGCTGTTCTTTATTGAACTAATAAGGGCTTGGCAACTTGCTACTTTATGGAATGCGCAAGAATTGGAAACAGAGTTTAAGGAACTAGCTGCTGCAAATCAATTAAAGCCAGGCGAATTGATGCTACCATTTAGGATTATGTTGGTAGGAGGGAAGTTTGGTCCAGGTGTATTTGAAATTGCAGAGATATTAGGAAAGGAGGAAACAATTAAAAGAATTCAGCATATTTTGTCTCAGTTAAATTAATTCACTTTTATGAAAAGACCCATACGCGTACTCATTGCCAAAGTAGGATTGGATGGACATGACAGAGGTGCTAAAATAATAGCTAGTTCCTTGCGTGATGCGGGTATGGAAGTGATTTATACTGGATTGAGGCAAACACCTGAAATGGTGGTGAATGCTGCGCTTCAAGAAGATGTGGATGTAATTGGCATTAGCATATTGAGTGGTGCCCACAATACCGTTTTTACCAAAGTCATTTCTATTATGAAAGAAAAGGCAATGAATGATGTATTGCTAACAGGTGGGGGCATCATCCCTGAGAAAGATAGACAACATTTAATGTCGATTGGAGTAGGGGAGATATTTCCACCAAGTACACATACCGCTGAAATAGTATCTTACATCACAGATTGGGTAGCTAAAAACCGTAATTTCTAGTTTAGCTATCCATACAGCTCTAAATGGATATGCTTTTTATCAATGCCATGTGCTAACAACTTTTCCTTGGCTTCATCTACCATGTTTTTCCAGCCGCACAAGTAAAATTCAGCATTGGTAGTTAAGTCATTATTCTCTGAAATCAATTGTTCATATACGCCATGAACATATCCTTTGTGGCTGCCTTCTGTAATTTCTTTTTCACGAGAATAAGTAGGATGAAAAAAGAAATTGGGTTCGTTGTGTTGCAATTGCTTTAGTTCATCAATATATAAACCATCTTGAAAGGTTCTGCATCCAAATATCAAATGAATTCCTTTGTGAGGTATTTGGTGGTTTATAAGATAGTGAGACATGGATCTAAATGGCGCAATGCCTGTGCCTGTACATACGAAAACCAATGTTTTGTCAATGTTTTCTGGCAATACAAACTTGCCTTGTGGACCACGTAAAAGCACTTCCATACCTACAAAGCCTTCTTTGAATAAGTAGCTTGTGCCTGCACCACCTTCTAGCTTAACTATTACTAATTCAATAATATTAGTTCCATCGGGTGCTGACGCAATGGAATAGCTACGCCATCTTTTGTTTTTTTGTTCGTGAATGGGCAAGTCGAGTGTTACGAATTGACCAGCTTCAAAATGAAAGTTTTCTAGTTCGGGTATTTCAATCCAGAATCTTTTGGTATTTGGTGTTTCATCTTGTATTTTAATCATTTTCCCAATTCTCCAAGGCTCAAGCATAAAAATCGTTTTGGCTAAATTAGGTTGATTTAGTTGAAAAGAACATTTCGTTTTTTTAACACATACTTTTTATGGAAAACGAGAAGTTGTATCAAAGAAATGGTTACACAATCACTTTATATTACTACTTAGGCAAATGCAACTTCAGAAATGCATTTTGGTTGCTTTAAAGTGCTAATATTTCATAGAATCAATGCTAAAGCCTTTCGCATTATAAGTTTTTTATCCCCATGCTGAAGCATGGAGTTAATATTTAAAGTTTGGGTTGCTTTAAACCAGATATTGCAATAGGATTTGTCAAAGTAGAATTAACTATTATCTTTTAGTTAATTAATGTTGGAAACAAATTAATTATTCAGTGAGTATCGGCAAGCGAAATGTATAATATCAGCATCAATTACAATTATTGTAGAGAATGTTACAATGAATTATAAATCGCATCTATTTTCTCGGATAATTGGTAATCTAGCGCAGTAACTATATCTCCTTCATCATGTGTATTGAGGTAAATAGACACTTTGTTATACAAATTCGTCCAATAAGGATGGTGTTGCATACTTTCTGCTTCAGAAGCTACTTTCGTCATAAATGCAAAAGCCTCTTTGAAGTCTTTAAATTCAAAAGATTTTAATAGTTGATTGTTTACAATTGTCCACATGATTTACATAATTAAATGCAAGATTAGGTATTAAGCATTTGTTTTACTAAAATTGCACACATTAATTAATATAATAATGAAAAACATTTATTTTCTAAGCATCATTTCTTTCTTAAGTATTGGTATTGCCAATGCGCAGGCTAAAATTTCATTGGGATTAAAAGGTGGACTAAACATCCCTAATTTAAGAATGAATAGTTCAAACCCTGTAATTGACGGATTTAAAACCTATGCTTCGGGGTATTATGGAATTGTATTGGAAAATGGGTTAAGTGAAAGGTGGTCGCTGTTAAACGAAGTCAATTATTCTACAGTAGGTATTACCAAAAATGGCAACCAAGTAATCCCTCGTAGTGCATATAAAAATCTAAAGATTGGGCTGAATAGTTTTAAGAATTTATATGCAGATTTTTATAGTAAAGTGAATGTAAACTATGTAGAAGTACCATTGATGTTGAAGTATTATGTTTATCAAGATGAGAATTGGAATTTCTTTATAAATGGTGGCCCTTTTATGAGCGTAATGACCAAAAGCAGTGTAAAAACTGATGGCTATGATTATGTGTACACCGATGCAAAGCATACCAATAAGCTATTTGATATTAAGCTTATATTGACTCAAGAACAAGATTTAATGGATAGATTAGAACCCGTAGATTTTGGATTTAAAGGAGGCTTTGGTGCAACGTTAAAAGGAGATATTGGAGAACTATTTATTGCAGCAAGTGCAAACTTAGGCTTGTTGAATATGCAAACAGACCCAGGTGATGGGGCAAATAAAACAAGGGCAGCTACAATATCAATTGGTTATTTATTTCATATAAGCCAAAAGAAAACTGATAACGATTAAAATATTATGTTACTACTCACCACATAAATTATTGACCACATAGGCACATAGACACATAGAAAATCAGAATTAATGTATTATCAAAAGGCTAAATAGAACATATAGAAATGCAACTTTAAATTTTATTCTATCTTGTTTATTAACAAATCAGATAATTATAGAAAAAGAACAGATAACTATGTGTCTATGTGCCTATGTGGTGAGTAGTAACAATATTATCAGCGTTCAGCTAAAACCAGAATCCTATATACATTTTTAAAATAACCGCATGGTAATTACCAACAGGCCATATTCAAATGAAAATGACCACATGGTAACTACCAACAGGGCATATTCAAATGAAAATGACCACATGGTAACTACCGACTGCTTATTTCTCAAAATGAAAATTATCTCATTACGGTACCATCAGTTCTAAATCATTATCCTATATTTTATCATCCAAATAAAATTATAGTAACTAAAGCTTCGTTAGACACTTATTTTTGATTTCTAAAATTGTTTGTCATGCAAGAAGCATATATAGTTGCGGGATATAGAACTGCGGTTTGTAAAAGCAAAAGAGGTGGTTTTCGTTTTTTTAGACCTGACGATTTAGCAATAGAAGTTATAAAAGGATTGGTAGCCTCTGTTCCCGAATTATCACCCAATCAAATAGATGATGTAATAGTAGGCAATGCAGCACCAGAAGCTGAAGCTGGTTTGCAATTTGGTAGAATTATTTCTGCCAAAGCATTAGGAATAGATGTGCCAGGAATTACCATAAATAGATATTGTGCAAGCGGATTAGAAAGTATTGCAATGGCTACTGCCAAAATAAGAGCGGGCATGGCTGATTGTGTGGTAGCAGGTGGTGTAGAAAGCATGAGTTTGATACCTGCATCGGGGTGGAAAGTAGTACCAAGTTATAGTATTGCGCAAGAGTTGCCAGATTACTTTTTAAGTATGGGTTTAACAGCCGAAGCAGTAAGCAAGGAATACCAAATAAATAGAGAAGACCAAGATCTATTCGCATTGCAATCGCATCAAAAAGCTAAGAATGCATTGGAGAACGGGTATTTTACATCTGGCATTTTGCCAATAAATGTAGAGGAAGTATTTGTAAACAATCAAGGGAAAAAAGATATCCGTTCTTATATAGTAGAAACTGACGAAGGTGTTCGTACAGATACAACTTTAGAAGCATTGGCCAAATTAAAACCTGCATTTGCACCTAAGGGGACTGTCACAGCAGGCAATAGCAGCCAAACAAGTGATGGTGCTGCATTTGTAATAGTAATGAGTGAAAGAATGATGCAATCGTTACAAATAAAACCTATTGGAAGATTGGCTTATTGCAGTTGGGCAGGTGTAGAACCAAGAATAATGGGCATTGGTCCAGTTGCCGCAGTGCCAAAGGTTTTAAAACAAGCCAATATGACTTTAAACGATATTGAATTGATTGAACTAAATGAAGCTTTTGCCAGCCAAAGTTTGGCGGTAATAAGAGCTTTAGGACTTGATGAAAACAAAGTAAATATTAATGGAGGTGCAATAGCATTAGGACATCCATTGGGTTGCACCGGTGCCAAATTGACTATTCAATTATTGAATGATTTGAAGAGGCTGAATAAACGCTATGGTATGGTAACTGCTTGTGTTGGTGGAGGGCAAGGTATTGCAGGCATTATTGAAAGCTTTGCTTAGATATTAGGTTCTTAATTAGCACAACCTCATTATTAAAAATTTAAAATGATACAACAAATTGTATCAATTAGGCCATGTTGAAACTTAAAAATGCATTCTTTACGCTATTGTTGCTATTAATAGCTAATTGTGGTATAAGTCAAATTAATTGTATGACCAACATTCAAGGGAGAAAGACTATTTCCTTGAATGGTGAATGGCAGTACATCGTTGACTGGTTTGGAAGAGGGAACTATTTAAAAGTATATAGAGATACTTTGCCAACTGATAAAACCAAATTTGTAGAATACGCTTTTGATAAACAAACTTTAAAAGTACCTGGTGATTGGAATTCGCAAGACCCCAAATTGTATTATTACGAAGGATCGGTATGGCTAAAAAAAGAATTCACCTACAAGAAAACCAATACTAAAAGAACCTTTTTAAATTTTGGAGCAGTTAACTATCAATGTGATGTATATCTCAATTCTAAATTAATTGGCAGCCATGAAGGTGGCTTCACTCCTTTTGAGTTTGAAGTAAGCAATTTGATTGTTGAGGGGAATAATAAACTAATAGTAAAAGTAAATAACCAGCGAAAAGAAGATGGAATACCAGGCACATCGTATGATTGGTGGAATTATGGAGGCATCACTAGAGAGGTATCTTTAATAGAAACACCCACAACCTTTATTAAAGATTATACTATTCAATTGCAAAAAGGATCTTCCTCTCAAATTAATGCTTCCATTGAATTGGATGGTATTGAAAAACAACAGAAGGTAACTATTTCCATTCCAGAATTAGGCATTTCAGAATCAGTTATTACCAATAAAGTAGGACTTGTAAATGTGTCTTTGCCGGCAAAACTGCAATTGTGGAATCCTGAAAATCCAAAGCTATATTCAGTAACTATTGCTTCACCAGCTGATAAGATTTCAGAGAAAATAGGTTTTAGAAATATATCAGTAGAAGGAAAAAACATATTGCTAAATGGAAATAAAATATTTCTAAAAGGTATCAACCTGCATGAAGAAATACCTGAGGAACAAAGAAGGGCTACCTCTGAAGCAGATGCAAGAAAACTACTTTCGGCAGCAAAAGAGTTGGGGTGTAACCTTGTTCGTTTAGCACATTATCCTCAAAACGAATACATTGTAAGAATGGCGGAACAAATGGGGTTAATGGTTTGGGAGGAAATACCTATTTGGCAAGGAGTGAATTTTAAAAGTCCAACAATACAATCGAAGACAACTACCATGCTTGAAGAAATGATTAAACGAGATAAAAACCGTTGTGGAATAATTACTTGGAGCATATCAAACGAAACTGCAAAAGGAGAATATAGAAACATTGTGTTGAAAAACTTGGCAATTAAGTGCAAGTTGCTAGATGATACAAGATTGGTTTCTTCAGCATTTGATGGGGTGAAATACGAAGACACATCAATCAGTTTTAATGACTCATTGGGCACCTATTTAGATTTAATTGGACTAAATATTTATATGGGATGGTACAAGCCTTGGCCTAAAAAAGCAGGAAATACTCATTTCAATTCCATCTTTGAAAAACCAATGATTATTAGTGAATATGGTGGTGAATCAAAATATGGAAATCATGGGTCGGACAGTATTGCAGGTTTGTGGAATGAGGAATATCAAGAGAAATTGTATAAAGACAACATATTGATGTTCCGCCAAAACCCATCATTAAGTGGTGTCTGTCCTTGGTTACTTGCTGATTTTAAATCGCCTGCAAGGTTGAATTTAAAATACCAAGAAGGGTTTAATAGAAAAGGACTTTTATCAGATAAATGGAAAAAGAAAAAAGCTTGGTATGTAATGCAGGATTATTATAAGTAATGGTTTAAAAGCTGATACTCTCTAAATGTAAAAAGGTTGTTTGGTGTAGAAAAAAGTTTTTTTGATATTAATGAATAAACTAAATAAAATACATTTTCATTTTCACAATAACCTATAACCTACTACCTATTACCTACTACCTACTCAAAACCTTCTGAAATCTAGCAACATCTGCCAACGGAAGTATAGGAGTTCCTTCTACTAAAAAATCAGTGAATTGTTTGGCAAAGAAGGGCGCAAGTGAACAGCCTTTTGTACCCATACCATTGAAAATACCAAACTGTTTATGAATAGGATGCAACCCAACAAAAGGGCGGCGCTCCATATTGGCAGGACGTTCAGATGCAAGATGATCTACAATTGTGTAAGGCATTTTCAACCATTGATTCAACTGCTGTTCAACTTTTAACCGAAAGGAAGGGGAAGGATTTAAGTCAGTAAAATTCCATTCATACGTTGAGCCCACCCACCATAAGTTTTCTTTCCAAGGTACTAGCGTAAGCCCTTGCTTGTAAATATGGGTTCTTGGCAAACCATCAATTGATACGATAATCGCTTCGCCCTTGTTTTTAGCATAAGGCAATAATTTAAAATAAGGATTGTCAAAGCCATTGCATCCATCGCAGAAGATGATTTTCTTAGCTTTAATGTCTTTATAAACTGGTTCATTGCCTTCAAGTGTAAATCTTGCTTCAATTAAGGCGTTCATTTTCTTGAGTTCTATGCGCCAATTATCAATCAAACATTGAACATCAATAAGATAGCAAGGATGTATTTCGCCAACCCCAAAGTAGTAATTAAACAGGGCTGAATAGCTTGTTTCATTTTCAGGAACACGTAAGTAAACGCTAGCTTCGGGTTGCCTATCCTCAAAGGCAAGTTTCATTTGTGGAGTAGGATGAAAGTCAAGGATGTTTTTCTGTTGAATCAAATCTACTCCCATTTGATTGCCAAAAGCAGTATAAGCATCTAAAGCAAAAGGCAATAATTGGTCAATCATCCAAGTGGTTACTATTCGCCTTCCTGTTACAGGATTAATAACCCCACTCGCAACTTTAGAAGCTGAAAAAGGATGTGCATCGTCTATCACCATCACCTTCATTCCAGCATTAATCAAATTCCAACTAAGAAAACTTCCTGAAATGCCTTGACCTACTATTATATAATCTACTTCCATGGAATATTTGTTTTTATTACTACCACATAGTCACATAGGTATGATGGCTTTGTGATAATGATTTTTTAATATTAAAATATTGTTATCCTACATGAAAATAACTCAACGTATTCATCCCTATTGCCCCATTAAAAAATCTCTAAGTTATATATTCTATGTGCCTATATGCCTATGTGGTCAATAAAACTATGTGGTCAATAAAAGAACCAACCTAGTTCTTAGGTTTTATGGTTGTTGGAGCGTTTGCACCTGTAATATAATACACACTATCCACTACATAAGGCGTATTTCCGCGCCAAGGGATTATGCCAAAATATCTTTTATAATGCAATTCCATTTCTTTTCCAGCGTTTTCCATTAACTGTTTGGCAACGGCATCGTTAGTTACACTAAACTCAAATTCATTGCTTTGAATATTTGCCTTAAAGCCGCTTTGTATTAAAATGCCTTCCCATGTTTTAAATACATATCCTTTCTTTTGAAATGTATTTAATTGACCCGCTTTTGTACCCTCTGCAAACACAAAATAAAACCTAGCATAAGCTACTAATACAAGTGTAACAACCACAAAAGCAAGAATCCCAAATACTATTTTCTTTGTTTTCATTTATTAATCGTTTAAATATTAAAACTCATTTTTCTATTTGTTACTACTCACCACATAGGCAGATAGACACATAGTTATCTGTTCTTTTTCTATAATTATCTGTTTTGTTAATAAACAATATAGAATAAAATTTAAAGTTGCATTTCTATGTGTTCTATTTTGCCTTTTGATAATACATTATTTCTGATTTTCTATGTGTCTATGTGCCTATGTGGTCAATAATTTATGTGGTGAGTAGTAACTTCTATTTCTACTTTAACTAATTTAATTCGAAGCAACTACTGCTTTATATATTAACTCCATGCTTCAGCATGGGGATAAGAAAACATACAATGTGAACGGCTTTAGCCATGATTCAATGTTGTATGAACACTTTGAATTTATCAAAGTAATACTAACTACAAACCATATTTATCTACCAAATAAATAAGTCCCGCCATATTCACTGCCCCCAACAATAGTTCTCGCCTATTTACATTCTCAAAAACATCACTCCTTGCATGATGCACATCAAAATATCTTTGACTATCAGGGTTTAGTTCTGCAACAGGTGTTTTGAAATTATCGCTCAAAGGTTCAGTATCCGCACCACCGCCGCCAACTACAAAATTGTCTCCTCCATACGGTTGCAATAATTTTTTCCACTCATTCAATTTCTCCCATGCAGCAGCTGGAACATTAAAACTGAAACCTCTTGGAGTAAATCCTCCCGCATCGCTTTCTAGGGCAAATACATGGGTTTCTTTGTTTGCTTTTGCCAATGCTGCATACTTTTCTGCACCACTGCCACTGTTTTCTTCATCGGCAAACAATACAAATCGAATGGTATGTTTTGGTCGATAATTCAATGCCTTTAATACACGCAAAACTTCTAAAGTATGCACTACGCCCGCCCCATCATCATGCGCCCCTTCATTTACATCCCAACTATCCAAGTGCCCACCAACCATAATGATGTCTTTAGGCATTTCGCTACCAATTATTTCACCAACCACATTGTGTGCAATGGTATCAGGTGAAAATTTACCATGCGTTGTCATCTTTATCTGTACAGATTGTTCAGCACACAATTTCCAAAGTTCTTCCGCATCTTGCAAACCAATTGCAGCAGCAGGTATTTTAGGAAATGAGTCATTATATCCCATGCCACCCGTATGTGGATTATTGTCTGTTGAGATGCTCATTGAGCGAACAATCATTCCCACAGCACCATATTTAGCAGCACGGCTTGCTCCATTCCAACGATATTTTCCTGCATCTGAATAAGATTGAAATGTAGAAATATTCTTAGGGTTAAATGGATAATTATAAAAAACTATTTTCCCTTTTATCTCTTTTTTCTTCAATTCCAATTCATCAAAGTTTTTCACAGCTATTACTTCTGCTTGCACATTGCCACCTAAAGAACTGCCAAGTGCCAATGCATCTAATACTTTGTTTTTAGGTTTATTTCCTATTGAGGTAATGGCAATTTTATCATTATTTCCTCTTACCCAATGCGGCACTTTGCATTCTTGCAAATACACTTTGTCGGCACCAATCTCCTTCATTTTGGCAGTACCCCATACAACAGCTTTAGCAAATTGAGGCGATCCTCCCAATCTTCCTCCTACTTCTTTAGTAAGTTGACGCAACCATTGATAGGCTTTACCATTTACTAAAATTTCATCACTCACACTTCTTATAAACAACGAATCGGTATTTGATTGTGCTTTGACTAAAAAGGGGACAGATAAAAGCAGGACAATTAGCAGTTTATTCATCAAAATAAAAATATGTTTCGGGCGAAAGTATGCTTGAATTTGGTTTGTAGATAACTTGATAATTACGAAATAAGTACAAAACCTTTCTGCTGATTAAAATGTAACTACAATTGCACCGCGAAAGATATATTTCTCATCGCATCTTTTTTTATCAATTGGCACTTATGCATATTGGAATTGTTTGCTACCCAACCTTCGGAGGTAGTGGTGTTTTAGCTACAGAATTGGGTAAAGCTTTGGCAGATAAAGGGCATCATGTTCATTTCATTACTTACCAACAGCCCGTTAGACTCAACGTATTTAATACCAATATATTTTACCACGAAGTGCGTGTGCCCACTTATCCTTTGTTTGATTATCCCCCCTACGAAATTGCCCTAGCAAGCACCATGGTTGATGTAATTATGAACCACGATTTAGACTTGCTACATGTGCATTATGCCATTCCCCATGCTTCGGCGGCCTATATGGCAAAGCAAATAGTGAAGCAAAAAACGGGAAGAAATGTACCAGTAATTACCACATTGCATGGTACAGATATCACCCTAGTTGGTAGAGACAAAACCTATGAACCTGTAGTTACTTTTTCCATCAATGAAAGCGATGCTATTACTGCCGTTTCTGAAAATTTGAGAGAGGAAACGTATAAGAATTTTCCGATAGTAAAACCAATTGAAGTCATTACCAATTTTGTAGATGTAAGCCGATTTAATAAAAAACCCATTGATGCTTTTAAAAAAGTAATTGCCCCAAATGGTGAGAAAATAATTGTTCACGCCAGCAACTTTAGAAAAGTAAAGCGTGTAAACGATGTAATAAAAGTGTTTAGTGAAATCCGCAATCATATTCCTGCTAAACTTTTGATGGTAGGTGATGGACCAGAACGTTCAGCTACTGAGGAACTAGCAAGGGAATTGGGCGTAATGGAAGATGTGCGTTTTGTCGGCAAGCAAGAGCAAATTGAAGAAATACTTGTCGTGAGCGATTTGTTTCTTCTCCCAAGCGAATATGAAAGTTTTGGTTTGGCAGCTTTGGAGGCAATGGCTGCTAGAAATGTAGTAATAAGTACCAATGCAGGTGGATTGCCCGAAATAAACATTCAAGGGAAAACAGGCTTTTTAGCAGATGTAGGCGATGTGTCTTCTATGGGAGAATTTGCAGTTTCCATCTTAAAGAATGAAGAGCAATTACTTAAAATGAAAGAAGCAGCCTTCAACCATTCCTTAAAGTTCGACATAAGCAATATCATTCCTCATTACGAAACCATTTATAAAAGATTTTGCAGATTAGAATGTTAGGTTTAGAGGCAAAGAGGGGAGAGGCAAAGAGGCAAATAGGGACTAGATGTAAGTTTAACCACTGCTACAACCTGATTTTACCTTCGCTAAAGTGAGGCTATTCTAGCCAAAAATAGGGCTATTCTTACAAGAAATAGGGCAATAGTTGACAACTATTGAGCTGTTTTCAACTAAAATAGCCATTTAATTTTGCTGGACTAAATGTTTCGAAGGGCATTTCCTCTAAACAGATAATTTGGATTTTCAGATCCCGTTTCTCTGAGTTAATCGCTTATTTCAATCACTAAAGTCACTAGAGTCCCTAATGTCCCTCTTATTTTGCTCAAGTGTTCAGCGTTAACTTGCCACGAAATACAAAAAAAATCCAGTTTGAGCAATTACAGAAAATTGGTTTTATATCCTAAAACCTAAAAAATTGCTGAAAAAATGGTGAAAGTTCACTACTACTTTTTTCTTTATTGTTTAAACTAAGTTTTCCAGAAATCACCTGCCCATTAATTATCCCGTAAAACACATATGATTCGTACTTGTAACCTTGAAAACTTGTAGCAATTTGTTTGAAAGCATTTACTTTTTTATCGCAAACAAAAAATGATACGTCTTCTTTTTCATATTTTAATGATTGCCCTTTACTACTAATAGGTGTATTTTCAAAATATCTTTTCGCATTTTCCTCAGTATCATATACTGTCCAATGAAAAAAAGTTCCATTGTCACAATTTATAGATCCTAAGGATATCCCTTCATTCCTTTCTAAAATCTGCGCAGAAAAATAGCAACAATTTCTTTTGTCTTTATCATCACAATTTCTAGGTATTGCATATAATTTATTAGCGAAATAAAATGAGTTAGTACTACTTATATTAAAAGTGATTGTATCATATTTAGGTAACTCAATAGTGTCTTTATTCTGAGTATTTTGTCCAAATGAAAAAGTTACTCCAAAAATAAAAGTCAAAATAATTAATAGTTTCATTAAAGATTTTTTTTGAAAACTTTGATAATAAAAAATTGGTTGATTAAATGAGCAAGTGCTTTATAGTTTCAAGCTAGTACTGCATTATAATCATTTAATGATTTAATTGTCTAAAACCTAAATAGTTGCTGAAAAAATGGTGAAAGCTCACTGCTACTTTTTTCTTTATGGGATATTCTAAGTTTACCAGAAATCATTTTTCCATTAATTGGACCATAAAACACATATTCTTCAAATGTATGATCTTGAAAAGTTGTATAAGTCTGTTTGAAAGCTTTAACTTTTTTGTCGTATACTAAAAACAAAACGTCTTCTTGTTTATATTTTTTCATTTGCCTTTTCATATTGTCGGGATTGCTTTCAAAATCTCTTTTTGCAATTTCCTCATTATTATATACGAACCAAGAAAGAAAAGTTCCATTGTCGCAATTAAAAGATCCATTTGTTATTTCATTTCCCGGTTCATCTATTATAGTTCTAAAAGAACAACAATTTAATTGGTCTTTATCTACACAATTTCTTGGTATTCTATAGAGTTTATTACCGAAATAAAATGAGTTGGTACTTTTCAAGGTAATATTTGTAGTATCATATTTGGGAGGTTGAATTGAATCTTTTTTCTGGATATTTTGTCCAAAAGAAAATGTTGCACCTAAAATAAAAGTCAAAATAATTAAAAGTTTCATTGTGAAATTTAGTTTCAATTCGTGATAATAAAATTAGTTCAGATATAATTTAAAGGTGTAATAAATAATATGCAATTGCAACTATACAACTTTATCATCATTCCAATTTCAAATTATTTAAAATACATAAAAGCTACCTCAAGCATCTCGTTTTGCTTCGCTAACATTATTAAACAATCTTGTAAATCCTCTAATCCTCTAAATCCTGATTCAGACAACCTTCACTTGCACTAGTGCCAAACAAATAAGCCAGTTTGTAACTGATATTTGCGCCAGTCACCCATGCTCTAAAAAATATTCCAAAAACCACTTCACCTAATCAAATAATTACAACTTCCCAATAAAATTCACCTCACAAAATCGCTCATTTTAGTCACAAATGTCCCTCATGTCCCTATTGTCCCTATCCCTACCATAGCCCTCCAAAAAATATTTTTTCAAAAAAATAAAAACCTAAAACAAAATCCCCCTACTTTTATCAAGCAGAAATAACTAAGTGCTGCGTAAAATAAATAGTAAATCAGATTAAATCATCTAATCATGGCTTCAAATTCAGAAACAGGAATCGAAAAAAACATTACAAACTTCGAAACCCTTGTCCTCACTTGTCAAGGCTTCGGCACCGATTACAAACCTTCCAATAAAGAAATTGAACTCCCCACCATTACTGCCCAGTCCAATGAAGCTAAAGCAGAGCAAAAAACTTTTTTAGAGAAAAAAAGAGACAATAGCAAAGCAAAAAACGAACGTAAAACAGGCTTTGCACCCGTAAAAAAACTATCCACTCGTATTGTAAAAGCCCTATCATCCACAAAAGCGTCAAAAGAAACTATTGAAGATGCAATTGCTTTCAAACGCAAAATCCACGGAGAAAGAGCCGAAAGCAAACCCAACCCAACAAATCCAAACGATCCAGACCATTCCCATTCAGTTTCTCAGCAATCTTATTCCAATATCGTTGCACATTTAAAAGGTTTGTTATTAATTCTTATAGGAGAAACTACTTATGCGCCCAATGAAAACGATTTAAAAGTTGCATCCATCACCACCCTAATTAGCACTTTAGAAGGCCTCAACAAAACAGAAAGTACTACATATATAGCAATGAGTACAGCTAAAATTTCAAGAGACAAAATGTTGTATGATATAGAAACAGGGCTTTTAGAAACCGTTAGAAAAGTCAAAGATTATGTAGGTTCAGTCTTTGGTTACAATAGTCCTGAACTAAAATTATTAACTAAACTGAAATTTGTAGATACCAGAAAATAATTTTTCGTATCTCTCAACCAAATTCCACTTCTCCAACTCATTTTTTCTAAAAAAATATATTTTAAAAGCAAACTAGCTTTTAAAAAACCTGAACTGGCATACCAAAATGCCGAACTGTCACCTTGAAAACCTGAACTGACACCTTGAAATGCCGAAATGTCATCTTGCAAACCTGAATTGACACCTTAAAAACCTGAACTGTCACCTTAAAAACCTGAACTGACACCTTGAAATGCCGAACTGTCATCTTGCAAACCTGAATTGACACCTTAAAAACCTGAACTGTCACCTTGTAAACCTGAACTACTACCTTGAAAACCTGTACAGCTAAATGAAAAACCTAAACTGTTATAAATAAAGCCAGAACCGCTTACTAAAATGTCTGAACTGTCACAAGAAAAGTTTGAGATAATACAATTGGAATTGGTTATTCATATCATTAAAATAATACTTAATTACGATGGTTTTGGTTTTAAACGATAAATCTCAATTATGCTTATTCCTTTTTCTTAAAAAAGCCAATACCTTTTTTTATAATATCCACTACACCTATTTGTTGAACAATATCTTTCCAATAAGTTCTTTTCTCAGCATTAAATGGAGACAATATGGCCATAATATCTTTAAGAATTACCCAAGTTTTGCCTGCAATTCTTGTATGAATAAAAGCCGGAATAATAAAACTAGTAGCCGATTTAAAACATTGCTCCGGCAATTGATGCCATCGGCTGATGATATCTTTTTCACCCAATTCTATTTTGGTTTTGAGCATTTGTTTGGCTCTTTTTAAATCTTTATGGGAGTTTATCTCAATCATGTTGTTTGTTTTCATCTTCCTTTTCAAAAACAATTTTTATAATATTATTGGCAACTGTTTTTTGGATAAACCTTGTTCCAAACAGTATTATTAATACCAGTAAAATGGCATAAATAATAGCTACAATGCCAAACCCTATAAATAAGCTTCCAGTAATATGGGCAAAATAATAGCCTGCCATCATACTTAGAAACAGCAATACAAAAAAACCAATTAATGCAATCATTATGGTAGTGATAAACATTGCAATCAACCGCGAAGCCTTATCAATAAACTCAAGCTTAAACAATAAAATTCTATCTCGAATATTATCTTGAATAGCTTGCCAGCTTTCCTGAAAAAAAGATGTTTTGTTTGGTTCCATCATTAGGATATGTTTGCCTCGTTATTTTGAAATTCTAATTCTTCTAAAAAAGATTTGCCTTTTTCTACTATGTATAAAACATCTCCAGCTAATTTTTCTGTAGTATTCAAGGCTTCTTCTACCATCTTTTTACCTTTTTCTGATGTCAAGAAAAGGGCAATTGCTGTAACAGTTGCGGCTCCTAAAAACAAGCCTCCCCAAAATTTATTATTGCTTTGCATATCTTTCACTTAATTTAGTAAATATAGAAACAATTTTTTTTAATAGAACAACTTAGTATGGAAAATAGTCAACACGACACCACCATTAATCGGTACTTTTTTTTAGCAATAATTATTCTTTTTGGTAGTGCATTGCTTTATAGTTTGGTAAATTTTTTTACAGCTTTTTTGGGTTCTGTAATGTTTTATGTATTAAGTAAGCACCTGGTTGACTTTCTAAACCTTAAGTTGAAATGGAAAAAAGGCTTGATTGCTACAGTAGTAATTATCATTTCATTTTTCATTATCCTACTTCCAATTGGTCTTTTAGCCACCATGTTATATGGGAAAGTTGCAACTATTGCACAAAATCCTACAACCATTATCAAGCCCATAAAGCATTTGGGAGAATTAATTGAAGGAAAATACCACATCAATTTTGTGAGCAATAGTCTAGGTGGTATACAGGAGTTTGCAACAAAACTATTGTCGTCAATCATCAATACCAGCTTCGATTTCTTCACTACTATCAGCATGATGTATTTCTTTTTATACTTTATGATTGTTAGTAATAACAGAATGGAAGCTGCACTGATGTTGTACTTGCCATTTAAAAGAAGTCATATTAAAACATTTGCCAATGAATTAAAATCGCAAACATTAAGCAATGCAGTAGTTGTACCATTAATAGTAGTGGTACATGGTTTTTTAGCCTTTGGTGCTTATTTGTTTTTAGGGGTAGAAGATGCTGCGTTTTGGGGCATTGTTACAGGGTTTGCATCTGTAATTCCAATGGTGGGAACTTCTTTGGTTTGGACACCAATGGCTATCTATCTTATTTTACGTGGACATCAATGGCAAGGACTATTCTTAATAGGATGGGGCATACTAATTATAGGCAGTAGCGATAATTTAATCAGGTTTCTTTTAGCTAAGAAAATGGCGAATATTCACCCAATAGTTACCGTACTAGGAGTAATAATAGGACTAAGATATTTCGGAATTACAGGACTAATATTCGGGCCATTAATTATCTCCTATTTCTTTATTCTTACCAAGATATACTATGTAGAATATCAAAAGAAAAGGTAAGTATTCTAACGATAAATTTGAATGGAAGCTTCTTATTCTACAGTCAAATTATTGATAATAGAATTGATGTTCTTGAAGAAACGATAGTTCAATAGAATGGCGGAGAACGAAAGCCCCGTTACAAACCCTATCCAGATACCAACAACCCCAAGATGATAGGGAAATGCTAGAAAATACCCGATAGGAATACCTATTCCCCAATAAGCAATGGCCACATAAATGGTAGGACGAATTACATCCCTAACTCCCCTACACAATCCTACACCAATAGCTTGTGTAGAATCTGATATTTGAAAAAGGGCAGCATAAATGAGTAGCAAAGTGGCTGACTTAGCAACCATATCATTCTTAGTGAAGATATAGGGTAGATATACGCCTAAAATGATAAGCAACAATGCAGCTAACACTCCATAAATTAACCCACCTATAGCTGTTGTTTTTCCAATTTCAAACAATGCTTTGCCATCTTTTTTTCCAAAAGCTTCACTTATTCTAATAGAACCTGCCATTGAGAAACCAAGGGATGCCATAAAAGTGGTAGAAGCACAGTTCAATGCTATTTGATGAGCCGCCTGTGGTACTGCGCCCAACCAACCTACCATTATACCAGAAATAGAAAAGGCTCCGGCTTCCATGCAATATTGCATGCTGCTTGGAATGCCAATACCTAGCATTTCTTTTAAAGTGCTTTTATTCAGTTGCCAAGCTGTGGATTTGTGAACTAGGAATTGAGAAAAAATAGAATGTTTTAATACCACAAGTAGCATAGAAACCGCTAATATAATCCTCGAAATTAAGGTAGCTACACCTGCACCTGCAACGCCCATTGCAGGAAACCCCCAATGCCCATATATGAATATCCAACACAATAAGGCATTGATAGGCAATGAGATTAACGACAATATCATGGCTATTTTGGTATGCTGCAATCCGTCAGAAAAGTTTTTACAAGTGCTAAAAATTGTCATGGGAATTAATGAATATCCCATTAGAATCAAATAATCTTTTGCAATACTTGCTACCTCCGCATCTTGACCCATATAAGGAAGAAAAGAAGAAAGAATGTGTACTAGTACAGCTAAAACAACCCCTACTATCACACCCATAAACAATCCATTGTATAGAATATGAACTGCTTTATGTTGGTTGTTTTCTCCATTTGCAATAGATACCAACGGCGTTACTGCCATCATTAGCCCAATACCAATTACCAAAGGAATAGCCAATACGTTTACTACCAACGATGCTGCTGCCAATTGTTTATAGCCAAGCACCCCAATCATGGCAGAATCTATTAAGCCATAAGCCACTTGAGTAAGATTGCCAAGTATTAATGGAACTGCAATGAATAAAGTGGTTTTAATAGTGCCTTTCATTAAGTAATTTATTTTTTAAGGGATAATATTTGTTGATGCAATGATACAACTTGTGGAATGAGTAACTGTGTTTCATCGTTTACTAATACAAAATCGCATAGTTTCATCTTAATGGTTTCATCTATTTGTTTATCCATTCTTGCTATTACCTCTTGTCTTGTTGAATTGTCTCTTTTCATTACACGATGAATACGCAAATGTTTGGGTGCAAATACACCAATTATATAGTCTAATCCATCTCCACTACCTGCCTCAAACAAAAGAGCAGCTTCTTTTATGCAATAAGGTGTATTTAATTGCGTCATCCAATTTTTAGCAGCAGCAATAGTAGCAGGATGGGTAATGCTGTTTAATACTTCCAACTGATAGGCATCATTAAAAACAATATCTGCCAAATATTTTCTATTTAGTTTTTGGTTGATATATACATTTTCACCAAAGGCTTTTTTAAGTGTATTTATCAAATTGATATCAGTCTCCATTAGTTTTTTTGCTTCGATATCTGCATTGAAAACAGGAATGCCTAGTGTTTTAAATATTTGGGCTACTGTACTTTTCCCACTTCCTATTCCCCCGGTCAGACCAATTTTTATCATTATGCAATTTTAAGAATAATAGATGTAACCAACAAATATCTAGTTTCATAGTAAGGTTTTATTTGTGAATTTGATTAAACAATAGATTATGCAAAAGGAATTTTATTGTAAAAATGAAACGCTTCATAGCTATGCACTTGAAAATTTTTTTTTGATTTATAATATTCCAATAATAATTCACCCGAAAAATAACCTCAAACACTTATTTATAATGCGTTTAAGGAACTCACTAAAATACTATTGTATAATTTGGTTTTAATATAATAGGATTGAAAGATGTGCTATTATCATTTAAACTAAGAAAATATCTTTTCCTTTTTATTTATCTAGTTTGAATCTGGAAAGTAAGATTTCAGAGTAAGAATATATCAGTTCAGCTTTTTGTAATGTTGGTTCTGACTTTTAGCATAGCAGTTCTGACTTTCAGCATGACAGTTCTGACTTGCAGCATTGCAGTTCTGACTTGCAGCATGACAGTTCTGATACTTGCGTACTGTATTTTTCCGCTTCTTTTTGTTCTCTCATTTTACATTTTAATAATTGTAAAATGTGTCAACTTATTTTAGGAGATGACAGTTCGCAATTCCTTTTTAGAAAAGAAGTCTTTGGAACATGTATTCCTTTTAAACTGATAAGGATTACAAATCCTTAGTTAGGGGTTCGAGATTACAAATCACGAAAAGCGGTTTACTAATATTTATTCATTCCTTATTTGCTATCGTTTATCAAAATTAAAAGTTGCTAACGTGCAAGATTGATGATACCTTTTATGACCTCTGTATTTCCCGAATTGGCTACTATTTTCATAACATAAATATATTCTCCTGCTGGTTGACTCTTACCCTTTGAAGTTCCATTCCATCCAATAGATTTATCATCAACTTTTCCAATAGCTTCATATATGAGATTGCCCCAAGAATCAAATATCCTCATTTGTACTTGGTTGAATTTGGCTGGATTGCCTCTTACATAGAATATATCATTTTTGCCATCATTGTTAGGTGTAAACAGATTGGGAATAAATACTTTTAAGTCTGTTATTTTTATTGCAAATACAACTGTAGAATCACTACAGATATTACTCAAAGTGTATTTCGCAGTTACATTTCCTAAACTTAATCCAGTAACAATCCCACTTTGAGTGATTGAAGCGAAAATGTTTGACGGATTCAAAGACCAAATACCATTGGGAGTAGTATTTATTAATGAAATTGTCTCTCCAACCTCTACTGATGAAGGACCACTTATTGGACTAACAGAAGGCTTGTTATTTATGGTTAATACTAATGTAGCACTACTATCACAACCTTGACTATTTATCAATCCTGTTTTTGTTTGAGAACCAGCAGCGTTAAAGGTTAATCCATTCCAAGTATATGGCAAAGCACTTGCACAAATAGATAAATTGGTTGTAGAAGATGTAGCCGTTTTAACTGTTAAGTTTAATGTTGCACTACTATCACAACCTTGACTATTTATCAATCCTGTTTTTGTTTGAGATCCAGCAGCAGTAAAGGTTAATCCATTCCAACTATATGGCAATGCACTTGCACAGATAGATAGATTGTTGGTTGAAGATGTAGCCGTTTTAACTGTTAAGATTAACGTTGCAATACTATCACAACCCACACTATTGGTTAAAGTAGCCGTATAAGTTCCTGCTACATTATATGTTTTTCCATTCCAAGTATAAGGCAATGCAGAAGGACAAATACTTATTGGCGTACTGCTAGTTGAAGTTGCTTTTACGGTTAATACCAATGTAGCAATGCTATCACAACCCACACTATTGGTTAAAGTGGCAGTATAAGTTCCTGCTACATTATAAGTATTTCCATTCCAAGAGTAAGGCAATGCAGAAGGACAAATACTTATTGGCGTACTGCTAGTTGAAGTTGCTTTTACGGTTAATACCAATGTAGCAATGCTATCACAACCCACACTATTGGTTAAAGTGGCAGTATAAGTTCCTG